>Ga0209342_10000570_pt1 | contig 42748 bp, 30 predicted proteins | sample RifCSP16_2_FD_184023 | JGI IMG/M metagenome (GOLD analysis project Ga0209342, IMG submission 184023) | Soil microbial communities from Rifle, Colorado - Rifle CSP2_sed 16_2 (SPAdes) (version 2) | ecosystem: Environmental > Terrestrial > Deep subsurface > Rock core/Sediment | place: Rifle...
GCGCGCCACAGCTTCAGGAGCTAGATGCGGATCAGCGAGGGCTCAGCGACGCATAGTACGAAGCAACGTCGAACCCCACGGGATCCACCTCGAAGTACCGCCCGCGGGCGAAGCGGCCCGTGGTGGGGAAGTAGGGCGGCGGGCTGTTGAGCACGCACTGGTCGTAGGCGTACCGCTTGAGGTAGCCCGTGCCGCTGGTGGTGCCCACGGCGCCGCGCTGGTTTTGGATGATGCCCCCGGTCAGATAGATGCACCCCCGTCCCCAGCTGGTACTCTCGCAAGGCTCGGCGGTGGTTGACCCGGTGTTGTAGCCGTTTGCGGTGAAGACGTTGATGGCGAGCACCACGCCCTGGATGAATTCGTCCTTGGTGTCGTCGTAGGTCCGGTACGTGGTGTTACTGCTGCTGGCGCGCTGCGGAGCGTTGAGCGTGTTGTTGGCGATGATCACGTCACCGCCGGCAAACATGCCCAGCAGGTCCTCGCAGGTGCCGGCCCCGGGGTCGGTGGCATACTTGACATCGTCGGCGATGACGATGTTGCCGGTGGCGGCCAGGGTGACCTGGCCCCGGAGCGTGCCGCTGATGGCCACGTGGCCTTCCACGTGGATCACGCCCTTGAACGAGGGGTTGAGCTGCCGCGTGATGGGCCACAGGAAGTCCTTGTCGTCTGGCCGCGCGGCGGCAACCAGTGGGTCCAGGGGGCCAGGCCACTTCACCCACTCGCCGTTGTTGTCGGAGGAGGCGAACTTGTTCTCGCCGGTGACCAACCAACCTTCGCCGCCCAGGAAGCAGCGCTTGCTGGGCTGAATCATGGAATTGGCCCGGGTGTGGGGCGTGGCGCCAGACGACGTGGAGTGGTCCGTCGCCTTCATGTACTTGGCCCCATGCCCAGTGGAATCAGCGCAGTTCTCGGAATCGCTGGCGTATTGCAGGCCGCTCTTGTAGGTGCCCGCCACCCACCAGGCCCACGCCGTGGTCTTGGCCCGATAGACCCGCATGAAGCCTTCATTGGGCCCCGTGACCTGGCCGTCGCCGTTCAGGTCCACCGCGATGAACTCGATGCGGGTGGTCGCCTCGCCGTAGCTGCCCGAGGTGGTGCCCGTGATCGCCGTGTTACCGGCCTGGGCCTGCGTCTTGAGCTTGGTCAGGTCGGCGGTGGCGGGCATGGGGATGGCCGGGCCGTACTCGATGTACCCCTGGTCGAACCGGGCATTGGTCTTGTTGATGATGGTCTTGGCGGTCACCACCTGATTGTGGAACCACGCCGCCGGGTTCGGGGTCGTATGGATCCGGATCTGGTCGTTGGAGTGGACCGGCCCCCAGATCTGGTCGCCGCCGCCGAAGACAATGGTCCCTTCAATATCGGTGAAGTAGGCGAACTTGGCGAAGCTCTCCTGGAACACCTCGCCCCGCCGCACGATCTTGTTGCCGGAGGCGTCTTCCACCACCACCACGGCGCTGCCGAAGACGCCGTACTGGCCGCTGGTGATGCCGGTGGGGCCCACGTAGGTCCAGCGGCGCACGCCGGGGATGGTGGTACCGGAGGCGTCCGTCACGCTGACCCCGTTCTCGAGGGCCCGGTACGAACTGTCCGGATAATTGGCCTTATTGGCGTTGATCTTGGCCCTGGCCCACTCGATCCCCGCGTCCGCCGTGGCTTCGAGCACGCCCAGGCGATCGGAGTAGAGATTGACGGCCTGGGTGCTGGTGCTCATGAGGCCGGCACCCAAGGCAATGGCGGCGACGGCCAGCGACACCAGCAGCACCACCATCAGCGCGATCCCGCGCTCATTGCGCATAATCGGTCGACCGTTCATTGTCAGAACTCTCCCTTTCTCAAAGCTACGGGACCGGCACTGGGGCCGACGTGGCCGAGGTTGACAGGGTCGGAGTGCAATCCTGGGCCGCTAGGGAGTACTCGTACACGCTCCCCGAGGCGACGTCCACGTCCAGGTACACATAGGATGGCTGCCCGGCCGGGATGCTCAAGTACGGGGTCCCCCAATCGGGGTCGCCCAGCAGCCGGCGCCAGATCACGTACCCCACCACGTCCTGCTCCCCACCCGGCTCGTCGGTGGCCTGGTTCCAGCGCAACCGGACGGCCGGAACGCCCCCCACCAGCGTGTCCAGCGCCAGCAACGGCTGGCCCAAGAGCGGCGCATCGCCGCACGTCATCTTCACGGCCAACCCCGCGTTGGGGAACCGGATGGTGCGGCTGATGGCGAGGGTGCGTTCGTCGGCGCCGGTCTGGCCGTTGGTGACGGTGACGTTCACCTCGACGCCCCGCAGCGAATCCACCCGGCCCGACGTAGCGGTGTCAGCCGGCGAACCGTGAATCGGCACCGAGTGGCGCATCGGCAGCGAGCCGGCCGGGACCGTGTCCACGTAGTGCGGCGCGTTGAGCGGACTCACCCGCCGGTAGTACTTGAAGAAGTTCGCCCCGCCGGTCTTGAGCAGGCTCCGCGACACCAGCTCCGGGGCCAGGTTGTTCACCTGGCGGAACAGCACGTAGTCGTCGGTGCGGGACGTGGTCGAGTCCGGCGTGAAGAAGAAGATGATCGTCTCTGCCGAGCTGTTCTGCGTGCTCGCGCCTCCCGCCGTGTAGTTGGTGTCCGGGTAGTAGGCGCTGGTAGTCGGGATCTGGATCCGCTGCGACTTCCGGAGCGCGGTCACGGTACTGGTGGGCGCATCCGGGTCGTAGTACACCGCAAACGCATCGTTGTCGATGTTGGTCGTGTAGTCGCCGTTGAAGGCGATCACCGAGGCGCCGGCGTAGATCACGAAGGGCTGGCCATCCGGGACGTTGCTCCCCAGGGTGCGCAGATCCAGCTCCAGCGCATTCGCCGTGTACTGGGCGTTCTGGAGCGACGCAGCCCGCTCTGAGCCGAGCCGGAATCCTTTGCCTTGAGAGCGCAGGAAACCGAATGCGCCCGCGATCACGATGCTGAACACCGTGAGCGCAATCAACATCTCGAGCAGCGTCATGCCGGCTTGGGTCTTCAGGATGGTTTTCACGGTGCCGCCACCATAATTGTGCGTTTGATAGTATCGGTAACCGTCGGAGGAATCACCACCACGGTTACCCGCTTGTAGTTCAGGCTATCGTTGACCCACACGATCGTCGTCACGCGCGTGTAGCCGGTCAGACCTGGAAAGCTGGTCTCGGTCTTGGCGTACGCGGTGTCAATCGTGGCGTAGTTCGGGTCCATCAGGATCTGCTCGATCCGCTGCTCCGCCAGCTGGGTCGCGGCGGCGCGGGCCTGGCCCGTGGTCACCACGTGCATGAACTGCCCCGTCGTGGTGGCCAGCCCCAGAATGGCGATGGCGAGGATCACCAGCGAGATCATGATCTCGATCAGGGTAAACCCGCGGCGATTCATCAGGACGCCTCCACCCAGGCTGAGCCGTTGTAGCGATAGCGCGTGACGCGGCCGGTGGATCGTTCGACCACCAGGAGCCGCGCGTCCGACGCATGCACCGACCCGCCGCCCAAGGCTCGGCGGGACGTGAGATAAAACCCACCGTACTCGCTGGCCGCTCCGTTGCGGTGAAAGGTCAGCGCCGGGACGCCGTTCAGTTGCTTTATGAACGTCACCGGGCCAGCACCCACGCCGCTGTAGGATGGCGCCGGGCCCTGCCCCAGGACCACCTGATCGCCGAGGGGAATGGCCCGCACCCGCTCGTCAGAGTCCATGACGCGGTTGTCGTTCCGGTCGTCGTGAATCCGGATGGTGTTGTTGCTGGCGTCCACCAGGATGATCATGTCATGCTGCCGGGTGACGGCCGCGCGCTGGGCGCTGAGCAGCGACGTGCCCACGCCACGCATGGCGCTGTCGATGCGATAGCGGGTGTAGTCAATGCTGGGAAGCGCCATGGCAGCCACCACGCCGATAATGGTCATGACGATCAGGATCTCGACGAGCGTGAATCCTGGGCTCGAAGGTCGCCGGAAGGCCGGAAGGTGTCGTGACATGGTCGTCTGATCGTCCTTGGTCCTGCTGCCATCCCTCTCAACTTCCGTGCCCAACACGAAAGCGCCTGTCACTAAACGCGTTAGCAAGTTACACCTCCACAGTTGGCGACTGCAAGAATCTGCAGTACCGCGCATTCCTTTGCACTAGCCCAGACCCAGCCTCTTGAGCTTGTAGAACAGGTTCCGCTGGCTGACACCCAGGAGTTCGGCCGCCCGGCCGCGATTGCCCCCTGCGGCGGCCAGCGCTTCCTCGATGGCCGCCCGCTCGGCTCCCTCGACAACGTCCTTCAGCCGGGCCGGAGCCCCATGGGGGCCCGGATGAGGAGCCCCTCCAACCCCGCCGGGGCCGGGCAGGCCCGGGCTTCCGAACGCGTCGGGGCGAATCACGCTGTCGGGGGACAGGATCGCAGCGCGTTCGATCGCGTTCTCCAGCTCCCGTACGTTCCCTGGCCAGCGGCGCTCACGGAGCGCGGCCAGCGCCTCCGGCGCCAGCGTCAGCCGGCGGCCGGAACGGTCCATGGCGCGCAGCAGCAGCGCCTGCACCAGCGCGTCCAAGTCTTCCAGCCGCTCGCGCAGGGGCGGGATGTGGATCCGGAGCACATTCAGCCGATAGTACAGGTCCTCCCGAAAGCGCCCATCGCGGACCTCGGCTTCGAGATCCCGCGCGGTGGCGGCAATCACGCGTACGTCCACCCGCCGGGGCCGGGAGTCGCCCACCCGGCGAATCTCGTGCTCCTGGAGGACCCGCAGCAGCTTCACCTGCAGCAGTAGCGGCAGATCACCGATCTCGTCCAGCAGCAGCGTCCCCCCGTCCGCCTCTTCGAACAAGCCGGTCTTGTCGACGCTGGCCCCGGTGAACGCCCCGCGCGCATGGCCGAACAACTCGGACTCGAGCAGGGCCTCGGGGATCGCCCCGCAGTTGACGGCCACGAACCGGTGCGTCTTGCGGGGACTCATCCGGTGAACGGCCCGGGCCACGATTTCCTTGCCCGTGCCGCTCTCGCCGGTGATCAGCACGGTCGAGGGATGGGGGGCCGCACGCGCCGCGAGATCCATGACGCGGCGCATGGCCGGCGACTCGGCCACCACCTCGCGATCGGTCCACCGAGTCAGTTCCGCCTGCAGCGCCGCGACCTGCCCGCGCAACCGCTCACGCTCCTCGGCCTTGTGAAGCGTGAGCAACACTTCGTCCGACCGGAAGGGTTTGGGGAGATAGTCGTACGCCCCCTCCTTCATGGCGGCGATGGCGGCGTCGTCGCCGCCATAGGCGCTCATCATGATGACCAGCGCCTCCCCACGCGCCTGCTGGTAGCGCCGGAGGAACTCCAGGCCCTCCATTTCCGGCATGCGGACATCGCAGAGGATGAGATCGAACGACTCCTGGCCCGCCAGCACCAGGGCCCGAGTGGGCGAGCCTTCGGCCGTGACTTGGTACCCCTCCCCCTGGAGCAGCAGGCTCAGGGACTGCCGGAGACCGGCGTCATCGTCGACGATGAGCACTCTCACGGAGAGCTTGTCCGCTCCGCGCCCCGACCCGCGGGGAAGAACAGCTTGAACGCCGCCCCACCTTCCCGCGCATCTTCGACCCACACGATGCCGCCCAGTTGGTGGACGGTGCGCTGCACGATGGCTAACCCCAAGCCGGTGCCCTGTCCGGGGGGTTTCGTGGTGTAGAACGGATCGAACACCTTCTCGCGATCCTCGGGCGCGACACCGGGGCCGGCGTCGGCCACGTAGAGGAGGATCCCCGGCGTTCCCGTGGATACCTCGGGAACCCAGGGTCGGCGGGGCGACAGCCCGGTCCGGTGCGTGGCAGCGGCCAACGCCATGCCCGCAGCGTCGCTCTTACGCCGGGGAGTTTGCGGCCTGGACTCATAGCGCCAGGACGTCGCTCCCACCACGATGGGCCCGCCCGGCGCCGCGTCCATCGCGTTGAGCAGGAGGTTCACGACGACCTGCTCCAGCGCATGCGCCGGGCCGCGCACCGGCAGCGGCTTCCGCTCCAGCTCCACCCGGAGATCCACGCCCTTCAACAGGCCCTGGTGGTCCAGCAGGTCCCGAGCCGCCGACACGATCCCGCCCAGGTCCACCACCGTAGGGCGGTCGTCGCTCGGCCTGGCGTAGTCGAGGAGACCACGAACGATCCGGTCGATCCTGGCGGTTTCCCGAACCAGGCCCTGGAGGATCTCGGCGTCAGCGCCGCGCTTGCGCAGCACCTCGGCGTAGGTCCCGATGGCGGAGAGTGGGTTGCCGACTTCGTGCGCGATGCCGGCCGCGAGCCGGCCGACGGTGGCCAACTTCTCGGAACGCACCAACTGGCCCTGAACGTCCAGGAGCCGGTCGGTCATGCGATTGAAGCAGTCGGCCAGCTCGGTGAATTCACGGGTCTCCGCCGGCGGGGCGCGGCGTTCCAGGTTGCCTGCCGCCAGCTCTTCTGCCGCCTCCCGTAACGCGGCCAGGCGCACCAAGACCAGCCGCTTGAGCAGGTAATGGCCAAAGGCGAAGACGATCACGGCATCGGCACCTACCAGCGCCATGAGCAGGGCAAAGGCGTAGGCCGGCCGGAGGGCCTGAGCGATCAGCGCGGTCGCCATCGCGAGCGCCAGGGCCGCCGCGACCAGCAGGGCGAGGTTGACCAGCAGCTCGCGCTTGACGGAGGGCTGTGGCGCCGCCCTGCCGGGGCGAGGCCCAGCCGGATCATCTCGCATGGGCTTGATTATGTGGCGCGGGGCGGCGGGAGCAAAGCCCTCGCGCGCGGATGACATCCAGATGGGGGAGCCCGCTATTGGCAGGCGGGCTCGCCCTCCTTGGTGGCTGGCGCGATCGGGCTCGTCGATCCGTAGAATAACGCGCAGGTCGCAGTGGTGCCCGTGTGGGACGCGGTGGCACCCCACCCGGAGGTAGTACCGGTGGCAATCTGCACGGTCACTCCGGCCGACTGGCCGTAGTTGACCTGGGTTACGTTGCTCGCGTAGGTCTGGTTATCGGCCAGGTAGCTTTCTTGTGCAGTGACCAGGTTGCGCAAGTCAGCTTTCATAGAAGCGAGGTAGGCCTTCTCCTTGGTGTTGGCGAACTTCGGAATGGCGATGGCCGCCAGAATACCGATGATCACCACCACGATGAGAAGCTCAATCAGGGTAAACCCAGATTCCCACCGGCGCATGGCGAGCTCCTGTTGGTTTATACACACTGGGGCGGTGAGACTGTACCCCACCGCCCCAGCGGTCCATCCTCATGGCCTCAGCAGCAGCTTACTGGCAGGCAGGCTCACCTTCGGCCGCCGTTACCACCACCGGGTTGGTCACGCCCGTACCCACGGCGATGCCGCAGCTCTGGGTGGTCCCGGTGTGGGTCCCCGACGCCGACCAACCCAAGCCTGCGTTCGGGGTGATGGCCACGGTCACGCCGGTTGACGGGCTGTAGGCGGTGCCCAGTGTGCCGAGGTCCGCGTACAGCATGTTGTCGGCGAAGTAGGCCTCTTCGGCCGTGACCAGGTTCCTCAGGTCCGACTTCATCGACGCGATGTACGCCTTCTCTTTCGTGTTGGCAAACTTCGGAATGGCGATGGCCGCCAAAATCCCGATGATCACCACCACGATGAGAAGCTCAATCAGGGTAAAGCCCTTGCGATTCATCCAACCCTCCGGGGCATAAGTGACTGGTGTGAACGGTATGCTCGCCCAGTTAATCACGCAAGGCTCGTGCCCTGACAGGGGCAAGCAACGTAAGTGATTGTAATTGATGGCGTTAGTGGTTCCAGGCCGCTCCTCTCAGCGGGCCCGCACGCCGCTCCCGGCTGTCAATCTGCAAGCCGGGACGCTTGGCGCAAGGCGCCGCCGGGTCGCGCCACGATACCGCCACCTAACGCTCACTTTCCCGACACTGGGTTTGCAAGCGCGCCTGCACGGTGACGGCAAGGGTTGGCTTCAGCGTCCGCATGACCGGCAGTGATTGCTCGAGATCCCAGCAGCCAGCCGGGGAGCCGGGCTCCGAGAGCAACGCTCGGCTCGCCGAATCCAGGCGCGCCGTCGCAGCCACGAGGTGCCCCAACGCCTGGTCCAGCCGGGCGGCGGCCAACTGCCGTCGCCACGCGGGCGCCTGGGTGCGCTCCAGCACTCGCCGGTAATTCTCCAACGCCCGGAGGTTCCCCGGGTTCGCCCCCACCGCCGCCCGCGCCACCGCCCGGGCCGAATCCTGCTGGTCTAGCGTGAGGAACACATCGACCAGGAGCTCAGCCGGTCCCGGATGAAGGGGGGCACCCGAGCGTGCCCGGCGTCCCAGCTCGAGCGCCAGCGCAGGACGGCGCAGAGCCAGCGCGAGCCGGCCCACCCGCACCGCGAGAAAGGTGTATCCGTCGTACAGCTCCATCGCCACCAGATAATGCGGCAACGCGCGCGTGCTGTCACCGGTCAGCAGCAGCACGTCACCCAGCCAGGCGTGGGCCAGAAAATCCTCTGGATGCTGGACGATGCTCTCGATCACCACAGTCCGGCTGTCTCGCCAAAACGGAACCCGGGTCACGGCGCGAACGGCGAACGCAGCACAACCCAGGGCCACCGCCGTCACCGCGATCCTCAGCCGGTGGCGCATGGTGGCCCATGCCACGACGCAGCCCACCGCCAGCGCCGGCGCTATCGCCGCGACGTAGAGGTTCCGCTCGGCAAGCGTCACGCCGGAGGTGAAGAGCAGGTTGGACGAGGGCAGGTAGGTTGCCGCGCCGGCCAAGATGCCGAACGTGAGGGCCGGAGCGCGGCGCCGTGCGGCGAGGCCCAGGCCGAGCATCGCCGAGGACGTCACGAGGGCGAGCGAGGCGACCAGCGACCACGCCGCGCGAATCGGCACGACCTGCGGGCTGTAGTCGGCCGAGAGATCGAACGGCCACGCCAGCAGACGAACCACGTCCAGCTGCGCCGGGATCACGGTAGCCAGCCGCTGGCCGGCGGGGAGGTTCTGGAGCGGGACGATCGCGCTACCTGCCGCAAGCGGGCCGGCGATCGCTTGCCACAGGAACAGCCACGCCAGGGTGAGCGTCGCGACCGCCAAGTAGAGATCACCCGCCGGACGGCGGGTGGCCGGAGCATCCAGCCAGTGATCCAGGCCGAGGACCACGATCGTGACGACCGCGTGCTCCTTGGCCGCAAGGGCAAGACCGGTCGCGAGTAGGGTCAGCACCAGCCAGCGGGGCCGGCCCGGGGGATCCGCCGCCCGGTACCGGCGGGCGGCCAGCACGGCCGCGAGGAGCCCCAAGGCGGCCAGCATCTCGGTACGACCGATCACGTTGGCGACCGCCTCGACGTGAACCGGGTGGATGGCGAAGACCACGCCGGCGGCGAGCGCGCCGAGGGGCGGGAGCCAGCGCAACGCCACGACCGCGAGCAGTGCGGTGACCAGGCCGTGCAGCAACAGGTTGGTAAGGTGGAACCACCACGGCCGGCCGCCCGAGATGGCCCAATCCACGGCGTAGGTGAGCGTCGCGAGCGGGCGGTACAAGCCGGCTGACTGCTCGCCCTGGAGCGGCCAATAGGGAGAGAAGAGCGCGCCTAGCGCGGCCCAGACGGAGTGCGCCGCGGGATTGCGCACGACGAGGTGGTAGTCATCCAGCGCCCAGCCATTGCGTAAGGCGATGAGGTAGACCGCGCAGGCAACGCCGGCGGAGACCCACGCGACGCGTCTGGGCGTCAGCGGGGGCATCGGAAGCGATACAGGGCCGGGCCGCCGGTCACCTGGAACAAGGGAGCCGCCGCCGAATCCGAACGGGAAGCGAGCTGGGCCGCGATGGTGCTGGCCGAGTCGCTGGGGCCCGTGACCACGAGATGCGTAACGCCCGCTTCGCACCAGTAATCAATGGCTTCCTGGTGGGGCCGCGCCGCGGTCCCTGTGCCCCGCCAGCGGAACAGGTAGCTGGGCACCGATCGCCGCCCGGTGTAGAGATAGATGAGCGACTCTCCCTCGGACGCCACCACTGCCTCCGGCGGCACTTCGGCGCCGACGGAGGCGGTGAGCACCCGAAAGGGACCGCTAATCCGCTCGGCCAGCCTGGCGAAGCGCCGTTCACCCAGCGACAGGGCCTCCCGCCGCAGGTAGCCCACCGCCAGGGCGGCCGCCACGAGCACCGCCACCGCTCGTCCCGTGCGCCCAACCCGCCACAGCCTCCCCCACCCAACCGCGAGGAACAGCCCCAGCCAGGGCATCATGATCCAGACGAAACGATCCGGGATGTAGGGCCAGACGGTAATGGTGAGCATGTAGATCGCGACGGTCACCACCAACGCCGGCGCCCGCCGGAACGATGCGACCCCGCCCCAGACCAAGAGTGCTACGACCACCACCGCGAGCGGCACGAAGCCCCAGGCACTCAGGCGGGGCAGCAGCAGTTGCGGGACCGGCCAAAAGGCCCTGAGCGTCACGAGCCCTTGGAGTAGGGGCATCAGACCCGTCTGCTCCACCACCTGCCCGTAGGGCGTGTAGTTGGTGAGTCGGGAGTCCACGTTGCCCGCCTGGGCCGCGACCCACGCCATCCACGGCACCATCAGGGCTGCCGCGGGAGCGGCCGCCAGGATCGCGCTCCGGCGGCGGCCCCGGAGCCACAGCGACAGGGGAATCCCAAGCACGGCGCACATGCCCGTGGTCTTCGCCAGTGCCGCCAGGCCCGCGAGGGTTCCCGCCGCCAGGGCCGCCTTGGGATCCGCGGGTTCCCGATCGGCCAGCGCCACGGCGCCTGCCACGAGCAGCAGCAGCAGGGGCTCGGCGAACCGCACGCCGACCAGGGTCAACAGCGGGAACGCCGCGAAACCGAGCGCCAGCACCGGATACCGAATGCCGGGCGGCACGCCGATCCGCCCGGCGTGCGCCCCGATGATCCACGCCGCCGCGCCCAGCGCGGCGGCATCCGCCAGCTGAAACAGCGCGACATTGGCGGGGAACACCGGCCACCAACGCCACAGCACACTGAGCAGGAGCGGATAGAGGATCGGGTATTTCACCATGGGCGGCGCGTCCGGCAGGTGGATGTTCCGATAGCCGTGCCCCTCGGCCAGCGCCTTGGCCGCGGTCACGTACACGCCGTCGTCGTAGAACACGCCCACCAGAGCGGACGTCTGCGCCCAGAGGACCAGCGCGAAGACGCAAAGGCCCAACACGCCCGGCCAGTTGAAACCGGCCGGTCGCGGTGCGGGCGGCTCAGTGGTCACAGCCCAGCTCCCGGAGTCGCCGCTCCAGCTCCGGCAGTTGCGCCAGCGTGGGCCGCAAGGCACGCATTTGCGTGGTGGAGCGCTGCGCCTCCCAGCAGTACCGCGCGGCCAGCGCCACGTCGGCCGTGAGGTACCACATCTCCCACGTACGCGGGAACTGCCAGGCGATCCGCCGCCGCCAGGTCATGGCGGCCAGGGCACGCCCGCGCGCCGCCTCGAATTCCGCCATCGCCGCGTAGTAGCGGAAGTCGTTGGGGGACGCGGTCGCCAGCCGCGGGATGAGGGCGGCGGCGCTGTCGACCATTCCGGCGCGGAGGTAGTTGCGGACGGCGAGCAGCCCGTAGTTCGCGTCGGCGGACTCGAGCGTGAACGCCGCCTTGAAGTGCTGCGCCGCGTCCAGCCAGCGGCCGTCTTTCTCCAACTGGACCGCCAGGGTCTCCCAGGGCCCCTTTTGCAGCGGTGCGGTGACAATCGCCCGGCGCACCAGGACTTCCCCACGCCTCCGGTCCCCCGCGTCGTAGGCCAGGGCCCCCGCCACCCACAAGCTGCGATAGGAACCCGGCGCGTCACGCACCAGCCTCGGGAAGAAATGGGCGTTATCGCTCCACACGGGCACGCGCGTCACGGTACCCGCCATGCCGAGACCCACCGCGGCGGTGACCAGGCTCACGCCGACGTAGCGCCAGCTGGCCTCGGCCCAGGCGGCGAGCCATCCCAGTAACAGCACCGCGCCCACCGACGGGAGATAGAGCGTCCGCTCGGCGAGCAGGACTTCGGACGGGACCAGCAAGTTGGAGACGATAAGCAGGGTTCCCGCCATCCATGCGATCCCGAACGTGATCGGGGGGGCGCGATGCCGGGCACGAACCGCCAACCCGACGGCCACGGCCACGACCAGGAAACCGACCGCCCCCAGGACAGTGAGGCGGGGGATGGCTGGCAGGAATTCCGGCGAATAGTCCGCCGACAATTGGAGCGGGAAGAAGAACAGGCGCGCGTACTGGAGGACGACGGGTGCCATGGCAAGCCCCCGTCCCCAAAGGCCTTGGCCCTCCAAGCCAGGCGCCGCGTGGGTGCCGAGCCCACCCACGACCGCCATGCGAACCCATAACCACTCGAGGCTCAACCCGACACAGGCCGCCCAGAGCACCCAGTGCCGGCGGAAGCGCTGGACGCCAGGTTCGCCGGTCCGCCGGCCTTCGAGCCAGTCCACCAGCAGCAGCACCCCGGGTGCGGCGAACGCGGTTTCCTTGGATGCCAGCCCCAGGGCCAGCGTCGCGAGTGTAGCCATCGACACGGCGCCCCGGCGCCATCCGGTGTCTCCCGCTGCCGCGAGCCTGCCGTCGGCGCGATACGCCAGCGCCGCCAGCAGCGTGAACGCCGTGGCCAAGAGCTCCGCCCGGCCCACCAGGTTCGCCACGGCCTCGACGTGAACCGGATGCACGGCGAACACCAGCGCCGCCGCGCCGGCGCCCAGCACGCCGAGCCCGCCCCGGGCCAGCAGGTAGACGAGCGCGGAGACCAACGCGTGGAGCAGCGCGTTCACCACGTGGAAATACCTGGGATCGCCGTCCGAGACGGCCCAGTCCAGCATGAACGTCAGATGCGAGACCGGGCGGTACAGGTCGAACCACAGGGGAGTCGCCAGGACCGCGCGCCAGCCGGCGAGGGCGTGCACCTCGACCTTCTTCTCGATGAGGTGCACGTCATCATAGACGAACTGGAAGCCCGCGGTTTGTGCATAGGCGCCGGCGGCGAGGAGCACGCACGCCGCGAGGGCCCAGCGCTCGGCGCGGGCGAGGGTCATGGGGCGGGGAGCCGCGGGGCAGGCGGCAGCCGCGAGAGGACCGGGAGCGCCCTTGGTGCGTCGGCCGGCGGCGCGTATCGCCATACGTCCCAGCCGGGGTAACGGGCCAGCACGCGGTCGTTGTGCTCGAACAGGTCCCGCGCAAACACCACCCCGGAGTCGAGACCCAGCGGATTGCGCCACGCCAGGTGGCCGTACAGCGTGAAGCCCGCGAGGTCGCGGCGCAGCTCTACCTGACAGGATTCAGGCGGCGAGTACCCGGGGCGAAGCCGCACCGAGGGATCCGGCCAGTCCGTGAGGAGCGGCGGCGTCCGGACCGTATCCATCATGGCGTGGAGGCGCGCGGCGACATCGGCTGGCGCCCAACTGCCCGTCTCCGCCGTCACGGCGAAGCGATGCAGATCACAGGTATCCAGGCGGCGATGCGCCCGCTCCACCAGCCCCGGCTCGACCCCCAGCCCCCAGAGGCGAACGATAATCCGGCTCCCCCAGCTCTCGGGCACCAACACCAGGGCGCGCCGCACGCCGCGTGCCGCCAGCTCACGCTCCGGATGGAGCTTCAGCGTGGCCAGGCTGCGGCGGTGCACATCCGCGCGCCTGGGGAGGATCGCTATCCACCCCCAAAGCATCACGAACGCGGCCACCGCCGCGAGCGCTACGTCGCTCCGCACCTGGCGCACCCGGCTGCGGCGGGCCAGTGCCCACGCCCACCGCCACGCGCGGGCCGTGCCGATCACCAAGAAGGGCACGGCACCGTAGTAGAAGCGCGGCCCCGTGTAGAAGCCCGAGTGCCAGTAGAAGAAGTACAGTGCAGGGATCGCCGCGGCGCCAACGCCCACCACCAGGTCGCGCCAGGCTCGCGGTCCCGCTGCGATGGCCCAGATCCCCAGCGGCAAGAGCGCCGGGATGGGCCACTCGTACAGGTAGATGTGCAGTCGCCGCACCGCCACGGCCATGTTGCTGAGCGCGATGAAGGGCGTGTATGGTTGCCCCCACGGGTCGGCCCCGAAGCCCAATCCGAACTGTTCGCCGTAGACCGCGGTGTAGCCGATCGCGAGGGGGGACCCGAAGGTCCGCCAATTGACGTAGCCCCACACGAGGATGACGGGCACGCCGCCCAGCATCATCCAGGGAAGGGCGCGCCACTGTCTCCGCGCGGCCATCCAGATCAGCACCGGCAACGCGGCGCCGACCGCATCCAGGGGTCGAGTGGCCGCCACGGCCGCTAGCCCTAAGCCGGCCACGGCGTGTCGCAGCCTGGTAGGCCGGCGCGAGCCGAACACCATGGTCCACGCCAGTAGCGAGAAGGTCACCGCGCCCACGTGGTTCATATAGGTCCCGGACATGAACATCACCCACGCGGAGGTGGCCCACAGGAAGGCGGCGGCGAGCGCGGTTCGGCGACCATAGAGCCCGAGGGCCGTGTAATAGACCAGGCCAACGCTGAGGCCCCCCAACAGCGGATTGACCAGCCACTCGGCGCGAGCCAGGAGTCCAAGGGCAAGGAGCGCGGTCTGTCCCGGCGGATACAGCGAGACCCAGCCGGCCGGGGTGATCCAGGTGTGGGTCACCAGGAAGGCCTCTGGTGGCTGGGGCGCGGGAGCCGCCAGCCTGCCGCCGGCGAAGGCCCTGGCGTGGAAGAGCTGCGCGATCTCGTCTACCAGCTGGGGATTCGACGCGAACACCCACTGCATCACCCACACCGCGAGCAGCATGAGCCCGATGGACAGAGCCGCCACAGCGGGGAACGGCCGGAGCTGGGGCCACGGGATCCGGGCCGGCGCGAGCCGCGTCGCGAGCCGTCCGGCCAGGATGCCGGAAACCAGGACCACCACCAGGCCAATCCCCCACGACGCCGCGTACGGCGGCCACAGGGGGCCCCGGTCCGGCGCTCCGCTCCACGCCGGCACCGGGAGCGCCGGAAGCACCAGGAGCGCGGCGCCGATGATCAGCCAGACGCCGCGGGCGAGTCGCCCCGTCATCACTGCGGCAGGCGCGGCCGGAACAGATTGAAGCGCAGGATGTGCCATAACGCGGCCGCGCCGTCCCGCCACCCGATCTTCTTCCCTTCCGCGTAGGTGCGGCCGCTGTAGGTGATAGGGATCTCCCAGATGCGGGCCCGCGCCTGGGCCAGCCGGGCCGTCAGTTCCACCTCGACCCCGAAGCGGTCCGCCGTGAGCGGCAAGGACTTGAACAGGTCGGCGCGGACCATCTTGTAGCAGGTTTCCATGTCGGTGAGGTTCAAGTCCGTGAGCATGTTGGAAAGCAGCGTGAGAAACCGGTTTCCGAGAGAGTGCCAGAAGTAGAGCACGCGGCGGGGACCGCCCTGGAACCGGGAGCCGTATACGGCGTCGGCTTTCCCCAAACGGATGGGATCCAGCAAGTCCGGCAACTCCTGCGGGTCGTACTCCAGGTCGGCATCCTGCACCACGATCACGTGTCCGGTAGCCGCGGCCACGGCGGCCCGGATCGCCGCGCCCTTGCCTCGGTTGGTCGGCTGGTGGATCACCCGTTGCACCAGCCCCTGCCGCTCGAGGATGTCGAGGATGGAGCCCGTGTCATCGCTCGAACCGTCATTGACGGCGATGACCTCGAGCGCGAGCGGGAGGTTGCGCAGCTGCTGGATCGCCTGCTCCACGGTGGCCGCCTCGTTGTAGGCGGGCACCACCACGCTGAGCACGATGTCGTTCCACTCGGTGGGCACGCTACTCACGGGGCCGCTCTCCGATCGCGATCAACGATTGTCCAATCCGCCAGGGCAACAGCCGTTCCAGCCGGAACCAGGGGACGAGCTTGTCATAGAGGCCCAGGCTGCCCTGCGGAATCACTTCACGGCGCAACACTTTTCCCACGAACCACCACCCCGGCATCCCGGCCAGGTTGAAATACTCCAGGCGTCGCGTGCTGAGGCCCGCCTCGGCGTACCGCTCCCGCAAGAGCGAGCGGGTGTAGCGGCGGTAGTGCCCCAGCGCGCGGTCCAACGTCCCGTACAGGAACGGCAGGGCGGGCACCAGCAGCACGAGCCTCCCGCCCGGCGCCAGCAACCCGCGCATGGCGGCGAGCGCTCTGCGGTCGTCCTCGATGTGCTCCAAGACGTTGAGACAGACGATGGTATCGACGTGCTCGGCCACGAGATCGGCCGGAACGTCCGGCAGCGACAGCTCCCGCACGGCGACGTTGGCGCGGTGCCCGAATCGTGCGCGCAGGATCTCACGGTAGCCGGCGTCGGTGTCGGTCAGGACCACGCGCTCACGGTCGGCGAAGAACTGCGACAGGTTGCCGATCCCGGAGCCCACCTCCAGCACGCGGCGGCCGATCCAGGGCTCGAGCCGCTGGTACATCCACCGATTGAAGGCCTGCGCGGTCGCCATGCGCTCCAGCGTGGCGGCCCCCACCGGATCGCGCCCGCCACGCGCGTCAGGAGCCGGCGCCGGCTTCATAACGCGCGAGCTTGCGATGGAGGGTCGAGGGGTCGATCCCCAGGACTTCAGCGGCGCGCGTCTTGTTGCCCCCCTCGGCCTGCAACACCCACAGGATGTAGGCCCGCTCGATGGCGTCCAGCGTGGGGTTGGGGTGCGGCCGCTCCTGCACCAGGGGCTGGGGTTTGGGAGCGGTGATGCGCTCCGGCAGCGCGTCGGGGTCGATCTCCGGACCGGCGCTCACGGTCACGGCGTGCTCGAGCGCGTTTTCCAGCTCGCGGACGTTGCCAGGCCAATCGTAGACTAGGATCGCCTCCTCGGTTGCCGCCGACAAGCGCCGAGGGGGCTGCCCCCGCTGCTCCGCCAGGCGGCGGAGAAAGGCATCCACCAGCAAGGGAATGTCCTCGCGCCGCTCGCGCAGAGGCGGCAGCTGGAGAGAGATCACGTTGAGCCGGTAGTAGAGGTCGGAGCGGAACCCGCCGCGACGCATCTCCTCATCCAGGTCGCGGTTGGTCGCCGCGATGACCCGCACGTCCACCGGAATGGGCTCCGTGGCGCCCACGGGGAGAGCCTCCCGCTCCTGGAGCACGCGGAGCAGCTTCACCTGGAGGGCCGGTGTCATCTCGGCGATTTCGTCCAGGAAGAACGTCCCACTACGAGCCGCCGCGAACAGCCCAACCTTGTCCCGCACCGCGCCGGTGAAGGCCCCCTTCACGTGGCCGAACAGCTCGGATTCCAGCAGACTCTCGGGTAGGGCCCCACAATTGAGGGACATGAACGGCCCGTCGCGACGGGGCGACAGCTGGTGGATGTGGCGGGCCAGCACCTCCTTGCCGGTGCCGCTCTCGCCCAGGATCAGCACCGTGGATTCGGTGGGCCCCACCTGTTCCGCCAGCCGCAGCACCTCCACGAAGCGCCGCGAGGTACCGATCGGCTGCGCCGCGCCCGCCGGCCCCTCCCGCACCTCCGACTTGAGGCTCCGGTTCTCGAACCGGATGCGCCGGTGCTCCAGCGCCCGCCGGCACACCTCCAGCAGGTAGTCGTTGGGAAACGGCTTTTGGATGTACTGAAACGCGCCTTGATTCACCGCCTGGATGGCGCTCTGCAAGGAGGCCTGCGCCGTCATCAGGATCACCGGCGTCTCCGGGTCTTGCTCCTTGACCGCCGCCAGGACGTCCAGGCCGGAGACCTGGGGCATGCGAATGTCGGCCAGCACCACGTCCGGGCGACCGCGCTTCAGCGCCTCCAGGCCGGCCTTGCCGCCCTGCACCGTCTCGACATCGTAGCCGTCGTTCTTGAGCAGGATGCGCAGGGTCTCGAGGATCCCCTGTTCATCGTCAATCACCAGAATGGCGGGCTTGACCGCGCTCACTTCCTAAGCCCCCACCGTGGCCGTCGCGGCGCGGCCGGGCAGCACCACGCTGAAGGTGGTCCCACGACCGGCCGGGGAATCGAACACCACGAAGCCCCGGTGCGCCTGCACCGCCCGCTGAACGATGGCCAGCCCCAGCCCGGAGCCGCCCACCCGCCCCGAGACGAAGGGATCGAAGACGCGCTCGCGGATTTCCTCGGCCACGCCCGGGCCGTTGTCCGTCACCGCCAGGAGCACGGGGTCCTCCAGCGTCACCCCGGGAGGGATGTCGTCGGCCCGGGCGCGACGCAGGGAGACGCGGACCCGCGCTCCCGGGCCTGCGGCCTGCACGCCGTTCAGCACCAGATTCACCACCACCCGGTGCAGGAGGTCCTCGTCGCCTTCGATCCGGAGCAGTTCCCCCTCGACGGCAATGTTGGTGCCCGGCGGGCAGTCCGGATGCCGGCGCACCACGTCGGCGCCGGCGCGCGCCACGGCCAGCAGATCCAGCTCGCGGCTGTTGGTCACCCGCACGCGGGAGAAGTCCAGAAACTCGGTGAGGAGGCGGGCCAAGCGATCACTCTCGCGCACCACCAACTGCGCCAGGAACCGCTCGTCGGGGTTGGCCCGGGCGGACCGCGCCAGCTGCTCCACGGAGGACCGAATGGACGCCAGGGGGTTCTTGATCTCGTGGGCCAAGGACGCCGACAGCTCGGCCACGGCCTCCAGCCGCTCGGTGCGCAGGTGCATCTCCTCCAAACGCTTCTGATCGGCGATGTTGCTGAAGATCGCCGTCACCGAGGGCTGCTGGCCCGGCTCCACCTCGAGCGCCGTGGTGGCCAGACCAATGGGAAACCAGGTGCCGTTGACTACCAGGCGGCCTTCGCCGCGCACGACCCGCTGTCCGTGACGTTGTGTCGAGACGATCGCGGCCCACAGCTCAGGGGAGCGCGCGCGAAGCACTTCGCCGAACGGCCGGCCGACCAGCGGCCCCGCCGCCACGCCCAGCAACTCCTCCGCCGCTGGGTTGGCGTAGAGGAGGTTCCCCTCGCCGTCCACCGTCACGATGCCGCTGCGGATCATCCGCAGGATATCGCTCGCCTCCAGCCGGAGCCGGGTGACTTCCTTCTGGAGGACCTCGCGCTGCGCACCAACCGCGCTCACCCGGCTGGCGAGCCAGCCCGCGGCGACGGCTACGCTCAGGAACACGAAGATCTGCAACCCGACGCGCACCGAGAGCTGGATGGGGTGCCACCACGCGATGTCGGCCAGGTACACCAGGCTCGCGAGTACCGTCACCAGGAGCCCGGAGGCCACAGGCATCAAGACGGCGCTCACGGCGATCACCAGGATGTACAGCGCGGAAAACTCGCTGTCGGCCCCGCCCGTCACGTGCACGATGGTGGTGACTAGGGCCACGTCGAACAGCGACTGGCCGTAGAGGAACGTCTGACGCGGCCGGGCCCGCCGGATGTGCGTGTGCCAGACCGAGACGGCGCTCACGATGACGCTGGCAATGGCAGCGATCGCGAGCGCGAGCAGCACCTCGGGCGGCTGGCCGCCGAAGTAGAAGGCCGCGGCCACAAACACCACCATGGCCAGCAGTACCCGCCCGACGTACACCCACTGGAGCAGCCGGTGTGCGTTGGGGAGAGAAGGTGCCCGCTCCAGCCCGGCCCCTAGGACTTTGCCGCCAATCCAGCGCATGCGACCGGAAGTATTCGGGTGGGTGTGGCAAATTGCAAGACCGCGAGGTTCTTGGGCAGCGGGGAGGGCGCGCCGGGAACCCAGGGGCCTTTTCGTTTACCGTTCTCCGTAGTCCGTAATCGCAAGGAGTCAATAGGGATACCGGACAACGGATAACGGGAAGCGCAAGTTCAGCGAGCGATGACGCCGATGTTGGCGATCGTCTCCCCCTGATTCATGGAGGGCACGGCGCGGACGAACGTGATGACTCCGGCCGCCGGCGCGCGTGCCTCCCAGATGGTCTTGCCGAGGTAATCCGTGACGTAGCCCATCTTCATTCCCTCCGCCACGTAGGTACCGCGCTCCACCAACGGGTGGAAGATCCCGCTCGCCTCGCTTGCCACGCTCACCACGCGCTCCATCCACACCGGGTGCTCCACGAACTGCACGGGGCGGTCCAGCATCCGGAGATAGGCCATGATGCCGAGCGTCCCGTCGATCAACGCCTGCACGTCCTCGGGCTCAACCGTGCCGGCGCGGCCCGCTTCCACCGTGATGGACGGCTTGCCGCGGGTGGACGCCGTGTTCTCGAGGTAGCGCGAGGCGGCGGGGTCTTTGGGGCGGTCGGCCGAAATGATGATGTGGTCGAGGCCAAAGGCCAGGACCATGTCGCGCGAGATGGAGTCCTGGGCCGGGTTGCCGGTCTTGGTCCAGTAGCTGTAGGGCCGGAGGTTCTCGTCCATGTCGCCGCCGTGCATGTCGATCACGTGATCGCTCTTCAGGATCACGTCTCGCGTGAGCACGAAGGAGGCGCGCTCGGTCTGAGTGCCCTGCAATGAGCCGGGGAAGAACCGGTTCATGTTCTTGCCGTCTACCGGGTTCAGGTGCGGCACGATCCGCTGGAACGAGGCGACGTTGATGAGCGGGACGATGATGACGGTTCCCGAGATCGTCGCGGGGTCCAGCAGTTCGATCAGTCGCTCCAGCGCGATGACCGAAGCGTACTCGGTGCCGTGAGAGCCGGCGGCGAGGGCCAGCACCTTCCCCGCTGTGGCACCGTTGACCACGGCGACGGGGATGTCGTAGCCGGCGTCGCTGCCGGCGGGCACGGAGATGACGCCGGTGGCCGTCTGGCCGCGGGCGGCGCTGGCGGTGCCCACGGTGAAGCGGTCGGGGCGCTGTTGGGCACCAGCGGCGGTCGCCAGCAGGGCCAGAATGGTCAAGGTCGTTGCGGTCAGGCGCGGTGAGATGCTCATGGGGCCTCGGGATGGGGACGCGGGACGGCGTCGGATATAGCCTCCCTCCACTGCTCCGGCGAGGGGCGCCTGCGGACCTTGACCCGGCAGAGCCTTGAGGCATATGCCCCATCGCACCCCTCCGCTTCGCAGGACATTGACACCGCCGGCGACGATTTGGTACTACTCGGCGTGCGTTCTGGAGCGATCATGGCCGACGACATGGGGACCTTCCGCGTAGACATCGAGATCGAGAACCCGGCGCGGCCAGGCGAGAAACGGCTCCTCGAGGCCGTGCCGGTGGATACCGGGGCCGAGCTGTCGTGGGTGCCGGCACCGGTGCTCGAATCCCTTGGGGTGGAGCACAATAACCAATGGCGGTTTCGTCAGGCCGACGGCTTTGTCCTGGAACGGTGGACCGGCACCGTCGTGATCCTCTCGCGGGCAGACGAGCGGGCGACGAGGTCGTCTTCGGGGAGCCCGGAGATCTCGCCTTGTTGGGATCGCGGACGCTGGAGGGGTTCAACCTCCGGGTGGAGCCGGTCACCAAGAAACTGGTGGACGCCGGCCCGGCACCGGCCGCCGCCGCGTGACACCGCGGCGGGCCGCTCGGCTCGTCGCGCCCCAGGCCGACTAGCCCAGGGTCTCAGAAACGAAACAGGTGGCTCGTCCTGAGCCACCTGCCGCGTCTGCCGCTTCTCCCGCCTCTGCCGCCGCCCCTACTGCACCGCGTTGATCATGCTGAAGATCGGCAGGTACATCGCCACGATCATGCCGCCCACGATCACGCCCAGCACCACGATCATGACCGGCTCCATGAGGGACAGCAACGCGGAGACCGCGGCGTCCACTTCGTCGTCGTAGAAGTCCGCGATCTTGGTGAGCATCTCGTCCAGGCCGCCCGTGGCCTCCCCCACCGCAATCATGGAGGTCACCATGGGCGGGAACACGCCCGACTTCTCCAGCGGGGAGGCGATGGTTTCGCCGCCCGCGATGGAGGCGCGAGAGCCCATGACGGCGTCGTGGATCACGCGATTGCCGGCCGTCTTGGCGGTGATCTCCAGGCCGTCCAGGATGGAGACGCCGGAAGAGATCAGGGTGCCGAGGGTGCGGGTGAAGCGCGAGACGGCCGACTTGCGGAGCATGTCGCCCAGGACCGGCACGTTGAGCATGAGCTTGTCGAGCGCGAGCTGGCCGCCCTCGGTGGCATACCAGCGCTTGGTGCCCCAGAAGAGGCCGAAGGCCGCCAGGCCCATGGCCCACCAGTAGCCCTGGAGGATCTGGCTCATCAGGATGACGATCCGCGTGGGGAGCGGCAGCTCCAAGTTCACCGACGCGAACATGTTCTGGAAGGTCGGGATCACGAAGATGAGAAGCACCACTATCGCGATGGCCGCCACCGAAAAAATCACCGCCGGGTAGATCATGGCACCCTTCACCTTGCGGACGATGGCGTCGTTCTTCTCCAGGAAGGTCGCCAGCCGCAGCAGGATGGTGTCCAGGATACCGCCCGCCTCGCCGGCCGAGACCATGTTCTTGTACAACTCGGTGAAGGCGTTGGGGTGTTTGGCCAAGGCGTCGGCCAGCGTGTGGCCGCTCTCCACGTCGTACACCACTTCTCTGGTGACGGCCGCCAGCAGCTTGTTCTCGGTCTGCTTGGCCAGAATATCCAGCGCCTGCACCAGCGGCAGGCCCGAGTTGATCATGGTGGCGAACTGGCGGGTGAAGATCACGATGTCGCGGGTGGGAACCCTGCCGCGGCGTTTGGCTTTCTTCGCTTCGCGGACCCGCACCAGAACCAGCCGGTTCTTCCGGAGGTGCTGGACCACGTGGTCCCGCGACGGCAGGTCGATGCTCCCGGTCTGCTCTTCGCCGGTCGGCGTGCGGGCGGTGTACTCGAAGACGGGCATACGCGGACTCCCCGGAGGTTAGCGGCGGGCTGGCGCGGCCGGTCGCTGGCCCGGTTTGCCGGCGGGGGCATCCTCGCCGGGCACCGGCTCGCCGATCATGCGCAGGAACTCGTTCTGATCCGGCGCCACGCGGAGCACCTCCTCTAACCTGATCTCGCGTCCCATGTAGAGCCGGTACAGGTCATCCGCCAGCGTCTGCATGCCGTGCTTCTTGCCGGCCTGCATGGCGGAGTAAATCTGGTGCACCTTGTCGTCGCGGATGAGCGCCCGGATCGCGGGGGTGCACACCATGATCTCGCACGCCATGACGCGACCTTTCCCGCTGGCTTTCTGCAGCAGGGTCTGGGTGACGACCCCCTCCAATACGAAAGCCAGCTGGGCCCGCACCTGCGACTGCTGGTGCGCGGGGAACACGTCGATGATGCGGTTGATGGTCTCCGCCGCCGAGTTGGTGTGCAGGGTGGCGAACGCCAGGTGGCCGGTCTCCGCGATGGTCAGCGCTGCCTGGATGGTCTCCAAGTCGCGCATCTCGCCGATCAGCACCACATCCGGATCCTGCCGGAGCGCGTATTTGAGTGCGGCGCCGAAGCTCTTGGTGTCGGTGCCCACCTCGCGCTGATTGACGATGCAGTTCTGGTGCCGGTGGATGAACTCGATGGGCTCCTCCACGGTGAGGATGTGCCCGCGGAGCTCCTTGTTGACCTTGTCGATCATCGCGGCCAAGGTGGTGGATTTCCCGGAGCCGGTGGGACCGGTGACCAGCACCAGGCCGCGCGGGCGCTCGGCCAGCTGGGAAATGATGGGCGCGAGCCCCAGTTGATCGAACGTCTTCACCGAGAACGGAATCTGCCGGATCACGATGGACACGCAGCCGCGCTGCTTGAAGCAGTTGCCGCGGAACCGGGCCAGGTTCTGGATGCCGAAGGAGAAGTCCAACTCGTCTTCCATCTCGAACTTCTTCTTCTGGTTTTCCGTCAGCACCGAGTAGGCGAGCTGGAGCGTGTCCTTCGGCGTCAACACGTACTCGTTGCGCGAGTTCGTGATGTCGCCGTCCACCCGCAGTTTGGGCCGCTCGCCTGCGGTGATGTGGAGGTCGGACGCGTCACGCTCGATCATCTCCTCGAGCAGCGTCCGCAGATTGACGGCCTGCGCAGCGCCCGCCGCGGGGGCCCCGGCCGCCGGTTTAGCCGCTTGATCCATCGCTTAGCCCCCCGCCGTTTCCTTGACGACTTCTTCGAGCGTGGTGACGCCCTTGCGGATCTTCTCGACACCGTCCATGCGCAGCGTCAGCATGCCTTCTTTGATAGCCTGTTCCTGAATCTCGGCGCTGGACGCGCCGCGGAGGATCATCCGCCGGAGCTCCGGCGACAGCGCCATGACTTCGTACAGCCCGGCGCGGCCCTTGTAGCCGGTGCCGTTGCAGGTATCGCAGCCCGCCCCTCGGTGGAACGTGATGCCTTGCGCCTGCTCCGGGTCCAGGCCGAGCGCGGCCAGCTCCTCTGACGAGTAGTCGTACTCCTGCTTGCAGTCCTTGCAAATACGGCGCACCAGCCGCTGGGCAACGATCAAGTTCACGGCGCTGGCCACGTTGAACGGCTCGATCCCCATGTCGATCATGCGGGTGATGGTCGAGGCCGCGTCGTTGGTGTGCAGCGTGGACAGGACCAGGTGCCCGGTCAGCGCGGCTTTGATGGCGATGCCGCCGGTTTCGATGTCGCGGATCTCGCCCACCATGATGATGTTGGGGTCCTGCCGCAAGAACGCCTTCAGCGCGGCCGCGAAGGTCATGCCGATCTCGGTCCGCACCAGGACCTGATTGATGCCGTGGATGTTGTACTCCACGGGGTCCTCGGCGGTCATGATGTTGACCTCGATGGTGTTCACCCGCGACAGCGCCGAGTACAGCGTCGTGGTTTTCCCCGACCCCGTCGGCCCGGTCACCAGCACCATGCCGTAGGGGTTGAGGATCGCGCGCATCAGGTCCTTTTCGGCCTTGGGCTCGAACCCGAACTTCTGCAAATCCAGGGTGAGGTTGCCCTTGTCCAGGATCCGCAGCACGATCTTCTCGCCGAAGATGACCGGCAGGGTCGACACCCGGAAATCGATCACCCGCTTGCCCATCTTCAGCTTGATCCGGCCATCCTGCGGCACCCGCCGCTCGGCGATGTTCAAGGCTGCCATGATCTTGACGCGGCTGGTGAGCGCGGCCTTGAGCTTGACGGGCGGCTTCATGATCTCCTGCAACGCGCCGTCAATGCGGTAGCGGACCCGAATCTCCTGCTCGAACGGCTCGATGTGGATGTCGCTGGCGCCCCGCTTCACGGCGTCGGTCAGGATCCCGTTGATCAGCTTCACCACCGGCGCGTCGTCCGCCACCTGCACCGGCCCCTGCTCTTCCTCCTGCTCCTCGATGACCTCGAGGTCTTCCTCCTCTTCGATGTTCTTGAGCAGGGTCTGCAGCTGCGCGTCGGTCTGCTCGTAGTGCTTCTCGATGGAGGTGCGGAGCGTGTATTCGCCGGCGATGACCGGGAAGATGTCGAAGCGGGTGACGAACTTGAGGTCGTCGATCACGGCGACGTTGGTGGGATCCGCCATGGCCACCGTGAGCGTGCGCCCCTCGCGCTTCAACGGCAGCACGGTGTGCTTCACGGCGACGTCCGCCGGAATGAGCTTCACGATCTTGGGATCGACTTCGAACCGCGACAGGTCCACCGCCGGCATGCGGTACTGCCGGGCCAACATCTTGCTGATCTCGGTCTCCTGGACGAAGCCGAGCTTGACCAGCGTGTAGCCCAGCCGCATTCCGCTGGCCTTCTGTTCCTGGAGCGCCTGTTGCAGCTGCTCGCGGGTGATCAGGTTCTCACGAACGAGCAAATCGCCGAGGCGTTCCGCTGTTGCTGCCGCTGTCGCCATACCTGCCTAGGTCAAGGAGAGGGTGAGGAACCATCGGAAGCTACCGGCGACCTAGGTGCTGTCAAGGCACGATGATACGGTCCTTGAGCGCCCGCAGCGTGGCGGCGCCGACCCCGCGCACCCGCTGGAGCTCCTCGATGGTCCGGTAGGGGCCGCGCGCCTCGCGATCCGCCACGATGGCGCGCGCCAGGGCCGGTCCAATCCCAGGAAGTTGAAGCAGCTCGGCTTCACTGGCTGTGTTCAAGCTCACTCTCGGTCCGGTCGGGCGGTCGGGCGAACGGGCGGCCCCACGTGGCGCCGGTGGGCCAATCAGCGGGGAACCCGGCGTCTCGCCAACCGCCCGCCCGTCCGCCTGACCGCCCGGCCGGCCGGAGAACGCCGCGTGCGGCCGGAGGACAGCGAGCAGCGTGGGGCCCACACCGGGAACCCGATCCAGCGCCTCAAGCGAGCCGAACGGCCCGTGCGCTTCCCGGTAGGTAACGATCCGCGTCGCCAGGGCCGGGCCAATCCCCGGCAGGCGGGCCAGCTCCTCGGCGCTGGCGCGGTCCAGGTCGATCCGCTCCCCCTTGGCGAGGGGTCGGGCCAACCGCACCGCGCGGGCTTCCGCGGAATCCCGAGGCGGCCCAGCACCGGCTCCACGATAGGCCACGGCCCCGGGGGCCGCGCCGGGCGGCTGCCAGAAACGCACCACCAGCCCGGCCGCCGCCAGGACGAGAAGAATGACGGTAGCCCGGCGATCGTCTCGGGTGGCCACGGCCGCAGTATGCCCGCCGGGGACCCGGGATGTGACATCGATGGAATGCGGCGCGGTGCGAAAAACTGCGGGGACGGGTGGCGTGGGGGGTGAGCCGTGGCGCGGTACCCCTTACCCCTCACCCATGGCCGTCGTCACCGCACCAACGCCACCGCCACGTCGCCCACGATCTGCAGGCTCCGGGCGCTCACCTTGTCGGCCGTGTCGTCGGTAGTGTGGTGGTAGGCGTAGTCCAGGTCGATCACGTCGATGGCCCGCACGCCGGCGTCCAGCAGTGGGAGGTGATCGTCGGTGACGGAGGTGCCCACAGTCGAGACGAAGTAGCGTTGGTAGCCCAATTCCCTGGCCTTGGCCCAGACCCGTTCCACGACCTCCGGGGCCCGCTCGACGGAGTAGCCTTCCTGCTCGATCCGCAGGTCCTTGTCGCCCACCATATCGAACAGCACGGCGAACAACGGCCGGCGGTCGGGTGGCAGCGTGGAGGCGTAGTGCTTGGAGCCCAGCAACACGTCGTGGCCGGCGTTGAAGTCGCCGTAGTCTTCGCCGTCCACGAAGAGCAGATCCACGCCGACGCCGGCGGGCGGCCGCTTCTTCAAGGCGTCGGCCACGCCCAGCAACACGGCCACGCCGGACGCGCCATCGTCCGCGCCGGGGACGGGCCGCTGCTGGTCCGCCAGGTTGGGGCTCTTCTCCGCCCGGGGCCGGGTATCCCAGTGCGCCAGAAACAGCACGCGGTCTCTGAGCTCGGGCCTGAATCGTCCAATGAAGTTCCTCAGGCGCAACGTGTCGCCTTGCGCCGTCACGTGGGTGAACACCTGCACGTCGACCGAATCGGCCCGGGCCTGGAGCTGCTGCTGGATCCAGTCTCCCGCCCGGCGGTGGCCGTCGGTGTTGGGGACCCGCGGGCCAAACGCCAGCTGCGCCGTGACGTAACGCATCGCCTGCTCGCCGTCGAACTCCCTGCGCGCGAAAAGCCCCGCGGCCCCGCAACCCACCACGGCCCACAAGAGGCTGAACCTCCTCCATCGCGCAATGGAGAAGCTCAACGCAGAGACCGCAGAGGGCGCAGAGCGCGCAGAGAGAATTCCTGGGGGAATCCTTTCGCATTCATCTCCGCGTTCTCCGCGTGCTCTGCGGTCTCTGCGGTTAACCAGGGCCAGAGCACAGGCTGGTGGTGGACTCACGGGGCTCGTCCGGTCACGAAGTTGATCTCCGCGAAGACGGTGAAGACGTACTGTGTGAAGCGGCTGGACAGGTGCCGCTGGTCCGTCAGAATGTAGCTGAAGCTGGCGCCGCCCACGACCGTGGCCGACACCCCGGTGTCCATTCGCGCGTCGAACTGGCTGCGCCGGCTGTCCGCCACCGGCGTGCACGCGGAGGTGCCGGCGCGCATCAGGCAGGCCCGGGTGTCGGACGCCGAGCCGGACAGCACGGTGCGGATCGGGTTGGGTAGCCGGGCCAGCGACCGCGGCGCGCGGAAGGCGAAGCTCAGGTTTCCGCCCCAGTCCACCCGGTCGTTCCGCGTGGTGCTGCCGGTCGCCGTGAGGTCGGTCCGGCTCTGCCCGTACTGTGCGCCGGTGGTGATGCCCGGTCTCCAGGCGATGGTGAGGGAGGGCGTGAACAGCCGGACGCGGCTCTCCGTGACGGCACCCGCGGCGGGTACCACGCGCCCGTCCCCGGCGACGCCCTGTCGCACCCGGGTCTCGCTCACGCGATACTGCGCCTGGGCGTTCAGGCTCGAAACGGCCCGCCCCAATGCTCCGCCGGGGCGCGCCGACCACGCGAGCGAGCCGGAAGGCCACTCCCGGGTGTGCTGCGCCAAGCGCGCCTGCCCGTCACCCTGCAACACCCAGGTGGTCCCATCCGTGTCGCGATAGGTCCCCCGCACGGTGAGCCCCACCGGCAGCCGCGCGCCGGCGGACCCGGTCAGTGTCCGGGTCTCCATCGCCGTGGTCGCGAGCACGCCATCCCGCTCGCGGAACTCCCCGACTTCCCCCAGCCCAAGCTGGTAGCGCAGGTCAGGCCCTGCGGCCAGCCGGTCGAACGTGGAGCGCCGCTCCCGCGTGAGCGACACATCGGCCGGCAGCAACGCCCGCAGCGCCCCGCCCAGCGTCCCGCCCCCGGTCTCCCCAACCAGCCGCGCCAGATCCAGCGCGGCTCCGATCTGGCGGCGCCGGAAGTTGGCGCTGGCCAGCGGTGCCACCGAATCCTCCCCCACCACCACCGGGACGCGCTGGTTGGGATCGCGAATCAAGGTGAAGCCGGTAGCCCAGGCGAACCGCGGCTTGAGCCAGCTACTCACGACCGGGGCCATGGTCGCCGCGGTAGAGAGCGAGCGCTGGCGCTCGAACCCGGCGCCCCAACCGAAGAGTGTGCTCCGTTGGGTCCCCAACGACCGGGCGACGGCCGTCGTGTCGGCGTAATCCTGGAGATCGCGAGTGCTGGTGAGATCGGCTCGGAGACTCAGCGTCTCGAACGGCCTGAGCTCCAGTCCGGCCAGGTTGGTCCACCGATGCCGAAGGCTGGGGTGAGCCCGGACCAACGAGTCGGATGCCAGCGCTACGGGAACGCGGAAGGTGAAGCGACGCGTGTCGTCATCCACCAGGGTCGAGCCGAGTCGCACCTGAGCCGGGTTGAGCCGCAGCCGCGCGTTCCGCAGGGCCCGGCCGAACTCGCTCTCGCGCAGCCATACGGGCAGACCATCCAGGAGGCCCACCAGAAACGCCGGCACGATCCGTACGCCGCGAGCCGCGGGGACGTTGCGGTACTCCGCCCGAAGGCGACGGTTGCGAGTCGCAGTGCTCCACAGCTCGGCCCTCGCGTCGCCGTTCTGGAGGAAGCCCGTGACGCTCAACGGATCCAGCAGCAGGGCCGGGAGCAGCCCGCCGCCGCGGGTGGGGCGCCGCAGATCCAGCTGCACCGTGGTCACCGAGCTCCGGGGGCGCCGGAGATCGCTCAACGCGGTAGCCTGAATGTCGCTCTGGCGCAGGTAGAAAGGATCCGCGGTGGTGCGCTCGTGCGCGACACTGAGCGGCAGCATCATGCCCCAGGCGGCCGGCAGGAACTTGTCCAGCCGCAGGGTGGATCCCACCCGCGCAGTGAGGTCGGTGACATAGCTGGGGTCGTCAGCGAGCTGGCGGAACCGGTCGTCGCGCCGGGTGAGCCCGAGCGTGACATCCGCCAGGTCCGCCGCCGTGAGATGCAGATCCAGCGCGGTGGCCAACCCGGCGCGGTTAACGACGTCGCCCAGGCGGATGTCGTCCACCCAGACCTCGGCCTGGTCCACGATGGTGTTGGCGGACACCCGGTAGATCCCCGCGGCGACCTCCGACACCCGCGCCAGGTTGGGCGGTGCGATGCCGGGGTCGCGCACCTGCACCAGATACGGCCCGTCGCAGGCGACCAACGCCGTGGAGTCCCCGCCGCACGACGCGGCCCCGCCAGGCGGCTCGCCGCCCAACCACCGTGCCTCGATCTGCCCGCGCAAAGCGATCCAGCGCTGGAGGTCGATCAGGATCTCCGGCTCCCAGGTCCCTGACACCAGCCGCGTGCGGTAGAGATAGAAGTTGTCTTCGTCGGTCCCTACCTTGACGAAGAACTCGAGATCGCCCTGGTCCCAGCCGCCGCCGCGGCCCTGGGCCCACACTCGGAGCTGCCGGTACTTGAGGAAGTTGCGGTCCCCCTCGGCGGCGAACCGGGTGAAGGCCTCCGCGCGCTCGCCGGGCCGGAGGTCCCGCGCCAGCAGCCGCAGCGCGTGTTCGTTGATCTGCTGCGAAGTAAAGAGAAACGCGACGCCCCGGCGCTCGGCCTGGTTCAACACGCCCGGCGGCGGGGCGTACCCCAGGTCCTGGTTATCCGTGCTCACGACCGACGCCACCACCTCTCCGTGCGGCTGGGCCAGCTGCCCGCCCAGGCCGGCCAGCGGCGTGGCCGCGCGCTTGAGCCACGGCGCGCCTACTAACCGCATGCGGCCCAGCGCGAAGAACAGCTCGTCTTCCGGGGGTCCTTGATCCGGAGTCACCACGGTGAGCCGCAACGCCCGGATGTGCCGCAGGTCCGGATTCCCGATCGATAGGGAGTCCTGGCGGAACGGGATCCGGTACAAGCGCCAGGTGAGCCGCCGTCCGATGGCGTCGGTGGTGGCGCCGCCGTCCCGCACGAAGTACCGGGCGTTGCCCAGCGGAAAGACGTAGCGCACCAGGTCCTCGGTGAGGCCCCCGACGGTGACGTCGAGCCGGTTGTCGCCGTTCAGATCTTCGGTGTCCAGCAGGCCGTTGCCGCGGGTGCAGCGCGCCGCCAGGTCACCCAGGGGGAAGATGGGGAGGCCGGTCGCCAGCGTCCCTCGGCACAGCGGCACGCGCCTGGCCGCCGCTCCGCTTCCCGCATCCAACACGGAGTCCGGGAGATCGCCGAGGATCCCGATATCGTGTGCCGCGGCATTGAACACGTTGGCGAGGGTGTCCTTCTCGGTGTCCAGCCTGCCGGCGCCGGCGAACTGGAGCCCGGTGAAGACGGTGTCGCCACCCAGGAGGCGCAGGGAATCCGGGGCGGGGGCCACGGCGTCCTCGAACACGGTGCCGAAGTCCAGCAGCAGCGTGGCGCCGCGGGCGGCCGCGCTCCGGCGGTCCTCCTCCAGCACCCAGAACTCCAGGTACTCGACGGTCGAGAGGTCCACGCCGAGCCCCGAGCGATCCAGAGCCTGGGTGATCGAGCGCCAGCGGGGCCCCGGCGTGTGGGGCCGGAGCCAGCGGGGCGTCCCGGTGGTGGGGTCCGGGGCGCCGCCCACGGTATCTGGCTTGAGCGACAGCCAGAGAACGCGCTCGATCTGGCGGGCCGTCCCGGTGAGGACCAGCCCCGAGTCGATGTCGCGCGGCTCGAACTCCACCGGTTGGTTGCCGACCTGGACCCCGTTTTGCCACACCAAGGCCGCCGCATCTCGAGCATCGAAGCTGCCGTCCGACGCGAGGTACCCGGCGGACAGGCCTCGGCCCGACGCCGGCCGGCTGCCCAGCTGAAAACTCTGCTCGCTGAGCGACACCAGGCGGCTGCCGGCCGTCCCCTCGAACTCCTCCACGTACGCCTGGCCGGCCTGGTTGGCGTTGGGCCGGGAGACCGCCAGCTCCCCGCCCACGGTGAAAAAGGACGGCGCGGTGGTTTGGATCAGCGGGAGGGCGTCGAGGGCGCGCGTGATCCCGGCGGGTTGGAACACGAGCTCGGTGCTCACGCCGCCGATGAAATGCGCCTGCGGTTCGAACCCCAGTTGCGGGCGGGTGAACACGCTCTGCTCCTGCTGGAACAGCCCCAGCGCATCTACCCGTCCGTGGGGACCGAGTCGGTACGTGCTGGAGAGACCCACGATCGTCTTGGGGGCCACGTCGAACAGCTGATTCTCCTCAAACTGGGCCCGGACCTGCACCACCGGAGCCGTGAACAGCCGGTCGGGGTTCAGAAAGCTCACCTGCCCTACGTCGTAGAAGACCTGGTAGTCCTGCCCGCGAATGAGTTGGCGATCTCCTACGAACAGTCGCTCACTCCCCTCGCGTACCTGAATGGCGCCGAGGTTCAGGCCCGACCGGTCGCCCGGTCCCGTCGCCTCGTATTGCACCCGCAGCCGGAACCGCGGTGCGGGGCCTTGCGACTGGAGCAGGTAGGCGGGCGTGCGGTACAGGGAGTCGTTGGTTTCTCGCGCGGCAAGACGCGCGGAGTCCGCGAACGGCGTCAGGTGTGGAAACACCACGAACAGGTCACGCACCGGCGCGCCGCCGTTGGGGTCGCGCTCGCGAGGGAACACGCGGTTGTACTCGTCCAGGCCGGCGGGATCGCCCGCGAGCGAGAGGCCCAGCGTGCCCAGGTAGGTGTCGCCGCCGCCCAGGGGACGCTCGGAGTGATTGAGGGAGACGACCAAGCGAAGCGAGCTGCGTGTAATGTCGGGCCCGCCCAACCGGTAGGCGTTCCGCATTTCGTAGGCGAAGGTGGGCACCTCGGGGCCGCGCCGTGGCTCGTAGATCAGCTCCAGCGTATCGGCGCCGCCGCCCACGGCGGGGAACGTCCCCACCGTGGCACCCGATGCGGTGACGTAGGAGACCGCGAGGAAGTCTTCGGTGCCCACCCGCGCGGCGAGCGCGAGCCACAGCGCCGACGGATCCAGGTAGTAGTCGCGGCCCTCCACCAGGAGCTCCCACGGGAGGGGGCCGACCCGCTGGGGGCTATCGTTCCGCAGCGCCACCGCATTGATGCCGCCCAGGTTGGGGTTGGCGCCGGCCGCACCACCCACGGCTCGTAACCGGTAGACCCGGACGCTGACCGGCCGCAGCAGCGGTGAGAGCGCCACGCCCGCGAGGTTCAAGACGTCGAGGTCGGGGTAGCCGGGGAGATCGGGGGGATTGACCACGAAAAAGAACCGGCCGGGCTCGAAATCCAGGTCGCGGAGCTCGAAATCCACCGGCTGGGTCACCCGCTCGCCCACGGTGTAGACGCGGGTGCGGAGCGACGAGCCGCGTTGCTGCGCCAGGATCGAACGGACCTCCAGCGCGCCGAATTGGGCGGCGGCCTGCACGCCGAAGGAGTTCGCCGGGATCGCGGCCGTGATGAAGCGCGACCCCGGCACGTCGAGGGTCACATTGCCCACGTCCACCCGTTGCAGCGCTTCGCCTTCCTGCCCTTGGTACCACACCCTTATGTCGTTGTTGGCGCTGAACTCGCGCTCGCTGTCGTAATCGAGACCTAAGTGGATGCGCTGGCTCACCACGCCGCTCGCCTTGAGGCTGAACTGCTGGTCCACGAAGGGCGTGGGGAACCCCGGCTCGCATCCTGAGACCGGATTGCCGATGTCGCCGGCGGTGCAGCGCTGATTCTCGAGGCGGTCGAACTTGAGCTCGAAGCGGCCGCGGAAGGCGATGCCAAGCCCGCTGGTATCTTGTGGTAGGGTCGAAGAGGAGGGCGGGCGCCGCTCGCTGCGGCTCCTTGACAGTCCACCCATCCCCACCCCTGGGAGCCTCGCTGCGCGGCGCCCGCCCTCCTCTTCAACACCGTCCCCTGTGAAGAGCCAGCGTGCACGGCGTTCGCGGGCCACCACGGCCCGCGTCCCGTCCGCCCAGCGGCTGGCCGCCTGCTCGGGCGTGCCGGCGAACAGCGAGGTGTCCACCGGCGGCAGCGCGGTGCGCTGCGCCTCGGTCGGTTCCCTCGGCAGCGCGGTGGCGAGCAGCGCCACGACCCACGGGGCCACTTTCGAGCGCACGCCGGGGTATGCTATACTGACCGACCCAACCGATGGCGAACCAGCGAGTTACGTCGCCGCATGCGGATCCTGAGCAAGTACCTCCTCAAGCAGCACCTGGTTCCGTTCATCTTCGCGCTGTCCGCGCTCACGGCGTTCCAGTTGCTGAACCAGATCGCCCGACGATTGGGCGACCTGGTAGGCAAGGGCCTGCCGGGGACCGTGATCGTGGAGGTCTTCGCGCTGTCCATACCCTTCATCGTGACCACCACGTTGTCCATGGCGGTGCTGATGGCGGTGCTGTACGCGGTCAACCGTCTCACCGCGGACCGCGAGCTGGTGGCAATCCGGGCGGGCGGCATTTCGCTGGGACGGCTCATGGTGCCCCTGGTCACGGCGGCCACGATGGTGGCGGCGGTGGGGTTCCTCTTCAGCGATCAGGTGCTGCCCCGCTCCAATCATAGGCTCCGGACTCTGCTTACGGACATCAGCCGCACCAAGCCGACGTTTTCGCTCAAGGAGCAGGTCGTCAACGAGGTGCAGCGGAACCGGTTTTTCTTAAGGGCGGCGCGGATCAACCAGGCCACGTTCGCCCTGCGAGACGTCACCATCTATGACCTCGCCGATCAGGAGCGCAAGCGCATCATCTACGCGGACAGCGGGTACATGGGGCTTTCCGTCAACCAGGAGGTCCTGTACCTCACGCTCTACGACGGCACGACGCACGAGATCAGCCGGACCGACGCCAAGACGTTTCAGCAGGTGGAGTTCCGGCGCAACGTGATCCGGGTGCAGGGCGTGGGGAACATGTTCAGCCGGACCGAGGATGACGACTACAAGGGCGATCGCGAGATGGGCGTCTGCGAAATGGAGAACATCATTCGCGGCGCCCGGCGCGAGGCCGTGATCGCGGGACGCCGCGCGCGGACGGCGCGGGACAACGGGGTCCGGGCGCTGGTGGGCCTGGCCCCGGTGCAGCCGGACACGGCAGTGGCGCTCCAGGACTTCAGCCCCTACTGCCGGGCGCTTCAGTCCTTCGCCGGTTTCCTGCTGCCGGCCGAGCTTCGGGCCCAGGAGCGGCGCCGGCCGCCCAGCCCGCCCGACACCGGGATCCTCAACCGCTTCAACGAGCCGGCCCGGCGCGCGTTCACCACGGGCCGGGTGGAGCGCCCGCATATCGCGGACGTGCTGAGTCTCCGGGACCGCTCCCGCAGCGCCCGGGTTCGGGCGGCCAACTACCAGGTGGAGCTGCACAAGAAGTACGCGATCGCCGCCGCGTGCATCGTGTTCGTGCTGATCGGGGTCCCGGCAGCCATCCAGTTCGCCGCCGGCGGGATCGGGTTCGTGATCGGCACCAGTCTGGTGGTGTACACGGTGTACTACATCGGCTTGATCGCCGGGGAAACGCTGGCCAACCGGCTGATCATCCCGGCGTTCTGGGCCATGTGGACGCCGAACGTGCTGTTCACGGTGGTGGGGCTCTTCGGGCTGTGGCGGTTGCGCCGGGCCACCAGCGCGATCCTGCTTCCGGACCGCCTCCCGCGCTGGCTCCGCCGGGCGCCGCGCGCGGAGCCGGTGGAGGCGGCGTGACCTCGGCGCGCCTGCTGGATCGCTACTTCCTCCGGGAATGGACCAAGATCTTCGCATTGAGCGCGGTGGGGTTCCCGCTGGTTGCCATCATTCTCGAGCTCACCGACAAGCTGGACGACTACCTGAGCCGCGGCGTCGAGCCGAGCGCCATCGCGTTGGGGTACGTGTACGGTTTGCCGGAGAAGGTGTTTCTCATTCTGCCGGCCGCGGTGCTGTTCGCGACCGTCTTCACGGTGGGCAACATGAACCGGCACTTCGAGCTGGTGGCCGGCAAGGCGTCGGGACAGAGCTTCCACCGACTGGCGGCGCCGGCGCTGATTGCCGCCCTGCTGTCCGCGATCGCGGGGCTGGGGTTGGGCGAGCTGGCACCCATCGTCAAACGGCGCCAGGCCGAGCTGCTGGGCGAACGCGAGATCCGATCCGTCGACAGCCGATACAACTTCGTGTACCGGGCGGACCAGGGCTGGGTGTACGCCATCCGGACGCTGGAGGCAGAGCAACGGACCATGAACGATCCGGTCCTGGAGCGGGAGGGCGCCGGCGCCGCCTATCCCACGCTGGTGGTGCAGGCCAGCCGGGGCTCGTATTCGGATACGACACAGCGCTGGACGCTCAGGCAGGGCCGGTTCCGCATCGTGCCGGGACCCGACGTGGCGCTCACGTTCTCCTTCGACTCGATGCGCATGCGGAGCCTGGTGGAGACGCCGGCCGCGCTCCTGGCGGAGCCCAAGGACCCGGAAGAAATGCGTTACGGTGAGCTGCGGCGCTACATCGAGTGGCTGGAACGCTCAGGCGGCGACGCGCGGAAGCTCCGGGTAGATCTGGCGCTCAAGCTCGCCATCCCGTTCACCTGCATCATCATCGCGGTTTTTGGAGCACCGCTGGCGGTCACCGCGCCGCGCGCAGGCGGGGCGTTCGGCATCGGCGTGAGCCTGGCCACCACGGTGGTGTTTCTCACGCTGGTGCAGTTGTCCAAGGCGGTGGGAGCCGGCGGATTGCTGCCGCCCACGCTGGCGGCATGGACGGCCAACATCGTGTTCGGGGCGGCGGGGGTGTGGTTGGCCAAGCGGACGCCGACATAACCACTGTCACCTCCCTGCCACCGACGGCCCACGCTCTCCACCCTACACTAAACGGCAGAACGGCAGGTGCCTCAGGCTCCCTGCCGTTCTGCCGTTGTGCCGTGCTGCCGTGTCTGCCTTACGCTTCGACCGACACGGTCCGGTTGACCGTGACGCCGCACACCGTGCCGTTCAACGTGGCCGAGCCGCTGGAGCCGGTGGTGCCGAAGTTGAAGTCGTAGGTGGCCGTCAAGTTGACGCCACAGGCGCCGGCGCGACCGTCTGAGGCCTCCCACTTGAACTTGCCGTCGTACGTCAGCGAGCCGTCCGCGCTGGTTTCACTCCAGTCGAAGTTGCCGGTGACGGTCAGATTCGGATCGCCGTCCAGGGTGAAGACTTTGCCGCCCTCGGTCGTCACCTGGCAGCCGTGGGGAGCGATGGTGTAATTGAACTCGAAGGTACCGACGTTCGTGGTTTGATTGATGTCCACGGTCATCGAGCCGGCCACGGCGACCGTCCCGCCGGCGTCATCGCAAGGCGCCGTGTCGTTCAGCGTAACCGTAACGCGTGCCGCCGCCTCGCCGGGCGCGCCCATCGGCGCCGCTCCCTGGGCGCCGAAGCCGGCGAACCCCCCTTCAGCCAGTGCTTCGGCGAGCGCGGCGGCTTCGCTCTCGCTCAAGGGATCGCCACTGGAAGTGAAATCGCCGCACGCCGCCAAGCCGAGGGCGAGGGCGGCAGCCAGTCCGGACAAGGAACGCATACGTGACATACATTCTCCTGACGTTGGGGTGGACGACATGCCACCCGCGGTAATGACCCTAGACCATCCGGGGTAGGGCTCTCCTACAACCAATGAACCCGGGCGGTCCAGGGGGGCAGTGACCGCGGTCACATCGTTCCGGCCACCCCTGACGCCGACCCTTTAAGATTGAAGCCCGAGCGTTTCTAAGCGGATGCCCACCGCTTTCGCGGAGTGGGTGAGGACCCCCATCGACACATACTTCGCACCAGCGTCGGCATAGGCCCGCACGGTGTCGAGCGTGATCCCCCCGGACGCTTCAATCGCGACGCCGGGCCCCGCGCGCTTCACCCATTCAGCGATCAGCTCGGGCGGCTGGTTGTCTACCAGGATGCGTCTCACGCCGGCGGCGAGCGCCTGCTCCAATTGGCCGGGCGTCTCCACCTCGACGATGACCTCGACGCCGTTCGGCGCTCGGGTGAGGGCGTCCTTCAACGAGGCGCCGCCCAGGAGTGCCCAATGGTTGTCCTTGAACAGGATGGCGTCGGCCAGTGAGGCGCGATGATTCACGCCGCCGCCCACGCGCACGGCATACTTCTCGAGCTCACGCAGACCCGGTGTGGTCTTCCGGGTGTCCGTGATGACCGCCCCGGTTCCAGCCACGGCCTCGACGGCGCGGCGGGTCAGCGTCGCGATGGCGGAGAGATGCTGAAGGAAGTTCAGTGCCGTGCGCTCGCCGGCCAGCAGCGTGGCCGCGCGTCCCTGAGCCGTGGCAACCAGGGCGCCAGCGTCCGCCCAGGCGCCTTCCGCTACGCACGGCTCCAGCGATGCCTCCGGCTCCAGCTCTCGAAAGACGATCGCCGCAACCGGGAGGCCGGCCACGACGCACCGCTCCTCGGCCAAAAACCGGCCGGCTACCGGTTGCCGGGCGACGTCGCCCAGCAGGCGGGTCGTGACGTCCTCGCGGGCGCGGTCTTCGGCGAGGGCGCGCAGGACCTCGTCGATGCCCAACGCCGGGTCACTCAAGGGGCGTTGGCGACGCTCACCCAATCGCCAGCATGCGGTCAATCGCCCGGCGGGCGCGGCTGGCCACGTCCGGCGGCACGGTGACCTCATACTTCAGGTCGCGGAGGGAGTCCCGGAGCTTCTCGAGCGTGATCATCTTCATGTAGCGGCACTCGGCTTCCTCGGCCACCGGGTAGAAGGCCTTCTCCGGATTCTCGCCTCGCAGCCGGTGCAGCACGCCGGTCTCGGTCGCCACGACGAACTCCCGTGCTGGCGACTGCCGCGCGCGGTCCATCATCTGCTCCGTGGAGACGATGTGGGTGCGCTCCCGGGAGATGTCGCCGGTGGCTATGCTGTAGAGGGTGGTGGACACGCAGCCGCACTCGGGGTGGACCAGGAATTCAGCGTCGGTGTGCTCCTGCCGCTTGGCCGCGACAGCGTCCGGCGTGAGCCCGGCGTGTACGTGGCACTCGCCGAGCCAAACATCCATCTGGCGCCCGGTCACTTGGCGGAGGTAGTTGCCCAGGAAGAAGTCCGGCAGGAAGAGTACGGGCACATGGGGCGGCAGCGCCTTGATCACCGCCACCGCATTACCGGAAGTGCAACAGTAGTCCACTTCGGCCTTGACCGCGGCGCTGGTGTTGACGTAGGCCACCACCACACCGTCCGGGTGTTCCGCGCGCCAGGTCCGGACGTCCTCGGCCTGGATGGTGGCGGCCAGCGAGCAGCCCGCCTCCAGATCCGGGATGAGCACCTTCTTCGTTGGGTTGGTGATGGCCGCCGTCTCGGCCATGAAATGCACGCCGCACAGGACGATCACCGGGGCGTCGATTCCGTTGGCGCTGCGGGCGAGCTTGAGCGAGTCGGCCACCACGTCCGCGAGATCCTGGATCTCGGGGCGCTGGTAGTTGTGCGCCAGAATGGCCGCACCGCGCTTGGCCTTGAGCGCGGCGATCTCGTCTATGAGCTCGCGGGTGTTGACGGGCATCCGTATCAATATAATCCCCGGCTCGCGCCGCCCGGCAGGCTCAGAAGGCGTACCGCGCAGACCGAGCCGCCACATCACGGACGCGTCCCGCGGCGAGACAAGGCTCGCCGCGGAGAGCTGGGTCCGGCAGGGTGCCAAGGGCGACCAACAAGAACCCCCGGCCGGTATCGGTCACGACACGCCCGTACCGCGGCGCGCGTTGCGCCGCTCCCACCAGAGGTAGACGGGGATCCCCGTCAAGACGACCCCGACATCCGCGAAGAACAGCACCGGCTCGGAGACCATGTAGTTGCCAAGGATATACAGGGCAGCCAGGAGGAAGAGGACCGGCACCACCGGGTAGCCCCAGGCGCGATAGGGTCGCTCCAGGTCGGGCCGCTGGCGCCGCAACACGAAGGTGGCCGCCACCCCGAGCGCGTAAAACGGCCAGATCCCGATGATGAACTGATCCGCCAGCTCGGCGAACTCTCGCACCGACACGTAGATGATGCCGAGGACCGCCGCCAACACGATGCTGGCCCACGGCGTCGCGAAGCGGGGATGTACCTCGGCCAGGCGCTGGAAGAACAGCCGATCCTCCGCCATGGCGTAGAAAATGCGCGGTCCCACCATCATGGAGCCATTGAGCGAGCCGAACGCACTCACCATGACCGCCGCAGAAACGAAGGCGACGCCCGCGGCACCCAGGACCAGTTGCGCCGCGTCCGCCGCGATCAGCGGCGATCCCGGCATCCGCTCCAGGGGGATCAGTTTCAAGTAGACGGCATTCACGGAGAGATAGATCACGATGATCCCGGCGGTGCCCAGGAACAGCGCCCGCGGCATATTGCGTTGCGGGTCTTTGACCTCGCCCGCCACGAACGAAAGATCGGCCCAGCCGTCGTACGCCCAGAGGATGGACACTAACGCGAGCCCGAAGCCGGCGAGCGGCGACAGCGTGGCGGCCGGCGGCGTCACCGCTCGGGTAAGCTCGAAGCTGGGGCTCAGCAGGAACCCCAGGGCCACGAGCGCCAGCAGCGCGGTCACCTTGAGCACGGTACTGACATTCTGGACCATGGCCGCCAAATGGACGCCCCGGTAGTTCACGGCCCCCACGATCACGATGAACACGGCCGCCGTGGCTTGCGCCCTGGAGAGCGGTAGCCCGGCGAAGGCCGCGGCGCCATCAACGCCGAGGAGCCGCCACAGGTACTCCGCCGACACGATGGCGATGGCGCCCAGCGCCGCCGGCCGGATGATGAGCAACTCGGCCCAGCCGAAGAGAAACGCGGGCCCGCGCCCGAACGCCTCTCGGATGTACACGTAGATGCCGCCGGTACGGGGGAAGATCGCCGCCAGCTCCGCGTAGGTCAGCGCGCCGGCCAGCGCCAGCACGCCGCCCAAAACCCAGCCTGCGATGAACAGCTCGGTGAGGCCGACCCGGTCCGCCACCACCGCGGGCGTCCGGAAAATTCCGCTCCCGATGGTGGTGCCCACGAGCACCGCAACGGCGCTGGCCAGCCCCAGCCTGCGGGGCAGCCGTTCGCCCCAACGATCCTGCGTGGTGTTGGCCACCGGGACAACGTAACCGGCAGGCAAGTGAGACGTGAGAGGTAAGAAGTGAGGCCCACTTCTCACGGCTCACTTCTCACATCTCACATTCCGCGTTGCGAACCCGGAGCCGGTCCGTCAGGTTACAGCCCCATGCGAACGCTCCGCATCCTCGCGCTGGTCACCGCCGGGTTCGCCTATGCGCTCATCGTGCTCGGCGCCGTGGTCCGGATCACCGGCTCGGGCATGGGCTGCGGCGACGACTGGCCGCTGTGCAACGGTCGTTGGATTCCCTCGCTCGACGATCTCCCGACGCTGATCGAATGGTCCCACCGCCTCGCGGCCGCCGGCGTCAGCGCGCTGGTCATGGCCCTCGCCGCCACAGCACTGCTCAAGCGCCGCGAGCCGGGAGTGGCGGGGCGCGGCGGCACACTCCGGCCCGCGCTGCTCGCCGCCCTGCTGCTCGTCGTCCAGGTCCTGTTGGGCGCAGTCACCGTCTGGCTGGAGCTACCGGCTCCCGTGGTGACGGTGCACCTCGCCACCGCGCTGGGGCTCCTGGCAGCGGTGGTCGTGGTGGCGATCCGGGCCTCGCAACCCATGGGGCCACCGCCATCCATGGCCGCGGCGCGCGGCACCGCCGCCGCCCTGGTGATGACGGCGTTCGCCGTGCTGCTGGGCGGGCTCACGGCCAGCACCCACGCCGGGTTCGCGTGCCAGGGATTCCCGCTCTGCAGCGGGCGTCTGTGGCCGTCGGTCGAAAGCGGGTTAGCCGAGATCCAGTGGGTCCACCGCCTCGCGGCGTATGCCCTGCTGCTCCATTTGATCGGGCTGGCCGCGCGCTTCCGGAAGCGGGGCGAGAGCCCGGTGGCGCAGCGACTCGCCTGGATCGCGCTGGCGGCGGCGGTGGTGCAGGTCGTGGTCGCCGTGGTCATGGTGCTGTGGTTCCTCCCGGCGGAGTGGCGCGCGCTGCACGCCGCCTTTGGGACCGCGGTCTGGGTGGCCGTCGTCTGGCTCGGCGCCCGCGTCTTTCCCTGGGCCGCGGGGCGGGTGTGGCCGCGGGACGCCTGATGCCCGCCGGCCCGGTCCAGCTGGCGCGGGAACTGGTCGGCATCGAGTCACCCACCGGGGAAGAAGGCGCGGCGGGCGAGTACCTCGCGGGACACCTCGAGGCCAACGGCTACGACGTGCAGCGGCAGGAGGTGACCCCCGGCCGGTTCAACGTCTTCGCCATCAGAGATCGGCCCGTCGTGGTGCTCTCGACCCACATGGATACGGTGCCCCCGTCGTTGCCGGTGTACGACGACGACACCTACCTCTACGGCCGCGGCAGCGCCGACGCCAAAGGCATCATCGCCGCGCAGGTGGCCGCGGCGGAGGACCTCGCCGCGCGCGGAGAACGGCGCGTGGCGCTGCTCTTCGTGGTGGGCGAAGAGTTGACCGCGGACGGGGCGCGGGCCGCGGCGACGCTGGAGCCCAGAGGGCGCTACCTCATCAATGGCGAGCCGACCGACAACCGGATGGCGCGAGGACACAAGGGCATGCTCCGCGTGGAGCTTCGCGCCCGCGGCCGCGCGGCCCATTCAGCCTATCCTGAGGAAGGCGAGTCGGCCATCGAGCCCATCCTGGACGCGCTGGAACGGGTGCGCCGCCTGCCGCTCCCCACCGACCCGACGCTGGGGGCCTGCACGCTCAACATCGGGACCATCGCCGGCGGCATCAGACCGAACGTGATCCCGGACGCGTGCCGGGCCGAGCTCCTGTTCCGCACGGTGAACGCAGACGGCAATCTCCTGGCCGCCGTTCGAGCCGCCGCCGGGGAACGGGTGGAGGTGGTGGTGGCTCACGATGCCCCGCCGGTCCAGCTGCGCGTGCTCCCCGGGTTCGAGCCGACGCTGGTGCGCTTCGGCACCGACGTCCCGTGGCTCGAAGCATGGGGCGAGCGGTTTCTCATGGGGCCCGGGTCCATCACGGTGGCGCACACCGATCACGAGCGCGTCGCGAAACGGGACCTGGAGGAGGCGGTGGGGCTGTACCAGCGGGCGGCTCTGGCGCTGCTCAACGAAGCAGGGCCGGCTTACCCACACGGAGCGCTTCGGTCCGACTAGGTCTCTTCGCGCGCTGCAGTTCCGCGCGCGCCGCAGACGACGACGGTTCACATGGCGCGCGCTTCACTGACGCGCGCTCAAAGACCCAGTCGGACCTCAGCTGCTCCGTGTCCCGGTTCCTGCCCGCGCTACTTGGGCAGGATCAACTCCCGTTGGATTTCCCCGGGTGTCACCACCGGCCCCGCGTCGGTCAAGAACACGTTGACCTCGCTCCGCACCCCAAACCGACCTTCCAGGTAGACACCCGGCTCCACCGAGAATCCCACCCCCGCCAGCA
>Ga0209342_10000571_pt1 | contig 42747 bp, 40 predicted proteins | sample RifCSP16_2_FD_184023 | JGI IMG/M metagenome (GOLD analysis project Ga0209342, IMG submission 184023) | Soil microbial communities from Rifle, Colorado - Rifle CSP2_sed 16_2 (SPAdes) (version 2) | ecosystem: Environmental > Terrestrial > Deep subsurface > Rock core/Sediment | place: Rifle...
CAAGTTGTACACGTACAGATGTGAGCGGTTCGACGTGCTGTGTTTGACATTTGAGCTTGCCCTGAAAAGAGACTTGTTCCCCGGCAAGCATATCACAAAGTGTTCAAGTTATTTTTGGACAAGTCCTAAGCCGTTGCGCACGCACCGTGTGGTGTCATTCCCGCATGCTTTAGGCGGGAATCCAGTAACCGGCCGGCCTGGATGCCCGACGAAAGCATTCGGGCATGACGGTTGAGCAGTTACGATCTGGCACACCGATTTCCCTGTGAGCTATTTTGGATGCTCGAAAGGGCAAGTAACTCTGTCAACGAATGTCCAACGAATAAACGAATAACGCCAGCGGTTATAGGTGATTCGTTTATTCGTTTCCGCATTCGTTGACAGACTGGGGCCGGAATTCTTGGCAATCCATGGGAAATCCGCGTGCCAGGTCTATAGCTCGGGATTTTCAAGTGTGGGCGGTATAACGAGGGGGATATCATGAGGCGGATCAGGAGGGCACTACGCAGGTTCTTTCTACCCTCACCAGGCAGCCCACTATGGCGCCGCGTCCTGCCGTGGGTCACGCTCGCCGGCGTCTTCGTGCTGGTGGCGTTCTCCGGCGCTTACGCCTGGGAATACACGAACTCGCCGCAGTTCTGCGGCACGACCTGTCACACGATGCCGCCCGAATATACGGCGTATCTGACCTCGCCGCACGCCCGCATCCTGTGCGTCGAATGCCACATCGGGCGCGACTACATCGGCAACCGCGTCTTTCGCAAAGCCGGCGACCTCAAGCACGTCGTTGCCACGATCTTTACGGACTACGAATTTCCGATCCGCGCAGAAGACATGCGCCCGGCGCGCGAGACGTGCGAGCAATGCCATTCACCGGACAAGTTCGCCGACGACAGCCTGCGTGAGATCAGGCACTTCGGCGACGATAAGAACAACACGCCGGAGAGCATCTTTCTCACCTTGAAGACCGGCGGCGGCAGCAAGCGCCAGGGCCTGGGGCGCGGCATCCATTGGCACGTCGAGAACAAGGTCTTCTACCTGCCGACCGATGTGCACGAGCAGGACATTCCCTATGTGCGCGTCGCGCAAGCGGGCGACGACGGGCAGGTCACCGAATACGTGGACGTCGAGTCCGGGCTCGACCCGACCACGATCGACGAATCGAAGCTAGAAGAGATGGACTGCATTACGTGCCACAACCGGATCACGCATCTCATCCTGCCGCCGGAGGAACGGGTCGACCTGTTGCTGACGCGCGGCGTCATACCCAGGACGATCCCGGACATCCGCCGCCAGGCCGTCGCTGCCCTGGGCGCTCCGTACGAATCCCTGGCGCTGGCTATGAACGGTATCGAGGGCCTGCGCGGCTACTATCAGAGTGTGTATCCCGAATTCTACGCCGCGAACCGGGATCAGGTCGATGCCGTGATCGCCACGCTTCAGGAGACCTACCGGAACAGTGTATTTCCGGAGCAGAAGGCCGATTGGACGACGCACGCGAACAACGTCGGCCACAAGGTGGCTCCCGGCTGCTTCCGCTGCCACGACGGCAAGCATCTGACCTCGGAAGGCGAGGCGATCCGGCTGGAGTGCAACCTGTGCCACTCGATCCCCGTCGTGGCCGGCGCCGACGACTTCGTCGTCAACATCGAGATCAGCCGCGGCCCCGAGCCTGAATCGCACTTGAACTCCAACTGGATCGCACTGCACCGTGACGTTTTCGACACGGCATGCGCCAACTGCCACACGACCGAGGATCCCGGCGGGGTGAGCAACACATCGTTCTGCTCGAACAGTGGCTGCCACGGCCAGACCTGGGAGTTCGCGGGATTCGACGCGCCGGCGCTGCGCGACGCTTTGCGGCTGCAGAGCCAGCTCCCGCCCACGCCGACGCCGATGCCGACGCCGGCCGGCGGTCTTCCGCTGACGTACGAGGCCGCCATCGGCCCGCTCTTCCAGGGGCGCTGCGCGGCCTGCCACGGGGAGGATGGGATTCAGGGTCTGGACTTGACGACGTACGAGAGCATGATGGCCGGCAGCCAGAGTGGGCCGGTCGTCGTTCCGGGCGATCCCGAGGCCAGCCTGCTGGTGATGAAGCAATCGGGCGCGCAGCCGCACTTCGGCCAGCTCACGCCGGACGAATTGCAACTGATGATCGAGTGGATTGAGGCCGGCGCGCCTGAGAAGTGAGGGCTAACGCGGGCGCGGTCAGGAGACCTGCGCCGAACACTGCTGATCACTGATTACTGATTACTGATCACTGACCACCGATGCCCACCTCCGCCCTCTCCCTACACCGAGGTCTGCGCGCCAAGATCGCGCTGGGCGTCGCCCTGCCGATCTTCGTCGTGCTGCTCTCATTGTCGCTGTTCCACACCTGGCGCGAGCGGCATCTGGTCGAGACGCAGATCGAGTCGGCGGCGCTGCAGATGGGCGAGATGACGCTGGGCAGCCTGCGCCACGCGATGGCGACCGGCGACGATGCGGCGCTCAAGCAGATCCTGTCCGACGTGAGCCGATTGGACAACATACGCCAGGTGCAGATCATCGGCCTCGACGGGCGGGTGAAGGCCAACAGTCTCGGGCGGCGCGTCGACGAGGTTCAGAATCTCGACCAGTCCGGCTGCGTCGAATGCCATCCGGCATCCGGCGAAGCGACGGCGCGGACTGCCCGGCTTCCTTACCCGTCGGGGACACTGCGCGTGTCGCTGCCGATTCGGAATGAAGCGGACTGCGCCGGCTGCCACGCCCAGCCCAACGCCTTGCTCGGCACGCTGCTGGTAGACGTTTCCGTCGCCGATGTGGAAAAACATCTGCTGGACGATCTTCGTGTGGACCTGCTCCTGACCGGCGGGATCACGATCCTGGCAACGCTCGGCATCTACGTCTTGATCCACCGTATGGTCGTGCGCCGCATCGGGGCCATGCAGAGGCCGCTCGACCGGTTTGCGCGGGGGAGCTTCGGCGCGCGCATGCCTGTCTCGCTGAATCCCTCTGACGAGATCGACGCGCTGGCCGATGCCTTCAACCACATGGCCGACGAGCTGCAGCGCCACGCCCGCGAGCAGGAAGAGCGCGGCCAGGTGCGCCAGCGCGCGATCGTCGAGGAGCGCGAGCGCATCGCGCGCGAGCTGCATGACGGCATGGCGCAGGTGTTGGGCTACGTCAGCACCAAGGCGATGGCCGCGCGCCTGATGTTGAAGAAACAGCGATCGTATGAGGCCGAGCAGCATCTGCTCCAGCTCGAAGAGGCGGCTCAGCGGCTGTTCGTCGACGTGCGCGAAGCGATCCTCGGCCTGAAGATGGCGGGACAGAACGGTATCGGGCTGTCCACCGCGCTCAGAGAATACACGACACAGTACCATCGACTCACCGGCATCCCGGTCGATCTGTCGATCGACCCGGCAGCCGAGAGCATGTCGCTGCCTGCGGAGACCGAGCTGCAACTGGTGCGCATCGTGCAGGAAGCGCTGGCCAACGTGCGCAAGCACGCCTCGGCCCGACGCGCGGCGGTGGGCCTGCATCGAAAAAATGGCGCGCTCGAGCTGATCGTGCAAGACGACGGCGTCGGGTTTGATCCGGACCAGGCGCGCTCCGCTGCGCGCAGCCAGTCGCGCTTCGGGCTGGGCACGATGCGCGAACGGGCAGACGCCATCGGCGCGCATTTCGCGCTCAACTCAGAGCCTGGCGCTGGCACTTGTATCTGCGTGCGGTTGAAGGTTTTGGATTCTGAAGTTTGAAGGTAACTGCTCACCCGTGCTTCGGAGTCGTCCACGAAGCCACACGAAGCGACACGAAGTTGAACATTCCTTCGTGAAGACGGGAGTACTGCATCGCATGTGTTCGTGTGAATTCGTGGAAGAAAAAAGACGGCCTGAGGTCAGCGTGCGGCGGAAGGTTTTGGATTTTGAAATTTGAAGTTTGGAGTTTGAGCTGTGACTCCCATACGCATCCTGGTCGCTGACGATCATTCCCTTTTCCGCGACGGCATCGTCAGCCTGCTCGAAGCGGCCGGCTTCCAGGTGATCGGGCAGGTCGGCGACGGGCGGGCGGCCGTGGAAGCCGCGCGGCGCCTGCAGCCCGAACTGGTGCTGATGGACCTGTCCATGCCGGAGATGACGGGTCTGGAAGCGCTGCGCGCGATACGCGCGGAGATGCCGGACGTCCAGGTCGTGATGCTGACCGTGTCCGACGAAGACAGCGATCTCTTCGAGGCCATCCGCGCCGGTGCGCGGGGTTACCTGCTCAAAAGCCTGAACGCGGACGAGTTCATCGAGCTTCTGGAAGGCTTGCAGCGCGGCGACGCCGCGATCAGCCGCAAGACGGCGACTCGCCTGATCGATGGATATGCGGCGCTCTCCCGGCTGCAAACGAAATCCTCCGAGAGCCTGCTGACGCCGCGCGAAATGGAGCTGCTCCAATTGATCGTGGATGGGATGTCGAACAAGGCCATCGCCGAGCGGCTGTCGCTCAGCGAGAACACAATCAAGTACCACATCAAGAACATTCTACAGAAACTAGGTGTCCAGAACCGGACCGAGGCCGCGACTCAGGCGCTGCGCAGCGGCTTGCTCAACCCGACCAGGCACGCCGACTCGTGAGTCGATGCAATGCCGCACTCGATCAAATCTCAAATTTCAAACTCCAAACTTCAAAGGGAGGAAAGACAGGCATGGACCGTGAACCGGAGCGAAAAATCGGACGCCGGAAGTTTCTGAGTCTCACGACCTGGGCGATCGGCGGGGTGATCAGCGCCGGCCTGGCGATTCCGGCCATCGCCTACATCGTCGGCCCGGCTCTCAAGCGCGACGAGGCCCAAGACTGGATCCGACTGGGCAGCGCGTCGAAAGTCGAGCTCGGCACGCCGACGCTGTTCAAAACGAAGATCCAGCGCCGGACGGGCTGGATCGTGAACGAACAGGAGCTGACCGTCTACATCCTGACGGAAAACGGGCGCGACTTCATCGCCATGTCGAACATCTGCACGCACCTGAGCTGCCGCGTGCGGTGGATCGCCCAGCAAGAACAGTTCTTCTGCCCCTGCCACAATGGGATCTTCGCTAAGGATGGGCGCGTCCTTGGCGGCCCACCCCCCCGGCCTCTCGATCGTTACGAAGTCAAGGTCGAGGGCGGCCAGTTATTCATCTTGGGAGGATGAGATGAGCACGCGGTTAGGGAATTGGCTCGACGAGCGCACAGGCTGGCGTCGGGCGTGGGAGGCGATCTTCCTGCGCCAGGTGCCCAAGGTCAACTGGCTGTATACGCTCGGCAGCGCCACGCTGTTCGTCGCGATCAACCAGATCGTCACCGGCATCCTGCTGACCATTTACTACGTCCCCACGCCGGATCAGGCCTACGACAGCGTGCAGTACATCACGACGGAGGTTTCGGCGGGATGGCTGATACGCGGTCTCCATCACTGGGGGGCCAGTGCGATGGTCGTGCTGGCGGTGCTCCACATGCTGCGCGTCATCTTGAACGGTTCCTATAAGTTCCCCCGTGAGATGACCTGGGTGACGGGCGTCGCGCTCCTGCTGGTGGTGCTCGGCTTCAGCTTCACCGGCTATCTGTTGCCGTGGGACCAAAAGGCCTACTGGGCGACCACAGTCGGCACGCAAATCGCCGGCACGCCGCCCGTCATCGGAGACACCATTCTGCGCATCGTGCGCGGCGGTGAAGAGCTGACCGCCGTGACGCTGGCTCGCTTCTTCGGCGTCCACGTCTGGATGCTGCCCGCCGTATTGATGATCCTGGTCGGCATCCACGTGTATCTGGTCATCCGCATCGGCATCAGCGCCGTGCCCAAGCGAGGGGAGTAACCGATGAACGAGCAAGAGAAGCAAGAGTACCTCGAGCAATACAAGCAGGCGAAGGAGCACGGGGTTCCGTTTTTCCCGGACGCACTGATCAAAGACGCCGTCGTCGCGCTGCTCGTATTCGTCATCCTCGTGGCGCTGGCCACCTTCGTCGGCGCGCCGCTGGAGGCGCGCGCGGATCCCGCCGACACGTCCTACACGCCGCGCCCGGAGTGGTACTTCCTCTTCCTGTTTCAGCTCCTGAAGTACTTTCCAGGTGAGCTGGAAGTGATCGGCGTGGTTGTGCTTCCCACATTGGTGATCCTGCTGTTGTTCTTGCTGCCGTTCCTAGATCGATCTCCGCGCCGGCACTTTCTGGGAAGACGGGTTGCCACCGGTGCGACGCTGCTGGCCGTGGTGGGCATCGTCTTCTTAACCATCCAGTCCCTGCGGGAGGCGCCCCCGCCTGCCGAGGTAGTCGAGGGGGACCGGACCGCCGCGCTGTATGCGGCGAACTGCGCCGGCTGCCACGGCGCCTCGATCGACGTCCCATCCGGGGCCAATCTGCACGCGGTGATTGCGCAGGGCAAGCACGAAGGCATGCCGGCCTGGAGCGCAGACCTCACCACCGATCAGATCGATGCCCTGGCCGGGTTCATCCTCTCGCCGGGAGGCAGCAGGCTCTTCACGCAAAACTGCGGCGCCTGCCACGAAGCGCCCGAGCTGGTCGCGGGCGATCCGCGCGAGCTGAAAAGCGTCTTAGATCAAGGTCCGGCTTATCCGGCCCATGCGGGCGTCGAGGTCCCCGTATGGGCAGAGGCATTGAGCCACGAGGATCACATCGAGTTGCTTAATTTCCTCGTCGCTCCGGACGGGCAGCGACTGTTCGCGACGAACTGCGCCTCCTGCCACGGTCGGGCCGTCGCCTTCTCCGGCGAGGAGAGCGATCTGCGCAGCATCATCAGCCAGGGCGGCCTGCACCTGACCATGCCGCCGTGGCGAGAGAGATTGAGCGATTCCGAGCTGGACACGCTCGCCCGATACGTCGTCGATCCAGGCTCGACCCCTGAAGGCGCAGGCGTGTTCGGGCAGTATTGCTCGAGCTGCCACGGGGAGCGCGTGCCGTCCGCCGACGATGTCACCCAGGCGCGAGAAACGATCGCCAGCGGCGGCGCGCACGAAACCATGCCGGTCTGGGGAAGCGCGCTCACGCCAGAACAGTTGGATGCCCTGGTGGTCTATACCTTGCAGGCGGCGAGCGGCGCGCCGCTCGCGCTCGGACAGCAGCTTTTCGCGGAGAACTGTGCAACGTGCCATGGCGACCTCGGCGAAGGCGGCCCCAATCCGACTCGCCCCGACGACGTGATCGCTCCGATCAGCTCGGCGGAATACTTGAAGACGCGCGACGACGCCACTCTGCGTTCCGTCGTTGCCCAGGGCCAGCCGAACTTCGGCATGTCGCCGTTTGGCACGGCATTCGGCGGCCCTCTGGACGACGACGAGATCGAAGCCATCGTCGCTTACCTTCGATCGTGGGAGGCGAACCCGCCGGTGGAACTGCCACCCGAGATCGCTGCTTCACGCATCTCTCTCTCCGGATCCGAGGTCTACACAGACCTTTGCACGCAGTGTCACGGCGCGAACGGCGAAGGCGGCATAGGGCCATCGCTGCGCGATCCAGAGTTCCAGGCGGAGAACACGGACCAGGAGCTCTTCGACACGATCAATCTGGGGCACGCAGCCACACCGATGATCGCCTGGGGTGAGATTCTCACTTCCGAGCAAATCGAGCAGCTAGTGGACTTCCTTCGACAACTGGGGAGCGCAGAACAGGGAAGGCCGGCAGGTATGCCTTCTTTCAGCGCCGACGTGCTGCCCATCTTCCAGAACAAATGCGCCGTCTGCCACGGCAGCCTCGGCGGATGGGACGCCTCAAGCTACGAATCCGTGATGAACACAGGCGACCACGCGCCCACCGTGATCGCCGGGGATGTGGACGGCAGTTTGCTGGCCCAGAAGATTCGGGGCACACAGACGCAGGGCACCATGATGCCCCCTGGCGGCCTGATGCCCGAGGACGAAATCCAGGTCATACTCGATTGGATCGCCGCCGGCGCTCCCGATAATTGACCCGCTCGGCGCAAGAAATCATCCCTCGAGTGTGACAATCAATACTTCATGGCGGTTGGGAACCCTGCTATGCTGGTGGCGTGAGGGGTGGGAGAATGTCAGCGGGCCATCTGTTTCCCCGTTTCGTGCGTGACAGCCTGAGAGCGAAAGTGACTCTTGGCGTGGTGCTGCCCCTCGTGCTCATCCTGGGGAGTTTCACAGCGATCCAATACGCGCGGCAGCGAGAAGCGATGCTCGCTAATCTGTCGTTCCTCGCCTCACAAACCGGCCAAGTCATCGAAAACAGCCTCCAGCATGCGATGCTCACCCAGGACCTGGACGAGCTCCAACACGTGCTGGATGCGATCGGTGAAGGCGAGACCATTCGGGTCATCTATCTACTCGACACATCGGGTCGGATCATCTTCGCACCCCAGGGTGAGAGCGTAGGCGCACAACTAGACAACCGCGATTCGAATTGCCAGCCTTGCCATCGCCTGCCGGCGGCTGAACGCCCGGGCAGTGTTGTGATCACGCTATCTGATGGTCAGCGCGTTTTCCGCAGCATGAACCCGATTGAGAATCGGCCAGCGTGCCAGGCCTGCCATAGCCCTGACCAACGCTTGAACGGCCTTTTGCTCACCGACATCCCTATGGCGCCACTGGAAGCCCCCCTGGCAGCCAGTCTGCAAGAGAACCTCCTGTGGTGGGCGGGTGCGATTTTGACGACGGTGATCGTCGTCAACCTGGCCATGAGCACACTCGTGATCCGCCGTCTCGAAGAGGTGGCGCAGGCCCTGGCGCGTTTTGGTCGGGGACAACTGGGCCTGCGGTTGCCAGCCAACAACCCGGACGAGATCGGGCAATTGGCGGCGGCGTTCAACGAAATGGGGCAACGGATTCAATCTGAGGAAGCCGAGAATCGCGCACTCTCTGAAGGACTGCGCCGGGAAGCGGCCCATCGTTACGAACTGCTCAAGCGGCTGATCGCCGCCCAAGAGGATGAACGCAGACGGGTAGCGCGTGACCTGCATGATGGCCTCGGCCAAGACCTGGCCGGGCTGGCGCTCCGTCTCGAAGCTATCGAACAGCAGGCAGTCAATCAACCCGAGCAGGCCCGGGCACAACTTCAACAAGCGCGTGTTCTGATCGCCGAGACAACCGAGCAAGCTTACGCGATGATCCTGGCCCTGCGTCCGTCGGCATTGGACGACCTGGGCTTGGCGCCGGCGCTGCGCGCTCACGCCGAACGCGCGCTGAAAGACACCGGCGTCGATTTCAAACTCGAGTCTCGCGATCTCACACGCCGGCTGCCGCCGGAGATCGAGACTGCGCTGTTCCGGATTTTCCAGGAGGCATTGACCAATGTCATGCGGCACGCCGGAGCGCGCAAGGTGTGCGTGTCACTGGCGGCGCGCGACGGCTCGTTCGAAGGAGAAATCGCGGACGACGGCCGGGGCTTTGATCTGCGCGAAGTTCAGGCAAATGGCCACGGCCCGCGCGGCTTAGGGCTGCGAGGCATGGAGGAACGGGTGGCGCAGTGCGGCGGCGCACTCGACATCCTGTCCCAGCCTGGAGCCGGAACTCGGATTCGGATTCGAATTCCGCTCCGGGAGGCAGACGGTGTCTGACAAAGTCCGGGTGCTGATCGCCGACGATCACACCATCGTCCGCTCTGGCGTGCGTCTGCTGTTGCAGGCCGAGCCTGATATCGAGGTGGTCGGCGAAGCGCTGAACGGCGACGAAGCCGTGGCCCTGGCAGCGTCGCTCCGGCCCGACGTGGTCCTGATGGACATTGCCATGCCGGGCATGGGCGGCCTGGAGGCGACGCGCCAGATCAAAGCGCGCTTTCCGGAGATGCATGTTCTCGTGCTCACTATGCACCGCTCGGACGAGTATTTCTTTGAGATGCTTAAGGCTGGGGCCTCCGGATACGTGCTGAAAGGGGCGGAGACGAACGAGCTGATCGGCGCTATTCGGGCGGTGGCGCGGGGGGAGGTGTTTCTATACCCAACGATGGCCAAGCAGCTCCTACAGGATTACCTCAATCGCCTGAAGGAGGGGGCAGGTTTGTCCCAACCGACGCTCACGCCACGCGAAAGAGAAATCCTGCGCTTGTTGGCAGAAGGCTATAGCAATAAGGAGATCGCCGAGCGCTTGATCGTCAGTCCCAGCACCATTCACAGCCACCGCACAAACTTGATGCGAAAACTCAACCTGAGCAGCCGCCACGACCTGATCCGGTACGCCCGCGAGCGCGGTCTGATCCGTGATTTCTGAGTAAGCGCGTAGATTGCAGCCCCATAGGTTTGCCCTGGCACAAAACGCCAACTCTGTTGGCGTTTTTTTCGTCACAATTGGCGCTCTCCCCGATATACAATTGCCGCATTCTATACTAACGTATCAGCAAGAGATTTGGCGGGGCCACATGGCAATCCGGCGGGTGTTTGCGATCTGGGCTCACCCCATCTTTCACGAGTCGGTGCGCCGGCTCTTAGATCGCCCTGGTATTGAATGGACAGGCGCGACATCGGATTACGCCGCTGCGAAGGATGCGATCCTGAGCCTACGCCCGGATACGGTTCTCGTCGAAGAAGTAGGAGGTCAGGTTCCGGCTGAAGTGAAGGAGGTTCTGGAAGCGATTTCCTGGCCTGTGCGCATCATCAGCCTCAATCTTGCCGATAACAAATCGATTGTGTACCGACAGGAGAGGCGCACGATTGAACAGCCTGAAGACTTGCTTCGCCTGATCCACGGTGACTGACCACAAGGAGGGTGACAATGAAAGCTCACGCCATTCGACTCGCCAGTCTGGGGCTGCTTGGCCTCGGGCTGGCTCTGATCCTGACCGCGTGCGCCGGCGCACCCGGTGAGGCCGGGCCACCTGGGCCGCAAGGCCCGGCCGGACCGCAAGGCCCTGCTGGTCCACAAGGTGAAGCCGGTTCGGCATTGACATCGGCCGAGTTGACCTGCACCGAATGCCACAATGACACAACCCTGATTTGGTCTAAGGAAGCGCAGTTCAGAGAGCGTTCGGTGCACGGGACGGGCGAGGCCTTCATAAGAGGGGAAGGTACCGCCTGCGCCGGCTGTCACGGTACTGAGGGCACCAAGGCGCGCATTAACGCCGGCCTGCCCCCGCATGACCCGTCGGTAATAGGCGTGGTGAACGTGTCGCCGTTCGACTGCCGCACCTGCCATAACATCCACACCACCTACACCAGGGCCGACTTCTCCCTGACGGGAGGTGAAAAGCCGGTGTTGATGGAAATGACCGGCGGTACCTTCGACGGCGGCAAAGGCAATCTGTGCGCCAATTGCCATCAGGTCCGCAACGCAGCGCCCACTGTCACTGGAGGAAACGTTGAGGTTACATCCAGCCGGTTCGGCCCCCACTATGGCATACCAGCCCCGATGTTGCTGGGCGAAGGTGGATTGGGTGTGAGCGGCAGTCCGAGCGCGCACTATCAGACGGTTGAGAACACCTGCGTGTACTGCCACATGGGAGATGAGCGTAATCACACCTACCTGCCCGAAGTGGAGCGCTGTCAGGCCTGCCATGCGGATGCCGAGAACTTTGACATGAACGGCGTGCAGACCGAAGTCACGGCGATGCTTGAAGAGCTCCATACCATATTCGTCGACGAGAAAATGTTGAATCCGGAGACCGATCTATGGGGTATTTATGACCCGGCGACCGATACATGGAGTGAGCCCTCCATAGATGCTCCCTTGACAGTTCCAGAAGTGGTCGCAAACGCGATGTGGAACTACAAGTTCGTAGTCTATGACAAGAGCAATGGCGTCCACAACTCAGCCTATACCAAGGCGCTGCTTGAAGCGGCCCTGGCAGCGATGAAGTAAACTGCGTACCTATGGAAGGCTGGTATCGACGTACAACTGGCGGGCCGGGGCGGGGATCTCCGGCCCGCCCTTGTACAAGGGCAGGGAACATGTAATGCACACCCTCTTCCAATCGCTGACCATCATCCCTCCCGCGCTCCGGGCGATCTTCGACGCGGCTGCCCTGGCCGCCCTCGCCATCTTCGCACTGGCTTCGCTCGGCCGCATGTCCATCTGGCTGCGAGGCGAGGATAAGGACAGCGGGCCGATCGCAGGCCGGGGACTGCTCGGTGCCCTGTGGCTGACGCTGTTCCAGCCGCTGTCCCCCGACTGCCTCTTCGCCCGACGGGTGTTCTCCCGGAGCAAGGTGCGAGGCGTGATGCTCATGCTGATCAGTTGGAGTTTCATCGTGCTGTGGCTCGGAGTTCTTATCTCGCTGGCCGAAGCCATCCTGCCTGCTTCGCGCGCGCCGATTGACCGCCTCCAGTTCCTCGTTGCGCCCGTGATGGACATCGCCGGCGGATTGCTTCTGGTCGGGCTGCTGATGGCCCTCGCCCGCCGCTATCTCTTCCGACCTGTGAAAACCATCTCGGTTGCGGCGGACGGCGTGGTGCTGTGGCTCTTTGCCGTCACCGTGCTGTTGGGCTTTATGCTGGAGGGAGTGCGTCTGTCCGGCTCAGGGTGGCTGCTGGCGCAGTATTGGCCCGTCGGCGCGGTCTTCGGCGAAATCCTCAGCCGCCTGGCCGGGGGCGGCTCGGTCTACACGCGTTGGTACACCGCCGTCTACCTCGCGCATGCCGCCGCGGGGTTGGCGTTGATCGCCTATTTGCCTTTCTCCAAGCTCTTTCACCTGTTTGCCGCCCAGATCACCACCGCCGCCGCCCGCCAACGCCGAGTAGCTGTGGGCGGAAAGGAAGGTGTGGGATGACTGAGGCGGCCCTCAAGCCAATCTCCCTGGCAGACGGCCTGACCAAACTCCAGCTCGTCAGCCTGGACGCCTGCACGCGCTGTTGGGCCTGTCTCGATTGGTGCCCCGTGTTCGACATTCTCCACGACGAAACCATCAGCCCACCTGAGAAAATCCGCGCCTACGGCCATCTGGTGCGCACGCAAGAGAACCCGGCGGCGCGACTCTTCGGCCGGCCGGCGCTCGATCGGCCGAGGCTGGAGAAATTGTCGCTGGCGCTGTATACCTGCACCACCTGCGGGCGGTGCGGCGAGGTATGCGAGGTGGGCATCCACACCCAGCGGCTGTGGCCGACGCTGCGGGCGAAGATGGTCGAACTTGCCTGCGGGCCGATCGGCCCGCAGCGCGACGTGCCACGCGTCGTGGCCGAGAAACACAATCCCTACGACAAACCGCACGCCAACCGTTTTGCGTGGGTGCCCAACGACGTTCACGTTGCCGAGCGCGCCGAGGTCGGATTCTTTGCCGGGTGCAGCGGGGCTTACGTCGCTCAGCCGATGATGGTCGGCGCCGTGCGGATGCTGCAAGCGGCTGGCATCCCCTTCACCCTGTTCGGAGACGAATATTGCTGCGGCTTCCCGCTGTGGGTGTTGGGCTATCGCGATGATCTGGCCGAGTTGGTGCAGCACAATGTCGAAGGCTTTGCGGCCAGGGGTGTGAAACGTCTGGTCGTCTCATGCCCGTGCTGCCTGGATCATCTCGAGCGCCGCTGGCCGGAGTTCTACGGCCGCCCGCTGCCCTTTGAGATCCTCCACGTCACACACGTCATCGCCGAGGAGATGGAAGCCGGCAACCTGAAACTGACTAAACCGCTGCCGGAGACGGTCACCTATCATGATCCGTGCTACCTGGCTCGCGCCACGCCGGTCCACGACCCACCGCGGCGGGTGATCGCCGGCTTTCCCGAGGCGACCTTCGTGGAGATGGAACACAACCGGAGGCTGGCGCGCTGCTGCGGCGCGGGTGGCGGCATCCGCCGGGCGTTCACGCAACTTTCGATTGGCATGGCGCGCGCCCTGATCCGCGAGGCCGAGGCGACCCGCGCGACCACGCTGCTGATTGACTGCCCGGCCTGCTACGAACGGCTGCATCTGGCAATGCAGGGTTTCGAAAGCCAATTGGAAATCAAAGACCTCATGCAAGTTGCGGCAGGACTTCTCTGACGAAATGTCTCGCTGGTTCCTGGTCATCGCCCTCCTGATCGTGGTCGCCGTTGCCGGCGGCATCTTGCTCACCCGCGCGCAGGTCTTCGCCGCGCCGGAGCAACCCATCGCCTATAGCCACCGGGTTCACGTCGAGTCCGGTGTGCAGTGTTTGTTCTGCCATTCCAGTGCGCTACGTTCGGACGTTGCCGGCATTCCCTCGGTGCAGAAATGCATGGGATGCCACAGTGTGATTGCCACGGATAGCCTGCTGATCCAGGAAGTTTCCGGCTATTGGGAACGCGGCGAACCCATCCCCTGGGTGCGCGTCAACACGCAACCCGACTTCGTATACTTCAGCCATCAGCCGCACCTGGGCGCGGGCTTCAACTGCGAAACCTGCCATGGCGAGGTTGGCCAGATGGAGGTCGTCCATCCGGTCGTGAAGATGGACATGGGCTGGTGCCTGGACTGTCATCTGAAACAGCCTGAAGAGAAGGTGGCTCGCCTGGCAGACTGCCTGACTTGCCACAAGTAGACCTGTCCTGCGGAGTCCGCCCTGAGCGTAGTCGAAGGGCCGTAGGGAGTACGGTGCACCTGACACCTGTGCACCTGACGACGGGGAGCCTGCCGAAGGGCCGACAATGACGAAGAGACTCTCACGCCGGGACTTCATCAAGATTGCCGGGATAGCCACGGCGGCCACCGGTTTCGCACCGGTCGTGCGCAGCATCGTCCTTGAACCCTATGTGCGTCCCCCGGAAGAGGCGTTGCCCGGCCGGGCGACCTGGTATGCCAGCACATGCCGCCAGTGTCCGGCCGGCTGCGGTATCGTCGTCCGAGTCATCAACGGGCGCGCAAAAAAGATCGAAGGCAATCCCCTGCACCCCCTCAATCAAGGAAAACTGTGCGCCCGCGGCCAGGCTGGCTTGCAAGTGCTGTATAACCCCGACCGGCTCAGGAACGCCGTCCGCCAGACCGGCGGCAGAGGGTCTCGCCAGTTCGAGCCACTGTACTGGCCAGACGCCCTGGGCTTGCTGGCCGAGAAGATCACGACCTTGTCCAACCCGGAGCGATTGGCGTTTTGGGGCGGGTTGATGCCCGACCACCTCTACGCTCTGACTGCACGCCTGCTCGATGCGCTGGGCGCCCCTCCACCCCTCATCTTTGACCTGGGCGCGGCGCTGGAGGGCAGGGCGGCGACTGCACAGCTTTCGCAGGCCTTCTTTGGCACACCCGAGTTACCCGTTTACGATCTGGCCCGCACCGAGGTGGTGTTCTCGTTCGGCGCCAACTTCCTCGAAACCTGGATGTCGCCGGTGGCCCAGAGCCATGCTTACGGCACGCTGCGGCAGGGACAGTTTGGCGGGCGCGGTTTTATCGTGCAGTTCGAGCCGCGCCTGTCGGCTACCGCGGCATCGGCCGATGAATGGGTTCCAGTGCAGCCGGGCGCTGAAGGGTACGTTGCGCTCGCCATCGGCCGCATCATCGTCGAAGAGAGACTCGGCCATGTCGGCAGCCATCGCCCTCACGCCGTACTCTATCAAAACGTGGACGTTCGCGAGATGGCTGCTGCCAGCGATATACCGGTCGAAACTCTGCGCCGGCTGGCACGCGTCTTTGCCGATGCCGACCAGGCTGTGGCTATACCAGGCGGCTATCTGGCCGGACAGCGCAACGGCCTGGCGAGCATGCTGGCCGTCCAGGCGCTCAACCTGGTGGTTGCTCAGATCGGCCGGGTGGGTGGCGTCTTTCAATCGCAGCCCGGTCCCATCGTTGAGTTCCGGCAGGGCCCCCCTCCGCTACGCTACGAGGGCAGGCAGGCACCCCCGGTGGATTCGTTCGACCGTGCTCTGGACCTGATCGACCGAATGAAAGCCGGCGAGATCGACCTATTCCTGATCCACGGCGCGAACCCGATGTTTGAGCTGCCGACTTCTGCCGACTTCGCGGGTGCCGTCCAGCGAGTGCCGTTCGTCGTCTCTTTCAGCCCGTTCGTGGACGAGACTGCCGTGCAGACCGACCTGATCCTGCCCGATCACACGTACCTGGAATCCTGGGGCTACCAGGTACCGGCGCCAGGCGCTGACCGGCCAACCGTAAGCAGCCAGCAGCCGGTCGTGAGGCCGCTGTATGACACGCGCGCCACCGCCGACGTGCTGCTGGCGCTGGCCGCCCGACTTGGCGGCCGGGCAGCCGAGGCCCTGCCGTGGCCCGACGAGGTCGCCTTCTTGCAGGAAATCGCCGGACAACTACACGGTTCCAGCCTGGGTGCTTACGATGCCCGCACGCCGGCGGGCTTCTGGGCGCTCTGGCGGCAGTACGGGGGCTGGTGGTCTGAGAAAGAACTCCTCCGCGAGCCCGAAGTGACCGAAATCGCGCAACAGCCCCTGCCCGTAGTCGCGCCGCAATTCGAGGGGAATCCGGAGATCTATCCCTTCCACTTACATCTCTACCCTTCGCTGACATTGACAGATGGTCGCGGAGCAAACCTGCCCTGGCTGCAGGAAACGCCGGATCCGATGACGACTGCGAGCTGGCAGACGTGGGTGGAATTGAACCCCGAAACCGCCCGCTCGCTGGGCGTCAGCAATGACGATGTGGTGAGGGTGAGTTCGCCCGCTGGAGAACTGGAAGCGCCGGTCGTCGTCTACCCGGGCATCCGGCCGGACGTGGTCGCCATACCGGTGGGGCAGGGACACATGGATTACGGCCGCTATGCCGAACGGCGTGGGCGCAATCCTCTGGCGCTGGTAGTCGCCACCACTGACCCAGACACAGGCTCACTGGCCTGGGGAGCGACTCGCGTGCGCGTGGAACCGGTAGAAAAGAAAGCGGTGTTGCCGAGATTGGAGAATCTGGATGGCGCAGGACGTGAGACAGTCCGCTGAGGCCCTCACCCCCGGCCCGGCGCCCTCACCCCCGGCCCCTCTCCCGTCGAAGACGACAGGAGAGGGGAGTAGCCCTCGTTGGGCGATGGTGGTCGATCTGGATCGCTGCACGGGCTGTCAGGCATGCGTGGTGGCCTGCCACGCGGAGAACAACGTCTCGATCGTCGGCGAAGAGCAGGCGGCCTACGGCCGCTGGATGCACTGGATCGTCGTCCAACGCTACTGGGAGGGCGAGTACCCGAACGTGAAGGCGCGCTTCATGCCGGTGATGTGCCAGCAGTGCACCGAGGCGCCCTGTGAGCCGGTCTGCCCGGTCTTTGCCACGTACCATAACCCGGAAGGACTGAACGCCCAAATCTACAACCGCTGCATCGGCACGCGCTTTTGTGGTAACGCATGCCCGTACAAGGTTCGTACCTATAACTGGTTCGAGCCTGCCTTCCCTGAGCCGCTCGCCGAGCAGCTCAACCCGGACGTGACCGTCCGGTCGCGCGGAATCATGGAGAAGTGCACCTTCTGCATCCAGCGCATCCGCCGCGTCGAGATCGATGCCCGGGCTGAAGGACGCCAGGTGGCTGATGGCGAGATTCAGCCCGCCTGCGTCCAAACTTGCCCATCGTCAGCGTTGGTCTTTGGTGATCTGAATGACCCGACTAGCCGGGTTAGCCAGTTGGCCCGCAGCCATCGTTCCTTTCGTCTCCTGGACGAACTGGGCACCGGACCCGCAGTGATCTACCTCAAGGGAGGCGAGACAAATGCCTGACGAACCCATGGATAGGCCGGCGCCGGCCGACACCCCACCAGAATTTGGCGAGCGGCTGCTGCTGGCCGAACGCACGGACCAGGAGATCAATCAAGCGGTGCTCCAGCCGATGATCCAAACCCGGCGGGGGTTCTGGGTGCTGGTGACTATCCTGGGCGCGTTGGTCGCCTGGGGGCTGTACGCCTGGGGCTACCTCGTCTATTGGGGCATTGGCAGCACCGGGAAAAACCGGCCGGTGTACTGGACGCTTTTCATCACGACCTTCGTCTTCTGGGTGGGCATCAGCCACGCCGGGACGATGATCTCGGCCGTGCTGCGATTGCTCAGGGCCGACTGGCGGCGGCCCATCACCCGCGGCGCGGAGGCCATGACCGCCTTCGCCTTGATGATGGCCGCGCTCTATCCACTCATCCATCTTGGGCGGGTCTGGAAGTTCTACTGGATGATCCCTTACCCCAACAACCGTTTCATGTGGCCTAACTTCCAGTCGCCTCTCATGTGGGATCTGGTCGCCATCTTCACCTACCTGATCGGCTCGACCCTGTATCTGTACCTGGCGCTGATCCCTGACATGGCGATGGCGCGCGACCATACCGGAGGCTGGCGCTACAAACTTTACCGGGCGCTGGCGCTCGGCTGGCGCGGCACGGAGGGCGAGTGGCACAAACTCCATCGAGCGCTGGGTATCTTCTCGGTGGCGATCATCCCGATCTTCCTCTCCGTCCACTCGATCGTGTCGTGGGATTTTGCGGTGACCATTCAGCCGCGCTGGCATAGCACCATCTTTGCGCCTTACTTTGTCGTCGGCGCCATCTACTCTGGCCTGGCGGCGCTGGCCAGCATCCTGGTGATCGTGCGCCGGGGGATGCGGCTGCAGGAGTTCCTGCGCGCCGAGCATTTTAACGCACTGGGCAAACTGGTTATGATCGCCGGCATGGCCTGGACTTACTTCTGGTTTGCCGGCTTCCTGGTGGAGTGGTATGGCAACGAGCCGGTCACGCGTGAGCTGATCCGCGAGGAGGTCGCCGGCCGCCTGGCGCCGCTGTTCTATCTGCAAATGGGCGCCAACCTGATCCCGATTGGGCTTTTGGTTTTCAAGAAGGTGCGCACGACGCCGGCGCTGCTATTGGCGGCGACGCTCCTCGTCAACGTGGGTATGTACACCGAGCGCGCCCTCATCGTGATTGGCAGTCTGCAGCGCAACGACCTGCCCTTCAATTGGGGGACTTACCGCCCGACCTGGGTGGAAGTGAGCATCGTCGTCATGACTTTCGCCGGCTTCGCGCTGCTATACACGCTGTTCTCGCGCATCGTGCCCTACGTGCCGGTATGGGAGATCAAGGAGGGCCGCCTGCGCTATACCCTGCGCCGCATCGGGCGGCTGCTGGTGCCGACGGCGGCAGAGATCGAGTGACCAGTGATCAGTGATCAGTGATCAGTGGCCAGTCATCAGTGCTGGATAACTGATGACTGATAACTGACGACTGATAACTGATGACTGATAACTGACGACTGATAACTGACGACTGATAACTGACGACTGATAACTGACGACTGATAACTGATGACTGACAACTGATGACTGACACACTGACACTGATGGCCCTCTTCCGTGATAGTGTCGAGACGGCCGGGGCGATTGACGACCTGCACACACTCGGCATTCCGGACGAGAAGATGGTCGTCATCACCGGCGTGCCGTACCCCGAGGGTGCACTGGGGCGGCATCGCGAGTGGCTGACGCTGCCGTACATCGTGCTGGCCGGAGCGGTCGGCGGGTTGCTGTTCGGCCTGTTCCTGTCGGCCATCACCCCGCACCTGTACCGTCTGGATGTGGGCGGTCATCCACCGGTCGGCTTTCCGCCCACCGGAATCATCATCTTCGTCTTCACGATGATGGCCACTATCGTCTCGACGTTTCTGGGCGTCCTGTGGGAAATGAACTTCCCTCGATTTGGCCCGACGCCTTACCACAGACTTGTCACCGATGGACACCTGGCGGTACTGCTGGAATACCCGGCGGTGTTGGAGGCCAAGGTGCGCCAGGTGTTCGAATCTCACGACGCCCACTACGTCGGCGAACCGGAAAGGCTGGCCTTATGAACCCCCGGCTGCGACGTGGCCTGCTCATCATCGGCCTGGTCCTGATACCTTTCGTCGTCGGGCTGTTGCTCACATACGAACTCATCAAGATCCCGTTTGCCACGGACATGGCCGATCAGCTCTCGGTAGACTATCAGGAAGGCCCTCGGCTTCTGCCGCCCGACGGCGCAGTCCCCGTGCAGGGACTCTCGGTGATCCCCGAAGAATTTCCCGTCAACCCGGTCCCGGCCGACGAGGTTTCGCTGCAGCGCGGCAGAATCCTGTACGGCATCCATTGTCAAGTCTGTCACGGCGAACAAGGGCACGGCGATGGGCCGCTGGCCGCTGCCTTCGATCGAACACCGCAAAACCTGACCGGCCCGCAGATCACCGCCGAGTTCGACGGCTCAGTCTATCTGACGATTGTCCAGGGCTTTGGCCAGATGCCCTCGTTGACTGAGAACCTGACGCCGCGCGAGCGCTGGGATGTCGTCAATTACGTGCGTACTCTGCCGGCAAGGTGAAGCGTTCTGCCTGACCACCCCTGAGAGAATTCCAATGAGAGACAATCCCACCAAAAGACGGGGACTATTCCGCGCGCATCTGCTCCTGCTCATCGGTGCTGCCTTGGTCGTGGGCGCCTGCGCTGCGCCATACAGCCTGCCAGCCGGCCCTACTCCCATACCTACGCTAATTCCGGCCACCGAACCGGCCAGCTCCCTCGGCGCGACAGCAGCACCGTCGTTCGCCGTTCTGAGTTATCCGGCGCGGTTGCCCTCGGCCGCGCTCGGTCAGCCGCTCTACGAAACCCGCTGCGCCAGTTGCCACGGCGCAGACGGCAGAGGAGTCGTCCCCGGGGCGCGCAATTTCGGCGACCTGGACTACATGCGCGGCGAGACACCGGCTTTCTTCTACGCTGCCGTCACCGAAGGGCGTGGCGAGATGCCGTCATTTCGAGATAGCCTGACGTCGGACGAGCGCTGGGACGTGGTGTTCACCGTGTGGCGCTTCTCCACCGACGCCGAAACCCTTGGTCTCGGTCAGCATCTTTATGACACCAACTGCGGTGCTTGCCATGGAGTTGACGGCACCGGCGAAGTGCTGGGGGCGGCCGACTTCACCGACTTGCGATTTGTGGATGACCGCGCTCCCCGCGATTTCTACCTGATCGTCACGCAGGGCAAAGGTTCCATGCCAGCCTGGCAGGGACGCCTCTCGCAGGACGAACGCTGGGCAGTGATTGACTACCTGCGCGCGTTCTCCTACGACCCGGCTCTTCCGGGGGAGGTCGCCGCCGCACCCCCGCCGACGGTCGTCACGGTCGAGACTGCCTGTAGCTCAGCCTATCTCTCGCAGTCCAACCCCTTTGCTTGGGACGATGCGACGGCCATCGCAGCCGGCCAGACGATCTACGAACAGGCCTGCTCGGTGTGCCACGCTCCGGACGGGGCAGGCGCGCTGCCGGGCACGCCCGATTTCTCGGCCGCCGAGGCCATCGACAGGCTTCGCTCCAATAGTGGAGAATCCCTGTGCATCGTCGCCGAGGGCCGGCAAGCCATGCCTGGCTGGAAAGAGACGCTCACCGCCGAGCAAATGTGGCAGGTGCTGACCTACATTGCGACGCTGGGCGAGTAAGCATACAAGACTCGCAAGAACGGAGCAGGTCTGCCGGCTCAGCGGCATCCCGCTCGATCTGACCGGGCATTCCCACGCTTGTTGGGCAAAGCGTGTGGGCGCCCGGTTTGCACCCTCACCCCATCCCCCTAACCCCGCTTGGTTTGAGCCGCCCTTGTGCGCTCCGCAGGTCGTCGGAGTCCTGCGTCTCGTGCTACACGACCGGGATAATCCGCGTGCTGACCGACTGGCATGAGCGCGCAGGGGCGGCTCATCGACTGCGTGTCTATGACACAACCCTCTTCAAGACCCTCCAACACCTTGACCATCTGCTTCAGTTCTTCGGCAGAAGGGCAGCAGCACTTGCTGAGGCCGCAGTATTTGCAATAGGTCATCATGGCTCCTCGCGCCGGGTGGGCCGGAGATCGGCTCGACCAGGCCATGCGTGGGCATGATTGCAGCGCCCGTATATCGCCAATAATAATGAATACGGCGGATGCTCTGGGTGGGTGGATGAACACACTGGCGAGCATCCGCCGTCACACGTTACAGCGACATTCTACACATTACACCGACATTTTAGTCGATTTGGCACGGTCTGAGGGTAATAATTGTGTATGACTTTGGTTAGGAAGTCGCAAACTGTTGGCACCCTACCCGGAAGGGTAGGCCACAGCATCTGTTCACCTACCCTCATTTGTATCAGGATTTGAACTAACGAGCGTTGCTGATGGCGCTCATCTTGTGCTATTCTTCACGGAGTGGTGGAGCATTCCATCGCTTCGAGGTCTGTCGTGGATCAGGCTCGCGTCGTCATCCTGTCCGGTCGATCGTTATTTGCGGAGGGTGTTGCAAGCCGGCTGCGGCAGCATCGGGAGCATCTGCACATCCAGACCATTGACCCCCGCCATACGAACGTCACTGAGCAAGTCATCGCTGCGCAACCTTCGGCTGTGATCCTCGATGCGAGCGATCCAGATGCAGAGATGCACTTCTCGATGGGTGAGTTATTGGCCGCGCTGCCGTCGCTGAAAATCATTCGCCTCGATCCACAGCAGCCGCAGATTCAGGTGGTCACGAGCGAGCAGCGCACGGCAGGCGAAGTGCGCGATCTCATCGACTTGATTGAGCCGCCCGAATAAGCGAACACAGTCGCCCGCTGCTCAAGCCGTTTGGAAAGGAGAAGCGCCTAACTCCAAATTTCGAAATCCAAACCTCAAAACCAGCGGCCCGCTATTCAAGCTATCCGGAGGATGAAGAACGCAAAGAAAATGAGCCAGCACTCAAACGCCGCATGTCGGCGCGAATCACTGTACGACTCGAACCGGAGAGATGAACTATGACCAAACGAATCATAACCATTGGGACGATGCTGATCGGGATCGGGCTGCTGGTGGTCGCGTGCGCAACGCCGACGCCGACGGCCGCACCGACCAGCCCTCCACCGCCGCCGGAACCGACGTCGGTGCCGGTGGCGACCGAGCCGGAGGTGGAAATCCCCTACCTGCCGAATTGGGAGGGTTCTGCGCATAACGCCGTCGACACCGAACCCTTCCGCCACTGGGACGAGGATGACCCGGCCGAGGTGCCGACTACCTGCGCCAAGTGCCATTCTACCGCTGGCTACCGCGACTTCCTGGGCGCCGACGGCTCTGAAGCCGGCGCAGTGGACGCCGCCGTGCCAGCCGCCGACGCGCAGGGCATCCAATGTGTGGCCTGCCACAATCCTGTCACCTTGAGCAAGACCACCGTCGTGTTCCCGTCCGGTGTGGAGATCACGGCTGGTGACGACACTCGGTGTATGGAGTGCCACCAGGGCCGCGAATCCAAGGTCAGCGTGGACAAGCAAATCGCCGACTTCAACGCGACCGACCCCGATGCCATTCCCGCGCCCATCACGGACGCTCAAGGGAACGAGCGCAGGTTTGGCTTCCGCAACGTTCACTACTTTGCGGCTGCCGCCACCCTGTACGGCTCCATGGTGCACGGTGGTTACGAGTATGACGGCAAGACCTACGACGCCAAGAACACTCACGTCGAAGGCTATGCGACCTGCACCGGCTGCCACGACCAGCACACTCTTGAGGTGAGGGTTGAACAGTGCGCGACGTGCCACGAAGGCGTTGCGAGCGTCGAAGACCTGAAGAACGTCCGCATGGTCAGCTCCAACCCGGACTACGACGGCGATGGGGACACGGAAGAGGGCATGTACTACGAGGTCCAGGGCCTGCAGGAAATCCTGCTGGCCGAGATCCAGAAGTACGCTACGGAAAAGGCCGGCGCTGAGATCCAGTATGATGCCGCCACCTATCCTTACTTCCTGGGCGCTGATGGCGAGGCCTATCCGAACTGGACGCCGCGCCTGCTCAAGGCCACCTACAACTACCAGGTCTCTCAGAAGGATCCCGGCGCCTTCGCGCATGGCAATAAGTACATCGTCCAACTGCTCTTCGACTCGATCGAAGACTTGGGCGGTGACGTGAGCGGCCTGGCTCGCACGGATGCCGGCCACTTCGCCGGCGACACCCTGCCGTTCCGAGATTGGGATGGTGACGACTTCACCGTTCCATTCCGCTGCGTGAAGTGCCACACGGCTCAAGGCATGCCCACCTTCGTCGAGAACGGCGGCTCGGTCGTCGTCGATAGCCGGGGCAACACCGTAACGACCGGCGTCGGCGCCATGCCCTCCAGCAACGGCTTCATGTGCACCACCTGCCACAACGCAGAGGCCTTCCCCGAGCGCTATGCTATCACTCAGGTGACCTTCCCAAGCGGCAGGACCCTGTCCTTCGCCAAGGACGCCGAGGGCGCGAACGTCGCCGACGACTCCAACCTGTGCATCCTGTGCCACCAGGGCCGCGAGTCCTCCACCAGCGTCAACAACTACCTGAGGGGCAAGGAAGACGACACCCCGGACGCGAGCCTGAGCTTCAGGAACATCCACTACCTGGGCGCTGGCGCGACGCTGTTCGGCGGTGAAGCGGCGGGCGGTTACCAGTATGCCGACAAGACATACGTCGGCCAGAACATGCACGCGGCGCCGACGGGCGCTGTGAACAAGTGCAAGGACTGTCACGATGTCCATGCACTGGAGCCGAAGGTTGAGATCTGCGCAGGCTGCCACGGCACCGACCAGGTCGAGGAAATCCGCGCTCCGGGTGACACCGTCGACTACGACGGTGACGGCAACACTACCGAAGGCACCAAGGGCGAGATGGAGACCCTGGCCGAAGCCCTCTACGCGGAGATCCAGGCGTACGCCGAGGCCACGGCCGGCACGCCGATCGTGTACGATTCGCACAGCTACCCGTACTTCTTCGTGGATGCCGACAAGAACGGCGAGCCTGACAAGAACGACGAGGGCGCTTCTGTGCGCTACAACGCCTTCACGCCTCGCCTGATGAGAGCCGCCTACAACTACCAGTACTCTCAGAAAGATCCAGGCGCTTTCGTGCACAACCCGAAGTACGTTTTCGAGCTGTTGATCGACTCGATCGCAGACCTGGGCGGCGACGTGTCGGCTTACACCCGCCCCGAAGCACCGGCGCAGTAATCACGACAAGAAACCCGGTTTCCTCAAGAAACCGGGTTTCTTTTCCCACGGAGTAGGGCGTCACCAGATGCCGCCCCAGATGTGGCGCGTGGCGCACTTCGGTTGTTGTTCAATGTAAGCCAAAGATGGTAGAATCACCCCCATTCAGGGAGGTGCGATATGGCTATGGACACTGTTGTTATTCCCAAGCCCGCATATAACGTGCTGCGCCGGCTCACCGGCCAATCCCGACCGGATGTGGCACTCAGTCTTGCCTTAAAAGACCTCGTAAGATTGCGACTGGAGGCGGCACGCTCAACTAGTGCTGCATTTGAGCAGAAATATGGGATGACCTTCAGTGTCTTTGAACAGCAATGGAAGGCGGGAAAGATTCCTGAACCGCACGGATACACGGTCGAGAAAGACTATGCCGATTGGGAAGCGGCATTGTCTGATGTTAAGGCACTGGACGAATTCGACGATTTCCTCAATCGGATAGAAGGGCGACTCAGAAAGTGACTCCTTGATGGTGCGTAGTGTTGGTGTGGCGATCTAGTGGGCAGCGCCCGCGGAAATGCAGGCTTTGAGGATGCCGCTCGCGGCACACGCCGCACCGGAGGATGCGACCTTCATCGAGGGACCCGGTTTCTCAGAGAAACCGGGTCTCTTTTAGTTCGAGAGCGCAAGTGTTGGCTCGGCTTCGGGCTGCGCTTCGTGATGTTGCGCGCGCCGATGATCGACCACGTTCAAGAAGCGCACGCCGAGCGTGAAGGCCAGCAGCCCGTACGCCACGATCCCTGCCCCGCTGACAAACTCAATCAGAGATGGGAAATAGGTGGTGTAGCGCGCCGAGATGTCCTGCGGCAGGTAGCTCATCACGACCATCTGGCCGGCCAGGTTCGTGTCCCAGCGATACGCCACGACGCCGGCGACGACGAGCGCCAGCGCCAGCATACGCAGCAGCGGGTTCCTGCGCAGGCGCGCATTGAGCAAAATCACGATCGGGATGACTGCGCCCAACAGAATCTCGACGATCCAGAAGTTGAATGACAGTGGCCCCTGCGTGATGAGGTTCAGCCCTTCGGTGCGCCCCGGCTCGTAGGTGTAGGTCATGGCGAACGCGTCCCAGAAGCGGAAGTACAGGTAGCCGACCAGCACCCAGCCGATGAAGAACGACAGCCGCTCGAGCAGGCGATCGTCGACGTGGGCGCGGCGCGTGAGACGCGCGGACAGCGTCGAAGCCAACACGGTGAGCGCCGGGCCGGCTGCCATCGCCGAGACGATGAACAGCACCGACAGGTCAGGGCGGTACCAGATCGGCCGGGCCTTGAGCACGCCGTACGTCGCGCCGAGCGACGACTGGTGCAGCAGCGACAATCCCAGCCCAACCACGGCCAGGTACGGCGCGAGAGTGTGCGCCTTGCCGAGCAGGCCGGCCATGCGCGGCAGGCGGCGCTGCATCCAGGCGGCCTGGCCGAGGATCGGCGCGGTCTCCAGCGCGAGCACGGCGAAGTACAGCGTCACGCACATCGTCACTTCCCACAGCACCGAGTGCGTGTTCCAGTACACCAGCGCGTGCCAGAAGCGATCCGGCCGCCCGATGTCGAGCAGCAGGCACAAGACCGCCATGCTGTAGCCGATCAGGCCGATAAAGGTGGCCGTGCGCGCGACGGGCTGGTACTGCTTCAGTCCCAGCAGATAGACCGCCGCGCACAGCAGGAATGCGCCCGCGCTCAGCGCGATCGAGGACAGGTCGATCGTGATCCACAGGCCCCACGGCACAAGGTCGTTCAGATTCGTCACGACCAGGCCGCGCGCAAACACAACACTGCCTGCGATCACGCCGGCCACCACGAGCGTGGCCAGCAGGAACAGCCATAATTGCAGCCGCGTAAGCCGAAACGCCGGGCGTTTGAGTGCGTGCTTCGCGATCATCCGGACACCTCCTCACGCGCGGGCAGATAGTACACGCGCGGACCGGTTCCCAGGTCTTCGCGCAGCCGATAGTAGGAATGATCGGCGAGCAGCTTGCTCACTTCCGATTCCGGATCGTTCAGGTCGCCGAACTTGCGCGCGCCAACCGGGCAGGCCACCACGCAGGCCGGCGTGGCCTCCTCGTCGACGCCCGGCTTCAATCCGATCGCCAGCCCGCGATCGATGCGCTGGTAGCAAAACGAGCATTTCTCGACCACGCCGCGCGGCCGGCGCGGCACTTCCGGCTGGCCCCATGTCGGCACGGCAGGGTTAGGCCCGGTGAATTCTTCCCAGTTGAAGGCGCGCCCGCCGTACGGGCAGGCCACCAGGCAGTAACGGCAGCCGATGCACTTGCCGTAGTCCATCATGACGATGCCGTCCGGCCGGTAGTAGCTGGCCCCGACCGGGCAGACCTCGACGCACGGCGCGTGCTCGCACTGCATGCACGGGCGCGCGAGAAAGACGTCCTTGTCCTTGACCTTGCCGGCGTGGATCACGCGGTTCCACGAGATCGACTGGGGCACGTCGTTGTGCGCGCGGCAGGCGAGCGTGCAGTATCCGCATCCGGTGCACTTCGCCTGATCGATCACCATCGCCCACTGGTGCGAGCTGTCACCTTGTGGCGCCGGGCCGGAGAAGGCGCGCCCGTTCATGCGCAGGCCGGCGACGGCCACGACGCCGATGCCTGCCGTCTTCAGGAAGCTGCGCCGCTTGAATGTCTTCGTTCCCATGGCGCCCTCACTTCTCGTCGCGGCTGATGCGCCGGTACCAGCGCTCCAGCCATGGCGCCAGCACGATACCGGCGGCGAAGCCGACCAGGCCGGAGACGACGGCGAATCCGACTGGGCTGACCTGCTCGGGTGCTGCGGACACGCTGAGCGTCTCGACGGCAGCCATCGCATCCGGCGGTTCAGGCGTCGGCGCGTCGAGGTGCACTTGGACCGGGTCGTGCATCTGGTAGGCGTGGCACTGGTTGCAGGCCTCCAGCCTCACGTTGAAGCTGTGATCGCGCGTAGCGTGGCCTTCGCCGGTTACGCCGTCGAGCTGGCCGAGATGGCAGTCCGCGCAGGTCAGGCCCATCTGGCTGTGCGCGGTGTGGGCGAAATTGGATGCTCGATCGCGGTGGCACGTGGCGCACATGGCCGAGGCGTCCTCGGCCTTCAACGTCGTGCCGTGCGAATCGTGGCAGCCCACGCAGTCCAGGTCGACTTCACGATGCTTGCTCACCTGCCATTCGAAGAACGTCTCGTTGTGGCACGTGCCGCACATCTTGGCCGAGCGGTCGGCAGCCATCGGCTCTTCGGGGTGGTTGGCGGTCACGGGGCTATGGCAGGCCTGGCACGTCACCCCTTCGGCGAGCCAGGTACCCTGCTCCGGATCGTAGCCGGTCGTGTGGCAGGTCAGGCATTGCTGTGGCTTGCCCTGTTCTTCCCACGCTTCCTTGAAGACAGGATCGTTCGTCGCCTGGCCGTGCGCGCCTTTTTCCCAGGCCTCGTGGAAATCGGCGTGACATGCCTTACACGCCAACTGCGCAGGCTGTGATTCCTGCGTCACGCCGAGCGCGTCGGCCTGCGTCAGCGCCGCCGACAGCATGGCCGTCGGCAGCGCGAACATCAGGCCGACGAACAGTCGAGTCATCCACTGTCTGATCATCGTTCTTCCCTCGTAGTCAGGTTATGCATAAACCGGCGCCTCGGTTCGTCCGCAGTTGCACTGCGGATGCCGGGTCAAGTTATGCGTAAGCCGGAACCGGCGCCTTTCTAAAGACGTCGCAGTCCAGGCACGCTTCTTGCAAGCGGCCATCTGCGCCGCGGAAGACTTGCCAGCATGGCATATCCGGCCGGGCATAGGCACGGCACGACGCCCGGCGCTCGGGTGGGCATCCACGCTGCTCCCAGCAGCGCACTTGCGGCAGGGCGGCGACGGCCGCTCGCGGACGTGTCTGGTTTGCTTCGAGTTGCCAGCGGGCGTCGAGTCGGCGCAGCCACATCACGATCAGGATCGTGAGAACGATCGGTATGCCGAATCGCACGACCAGGCCGATGAGCGTTACACCGATCGCCTCGAGCACGTCCACCGCTCACCTCACGTTCGGACCCTGTGTCGCCGCTCCACGAGTGTGCCGAGCAGCAGCAGAAGGGCGAGCGGCAGCCCCAGTCTCAGAATCGTCAGAATGATCACTGCCAGCATGGTTTCCATCTCACACCTCCGGCTTTCTTTCTCGTCGCTTGTAGCATAGATCGCCGGGCCGGGCGCGTAAATCCAGCAAGTCACCGATTCCGAAATGGGCAGGATCGCCTGGGCGCGCGCGCGCTAGTGGGGCGAGCAACCCACATGGCCGGGGCGCCGGATCGTGCCACATGGATGAAACGCCCCACGCGCAGGACACAAAATAAGCCCGACGTGCGTCGACGTCGGGCCGATCGGATCCCTCTTATTTATCAGTCACCAGTGATCAGTGATCAGTGATCAGTCATCAGTCATCAGTTATCAGGGAGCTTTGCCCTTTGGAGTTTGCTCTTTGAAGTTTGCTCTTTGAAGTTTGCCCTTTGAAGTTTGATCTTTGAAGTTTGATCCTTTTGAGTTTCTTCCGCCAATCAAGGCTGAATGATCCCCTTACGAATGGCGTACTTGACCAGCTCCGAGCGGGAGTGCAGATTGAGCTTGCGCATGATGTTTTCGCGATGCCGCGCGACCGTCTTAGGGCTAATGTTGAGCGTCTCGGCAATCTCTTCGTTGCTCGCGCCGTCGGCCAGGTGAGCCAGCACTTCCTGCTCCCGCTCGGTCAGCCCGTCGAGCGTGCGGCCGGCCTTCGACTCCTGCTCGTGATTCAGATAGTCCTTGACGAGCAGCTTCGCCATCGACGGGTAGAGATACACTTCGCCGGCCGCGGCGGTGCGAATGGCGGTGAGCAGCTCCTCGGGCGCAGCGCGCTTGGGCACGTAGCCGCTGGCGCCCGCTTCGAGCATCTTGAAGAAGTATTCTTCATCTTCGTGGATCGTGAGCGCGACAATGCCCGTCTCGGGCCGCAGCCGCTTGATCTCGCGCGCGGCGTCGATGCCGGATTTGTCCGGCAGGCCGATGTCCATCAGCACGATGTCCGGCTTCAGGCGCGGCACACTGTCCAGCGCCTCGCGCGCCGTGCCGGCCTCGCCGACGATCTCGACGTCCGGCTCGTTGTCCAGCAGCATGCGCAGCGCCGAGCGCACCACGGCGTGATCATCCACCAGGAGCAAGCGTATGGTCATGTCTATCCTCAGTAGTAATGATCACTTCCACGCGCGTGCCCTGGCCCGGGCTTGACTGCAGCGTGAACTGCCCTCCCAGCAGCGCCGCGCGTTCCTCCATTCCCAACAGTCCCCACGACGGTCGATCGGTGTCCTCCAGGCGAGAGGCGTCGAAGCCTCGCCCGTCGTCCTCGACGAGCGCGCCGACCTTGCCGTCTGCGTATGACAGACGCACCTTCACGTGCTGGGCCTGCGCGTGTTTGATCACGTTGGTCAGCGCCTCCTGCACGACCCTGAACAGCGCAGTCTTCACCGCCGAAGGGATCGGGCGCGGCTCGCCGATCACCTCGACGTCGATATGGAGCGGAGCGCGGTTTTGAACCTCGCTCGCATACCAGCGCACGGCAGCCGGCAGGCCCAGGTCGTCGAGGTGAGACGGGCGCAGGTCGGCGATCACGCGCTGCAGCTCGTTGAGCGACTTGGCGACCAGACTCTCCAACTGGCGCAGGTTCTGCGCTGCCTTCTCCACGTCAGCGCGCAGCATGGTGAACACGCCGCGCAGACCCAGGCCGATGGCGGTCAGCGCCTGGCCGGTCTCGTCGTGCAGCTCGCGGGCGATGCGCTGCCGCTCGGCCTCCTGCGCCGCGACGACGCGCATGAGCAGCTCGCCGCGCTGCGCCTCGCGCCGCTGGGCGTCCTCGAGCTGCGCCGCCTGAAGCGCGGCGATCTTGTTCCGCGTCTCGACCTCGAAGGCGCGCAGGAAGCGGATGACGAAGAGCGCGGCCGCGCCCGCCGCCGCCGCGCGCAGCAATTGAACTGGAAAGCCGAACCACTGCAGGAAGAGCTCCTGGTTGATCACCGTCGAAGGCGGGAGCGCGCTTTCGCGCGTGAACATCTGGCCGATGAGACCGTACCAGACGAACGCGACGGCTGCCCACAGGCTATCGCGCCCGAACTGCACCATGCCGGCACGCCGAAAGGCGCGCTGCTGCGCAATCAGGCCGGCGGATGCGAGCAGCGCAGCGGGAATCCCCAGCACGTAGCGGGTCCACACGTCGATCACATTCAACAGCCCGTCATCGGACAGAGGCTGACCCCGAAAGATCAGCGCGCCGAAGCCCCACACGGCCACGAGCAGAAGCGGCACCAGCAAGCTGATGCGGCGAATGTTCTCGTTGGGCGACAACAGCGATGCGCCGAACGCCGCGAGCGAGAGAAAGGAAAACGCGAGCAGCCCAAGGCGCAGGCTCTCCCAGATGATCGGATGAGCCTCGTGCAGCGGCAGTATCTGCAGGATGATAAACATCTCCAGCCACTCGTGGATGGCGTGGATCCATCCGAAGCCGGCCAGCGGCGGCAAGGCGCGGCGCAGCCGGCTATCGGTCGCACGTCCCACCTCGAGCGTGATGGCCAGGCCCATGCTGAAGAAAGCCAGGCCATAGAAAAAATAGATGAAGGCAATCGTCGACGTCGACACGCTGCGCTCCGGGTCTCTACCGCAAGGTATAGTGTACAACTAGATCGCAAGCGGGGGAAGTGATTTTTGTCCGGTTTCGTCTGCTTAAAGCCACGCTTTTGCAAGCCCACGGGAGGATTTCGTTCAGGGAGGTGGGGTTCTCAAGCCATTGTGACAAAAGGCGTAGAGTTGACGCATCGCCGGGATCGGTAGTATATTCATAAGAGCCAGAAGAGGCGCCCCAACATTGCACACACCGCACGTGGGAAAACCGCGACTGCCGCCGGCGTTCCGAGGCAGGGAGAGGGAGAGGCATGCAAATCGCGACCACCATCGGCCCGGTCACCGTTCTGAGCGTGAGCGGGCGTATCGATGCACAGACCTTTTCTCAATTGATGGGCGAGGCCGACCAGAGACTGGAGGAAGGTCGGACTCGTCTCGTGCTCGATCTGAGCGGAGTAGACTACGTCAGCAGCCGGGGCTTGATCGCTCTGCAGACGATCGCCGCTCGGGCGGCGGCGCGCGGCGGCAAGGCCGTGCTGTGCGGCGTCGAGGCGCGAGTCATGCAGGTGCTGGAGATGACCGGGCTTCATCAGAGACTGGGCATTTTTCCCGATCGCGCAGCCGCGACGGCCAGTTTCGAGACTGACCAAAAGTCTAACCAATTCTAACATTCCACAACATGAATCAGGTGTATAATGAGGCCAGGCCAAGGCTTGTCTTTTTGCCATCTCGAACGCGGCAGAGAACCACTCTCACCCTCCCGCAGGTTCTTCGCGTTTCTTGCTCAGTCACGTGTGACTGCAATTTCGAGTAGACGGCGAGATTCCCGTCATGGGCAACCTGCGGAAGGGTCGGCTGATCGTCATTCGCTGAGCCAGAGATCGCGCGACCTGGCATTCAGTGCGTGACCGGGAAGCGGTCCTTCGTATGACATCCGGGACGGAACGGAAGAGCGAATATGATGTAGACAGCCAGTAACGACAAAATCAGCCGAGTTCCGCTCTCAACGTTCCTCGGCTGATCTGGGGTGAAGAAGAGCGCATCAGGTGCGCTCGTCTTCATTTCTATTCTACCAGAAACCGTCGTCCCTGCGCAATGGTGCAATGGTCGGATAAGTGTGGTGATCGGCATGCCCCGGATTACGCATTTATAACCAATTTCAAACCAATTCACTCGGTCAAAGTACGGTTTCTATGGTAGTATGTTTGGAACAATCAGCGCCGTGCAGGCGCGACTAGCAGCAACAACAAAATCAGCCGAGTTCCGCTCTCAACGTTCCTCGGCTGATCTGGGGTGAAGAAAAGCGCATCAGGTGCGCTCGTCTTCATTGTCTATTCTACCAGAAACCGTCGTCCCTGCGCAATGGTGCAATGGTCGTAATGGTGCAATTTCAGTTGACACCGGTTTCCTTATCCCAAACCGATCACCCCAAACTGCAAGGTAGTGCTAGATGACCGACTATTGCGAAGAGTTGCTTACCAAGATCAACACCCGCCAGGCCAGAGTCGCCGTGATTGGCCTAGGCTACGTCGGCCTGTCGCTGGCGGTGGAATTTGCCAGGGCCGGCTTTCGCACGGTGGGCATTGAGGTAGACGAGCGTAAGGTCGAGGCCGTCAACGCCGGCCAATCGTACATCGGCGATGTGCCCGCGGCGGACGTTGCGGCGGAAGTCAGGGCCGGCAAGCTCAGCGCGACGACCGAGTACGGGGTGCTGTCTGAGTGTGACACGGTCTCGATTTGCGTGCCCACACCGCTCTCGAAGACGCGTGACCCCGACCTATCCTATGTGATCTCGGCCAGTGAGGCGGTGGCAGAGTACGTACATGCTGGGATGCTGATCGTGCTCGAAAGCACAACGTATCCGGGCACGACCGAGGAAATCATCGTTCCCCGCGTCCTTCGCAACGGGTACAAAGTTGGACAAGACGTCTTCGTCGCCTTCTCTCCCGAACGGATCGACCCGGGACGCAAGGATTACCTGCTGAGGAATACACCGAAGGTGATTGGGGGGATCACCCCGGCCTGCACGGACGTGGCCATGGCGCTGTACGGGCGCGCGATCGTGTGGTTGGTGCCCGTGGGTTCGGCGGTGGCGGCCGAGATGGTGAAACTGCTTGAGAACACCTTCCGCGCCGTGAACATCGCGCTGGTCAACGAGTTCCTGCTGATATGCGACAAGCTCGGGGTGGATGCGTGGGAGATCATTGAAGCGGCCGCGACAAAGCCCTACGGGTTTATGAAATTCACCCCCGGCCCGGGCGTCGGCGGCGAGTGCATTCCCCTCGACCCTCAGTACCTATCGTGGAAGCTGCGCACCCTCGACTACCACGCGCGCTTCATTCAACTCGCTGAGGAGATCAACGGGGCCATGCCGCGGTATTGGGTGAACAAAGTTGTGGAGGACTTGAACCGGACGCGCAAAGCCGTGAACGGCAGCCGGGTGCTGGTGCTGGGTGTGACCTATAAACCCGACGTGGGTGACCTGCGCGAAAGTCCGGCGCTCGACATCATCCGGCTGCTTGAGGGTCTCGGCGCGCTTGTGAGCTTCCACGATCCGTTCGTCACTTCGCTGCGGCACATGGGGTTGGAGGCGCCCTTCGCCGATTTGACCGAAGAAATGCTGGCCGCTGCCGACTGTGTAGTGATTGCCACGAACCACTCTAGCTACGACTGGTCTTGGGTGCAGCATCACGCGCCACGGATCGTGGACACCCGGCACGTGCAACCGAGCAAGCTGGCGATGGAGGTGGCCTTTTGAGTCGCTATCTACTCACTGGCACAGCCGGCTTCATCGCCTCCAAGGTTGCACAGTGCCTATTGGCGGCTGGGCATCGCGTCGTTGGCCTAGATAACCTCAACGATGCTTACGACGTGCGTCTGAAGGAGTGGCGGCTGAGACAGCTTCAGGGCAAGACTGAGTTTGAGTTTCACAGTCTGGATATCACGAATCAGCGGGACCTCCGGGAGCTCTGGGGAAATGCGCCGTTTGATGCAGTCATCAATCTCGCCGCGAGAGCAGGCGTGCGTCAGTCGGTCGAGAATCCGTGGGCCTATTTCGAGACCAACGACGCACGCCCATTGAACTTGCTGGAGCTGTGCCGGCAGCACGGGGCGAGGAAGTTTGTGCTAGCTTCTTCCTCCAGTCTGTACGGCGCTCACAATTCCATCCCCTACCGAGAGGACGCCGACACCAGCCGACCCCTTTCACCCTATGCGGCCTCGAAGAAAGCGGCCGAGACATTATGCTACGCCTATCACAACTTGTATGACCTGGACGTTACGGTGTTCCGATATTTCACCGTGTACGGCCCGGCGGGCCGGCCGGATATGAGCCTGTTCCGCTTTGTCCAGTGGATCAGCGAAGGGCTCCCCGTGATCGTGTATGGCGATGGGCAGCAGTCACGCGACTTCACGTATGTGGACGACATTGCCGATGGGACGATCGCCGGCCTTAAGCCTCTGGGTTACGAGGTGATCAACCTGGGGGCGGACGCGCCTGTGATTCTGATGGACATGATCCGGCTGATCGAGAAGCTCGTGGGGAAGAAAGCGCGGATCGAGTTTCAGCCGCGTCATCCTGCCGATGTGGCGGCTACCTGGGCGGATATTACCCGCGCGCGTGAGCGCCTGGGCTGGGCGCCCAGGGTGGGGTATGAGCAGGGGGTCGAGAACTTAGTGAAATGGTATCAAGATAATCGGGATTGGGCACACGAGATCGTCACGCTCTGACCCCGATTCCCTTCTGGCATTTGCTCACATCGCCATGGATGAACGGAATAGCGCGAGCATGAAACCGGAAATCCTCATTTCCACGTCGTCATTTGGTCATATCAATCGGCAGCCACTCGAGATGTTGGAATCCTTTGGCGCAGCGTATCGTCTGAATCCGTTTGGACGAACACTTAAACCGGAGGAGACGATGGCTTTGCTAGAGGGTGTGGATGGTCTGATCGCCGGCACTGAGCTTCTGGACCGTAACGTTCTTTCCTGTGCCCCCAACTTGAAGGTCATCTCGCGCTGTGGTACGGGGCTTGACAATGTGGATCTGGAAGCAGCCGCCAAGTTTGGTATCCGTATTTACAATACGCCTGAGGCTCTTGCGGACGGCGTCTCAGAACTGGCGCTGGCCGGGATCCTCAATGTGCTCCGGCGGGTTTCGTATGCGGACCGGCTGATCCGCCAGGGTCAGTGGGAAAAACCGATGGGTAGGCTCCTGCGGGGGAAAACCGTGGGGATTGTCGGGCTGGGGCGTATCGGCAAGGCATTGGTCAAGCTGCTACAACCTTTCCTTGTGACTGTCCTGGCGCATGATCCAGTCCAGGATGAAGCATTTGCTCACCAGTATGGTGTGCAGTACTGTCCTCTGGATGTGCTGTTAGCACAGGCCGATATTGTCACTCTGCACCTCACGTATAGCAGCGAGTGTTATCACCTGTTGGACCGCTCCCGTCTCGCCGCGATGAAACCGGGTGCGATCCTGGTCAACTGCGCCCGCGGCGGTCTGGTGGACGAGCAGGCCTTGTATGAGTTCTTGAAAGCGGGGAAACTTGCCGGCGCCTATTTGGATGTTTTTGAGCAGGAGCCTTACCGGGGGCCTTTCACTGAATTGGCCAACGTGATCCTCACTTCCCATATCGGGTCCTATGCGGCGGAATGCCGCCTTCGAATGGAGGTAGAGGCGGTGGGGAATTTGCTCCGATATTTCCGGGAAGAGGCAGGGCGATGAGTAGGGTGCTCGTCACCGGTGGCTCGGGCTTCCTGGGCAGTCATATTGCAGATATGCTCACGGCCCGAGGCTTCACGGTCGCCCTTTTCGATCGGCGCCCGTCGCCTTATCTTCAGCCGAACCAGGAGATGGTGATTGGCGACATCCTGGACCCTCAAGCGGTAGAGGCAGTCGTGTGGGGGTGTGACACTGTCTTTCACCTGGCGGCTCTGGCGGATCTCAATGCGGCGCGCCACCGGCCTGTTGAAACGGCTCAGCTAAACCTTCTGGGCACCGTCAATCTCCTGGAAGCAGCACGCAGAGCAGGCGTGAAACGCTTCATGTTTGCCAGCACGGTCTATGTCTACAGCCGTGAGGGTGGATTCTATCGCTGCAGCAAGCAAGCGTGCGAGGCGTATATTGAGGAGTACCAGCGTCAGTTTGGCCTGGCCTATACCATTCTGCGTTATGGCAGCCTGTATGGTCCACGTGCGGATGAGCGCAACGGCGTGTATCGTCTGCTCCTCCAGGCAGTGACCAGCGGGCGAATACGTCATGTTGGGACGCCCGACGATGCCAGAGAATATGTGCATGTGGAAGACGCGGCCAGGTTAAGTGTAGACGCATTAGCCCAGGCGTACGCCAACCACCACTTGGTGATCACCGGCCACCACCCTATGCGGCTGCGTGACCTCTTTACGATGTTTTCTGAGATTCTCGGGCGCACGCTGGACATCGAGTATGTGCAAGCGCCACAGGGCGAGCCAGATGGCCACTATCAAATGACCCCCTATGCCTTCAACCCCAGGGTGGGTCGCAAGTTAACCTCCAATGATTACGTGGATATGGGCCAGGGCATTTTGCAGATGCTAGAGCAACTCTACCACGAAGGGCGGGTGCCCTCCGCCGAAACCATGCACGAAGGGTAACTACTCAGCCTACCCAGCTGTCCGGAGTCGAGGCTTTAGCCGGAAGAGTTCGCCGGACATGAAACCGGCTAAAGCCTCGATTCCAACACGAAAGGCTGAGTAGTTACCACGAAGGAGGAACTGCGCCATGAACGCCGCCGTTATCACCAGGCCCGTAGTGACGACTTCAGTCGTTTCGCCTGGAAGGAGCGACTGAGCCATGAACGCCGCGATTATCACGGCCAGAGCCGGGAGCAAGTCCATCCGTGACAAAAACGCCCGGCCGGTCTGTGGCAAACCGCTGGTGGCGTATCCGCTTCAAGCCGCTCTGGACGCGCAGCGGATCGGCAAGACCTTTGTCTCGACGGACGGCGAGGCCATCGCGCACGTCGGCCGCAGCATGGGCTGTACCATTCTCTGGCGCCCGGAAGAACTGCGCGGCGATCACGTCAATCACGGCGACGTGATCAGGCATGCTGTGGAGTGGGTTGACGAGCGGGAACCGGATCTGGAAAATGTTGTGCTTCTCTTGGGCAACACGGTCATGGTGGACGGAGAGTTAATTGACCAGAGCCTGGCGATCCTCGCCGAGCGGCCCGATCTGGACTCTGTCATGACGGTGTGGGAGGCCGCCGACGATCACCCGTTGCGTTCGCTGCAGATCAAAGATGGCCTCCTCCGCCCCTATGGGGATGAGAACCGTCAAGTGTCTACCGAGCGGCAGTCGTACCCCAAGGCTTACTATTACGACCAGGGAGTGTGGACGTTCCGCAAGGCGTGTGTCCAGCAGCAGGATGGTCCCAACCCATGGTGGTGGATGGGCAAGCGTTGTTACCCGATTGTGCGCAATTGGGTGACCGGACGGGATATCCATACCCTGTTAGACGTGAGTATCGCCGAGTGGTGGCTGGCGCACTATCCTGAGATCAAGGGGCTGTGATGGTTGACTCGAGCGTGCCGCTACGGAGAACGAAGGCCATCATCTTCGACTTCGATGGGGTGATCCTCGAGTCGGCGGATATCAAGACCCGGGCCTTCCTGGAACTCTTCGCCGCGTACCCGCAGCACCAGTCGGCTATCCAGCGCTATCACCTCCAGAACCTGGGCGTCTCGCGCTACGACAAGTTTGCCTGGATCTATCGGGAGCTGCTGGGGAAGCCCTTCACGGCGGCTGAGCGGGAGCGCCTGGGGTCCGCTTTCTCAACACTCGTGCTGGAGCACGTCCTGCGCTGTCCCTTCGTTCCCGGGGCGCTGGAAACGCTCCAGGCGCTCCACCATCAGCGCCTGGTATTTGTGGCCTCAGGGAGTCCACAAGAGGAACTGGAGCTCATTGTGCGACGACGCGGCCTGTCCAGCTACTTTACCGAGGTATGGGGGACACCGCTGAAGAAAGAGCAGATTATTCTGCGTATTTTGGAACGGTTTGGCCTGCACCGCGAGGAGGTGCTGTTCGTCGGCGATGGCCTTTCCGATTATCAGGCGGCGATGGCGACCGGCATACAGTTCCTCGCGCGCGTGACGCCCGAAGCGCAGCAGCGGTGGCAGGAATTGGGTGTGCCACGCGCAGATGACCTGAGGCAGATTTGCTCACTGATAGGAATTGCGCATCGTGCTGAGCTGGCCTAGCGGCAATAGCAAAACTATACCCTCCAAGCTGAGGCCTAGCATGTCGGAGACGCTGGATCTCATCTCCCAACTCTGCCAGGCGCTAGAGGCAGAAGGCGTCGTCTATTGTCATTGGAAGAGCACGGCCGCGCTGGATCGGTCGGCCCGGGGCGACAATGACCTCGACCTGCTGGTGAGCCGCGCCGATGCGCCGCGCCTCACGGAGATTCTATGCCGGTTGGGATTCAAGGAAGCGCGGCTTCCACCCGAACGGCAGTTGCCCGGCGTTCTAGTCTATTTCGGCTACGACCGGGCGGCGGACAAATTCGTTCAAGTTCACGCCCACTATCAACTGATTTTGGGCGACGACATGACCAAAAATGTCCGCTTGCCCATCGAGCGACCCTTCCTCGAGTCAGCCCTGCCAGGGGGGGTGTTTAAGATTCCCGCGCCGGAATTCGAATTCATCGTTTTTGTCATTCGGATGGTCCTAAAGTATTCGACCTGGGACGCGATGCTCCTCCGGCAGGGGGATTTGCCCGCGACGGCGCGCCGAGAGTTCGAGTACCTGGAACCCCGGGTGAACTGGACCCGGCTCTACGCTGTCTTGCAGGAACACTTGCCCTATGTCGGCGCGACGTTGTTTGACCGCTGTGTACGGTGCCTGAGACCGGATTGCCCGGTTTGGACGCGTCTCCAGGTTGGCCGGGCGCTCTACCGCGCGCTGCACGCCCACACCCGCCGGCCGCCATTTGCCGATACCTGTTTGAAGCTGTGGCGCCGAGGCAGCCGGTCGCCTCGCCGGCGCATTTTTCGGCATCCGCCCCGAAAACACATGGCTTATGGTGGAGCACTGATTGCCCTGGTTGGGGGGGATGGCGCAGGCAAATCAACTGCCGTCGATGAGCTATACACCTGGCTGTCGAAGGACTTTGACACGATCAAAGTTCACCTGGGGAAACCTCCCCGGTCGTGGGTTACGCTTGTGGTTAAGGGCGCCTTAAAGATGGGCGGCTGGCTGGGCGCATTCCGGAAGACGAAGGTCACCGTTCCATCTGGGGCGGATCACCGTTTCCCCGGACTCACAGGATACCTCCAGTTAATGTGGCGGGTTGCCCGCGCCCGCGACCGTTACCGGGCCTACGTCAAGGCGCGACGTTTTGCAACGAATGATGGCTATGTGGTCTGTGACCGTTTCCCTCTCCCGCAGGTCAAATTGATGGATGGGGCGCGGTCGGATCAGATGATAGATTTCGGCCGCGGCAATCGACTCGTCGAGTTCTTGGTTCAGGCGGAAAAAAGATATTATCGGCAAATCATGCTGCCGGAGCTGCTGATCGTGTTAAGAGTAGATCCAGAGATCGCCGTTCAACGCAAGACGGATGAGGAGGCTGCTTCCGTGCGAGCGCGCAGCCAAGAGATCTGGGAGTTGGATTGGCAGCAAACTCATGCGCACGTCATTGATGCCGGCCGCTCAGAGGCAGAGGTGCTCGCTGAGCTCAAGTCGCTGGTATGGTCGGAACTATAGCCCCATGTCGACCGGTGACTCCCCAGCGGAAAGACGGCCATTGGTCGTGAAAATCTTTGCTCGGTCCAGATGGCTCTCGGACGAGAGTCTAACCAAGAAAGCTTCGCTCAACGCTTTGGCCTCCGCCCTGGACTATGGGGCGGGCTTATTGGTCGGCTTTCTGATCAATCCGTTGCTGGTCGCCGGACTGGGCGCTTACTTGTACGGCGTCTGGCAAATCCTGGGGCGCTTGATCGGCTACATCTCTGTGGCGAGTGGCCGCCCGACACACGCGCTCAAGTGGACGATTGCTAAGCAGCAGGCCTCCACCAACTACGAGGAGAAGCGCCGCGACGTCGGCAGTGCGATCGCCGTCTGGTTCCTGTTCCTGCCTCTGCTGGCGGCGCTGGGGGGGGTGCTCGCCTGGTTTGCGCCGGCCTGGCTCAAGACGCCCCAGGAATTGTCGGCGAGCGTGCGCCTGGCCGCCGGACTGCTTGTAGCCAACCTGATTATGATCAGTTTGGCGGATGTGCCGCGCTCCGTGCTCCGGGGGGAAAACCTGGGCTACAAGCGCATGGGCCTTTCGACCCTGCTGGTCTTTGCGGGCGGCGCGTTGACCGCCCTGGCCTTGTATTTCCACACCGGGCTGGTGGGCGTGGCCGTGGCTCAACTGGCGACCAGTCTCCTGACCGGAGCCTTATTCCTGCAAGTCGTTCGTTCGTATGCGCCCTGGTTCGGGGTGGCCCGGCCCTCCCTGCAGGCGGTGCGGCGATTTTTTGGTCTGAGTGGGTGGTTCTTGGCGTGGAGCCTGCTGAGACAACTGATGATGGCCAGCGACGTGGTCGTGTTAGGCCTGCTTAACTCGGTCGAGGCAGTGACCACGTATACGCTGACCAAGTACGCCCCAGAGACGGTCATCAGTTTGGTCGCCATTGTGGCTTTTGAAATTACCCCTGGATTAGGGGGGATCATTGGGTCCGGTAATTTGCAGAAGGCCGTGCGCGTGCGCAGCGAGATCATGGCGGGCACGTGGCTGATCGCCACGGTGGTGGGCGCCACCTTGCTGCTATGGAGCCGGGCTTTTCTCCAGCTCTGGGTGGGGGCAGAATACTATGCCGGGGCCGTGCCAAGCCTGCTGATCGCCTTGATGGTGACCCAGTTCGTTCTGATCCGGAATGATGCCGCTATCATCGACCTCACGCTGAACCTGCGTCGCAAGGTGCTGATAGGTGCGCTATCGGCAACTCTCTCTCTGATCTTTGCTGGGGTTCTCGTTAGTTCCTTCAAGTTGGGGATCACGGGATTATGCCTGGGTTTTATGGGCGGTCGTTCGATCCTCAGCCTGGGCTATCCCTGGTTAGTCAGCCGTTTCCTGGGTGCTCCCTTAGCTGCTCAACTCAAAGGCGTACCGCGGCCGGCGGTCGTCACGATCCTGTTGTTTGTGCTGGCGCTCAGCGTCGGCGACTGGGGGCAGGCGGGCACGTGGATCGGCCTGGCTTTTTCGGTTGGGGTGACGGTGGTCGTGGTGTCGCTCCTGGCGTTTTATGCCGGCCTGTCGGGTGACCAGCGTCGCCGGATCATGCAGCGCGTTCAAATGGTGATGCGGCCCGTCTCAAAGGATTAAGACTGGAGTTTAGAGCTCGCTCCCACTGGATTGACAAATCCAGCGGAAAGGGCGTGGATGGAAACTCAAACACGTCTCTCGTCGGTTGGCGAGGGTTCTCATCTTCCTCTGGGAGAAGCTCATAATATGAGCCGAAACGGCGTTATCGTGGAGTTTGTAGGGCTGCCGGGTGTCGGTAAATCCACACTTGCTCTACGAACGGCCGAGATACTCCGCCAAAGAGGAATGCCTGTGTCCCTACCGAGTAGGCTGGCGTTCAGAGAAGAGTGGCACTACACCGGAAAGATCCGCAGATGGGCATATTATGCACGATTCGCTCTCTCTAACTTGAGATATTCCCTCTTATCCGCCCACGCCATTCTTTCGTCAAGACAGGCGTCCAGGGATGACTTCATTTGGGTGCTGTTGACCTGGTTCAAGCGATCAGCCCGCATACAGCGACAACGGCATCTGGGAGGTGTTCACCTGAACGACTCGGGCATATTTCAAGGCTTATGGTCCATCGGATTCAGTGGGAAGAACGCAGACCTCGTTGGGTTGGGGGATCACGTCATGGCATGGCTGCCCACACCCAACCTGGTTGTCGTCGTCGAGGCCAGCCTTTCGACGATTGAGCGCCGTCTGGCTAATCGGCCTGGGGCCGGGAGCCGATTAGAACGATGGCTCCCAGGTGACCCCGTCTTATGGGCGAGAGCTGCCGCCCTGCTGGGTCAGGTGAAAGAGGCGGCGAGGTCCATATCCCGGAAGCGCGAGGACATGCGCATCCTCATGATCGCTAACGATCGCGATGACGCTTTCGAGACGAACGCGATGAGGATTGCCGAGGCTGCCTGGGAGATCGTGCATTTTCAAGGAGAGTTGTAACTGCTCAGCCGTCATTGCGAGATAGCCATCACCTCAAGCGTGATGCATGAGGGCAGAAACTTGAGCGCGCGGATGGGCTATAATCGCAGGACGGATTCAGACAAGCTAAGACCACGCGCTCAGTGGTGTGTGAGAG
>Ga0209342_10000572_pt1 | contig 42720 bp, 61 predicted proteins | sample RifCSP16_2_FD_184023 | JGI IMG/M metagenome (GOLD analysis project Ga0209342, IMG submission 184023) | Soil microbial communities from Rifle, Colorado - Rifle CSP2_sed 16_2 (SPAdes) (version 2) | ecosystem: Environmental > Terrestrial > Deep subsurface > Rock core/Sediment | place: Rifle...
GTCTCGCGGGCGCCGGGTTTACCGCAGCAGTCGCAAATTCGCTGTTCAGCCACTGGCCTTCTCCTTGATCTTGGCGTGGTGCGACACCTTCGCGGCAGTCAACATCTTGTCGCACTCGCCATCGCGGCAGGTATCGCACAAATCCTGCTCGGCTGTGGTCTCAGTGAAGCGATCCGGTTCGATGTCGCCGAATACCAGGATTTGCACCTGGGTCAGTTTCGCCCCGGGTTTACTGCAGCAATCACAGATTTTTTTGCGCGCCATGTTCGCCTCAGAAAAAGTTGATCGCGCCCTGAACGCTGCCGGTCACCCCTGAGTTCATGCGCAGCCGCACCCGTTCGTTGCCTTGAAATGCAAGCGCCCCGCGCGAGGTCCAGTAGGCGAAGCCGTTGGCGGGAACGGGAATGATGTAGGCTAAAACGTTGGCGTCGTTCGCTGCGTTGCGCCACTCGACGACGATCGCCACCGCAACGGTCGATGACACGTAGACATCGAAATCGTGGCCGGCGCCGTCGCCGACGGCCCCTGTATCCGCGACGATCTGGTTTGCGGTCGGATTGGTCTGGATGCCGTTCGTGAACCATTGCGCCGACGCCAGGGGGGCGGTGAGTATCGCGGCGACAAACAAGAATACTGCTGTGAGTTTTTTCATTTCATGGCCTCTCTGTGGTTACTCTTCAAACTCGGAAATTTCCCAGTCCATCTGGGCCTTTCTGGTGTCCGCCGCCGTGCCGGCGTCCGGCTGGTAGAACACCAGTCCCTCACCCGCCGCGAATGCCAATTCGTCGGCGTGCGCGGAATGAGAGTTCGCCGCCAGCTCGTCGCGATAAGGTATGGCAAAAGTCCATCCTGCTGTTCCGGCGGTGACCGGCGGCAGCGTCGAGCGCGCGATCTGCTCCAGCGTCACGCTCATGCCGGTCGAGGCCGTACGCACGCTACAAGCAGCCGCCGGATAAGTGCTGCGTGATTTGCATGGGCTGATCGCGGCCCCCGAGGGCGTCCCGGTGTAGGTGAACCGCTGCGTCACAAGTCGCGGAGCCGTGGGCGCGGATAAATTCGTCGTGATGGTTGTTTGGACTTTCGCGCGGTGAATACCGCATTTCAACGATGCTCCGATCGGCATGAACAGCCACAGAAACCCGGTCGTTGTCCCGTTCTGAGCCGACGCCTGCACCGACAATGTGCCGGAGTGAAATTGATAGTTTCCTGAGAACGTGTACGGAATGGTTTCCTCGTTCCACATGTAATGCGTATGGACGGTATCCGAGCCGACTACGCGCGTGTGCGTGCGGACCCTCTTGCCGAGGTTGCCTGCGTCGTCCGGCGTGCGAATGTTGCTTGCGGTTGGCAGGGCCACTAGATCACCTCATATCCGAGTTTGCGCGCGAGCCCGGCATCCGGCCGCCGCGGCTTGGGGATATCCGCGAATGCCGCTTGCGTAAGCGAGGCGACGGCCGCGGCCGGGATGACGAGCGTAGTCAATCCTCGCTCATCGACCAGATGCACCTCGGCGGTATCGCCGTCGATCGAGTTGGCGATGCCGAGCTTGCCCTTGTATTTCACCCACATGCCTTTCCGGATTCCTGTCATGGCTCACCTTCAGTCGAGCGTGATTTTCGGAGTGACTTTGATTTGATCGCCATTATTCACGATCTGATACGGCCCGTCCGAGAAACGCTCCGCCCAGGCGATACGCCCGCTGGTGGCGCGCGTCAGATAGTAGCCGTAATTATTCTGGCTCTGCGCGCCGGCCGTAGAGGTGAAAATCTGCTGCGCGTAACTTGCCTCGGTCGGGGCGCCTTCGACGATCGTCCAGCTCGCGCCGGTGAGCGTGAGCGCGGCATATCCGGTCCAGGTCGCCTCGGTGTAGGTCGCCGCGACATCGGTCTCGGATGGAGTGATGTTGTTCTGGCAGAGCCGCAGGACGACGTTCTCCGGCGCGCTCTTGTTGAGTGCGTAGGCGAGAAAATCGCCTTCGCCGTTATTCGGGACGAGCAAGGTCATGCGTCACCTTCCTGTTCGACGATCTGAGAAATGCTGCCGTCCAGATTGTATTTAACGTCCTTCACGCCGCGCCGGCCGGGAAGCGTGACGTTGACCACCGGCGCCTCGACCGTAATCGCGGGCGGCGCGACATTGACCACCGGCGCCGGCGATTCGCGGTTGGCGGCGCCGATGGCGGCCGCCACAGCGGCACGCAGCAGTGTACGATCGGCCTCTTGCTGCTTGTCTTTTTCTTCTTCCGCATCCTCGTCCGGTTTCGGCGGGTTCGGGTTCTCCGGTTTTGTCGTCTCCGGCGCGGCGCGTTCGACGCCATCCTCGCGGCGGCGTTTCATTTCCTTGACGCGCTGGCGGTGCACGTCGTCGAAATCGCCGCCATCGTATTCGGAGATCTCCTTGGTCAGGCTCGACAGGCCGGTTTCGACGCGCACCTGGGCGGCGTTCGCCTCTTGCAGCGGCTGGATATGGCCCATGGGGCGCCCGATCCATTCGGTACACAGATACGCATTCCGCACCACCGGATCGGTAAAAAATCCCGGCGCGGACAGCATCCCGCGCGCAATCATCTCGGTGATGAATGCCTCGTAGGTCGGCTGACAAAAAGACCGCACCAGCCAGGCGCGGCGCGTCTTGAAAAACCGCCAGGCCTCGAGCATCGCCATGCGCGATGCGGAATACGAAGCCATAAAACTTTTAATCAACACTTCGCGCGGCAATTCCAGCGCGACTCCGACTTGATCCAGAATCGCCTTGACGAACGGATCGAAGGCGGTATTCGGCCGGCCGGGATTTGCGGTCTCGATAGCCTCGCCCTGGCCCAGTCCGATAATCGCGCCGTTGCCGAGCCGGTAATCCTCGTCCGAGGTTTTGCCGCCGGTCTCGCCGGTCGGCATCATCGGACCCAGGCTGCCGTCGCCATCCTCGGATTTGATGAAAACCGTGAACATGCCGGAGACCACCGCCGCCATCAATTCAGCTTCGGTGTAATCCTCGAGTTGTTTCAGCGACTCGACCACCGGCGCGAGATACGGCACGCCGCGCGTTTGTCCGACGCGCCGGCGGTCGAAATGATGCAGTACGTTGCGCCGTCCGGTTTTTTCGCCGAAGGCCGGGATCACATCCCACTCACGGGCGCGGCGGCTCAGTCCGCCTGGGTGCGACTTGAGGATATGATAATTTTTCGGGGCCCCGTGCTCATCGATCTCGATGCCACCGGCAAGCGCATCGGTATCCGACCGCCCGCCCGGGTTCGTAACCCGGTCGGCCTCGATCATCAGGATACGCAAATCGAACGGCGAGCCGCGGCGCGGAATCGTCGGCAGCAGCGAAAACATATCGCCGTTTTCGAGCGTCGAGCGGAACGCCAGCGACTGCATCTCGGCATGCACCTGCGTGCGCGTCACATCGCACTCGGTGGTATCGGCCCACAACGACCACAGCATCTCGGCGCGGTCCTGCCAGGCGTCCGCCGTCGCATCGTCGAGTTTCAGCGTCCGGCGGTCGATGACGCTCGTCATTTTCAGGCCGGGCCCGACGGTGCTCGTCACCACCGTGTTGATCGCGCCGCAGGCGATCGGCGAATTGCGGTTCAGGTCGCGCGAGCGCTCGCGCAGTGTCGCCAGATCCGGCAGTAGATCGGCATCCGCGCTGCCGCCGGTGGTTTTCCACTGACCGATCGAACGGCGTTTTTTCGACGCCCCAACATAGCCACCGGCGAGCGACAGCATGGCGCGCGCCTGGAATCGGCGCGCGGCGCGCACCGGATCGACGATCTCCACCAGCCGGTCGAATAAATTCGACCGGACTTCGACTTTGCGCGCCATTAAGTGCGCCTTATCCGCGCATGATTGTGACACCGCGCACACTGATCCCGCCGCGCGTCAGCCGCTTGACCTGCCGGTCCCAGTATTCGACTTGCTTTTGCGCCTCCGCCAGATCGGCCCGATTAACCGACCGACTGCCGGTGCCGGTGGCGATGCTGTAACTCTGCCCCACGGCGATTTTGTCCAGCGCCGCCATCCAGGTGGCGAGCTTCGCCTCGGCCTGCGCCAACGTGATACCCGCCATGTTTCGATCTCCGATCAGTTCGTGGTTAAGCCAGCGGGCGCATCGCGATGCCGCTCCGCGGCCGCGCGCGCCGCTTCGGGCGTGGCGAAATGGCCGAGCAGCGCGCGCCGCTGCGGCACCAGCTCGCCGAGTGCGTAGCGGATTTTTAATCGGCCCTCGAATATTTTCTCAGGCAGCGGCGGCGCGAATAGGCCGTAGATAGATTCGCCCTCGAGCCGGACGGCCGCGATGCGATAATTCTCCGCTTCCCACGCGCCGGAGGAAATCGGCCGCCAGTTCATTCAGCGCCTGATTTCCGCGAGCACCTGGCGCTCGAACTCCACCGGCCACACGCGGGCGACGGCGGCCTGCACGATTTTCTCGAATGGCAGACGCTTGCGGTAACGCGGCGCGCCCGTGACGACGATGAACGCCGGCACGGCGTTGTTGTCCGAGAGGCGCCGCCAGATCGCGGTCAGTCGCGCGCCGCGCACGCCGCGGCGGGTGAAATAATATTCGCCCTTCTTCTTGCCACCGCGCGCGCCGCCCCATGGCGTATGCTGGTGCGGGTCGAAGTGTGCTTGCAGATTGGCGAGGATTTTCTGCACGACGCTGCGCGGCACGTTGCCGTATTGATCGAGCGGCTGGAACTTGGACGGCACCAGATATTCGTTCGCGCCGAGCAGTCCGCGATCGGCGAGCAGCTTCTCCATGCGTTTCGGCGATCGCGGGCCGGCATCCATATGCGGGCCGAGATATTCAAACGCCGAGGCGCGATGGCGCCAGTTTTTCCCCTGCAACGTCACCATCGCCGCCAGGTGCGCAGGCCGCGCCTTCTCCACCCAGGGAGCGTTCAGCGTCCAGGGCGTCGGTCTATCGAACACCTGCCCGATAAACCACTGCACGTCCTTGCGGGCGGCGAAGGCGGTATCGTTCAGCGCCACCGCGGCGGCCTTGCGCACGCCCTCGTTCTGCAAATACAGCAGTTTCATCCGGACCGCATCGACATCGGCCTTGACGCCGATTTGCAGCACGGCGGCGTCAGGCGCGAGCGGCGAGCGGCCGCACGCGTCCGGCCTGCAATCCCTTCGGCCCCGCCGCCGCGTCGAACTCCACCCGATCGCCCTCGTTCAGTTGTTTGTAGCCCCTGATCTCGATCGCGCTGTAATGCACGAACACATCCGCGCTACCATCATCGGGCGCGATGAATCCGAACCCCTTGGCGGTGTTGAACCACTTAACTTTTCCGGTCGGCATATAATTCCATGCAACAAAAAACCCGGCACGCGGCCGGGTTACGAATGGAAGCGGGAGCTGGGGTCGAACCAGCGGCCTCTGCGGTATGAGCGCAGCGATCTACCTCTGATCTATCCCGCTGAAACAAACGCCGCCCGCCTGACGCCATGACGTGTCGCTGAGACGATGGGTGTGGTGGCCGGGGGCGGCGGAAAATCGGCAATAAAAAACCCGGCCCTGAATCAGGCGGCCGGGTTCGGTCTGGATGCTGGCGATTTTCCCTTGAGGGATACTACGACCAGCTTGGTTAAGCATGATCGAAAAAGTGTACGGATGTCAATGCTTTTTTGTTCGCGTTATAATAGTTGACTGATTTTGTGTAGTAATTTCAGGAAATAGGTTGTCTAGTACTAGTTAGAGCGCATACAGAGCACTACGGTCGGACGGCATCGTCGGTCTGAGATTGTTCTCAACTTCTTCCCGCCAGTTCCCGAGTGCAGGCATTACTGCACATGCTCCGTAGTCCCTTGTATGCGCTCTAATCCGGCGCCCAACGCCGCTCTCTTCGGTCGTTATCCCCGTGGCATTTTTCTGAACAGTGCCCGATCAATCTCACTATATGCCACACGCAGCGTTTTTTTGAAAAAACTTTCCGATACCCGGAGCTGCCTCGCCTTCATCTGCTGCGTGCCGTTCCAGAAATATTCGCGGACTACCACGCGATTCATCCAAAACGTCTCATCGCGCTCGCGCCAGCCAGTAATGAGATTATCGAGAACCAGCGATTGCCAATCGCCAACGCCGGAACCAGGGCGCGTGCTGCGGATGCCGATCGGGTTCACCTTGAGATCGATGATCCGCACGCTCCCGGCGCCCTTGCACCGATAGCAGTGATCGCCCGCGAATTTCTTACTGCCCTCGCAGATCGGGCACACGCGCGAGACCGCACGTTGCGTGGCCGTGAGTTTGAGCAGCAATCGCCCGGTGCCGTGGCACTGCGGGCACCACGGATCGTGCGCGTGCCCGGCCTGCATGTCCACGATCCAGCCCGGGCAGACATTCGAGCGTGCCCCCTGCATCAGCCGGCCGGTCATCGAGATCCCGCTGTTGCGGCTGCCACCGCACCACCGCGCCCAAGATTCGCATGCGCCTTTGACGTAGGGCAGATCGCGGATGCCGGCCTGATAGCCGGTGACGAAGTTCTGCCGCGGAAGTTTCATCATTCGCGTTTTCATCTGTTCACAAACCCCTTGCTGATCTGCCGCCGCGGCGACGATTTACCAGCAGTCGATGCTGGCGATGTTGGCGTGGTGACTTCGGCTTTCGGTTTTTTCTCAGCATCCGGAGACGAAACAGCCAAATCTTCCGCCGCTGGCAGATCTGCCGACGGATGAAACAGGTCTGACTGCACGATGCGCTGTTCGATTGAGTCCCATTGCGCCGGCGTAAGCACGTGCGTCTTGATCGCTCGCGCGGCGTGCAACGCATAGACCTCGCCATCCAGCGCCTCGTTGTTGCGCCCGGCGCGCTTCTGCCATACCAATTTACCGCGCATTTTGCGCGACGGTGCCTTGACCTCGGCCGTGAGTTGATCGAAATAATCCTCGCGCACTGAGGGATACACGTGGAATCGCCCCGATCCGATACCGGCCAGATGGATGCGCCCACGCTGCTGCTCGCCACCGAGCAGCAGATCTTTGGCCTTATTCGTGCCGACGATGAACGGCCGCAGACCGTACTTCCACGCTTTGGTCGTAGTCTTGTGATCCACCGATTGCTTTGGCAGCGTGAAAATTTCTTTATCGGTGTTGCGATAGCTATCGCCCTTGATGGCCATCAGATGCACACGCCGATACTTGCGCTTCATTGCGCGCACCCAGGTATAAACCGCATCCGATGTGTTGCCGTCGGAGCTATCCACCGATACCGCCACCGCATATAGGTCGCGTCCGCAATCGTGCTGGAACGATCTGAACACGCTTTGCTCGAGCTCCTGCCAGACGAGATCGCTGCTGTCATTCACGGAGCCATAGATTTCGTGGAACTTCACCAGCCACGATTCCTCGCCGCGGCCCCATGCGCGAACGATGATTGCGAACCGATCGTGCTGTACATCCACGCCGATCGTCACCGCTAACCCACCTCGCGGCACTGTGCCCTCAGCGTAGAATTGATCCAGCGTGCATTGCTTGCGAATCCCCTCAACGTCCAGCGCCTTGCCGCCATATTCGTAGGGCAAACCGAGCGTGGAGTTATAAAACGCCACCATCTCGCGATCATCACCGTTGTCGGCCTTGCGCTTTGCCACCAAGAAGCGCCGTACCAAATAAACTATGCCGGAATTCGGCCACGATACATACATTTCTCCGAGATAGCCGAAACCGGCCGCGCCGTTAAAGGCAGCCGTCGCGCGCCAGCGTCCTTCGGTGCAGGCGCGCAGGACGTTCTGATTTTTTTCGTAATCGTTCCACAGCGTGCCGCAATGCGGGCACGCATAGCGCGCCGTCTCGGGCTGCGCGTGGCCATAGATTTCATGACGCTGGTTTGGGTCTTCGGTCCAGCGCACATTCTCCCAATCGAGCACGTGATCTTCGCCGCAGTGATGGCAAGGCACAAACAGTTTGCGTTGGTCGCTATTTCGATAGGCCTCCTGGGTATTCGACAAATCGTTGATCGTCGGCGTGCCGCCGATGACCACCTTGAAACGCGGATATGTTTTGGCTCGGTCTTTGAGCAGTCGAATTGAATCACCCTGGCCTTTCACGTCTTGGCTGGCGTCGTCCGGTTCTTCCACAATCAATACTGGCGCAGATGATGATTTCACCGAACGCGGCGAATTGGAGCCTACGAACTTTAGGAACCCGCCAGCGAATCGTTTGAAGGTGGCGCGATTGCCGTCCTTGCGTGACCGCAGATCAACCCTGGTGCGCATGCGTGGTGTCACGCTTACCGTGGTCATGAACTTTTCTTGGTTGAACTCACGGGCGGCATCGGCGGTGGGGAACATGACCACGATCGGGCAGGGGTCGAGGTCGATCCGCTTTCCGATGTACGCCATCACCACGCCCATGGTCCAACCGATCTGGCTGGATTTCATGCACACGATCTCTTGCACGGCTGGGTCGTCAATGGCCTCTTGAATCGCCCACAACCATGGCGTCACGTCCGAGCGATATTTTCCCGGGCGCGCCGAGCCTGCGTCCGGCGACAGATACAGATTCTCGTCCGCCCATTCCCGCGTATTTTGTTTGCGCGGAGGTGTCCAATGGCGCCAGGCGCGGCCAAGCATGGCGATCGCCACGGTGCGTGTTGATAGCCAGGGCGGGACCTGCGGCACCCAATCCGCGCGATTTATCACCCGTGCCGAGGCTGGCATCATTCCGGATTTTCCTCCACGTCCGTTCCCTCTGGTTCGTCGTCGTCGGTGTTCGGCGACGGCGGTTTTTCGCTCAACTTAGTCAGCGCGTGATGAATCTCTGCCTCAATCATTTCCATATCCACGTTAATCCCGTAGCGCGCATCCATCGCGGCTTTTAGCCTGGGACCCATACCAAGTAAATCCGTCCGCGCCGCCAATACTGCCCCCTCCCACAACGGCGCTACTTCCTCGACTGATACCAGTAACCCAGCTCGTTCCGCCACGTCCATTTCACGCAACCGCGCCTCGTAAAAATCTTTTAGCTCCTTCGGCGGCATCACCGTTTTACCGGACAGCGACCGCTGCACAATCCATTCGATCACTTTAGCGGTGTCGTATTGATTCTCCATCCCGCGCCCGCCCACAGACTCAATCGGCAAACCATCGTCCTGCCACTCCGTCAACGTCCGCTCAGATTTCCCCACCACGCCCGCCAGCTGATTTTTGTTTACGATCATATTTTCATGTTCCAGATTTCGTTCTTTTCTGGTCTATCTCGTTGATCTTACTCAGTAAGGAAGGCCCATAGCACCCCTCCACTACAAAAAAAACGAGGTTTGAATTACTCGCGTTTATGATCGCGGGAAGGACCCGCGACGCGATTGCACAGAATAAGATCGCACCATTCAGGCGCGAGAGCCCGGCCGGAATCACCGGCAATGCGGGTAATCGCGGGGGATGTTTCAGCCCCTTATATATATATGTCATCCTTGCCATTCTTACGCGTTAGATGTAACCATTACCCGCCATTACCCGCATTGCCGGAAATCCTAACCAACCGCCATCGTGCGATCTTCGAATGATCATCTAACCCAGCACGCTCCAACCTGTACCCATCGCACACCCGCATTTGATGCCGCCTTAACCAATACCCGAACCGCTTGGTTGTGATCTTCTCTCCGCACGCAGCCAGAATAGCTTCATGCAGATCAGGGTTCATGTGCACCGATTGCCCCTCCACTCCTCTCGTCGCTTCTACGGCGCGTGCCGTGATAACTGATGCAGTTACCTCCGCTTGCCCGATTTCCTTGTCCCACGCCGTGAACAGGGCGCGCTGTAGGGCTATATCGGGGTCTTCTGCGCGCACTTCTTCACTTGCCAGCAATGGGTCCGGGATATCCAGCCAGATTAGCGGCCGCCGGCACCACGCATCCCAGCTTTCGAATCCGCCGAACGGCACGGCTTCTATTGACGGATAACCGGCCGTGATATACGCGCGCACGATGATTAAGCATGCAGTTATCAATTCCCCTCGCCGCTCGCGGACGATATCGACTATGTCGTGCGCGAACTTACGCTGCTCAGGGCGCTCCATTTTTGCATCCATGCGTACCAGAACGATGCGCCGTTTGAGATCGCCGCGGATGTCGAGATTATTGCCCGTCGCGAGAAATGCGCTGTTCGATACAATAGTCACCTGCACCGATCCACCCAACGGTCGCAAATGCACCGCCGGCTGCGACAGCACCTGGCACAGCAAATCGCCGAATAGTGGCCGTTCGATATTATCCAGATTGACGATCGCATCGCCGGACAGCAACGCGGCCGCGAGGCGCTTCTCTCCCTCGGCCTGGTCCTCGCCTATGCTCAGCACAGGTGCCTGCCGTCCAGTAGCAATCAATGCAATCACATCGGCGAGTTTGCTCTTCCCCGTCCCCGGCATCGGCGCCGTGATTGCGAGCATCGGCGCGGACGGTAAAGAGCGCCGCAACAAAACGGTCAAAATGCCGGCGATCATCGACGCGCGATCCTCAAAACCGACGGCGGGAAAATCTGAAACCATGTCCCATAACAGATCGAGCGCTTTCCTGGCATCGTCCCGGGTCGGATTTTCCGGCGGCGCAACGTATCCGACAAGCTGCCGGCCCGCGAAATAAATCCCACTGGCGGCATCGTAGCCCGGCCGATCAAGCACCGATCCATCCATGCGCAGCGTGGGAGCCTCGACCACGCCGGTCAGCGGCGGCACGTGTTTCCATGCGCCGGCGCGTGCGATAAAACTCTCGGCGATCATGTGCGGGACATCGGCCGATATCCAGTCGCCTTCACGTTTGTCCCAGCGTTTCCAACTAGCCACATACGCCAACCGGTCCACCAAGTGCGCCGGCGAGACCTGCTGAATCACAATCGCCCCCGGGCGCCGATGAATGCGTTTTTCTTGGGCGGCATCGTCGGCGTCGAACGATACAATCCGCACCAGTCGCGAATGCTGTGCGTAAATCGTAGGATCGCGCTCCCCGAGTGCGCGATCGGCCTCATCCAGCACGCGCGGCAATTTGCCGCGCACGATCTCGATTACCGGTCGATCGTCTCCATTCGCAGCGCCGCCGGAAGGAATATCTCCTTTGGCCTTTTTCTTGCGGGCCTTTTTGAGCGCCGCCTCGGCCAGAATCGCGACATTGCTCGTGGCCACCTTAATCTCCGACGGCTTCTCGTCTGTCATCTTCTGTCAGATCCAGCGCGCCAAGATCGGCCGCCAGGAATCGGTTGTAGAGCCTCGCCCGGCGTTCATAATCGGCCTCATCCTCGATCGACCACCAGCATGGGCGAGGACGATATGTGAATAAAAAATCGGCCACGTCTCGTTTTTTTCCTTTCGTGATTATCGTGACCGGTGCCGCATGGGCCGCGATCTCGGCGGCCAACTCCTGCACCCTGTCACCACCAATCCAAATCACCTCGATTTTTAATCCGGCAATTAAGGTCCAGTCATATTTACCAGTTTCATATTCCTGCGCCGGCATTATGATCGACAAACAATCCTTTGCGTGTCGCCATGGATCGGTCCCATAAAATACGCATACGGGCTCTAGGCATTCTCTGCGCGCAGCAGCGGCATCGCGTGCGGCTAATAAGGCGCGGCCGTAGGGAGGGAGCTTGGGCCTGACATCGGCGTTATGCATTGTGCTGAACCTCTACTCGTCATCGCCGCCTTGCGATTCTTGTGGGCTAAATAGGTCATGCTGGGTTGATACGGCGTGTTCCATATTTTTGATCGCCATATCCCAATAACTGCGTTTCAACTCGGCACCGACGAAGCGTCGGCCCATCTTCACTGCGGTGTAGCCCTCGCTGGCGATGCCGGTGAATGGAGATAACACCAGGTCGCCAGGATTGCTCCACATCTCGATGGCGCGCTCGATCACGTCCAGTTGCAATGGGCAGATATGGCGCTCGTCCTCGTTCTCGCGGGCGGCGCGATATTGCAGCGTGCGGGTGGCGTTGATATCAAACCAAACCGGCGAGGCATATTTCTGCCACAGATCTACTGGGAACGATTCATGCGTGTGCGCGATGGGGCAAGGGTTGTCGCCCGGCTTGCGGAATGTCACCAGGTAGTCGGGAATGCCCTGTCTGCTCATGCTCGAATCCTTGCGGATTGTTTTGTGCAACAGGCCTAATGCCTTCGTGCGCTGCATGGCGGTCACCGGGTCTTTCCAGATACAAACCTCGGAGTGGTAGATCCAGCCGTGCGACTGAAACAGGCGGATGATGTCGCCGCGGAAGTCTAGGATGCCGATAACCCCGTCTCTCTGCTTGCTGGTAGGCAGGTTCATGCAATGCACCGAGCACAGCCGCCCAGGCTTTGTGGTCCGCACCAAGTCTTTGACCAGATAGCCGAAATGCGCGAAGAATTCATCGTGGGTACGGCTATTGCCCATGTCGCGGTCGCTGTTGCTGTAGGTGTACAGGGATGAAAACGGCGGGCTGAAAATAGTAAAATCTATGCTGTTCGATTCAATCTCTCCGACCACCTCTACGCAGTCGCCTAGATGAATCTTCCACCCCTGCCCTTCGGCCACGTCACGGACATATTCTGATTTCTCGGCTTGCATACCAAAAACCCTCCGCTTCATGAATTCGCGCATGTGCTCAACCATTCGCGCGCTCATTTCGTTGTGCTGCGCCTCTTTCCGTTTGATGTTATCCAGAATCGGGCGCTCTACGTCTGACAAGAAAACATGCACATTGACTGGCTTTGTCTGGCCAAATCTCCAGCAGCGGCGGATGGACTGATAGAACGATTCAAACGAATGATCTAGTCCGACAAAAGCGACGTTGTGGCAATGCTGCCAATTCATCCCATAACCGCAGATGGATGGCTTGCTGACTAACACGGGTATATCTCCATCTGTGAAACCGTCCATTGATTCTTCCTTGTGTTCGATGGAGTCAGAACCGGAAACAGTTACCGCACCGTCTATGGACTTTCCGAGTGCATCGCTCTCGGCATTCATGTGGCACCAGACAAGCCACGGTTCATGGGACTGGTTCACGATGGCGGACAAAGCATTTACTCGATCATCCAGGCTTTCACGCTTGGCGGCCCGCTGGTCGGTCAGCGATATCGCCGGCAGCGAAAACAGTTGCCCAGGTGCGGGCCGGTCCACCTCCAGAATGTGCTCGTGAATATGTAGCGGCGGCAGGTCGTAGGTGGCATCGTCGAAGCCGATATCGGATGGCTTGCGGATGACCACCGCCCAAGTGGAGAGCCATTCCCAGAATTTTTCCTCGCCGTGGCCCTTGAGCCGCCACTTCGCCGTGTCGCCGCCGTCGTGGACGAAAAACATGGCGAGCATTTCCTCGCGGCTCATGACGCCGACGAACTCGGCTTGGTTGCCGAGCTCCATGAAATCATTTGGCGATGGCGTCGCGGTACAGGACAGCCGATAGGGAACCTTGCTGGATGACTCGAGAATCGCCGTGCGGGTCCGGCCATCGTGCGATTTCAGTATGGATGATTCATCCAGCACCAAACCGGCGAAGCCTGCGAAATTGAAGCGATCCATCATCTCGTAATTGGTCACGATGATGCCGTGCGGATCATCTGGTTGGCTGCGGTGATAGCTGGCCGTGATGCCGAACTTGGCCGCCTCGCGGATGGTCTGGTGCGCGACCGAAAGCGGTGCCAGGATCAGTATTGGCTTGCCAGTCTGGCGTGTTATCTGCTGCGCCCATTCGGTCTGCATGGCGGTTTTCCCGAGTCCGGTGTCGGCGAAAATCGCCGCTCGTCCCCGACCGACCGCCCAACGCACCAGAACTTTCTGGAAGTCGAATAGCTGATTGTTGATTTGCTTGAGTGTGATCTGGTGCCCAGTCGGCACTTCGATGATCTTTTTCGATTCAATAAATTCTGCGTACCCCAAATCAGCCTCCCTTGCTCCGGGCAAACTCGATTGCAACACCTTGGCGCGAAGAGAAGCGCAAGTCATGGTTTCGCCATCATCCGATAGGCGCGCATGACCTTGTCCACATATCGCTGGTTCGGAAACGGTCGGCCCTTGTGCGTGGTGCGTGCTCCCCATTGGTTATAGGTGGCGATTCCCTTGCGCAAGCCGAAGCTGCGGATGTTCGCGGCTAATATCTGTGCGCCGATCTGTATGTTGTAGTCTGGATCTAGCAGACGGTCGCGGTGTGGTGGAGGCCACGCGAGCGCGTCGAGCGCATTGGCACACGTGTTGCCAGCGGGGCGGCAGAAGACTTGCATGATGCCGATGCTCGGATCCCGGCGATTCTCTGCGCGCGGGTCCAGGTTAGATTCCACTTGTGCGACCGCTTTCAGAAGTTTCCAGTCTACGCCATAGGCTGCTCCATGTTTTTGAAACAGCGCATCGAATTTGTTGCTTGCCGCGATCGGGGCGGCAAGGGTGAGCGCGACCGCGGCGGCGAGGAATCTCATAGCGCGTGAGGGCTGACCGAATTGTGGCGGCAATTACCACACAGCCGGTGGTGCGCGCCCTCCGAGGGGAAGGAACAACGGCAGCACATGCAAGGTCGCATCGTGGTCTTGCGCCGGCTGGCCTTTGGCCGTGCGCCCAGGACCGGTGGACGGTCAATCTTTTCTTTTCTCATGTCCGGCAGACGCAAACCGAGCGCGCTCGCCTTAATGCGTATCGCTTCGACACTGCGCCGCACCCGCGATGCAATGAGCGTTTTGCTTACCCCTTTTGAGCTCAGCGCCTTGAGCAATCGTTCTTCACGCTCGGTCCAAAGATTGGTTCGCGGCATGTCCTGCCCTCCCTTTTTCTCTGCGTTACGCTGGATTCCGCGGCTTTCCGCATGATTCCGCACAATTCCGCAACATTCCGCTGTGCTCCAATCTATCAACCATTATCCTGAACGCATGAAATTCGCCGACGATCATTTTTTCGAGCAATTCCGCCCCGAGCATCTGGATAGTTTTACCGGAGTGATCGGCAATCATCCGAAGTTGTTCATAAAGCTCCGCCTCGATCTCGCACCGGAAATCTCTCCCGCGAATACTCATAGGCTTGCGTCAGCAAAAAAAATAGCCGCCTCGGCCTTTCGGGCTCCGGCGGCGCAAGTTACTGCTGGGAGGAGACAGGGTTTCATGCGGCTTTCCCGCAATGGATTTTGCGGTTAGGCCACGGAAAATCGGGGCATAGAATCTCGGCCGTAACTGCGCCCTTCGTGATTCGCTCGATGATCGGAGCTTTGTCAGGAGGTGTCCGGCCGGACTTGATCCATTTGTGTACTGCCTGAGGCGAGACCTTCTCGCCAGCCCCAGTAACCAGCCGCGCCATCTCTGATTGTCCACCAACCAGACGGCACGCTTTCTCGATTGCGGTCTCCATGGCGGCAAGACTAAACCTGCGGTTCAGTCTTGTCAACTGCCGGTTCATTGCATGGAGATCATTCAATGCTCAGACTTAAACCAATGGTTCAATATCAAAAACCCGGCCACAGGCAGAATCGTGCCGAGATCATAAAGCGCAGACTCAATGAGGCGTTCGTGCGGCATACAGAAAAAACCAGTAAGGCGCTAGCGGACCATTGCGGCGTGACTGAGCAAGCTGTTTATAAATGGCGTCATTCCGGCAAAATCAGCCGGGATAATATTCCGGCAGTCACGAGCTTTTTCGGAGAACATCGAGACTGGTTGCTCTACGATTTTACAGAAATCCAAGAGCCCGAATCCCCCTACCGAATAGAAATCAGCGTGCGGGAGCGCGTTCTAATCCAAACCTTACGCACGTTGCCGACGCCGGTGGCGGAGTCTGTGGAAAGCCATATACTGACACTTGCGAAGATACTTGCGAGATCGAACCGCTAAGGAGAATATCAATGGCGAATATTTTTATCTGTCCGAATTGTGGCCACCAAGGCAAGCCGAAGAATGTAACTCGAGGAAGTATTTTGATTGAATTTGTTTTGTGGCTTGCATTCATCCTCCCAGGTTTAATTTATTCTCTTTGGCGACTGACGACCCGCACGAAAGTTTGCCCATCTTGCGGCGCTCCCAATATGGTCCCCACTGATTCCCCGGGCGGTCGCCAGCTCGTGGAAAAATTCCAGTAGCTACATTTTATAGGCGTTTCTGATTTGCCCTGAAATCCAGCTTATTGGCTGGGTATATTTTTGTGCGCCCAGCACTTAACCGGGGGTTGACTTCTATTAACCTTTGGTTTAGCCTGAATTCATGGCAATCCACACAATGGAGACCACTCGATGAGATTTCTCCGCAAAATCTGGTTCGGCTTCCGCGCCTGGCGCTTGAACCGCTGGGCCGATTCTCTACTCGATGATGCTGAATACCACCGGCGCGCGGCAACGCATCATAACTACGCCGCTGCGTTGTTCTGGGGGAAATCCGGAGATGTCCGCAAGCGGGCCAAGACGCTGATGCCGTGACGCCATGACCTCGAATATCCGAACACTTCTTTTGATCGGCACCATCGGTAAGCCGCAGAAAATCGCCAATCTCGGGGATTCGGTCGAGATCACTGTGTTGAAAGTTCATAACGACCGCGTGCTGTTCAGTGTGCGCAACCAGATTTCGGCGCAGCAGACCATAGACACGACCGGCAGTATTTTTTTACGGAAACAAGCCGACTAGGAAAATGAACACCCATCGCAACCTGCTCGCACTCTACGCCGGCCTCGCCGCTGGCTTTGTGCTGGGCATGTTGTTTGCGCTGAGCCTCACGATCTCGCGCGCCGATCCGGATGCATGGACCCGCGCCGACACGATCCGCGAGAGTGCTTATTATGTTTTCCATTTTGCGGACTGGAATCAAACGCGCCAGATCGCAGCCAACCCGGACAAATATTACGAACTCAACCCGATCCTCGGTGAGCATCCGAGCATCGCAGATGTGGATCGTTATTTTTTCGCGACCGCCATCATCCACACCGGGATTGCTTATACGCTGCCAGCGGATTGGCGGCATGCGTTTCAATATTTCACTATCGGCGCCCAGGCGGCGACGGTTGGGTGGAATTACCGAGCAGGATTGAAAGTACAATTCTGAAAGGAGATGACGCGCGAGATGATCGAGATGCTGAAAGATTTACCCCAGGATATGCCGATCACCATCGGCACGCCTTGGGGAGATTTCGTATCCGTCAATCATATCGGCATCGCTCCAGCGGATGAGGGCGAAATCGCCTATATCGAGGCCACATGAATGCCATTGTTGATTTTGCTGCGTATCGCCTCCGCCAAGATCCTGCGCACGGCCATCGTGCTTCAACCGAACTGCAACGCGACGCTTGGGAGGAAAAGCGCAACACCAGGCGCTTGAATGAATACCACATCAAACTCGCCGAATTACGCGCGCGCCGATATTGCCTCGCCGCGCGCACCGTCCGTGCGATCATGTGCAAATATCCATCTGATGCCATCGACCAGGCGTTAATGCGCGCCTCGCGCGTGATCTCCGGCGGCGGAACGATCGAGTGCGCGGTCTATCACGCCCTGGCCGGGAATCCAGACGGGCCCGATGCCGCATGAATACCGCAGCCGAATCAATAAAGCCCATGTACATCGGTGCGCGCTCGCTTACCTTCGTGCCGCATTATGTCCCCAACATCGGCCCGCGCGTGTTTCTAATCATCGACGAGATGGATCTGCATGAGGCATTTAATTTGACCATCGCCGACGCGCGCCTTCTCGCCGACCGACTCAAGATCGCTGCGTGCGAAGCGGAAGCGATATCAAAACGGCGGGAACGGCCTCGCAGCGCGCTTTAACGTGGAGTTAACCGGCTCCGCGCTTTTGCGGAGTCCGGGTTCAACGCAGGGTTAGGTGCTAACGTAACTACGGAGAATGGAAATGACACCAGAACAGATGGCAAAAGACGCTGCCGAAGCGATGCAAGCCGGAACAAGGACGAGACGTATCGGAGAGACGCTGAACATCGGGGACGACATCACCGTCACGGTGCTGAGCATCCGCGGCAACCAGGTGCGCATCGGTGTGAACGCGCCGAAGAGCGTTCCGGTGCACCGCGAGGAAGTCTACGCGCGCATCCAGGACGAAAAGCGGGAGACGGCCGATGCTGCGCACGATTAGCGCCCGCGAGCTCGCGGAGATGGCGGTGGATTTCCATTGCCACGGTATGCGCGACGCCACCGAAATCGTCCAATCCGTGAAAGAGGAGGGACGCAGTCTCGACGAACTGATCCGAGTGCTCGCCTACATGGAACAGAAGATGCGTGCCGACGCGCAATTTTTGGCGCAGCTAGAAGAACTTTTCAGCGCCAGGCCCTTCGAGTCCCAGATCGAACGCGCTGAGCCGATCAAGACGACGGCGAAGGCGGCATGATGGCAGCCAAACTCGGCTGGAGTGAGCGCGACGTGTGTGTCTTGCGCCGATTATCCGCGGCAAATATCGGTCCCGCAAAAATCGCCGCACGGTTGCATCGCACCGAGCTTGCCGTCAACGAGAAAGCCAGGCGCATCGGCCTGAAACGTGGCGCGCGAGGAAATTCTTGGACGAGCATCGAGAATGCCTCAGCCAGCATCTGGCGCACCGCAGGTATGCCGATCGCAGAAATCGCGCGCCGCCTCGGCCGGACACCGACGGCGGTGCTCGCCCGACTCGAAAAGCTGCGCGAGCCCTCTCGTCTCATGGCTCGGCGCATGGCCGATATACCGGCCCAGCCATCTGCACCGCGCGCGCCTCGGCCTGGCCCAGGGCGAACCATCTCCACCAGGTCCTGCATGTGCTGCCGGAAACGATTTTTGTCCGAAGGTCCGCACCACAGATTGTGTGCCTATTGCCGCAACATTTCCTTGAGCCCTTACGCGATATGATGCGCGCAACCATCCTGGTGCTCGCGCTGGCGGTTTCTGCGCCGGTCCCGGCACAAACAACCTGGACGCGCGCCGATCTCGAACGCCATGCGGATATCGCCGCCGCAAAGCGCGGCATCCCGGCGCGCCTTGTTGGGCGAGGAGGTAACTTATGAGCACGGCCACACATGAAGATTCAGACGGCACTGGTTATTGCCGTGGTTGTGGCACAACGATTGGTGAACACCATCACGTTGACTGTGATGTGCTCGAAGCCAAAAGACTTGAGGCAGACAAGGCGAGACCGAAAAACGCTGGAAATTCTCCGGGAAGATTTCGAGGACAACGGAGATTTGCTTCCGGCTGTGGCAACGCAATGAAGGCCGCCCCTAACGGCTTAATGAGCCGCCCGGCCACGAAAGATTAGAATGGCGCCGACTATCCCGGTCGGCTCGATTAAGAGGTTGGAACGATGCTTGCAGAATGCTACGTGCTCAACGTTCAGTGTGATTTTCTCGCAAGGCACCAACACGAGAAACCGCCACGCGAACAGTTTACTGGGCCTAACCGAAGCTACTGCCGGAGAGAGGCCAGAAAGTGCGGATGGAGATTATACAAAGACGGGCGAACAAGGTGCCCATCATGCAACTTGGATCGTGCTAACGCCGCGGTTAAGTCGCGCCGCCACGGTGATTGAAAGGGTGCCACGCTTAACGGCGTCGGCTTGAACTGCTTGTTATGCCGAGAGGCTGAGGACACCATGAAAGGTTCAAACGATTTGATTCTGAACGAAGACACCATGATCGAGGCCATTCAATACTGGCTGAATGCGCAGATGGTGTCTGCACCAAAAGTAACTAGCGTTAAACGCGAAGCGTCTGGACTGAGCGACCAATTCAGGATTGAACTTGATTCTGATGTCGGAAACCCTACGGCATAACGAAAAGCTGAGGGGCGCGCCGTAAGGCGCGTCCCTCTCCAGCGCCTTGTTATGGCGCTCTTGACGAGGATTTTAATTTGAACAGTTCCCAAAATGCAGGATGCATCCGCCGATTGCCGGCCTCCCACTCCTGCCACGCACGCAAGCCGGAGTGGATAAGCTCGGCGGCGGACGACTGCGAGAGTCCGGCCGCCTCGCGGGCGGCTCGGACTCTCTCTGGTGTTGGCGACGCCGCCGGTGTTCCGCGGCCCCTGTTTGGATGGTTAGTCATCGATAATTTCCGACTCCATAGCGGTTTCGTAACCAGCGGCGCGGGCGCGCACCACGTCCGCGTCATCAGAATTTCCACCACGAGTCCGATCCATTTCGTGGTAGGCGGAAAAACCCTCGCTGAACCATGCAGCGAGCGCCTCCTCAGTATGTGTTCCGGTCGCTCCAATAGCGCGAGCGAGCGTAACTTGTGGATATTTGCAGCCCATCGCCTCTACAGCAGATTTTGGTGTGAAGTCGCTCATTTTATTCTCCAGCCCCTGTTCCCGAGGCGCGGTGTAGTCGGTGACTACGACTCAGACTATACACGCATTGCGTGTATATGCAACTACCGTTCGTCGGCTCGTGAAATGCCTATATTTCTGGCGTTTTCGGGGATTGGCGAGCGCCATAACTAGTGTTATCCGTACTTCCGAAGATCGCCATGTACAGAAAACGCAGAGGAAGCCGAAAATTCAATCAAGCCGCCATGCAGGCCGGCAAGGAACGTGTGCGCATGGAACGGCCAGTGGAGCCACGACCGCCAGATCATTCCGGCAAGCATGCCAAGCAAATTATCGTGCGCGATCTGATCCTGGGCGTTGAGCATGTTTTTGATCTGTACGTTTCGCGGGAACGTAGAGATAGTTTCCGGGTAATAGTGGATGGTGAAATTTGCCTGATAGGCCGAAAGGGATGGACGGATACGATTGAATTGGCGGGAAAGAGTTTTGTGAGGATGGGTAGCGTCGCATGACCCCCTGCGCCTATCCGCCCTGCGGAATCAAATTTACCCCGACGCGATGCGGGCATCGCTTCCATTCCGACGCCTGCCGCGCCGCCTGGCACCGCGAGCAAACCTGCCCCGGCAAAATATCCTCGATCCGAGCCCTCAAGCGCGGCGGATGGGCGTTCACGGTCCACTACCCAAACCAACCGGGCGGGCTCGTAATCGGCTCCGTTGTCCGCCTCGAAACTGGCGCTATCCCGCGTTCAGACGCGAATTTACGGGACTATGCTGATTAGCGATACCGAGCTAAGGGCCTTCACCGGCTATCGCCGCCCAGGCAAGCAGATCGCCTGGCTGCGTAAATATGGCTTGCGCTTTTTTATTGCCGCTGACGGCCATCCGAGGGTGCTCCGCACCGATCTCGATACTGCGCAAAAACAACGGTTTAATATTCCCGACTTTGCCGCGCTCAAAAAGGCTGGTTAACTATGCCGATGGGCCGCCGCCGCCAGCACCGCCGGGACTTACCAGAGCGGGTTTATTTTCGCCACAACGCCTATTATTTCGTCGCCCGAAATGGCGAATGGATCTGGCTCGCGCGCGATCGTGCAATTGCACTCAAAAAATATGCCGATATCAACGCCTCGCCAATCGCCGGCGGCATGGCCGCGATCATCGAGCGCCACATGCGCGAAGTCACGCCGACCAAAGCACCGCGAACCCAGCAGAACAACGCGCGCGAAATCATTCCGCTCAAACGTGTTTTCGGCCACATGGAACCGGGCGAAATTACCTCCCAGGATATTTATGCTTACATGGACATGAGACCGCGAATCGCAGCGAACCGGGAGGTCGCATTACTTTCGCGCATCTTTCGTTACGCCATCAGATGGGGGCTCGCGACCGACAACCCTTGCCGCCAGGTCACCCGCAATCCTGAACGCCCGCGCCGGCGCCACATCGAGGATCATGAATTCGCAGCCGTCTATGAGACCGCTACACCGGTAATTCGCTGCGCCATGGATATCGCCCGTCTCACCGGCCTGCGACTCGGCGACATCTTGCGGCTCAATGAGCGCGAGCATATCCGCGACGAAGGTGTCTACATCGAAACCGGGAAAACCGGCAAGCGCTTGCTTATTGAATGGACAGATAATTTACGCGATGCCATTGCGCGCGCCCGATCATTGCGCGGTTCCGTGCGCTCGATCTACCTGATCGCCAATCAGGAAGGCCAATCCTACACCGTGAGCGGATTCGAATCGCTGTGGCAACGCATCATGGCTAAGGCGATATCGAGCGGCAAACTCGCCGAACGATTCCATTTCCACGATCTCCGCGCCTTCGCGGCACATCGCGCCGAAAACCCCTCGGAGCTCCTCGGCCACGACGACCCCCGCACCACCAGCCGCATCTACCGCCGCGGCCCACGCCGCGTGAAGCCCGCCCGCTGATTATTTTTTAGGCAATTATATTGGACAGCGCAGACAGAATATTGGACAAATGGTGCCGGTGCGCGGACTCGAACCGCGGACCTACTGATTACGAATCAGTGTTGTTTTCCAGCAAAAACAATAGATTAGACGCATTTTGTCCAAAATTCTATGATTTATTGGTGACTTTAAAATCAATAACTTGGGATATGTTGGACGTGGATATTTGACACATTTCGCCCAAAATCATTCTGGCCTCCTCCGCTGGCGCATCCATGCGAATAATCTCACCTGGTCGAATACCCCCCAATCCTCGATCGAATACTCGCCGCGGAATGGGAGCCAGTCACCTGGCCGCAGCAGCGGCAGGTTTTCAACTCCGTGATTTTTTTCGCCGCCCGCGACACGGCCGCGATATCGATGCCCAGGCGCTCGGCCGCCGCGTAGCGCGACAACCCCTCCACCAGCACCAGCCGCGCGGCATCGAGCGCGCGGCCGTGCATTTTGGTAAGCGCGGCGCGCCGGCTGAACTCAGCGCGGTTCACGTGGGGGCAAACCCAGCAGGGTAAAATTAGCGGCTCGCATCGCCGCGCGGATGACAACCTCATAGCAATTTCCTCGCCCCAGCATCGACCGAACAACACGGATCATTTCTGCGGTCGGGCGCGCACCGGATGCGAGTTTTTCGGCGGTACGTACACTCGCGCCGGCACGACGATTCCTCCCCGCCAACGCTCGCCGCGCCGCCGCGCCGGCGAGGTTGAGCACCGTATCTTCGTCCGCGATGATTTTCAGATCGGCGAGATCGGCGCCGGAAATTTCCAGGCTGCCGTCGGCATGTTTTTTCCTCATGATTTTTCTCCGGGAATTATAGCGAACGACCGCGCATCTTGGTGAGTGCGGCGCGGCGGGTGAATTCATTGCCCATCACAGCACCAGCCCACAGCGCGGGCACAGAGTATCGCCGCGATCCATGCGCGGCGTGACCACGTGCTCGCAGCGTTCGCAATATACGAACGGCGGAAGTAAGGCCACCTCGGCGCCGTCAGCGCCGAGGTGGTTGGTGCGGATGAATTTTTTAGGCTTGGCCATCGATGCTACGCAGGTGCTCGGGCACCAGATCGAGCACTTCAGGCGGGGCCATCAAATCGCCACCCTCCGGATTGCTCCGCGCGTACTCGATCATGTAGCGGGCAGCGGTGGCGGCGGCATCGTAAGGCGTGAGGCCGGCGCGAGCGCCTTGATGCCCGCCGCCGAACTTGCCGGATACCGTGCTGATGTAGCCTTCGCCACGCTTGGAGATGATGATGGTGCTACGCATTGGCCACCTCCGATCCCCACATCGCCGCCTCATCGGAGGCGATCTGAGATAATGCCGGATGATCGGCATGATCGCCCAGACCGATCGTTGCATCCCGACCATACTCAAGCGTGATTCCGCTGGCTGACTCTCGCGAGCACACAGGGTTGTAACCATCGCTATCTTGGCCGGTGCGGTACTCCCACCAGATATGCTGGCCCGCGACAGCGGATACTTTCGAGCCGCCATTGCAAGTGTAGGAGTAGTTGTCGAGCAATAATTTTTCTGTGATTTTCATTTTATTGATCCTTTCGGCTCTCAGGGCCGGAATCCTGTGCATGCGCTTGCCCGCATGTAAGGGCTGGCGGAGTTTCCGCCCCGCTGCGCTCTCGGGCGAGAGCGCAGGGAGACAGGACTATCAATCCCACTGCGCGCTGATCGGTAGCCAGTTCGCGAGGATTTTTTTGGCCTCCTCGATGCTGCCGCCGGAGGCCAGCAGCTCCTTGGCCTTGCGGCCTGCGCTGGCCTTGGCATCGTGGCTGGCGCACTCGTAGGCCTCGGCCCTGAGATAGACGGCCGCGCGCGGGTATTGGCGTGCGATCTCGGCGGCATCGGTTGCTGGCCGGCGCGGCGGGCGGACACCATCATTATCCCCATCCTCCATCATGCGCTCAAATCCGCGCTGATAATACTCCTCGGCGTTGTGCGCGGCGCACAGCACATCCATGCCGGGCACGTGGAGGGAGAGGCGATCCTGCTCGGCCTTGCGAGCGGCCGCATTGATCTCATCCAGCATGCCGCGGATGATCTGATAATTGGCCGCATCCAGGCCGATCTGCTTGCCGGCGCACTCTGCATAATGCGTGCAGCCGATTTTGGGGCGGGTGAGCTTATAGGCTCCGCTGATCGAGCCAGTGATGCCAGCGGCTGCTATCTCTGCCAGTAGTTTGCCACCGATGATCTGCAGATTGATTTCTTTTCCGCTCGGGGTGTGCGCGATAATCATGATCTGTTGCTCCTATCTTAGCTCCGAGGCGCTCCTGGCCGGGATCAGGTGGATCGGCAAATCGCCTATCCATGAGCATCATTATATATATGATACCGCTCCTGTCAACCCCCATTTTATGGCAGCCGACGAACGGTATGCGGGGAAACCACGTAAATACGCGCTATTTCGGGCCACTCGTCTGATGGGGGGGTTAGCGCGCGAGGCAGGAATCTAATTGGGCATGGATTTCGCGTTTGCGGGTATTATCGATGGTGAGATCGTGGGTGATGGCGCGGAGGAGATCGAGGAGATCGAGGTTAGTGGCTGTTGGCGGAAGCTCGGGCAAGTGGATCTCACGGATCAGGATGCGGTCGGGTTGGCAGGGGATTGGCAGCGGTCTCGTTGCGCAGGCCGCGGATAAGGTCGAGAGCAGCAGGATGGACAGGAATCTCCAGCCAGGCACGGAATGAATCGTCTTTGGTTTTGAGTCGGGCGAGTTCGGCATCGTATTTCACCTCTCTTTGTCGTAGATGGTCTTCGGCCGCCGTCAGGCGCTGAGCGGATTCGGTGCGGGCGTCGACCATACGTTGCTGCATGGCGGATACGGCGGCGGCTTGTTCGGCGGAGGCGGCGGCGTAGCCGGCATTGTAGCGGGCGCCACCGTACCACCAGAGCAGCGCCGCGGCGACGGTCAGGCTGATGAGGATGGCGTAGATCCGAATCATTGGCGGCGCTCGGGAATTCCGCTCGGCGGGAGGCCGTAGGTTTTGCGTCGGTCCCAGTTCATGGTGGCCGCGATGTCCGGGGCGTATTTCTTGATTAGTGCGAATCCGGCCATAAATGCGAGGTTCGACGTGGGACCGCCGACGATGCCGGCGATCCACCAGGGGATGCCATCAGGGGGCCAGAGGAAATAGGAGAATGCCACGGACAGGATGGCCGCGATCAACGCGACCTGTCGTCCGCCCCCGCCAGGCACAGGAGAACGCCGCCAGATGATCTTGAGCGTGTGGGTTGCGGTGAGCGTGGCTAGGAGCAGCCAGGCCATTGCGCGCCATTCGGCCAGGGAGAACAGGTTCATGAACCATTGCAAAATCGGGTCGATCATTGGAGCACCTCCAGCGTGATGGCTTCTTGGCGGCCTTGGGCCGCGAGCAACTTCGCGTACAGCGCGTTGTAGGCCGCGCGCGATTCGCCGACCAAATCCGCCGCACGTGTCCGTCCGACCAGTATGCAGCCCTCGGTATCCTCAGGGCGGTTGCCGGAGTGAATACGCACGCCGGAGAACCCAGGCACGTCGAGTACGTGTGGCATAACGACCTGGAAACGCGGTGAGAAGTCGAGCACTACTGGATACGTGCCGCGCGGGATCGCAGTGCGGTCCTTGATCTTCGCTCCGCCCGCCTCCAGCCGCCGGTCGGTGTCCTCCAGCGTGTAGCACTCGAACGCGCCACCCGCAGATAGCTGGCCCGTCACCGAGCGGTCGGTGAAGATGTCGCGACGCAGGAGCAGAATCAGCGCCACGGTATTTTCATTCCGAGCGCAAGTGCGACGAGGCCCATGGCGCCCGCGATCATCAGCCCGACGAATGAAACGAAGAACATGCTGCGACCCTTGCGGTACGCTCCGAGCAGATCACGTAGCGACTGAAGCGTTTCATCGTCTAAGCATTTCGCAAGTTTGTCTATAACGAGATGTGCTTTAAAATGTTCCTCTTGGGTAAGTTTGAAATCCGGCGGCGTCTCGCGGATTGAGGCGACGATCTGCGGTACAAGAGCGCTGACAATGCGATTTATGTCGGCTTGGCTTAGTTCCGGCATGGGGTTACCCATGAGGATTTACTCTCCTTGAAGCGCCGCGAGCAGGGCGGCGAGAAACATATCCCGTGCCACCCCATGCTTCCTCGGCAAACTTTGGGCGAGGGGATAGAGATACGAGATCACCCTCTCGTATTTCTCGACAACCGCCATTTGGTCGTAACATGCGCCCGCCTCTTTAATCGGTTCCATCGGGGGCTTTCGCCCCCTCTAATCAAGAATTAAGTGGCCACAGACGCCGCGGGCCCCGATGATGCCGGACGAGTACGCCGGCGAGTTGCTCCAGTTCGAACAACGCGAACCGGCGTTCACCCCGTCGCTCCAGTAGCCGCCGAATGGCACGGCGTTTTCCATTTGATATGTCGATCCGCGGCCCTGGGTGTTTGCCGTCCATCCCGCCCCTGCCGCGCCACCGCCGAATTCGTCCCCCCAGACCCACAGGTTCCCCGTTGACAATAACATGCCCCATTTACTCGTGGATTCGGCGCGCAGAATAGTGCTGACTGGATCTGTGCCGGCGGTTGCCGACGCGGCCTCGGTTGTGCCGTAGGCCAGCGCGGCAAATTCCGAGTACGTCGGGAAGCGAAGGCCGTGGGACCGCAGCGCCTCGTGCATATTCCACCAATTGCCATCGGCATAGGCCGTGGTGCCGTTGCCGCCGAATTTCGTCGGGATTTTTGGCGGGCTGGATCCGTCGGCTATCGTGACATTGTATTTGCTCGGGCCGTTGGTTAGGTGCTCCACGCCGAGCAGATAAATACACGACCAAAAACCATCGGCCACCAGAGCCATGCCGCGCGGGTCGGGACAGGCTGGTCGGAACTTGAGGTCCCAGAACGAATAGGCATTGATCGCGGGGGTCGTGTCGCCGCCGGACTGCGCCGGCGCGTTGCCGCCCGGGGCGTAGTGGAAGCCGCCGATCTTGCGCGCATTGGCTGTGGGCGGGGTCGCGTGGTCGTTGGTCGCTTCGAGTGTGCCGTTGGTTTTTGCCCAGATCGCATAGTCGGTGCCGGCGATAGGCGAGCCCGGCATGGCGATAGCCGTCGAGGCGGAGATGGTTTTGATCGTGCCGTTCACTTCGATATAGAGCGCGGTCGCAGTGCTCGCGGCGAAGGCGCCGGTTTTCGCGAACGCGACGATGGTGGGGTTGTCCTTGCGAAAGAGGCCCCGGCTGCCGGCGAGAAATAATTCCTGCACGCGCGTCATCGCGCGGGCGAACACGGTGGCGGTCTGGATGTCGTTGGCGGATAGCAGGGGGATCGAGTCGGGCGAGGTGTAGTCGCGCACGATGCTGTAGGTTTTGCCGCTGCCGGTTGTGCCGCCGTAGTTGGCGGAGAGCGTGAGCGAGGTGTCCGAAGCGATCGAGGCAACGGTGTAGAAAACGCCGTCACCATCGACGCCGAAGAACTGACCTGCGGAGACGTTCGCGAGCCAGGCGGTGCCGGTGCCGGTGACGGTGGCGGAGCCGTTGGTGATGGCGACGGTGCCGGTTTTATATTGGCTCATTGTGGGCTCCTGCAACGGCGTTAGGGGTAGGGGATGAGGGGTGCGGGGTGCTGCGCTCCATGACCGCGACGGTCTGGAGGATCACCGAGATTTCGTTGAGCCGGGTCTGGAGCTGCTCGCGGCGGCGGTTGAGGTTGTAAAGCTCAAGCGCCAGCGCGGCGGCTTCGGATTCGTGGTGGGATTTGATGTCGGTCATTGCGCACCTACTTTTTGCCATGTCGTTGAGTCGCTCGTGTTGATATATAAAATTCCGTCGCTGTCTACGGCGAGTGATCCTTTGCCCATCGAATGAGTTGGTGCCCCGGCACTGCCTTTGGGCACTATCCGTATAGGCGCGCCCTGAGTGTCGGAGGTCGCAAAAAATAATCCACCTACACCTCCACCAGCCGCAGCACCGCCTTTTACTCCAGAGAGATTCGTGCCAGATGCAGCAGTGCAATATCCATATACTCCGGATGCGGAGGCGCTCAGGCCATAGACGCCATAATAACTATTGCTCCTTCCTAGCACCCCAATTCTGGTTGATCCAGAGCTTCCAAAATTTGCGACGATATAATCAGACCCGACCTGACTGACGCCGATGCTGCCTAATTCATCTGTTGTCCCATCCCCGCGATCGCCAAAAAACCGCATCTCATTGGTTGCGGCGTCGATCACGATGCTCTTCCCCGGCGGAACCACGGTGGCACCATTATTATGCGCCAGCACCCCAGAGCATCCCGTCAACGTCGTCGCGGCCTTCCCTGTCCACGAGAATGTGTTGCGATCGTTGGTCACGTCGATGAACCAGCCGGAACCGGAGCTCGGGAAATCGGTTGTATCCTTGACCGTGACGGTGCTCTCCCCGCCGCTGAGCGCCGCGGTCAGGTAGCTGCCCTTAGTCATATGACTCGCGGCGCTCACACTGATGCCACGGATCGCGCCGGCCGTAATATCATCCGCATTCAACGCCCCGCGCACCGTCAGCGCAGACCCGTCCCAGGTGATGTATTTGCTCGCGCCGGGATTGCCGATGCTGAATTTCGGCGTTCCGCCGTCGTTGCCGACCCACCAGCCGGTGCCGGTGTTGTATGCGGTCTGGCCGCTGCGGATGTTGCCGCCGGACCACGCAATGTTGATCGCGCCGGCGTTGATCTTGTCGGCGCTCATGTCTCCGATCAGCGCGTTGACGACCTGCAATAGGCCGATCTGCGCGCTCTTGATCGACTGCGCTTCGATATCGTACTCGCCGACAATTTTGAGCGTCGTCGCCGAGAGCTCCACCGAATTCGTCCCTTCCGGGCCGAACGAATCGTAGGTCTGGATCGCGACGTAATAGGTCGTGCCGGCGGCGAGCGCGGCGCCGCTCGGGAGCTTGGTGATGCCGAGTGCGTTGCCATCGCCGTCGTAGACGAGCGAGCTGGCGTTTTTGGTGAATCCGCTCGATGTACCGAGATAGGCGCGGAATCCCTGGTAATCGAGATCCGACGGCGGGGTGAATTCGAGCCACAAGGTGCGGAACGTCGCCGCGAGCGCGAGCCCGCCGGGGACGGCCGGCGCGGGGTTGTTGACGGAGAGCCTCGCGGCCTTCGGGCTCAATAGTCCCTGGCGGCTGCGCATGCGGACCTCGATCGAGATCTCGCGACGCGGGCCGCCGTCGAGGACGTTGCGTTCGTAGCTGTAGACGTAGAAATTATCGGTCGTGTGCTCAAGGCGCAGCTCGACGCCGGCGGCGTCGAAGATGCGGACCTCGTAGTCGAGGAAATATTGATCGAGCGCGCCGGCGTCGGCGCCGATTGCGTTCGGCTCGGCGCCGAATGCGACCCATTCGGTAATCGAAGTCTTGCGCCAGGAAAAGCGCGCCTCGCGGCCGACGAATTCGGTGTCGTTGCCTTGGCCGGTGAGCTCGAGGCCGGTGACGTTCGGCACCGTGACCGACTGGCTCGGGGTCGCGGCGACGGCGGCGACAGTGATCTGCGCCGTGGGGCCGTCCGCGCGCTCGCCGCCGACGAGCGAGACCGCGCGCGCCTGGACGACATAGATCGCGCCGTCGGATGGGACGACGAACGTCCACTCGTCGTTCGCCGGGCCGCTGTACTGCCAGACCACATCCGCGAGCTTGCGAACGTAGATATTCGCGTAGTCGTATTGCGTGTCCGAGGGCGGGGTGACCGTGACCTCGATGGTGCTCAGATTCGCGCCGGGGGATTTCGGGGTGTTGGGGTATTCCGCGAGCGCGACGGAGATCGGTTTGGTGGCGTAGGTCGGAGAATCTACGGCTGGGGCTTGATTCGCGGGAACGTATTGCACGCGAAAAGCACCGTTTGGACCCGATGCGTCGAGAATCGGGACTACGGTTCCGTCGCCGGTGCCGCGATTGCGCGAACAGAATTCCTCATAGGCACCGTTGTTCCGCGTCCAGGTTTGGGCATCGGTAATCGTCGCATTCGGTTTTGGCGTAGAGCCGCGTTTGCCAACCGCGGTTGCGGTCGTGATGTCTGGATATACCGCGGTCTGCCCGTCGAGTAAAACGAGCGCGGCGGCGAACGATCCACCGGCGCCGGCACCAGAATGGTATGCCGCGTTAGCATTCGCCGACGTGACCTTGTTGCCCAGGGTGCCATCAGCTCCGCTGACGTCGATTTTTCCGCTCGCGCCGAATGACGCGCCGCGGCAGACGACCGCCAGACCGGCACCGGATGCGCCGCCGTCGCCGGCGCGCGCGTAGGTGTATCCACCCATCAGCGTGCCCCAGTACGAGACCCGGCCGGATGAACCGGATGAGCCGCGCAAATCGGTCGGCAGACCGATAAGCACAGATCCATTCCACGCAATATTGAATTCTGGCACGGTCGCGTTCACCGCCGCGCGCGTATACCCCTCGCGATCGCTAATGCTGTCGAAATAGAACGGCGGCATCGATGTCGGTGTAGCGGTCATGCCGCCGGCGGAAATCGTGGTTCCGATCGCCCCTATCGTTCCGTCGGTATGGTGCTCTGGGCTAGTCGGTGGATTCGGCGCCACCGCCCCCGCGTGTCCGCCGCCTTTCCCGTCGAGCTTGCCGTTAATCGTGAGGTGGCCCTTGATGCGCAATTGCACATTGTTGAGCAGCGCCACCGTCACGCCGGAATCGATCACGAGATCGCCGGCATAGTAGAAAATCGAGCCCGAGGCGTTGAGATCGGAGCCGCCGGTGAGCGTGCCATTTGCGCTCACATGACCCGGGTTGCTGCCGGTGATCGTCAGCACAGAGGAGAGCGCGGTGCCGGCGCTCGTGTACCAGCCGTCGCCGATTGCGGTTGCATCGCTCGATGCCGCGAGCCCTTTCGCGGCGCGTGAGCTGGCGAATAGTCGCAGGCTCACCTCGCCCGTGATCCAGTTGATCGAAACATTCTGAACCTCGAACGAGCGGTCGAGCGAGGCATTGGTGACATAATCGCGCACATCGTCAAGCTTGACGCGCACCACGTCGCCGACCTCGATCGTGTTGAGGCTTGGCAGGCAATTCACCTGCACCCTGAGCGGCGGGCCGGAATAACGATCGCGTAGCGCGTCGAAGCGGCGCGCGAGCATCACCGAGGTATGGCGCGAACCATGCAGGCCGAGGAATTTGAGCTTATAGAGATCGGCCTTGCCGTAGATGCCGATCGAATCGGAGTCGATCAGGATGTTCGTGCGTGTCGTCTCTTCCTTCTGCGGCTCGTAATTCCAGTCGATCTGCATCACGTTGTGCAGGGCGCGGAAATCGTGCGTCAGCTCGCCGTGCGAGATGATATTCGATTCATCGAGCTGCTTGACGTAACCCGCGCCGGCGAGGACCGATGCCATGCGCTTGAGGCCGAGCGCGCCGTCGCCGTAGACCGGCATGAATAGTCCCGTCAGCAAAAGCAATTCTTTTTCGATGAACTCCTTGCCCGCGCGCTTGCCGAGGCCGCTGAACCGCACGACGAATCCGGCGTTGTCGTCGGCGGTATCCCAGAGATCCGCGCCGATTGCAGTAAAATCGGCGGTGCGGACATAGGCGGCGGGGATGCCGAGATGCCACTTCGTCGGCAGCGTCGCACCGCCTTGGCCGTAGAGCGATCCGGTGAGGATCGCGTAGATGAGCTTGGCGGCCGGCAGTTCGAGGTAGACGAATTCCTCGACCTCGGGACGGCGGTCGGCGGATTGGTCGGCGTCCACTTTATGCTCGGCGGCGCTCGTATTGAGTGCGCCGCGGATACAGCCGGTGAACGTAGTCGCGGTCTTGCCGGTATAGCGGATCACCTCGGCTTCGATCCTGATGTAGCCGACGGTCTGGCTCGGCGCATCGGAATAGCTCGTGCCATGCGCGACCAGGCTGAATGCCGAGGTGTCGTAAACCGTGATCGTGGTGTCGGTATCGGTGACCGATGTTTGCAGCGTCGTCGTCGCCAGCTCGAAAATATCCTTGCGACCCTCGCGCTGGATGTCCAGGCAACGGAATGTGTAGGCGCCGTCGCGAAAGCGGATCTCGTCCACGAGCTGCGTCTGCACCAGCACGTAATCCGCCCAGGCGAGGCCCTCGTAGCCCATGTAGACCCGCACGCGCATCAACCGCGTGCTGCGCCCGAGCGCGAGCTGGCCGCCGAGCGTCGTGGTGATCTGCGAGGATTTGTCCACGATATCGAACGAGAGCGCGCCGATGGTGGCGTTCGCGCGGTCGGGATTGAGGGTCTGGCTGGTGCCGGAGATATTCGCAACCACTCCCGAGACCACCGTCGCGCCCGGCGGCGTGGCGGCGTCGGTGTGGCTGGTGAAATACCGCAAGATCGTGTTGTCCGAATCGAACGCGATCTCGACCGTGTAGCGCGGCTCTTTCGCCGGGGCGAGATTCTTCGCGGCGAAATTGGCGGTGTCGGCTCTCATGCGACGCGGGCGCGGAACGCGATTTCGTAGAACTTGGATGCACCCATGCGCGCTTCGGTGTAGGACTCGTTGTCCAGCGTGCAGGTCAACTGGTTATCCGGCGAGGCGCCGGTGCCGTAGGGGTCGAAGGTAAAGGTCTCGCCGCCCTCGGCGGAGGCTTGAAACTCGCGCCATTGCGCGAGATCGGATTCTTCGAGGAGGTCGGTTTTGATGTCCCAGGTCACCGTGCGGCGGTGCAGCAGGGTTTCGAGCGAGCCACTGATGGATTCATGTTCTTTGCGCGTGACCTTGACGCCGCGGGTTAATTGCTGGGGGCCGAATTCGAGGTTGTAGTTCTGTCCGTAACCGCGCTTGTAGCCCTGGATGGTCACGCTCGGACCCGCGGATTCGGTGACGAGGCTGGTAGTCGTGTCCTGGTTGATTTTGGTCGAGGTGGAATTTCCGCTCGCCTGAAACCAACCGTTGTTCGCGGCGTTGGCAAATCCGCTCGTCAGCACCCATTCGTTGTCGAGCAGGCCGGAAAGATTGGTGCTGGTGGCGTTGAACGAATCGTCGGACGCGGCGGCCGAGATGTCGGTGCCGGTCTTGAGGTAGGCCGTTTTCTGTATTTCGCGCTTGGCGGCGTAGGTCAGGAGACTCATGTCACGAGCTCCTGCGCCTGGCGCGAGCCGGACTGGATAATCACCACCGACCGATCGTTGATCGCATCCTGCAGGGCGGGGATCAACGTCTGATTGACGAATTCCTCATTGCCGAAGACGTTGCCCTGGATGGTGACCTGGATGATATTCGGGGATTGCTGCGACGCCGACGCGGAGAGCGCGGAGCCGATAGGCTCGACCGGCTGCACCGGGATCGCGGTCCCGCCGGCGACCGACGGGGCGCTGGTGCTGGTGCCGAATTGCGCGGACTGGATTTGGGCGATGTTGGCCGCGGCCGCGGCCCAGATGATGCCGGCGAAGATCGGTCCCATGGGATAGCCCCATTTCAGCGCCTCGGCCGCGCCCTGGTTGGCGGCGATGACAGCGTTCGCGATGCCGGCGACCTTGTTCAGTTCGAACATCGAGCGGTTGTGGGCGGCCGCGCCCTGGGTGATTTTTTGCAGAGAGCCGAAATAGAATGCCACTTGCTGGCCGGCGGTCATCTGCTCCAATTTCTGCCGTTGAAGAATACCTTTGGCGGATGCGTCGCCGAGCTTGGCTTGGTGATCGAGTTCGAGTTGCTGTTGTATCTGCTGGTAGGTCTCCGTCGAGATGATGTCCCGCATCCAGGCGTCTTCGAGCATCATGCTGCGCTGGTCGTAGGAGAGTTGCAGCCGCTGTTCCTGGCCGAGCAGGGATTCGTCGAGGGCGATAACCTGCTGTTGCAGCCGTTCCTGTTCTTTGGATTCGGTATCGTCAATTTTGCCTCTTGCCGGGGCCGAACCGCGCGGGGCTGCGGCATACATATCTGCGCTAATCGTCGTGAAGCGCCGATAGGTATTTTCGGCATCGCTGCCGAAATCCTTGAGGATATTTTTGGCTTCGGAAAATTTTCCGGTGACCAGGGCGACGCTGGCGGCGGCGACTGCGCCGATGCCCTTGCCGAGCGTCTCGAGTGCCATCGCCCCGCCGATGGCGGCCACCGTTGCCGTCTTGACGGCAGCGATCATCGAATCGAGGATGCCGGTCTCGGCGGCGGTGTTGAAGAATTTTTGCGTGACAGCGTCGAGCCGAGCCATTTCATCTCGCCACTTATCGGTGCCCTCCGCTCCTTTTTTGAAAAATGCCATGAGCGATCCGACGCCGGCGAGCTTGAGCATGTTGCTCGCGAGCTTGGTGGTCGCCATCGCGGTCTTGCTGAGGCTGCGCTCGATCGAGGCGAACGCCGCCGCCGTGCGATCTTCGGCGCTGATAACGATTTTTGCGTCAGCCATGAGTATGCTTACGATCCCGGTGCAGTTGCGCTATCAGCGTTTCGACCAACATGATTGCTTCACGGTATGCGGCCGGCTGTTCCATTGCGCCGCCGGCGAAGGGCAGAAATCCGGCCTTCCAGTCGGCGTGCAGGCGCAGCCATTCGCGCGATGCGGCACTGACCAGGGGCAGCAGGCATACGCGCGACTCGACGACGCCGGCGATGGTCCAGATCGGATAAGGAGCCGGGCCGCGCGAGCCCGGCATCGCGCCGGCGTCATCGCAATGGTGGCCGAACCGGCATTGCGCGCAGTTGAAATTCTCGCCGCCCATCGCGACATGGACGGCGATGGTCAGTTTTTTCTTTCATCCTCCCCGAGCGCGGAGGCCGCGAAGATGCGGTTCACGAGCTCGCTTATCTGCCCCACCGTCAAGCGCGCGAGATTTTCCGATTGCGTGCGCGCGAACTCGATCTCGCCGCCCTCGGGAGCGGTGAAATGCGACCAGCCGAGCAGCGCGGTCTGAAGCACGAACTCGAAACTCTCGGCGCGCGAGCGCATGCTCATGATCTCGCCGGAATGCAGATACTCGATCCCCGAAAGCGGACGCACGCGAAATAGCGTGGGTTTCGCGGTTCCGGCATCGGAATCGAGCGGGAACTCGAACGGGGCGAGCTTGGGTGCGGCGGTTGCCATGTTAATCCTCTACGAAAATGTAAGAGACACTTCGTTGTCGGTCCCGGTCTCGGCCGCCATGAACGGCGTCTCGTAGACCGTGATGCCGTCGCGATCGCCCTTGCCGACGCCGGTGTAACTGATCCCCGGCATCTGGATGCGATAGCGATTGCCGGCGGTCGTGCCGATCTGGCCGGTATCGAGCGCCATGGCATTGCCGGCCTTCCATTTGCCATGAAAATCGTGCGTCGCCACCAGCACCGCCTCGGGGTCGAACGATCCGGTGAGCTTGCGCCCGATGATCTGCAATTCACCGAACCCGTCCGGAGAACTGATATCGGGCGGGGTGACCAGATTGAGACCCACGTCGAATGCGAGTTTCGAGATCACGGCGGCGTAGGAATCCACCGAAAACGGGACCGCGATCAGCGGCACGGGCACAATGGCGGAATAAGTCGGCGTGGCGAGCGCGGTGTCGATCGGGCCGTTGTCGATCTCGAAAATGCTGGTGCTGTCGGGGGTCGTGGTCCAGGTCGTGACGGTGCAGGTTTTGGTCGCGCCGGTGTAGTCGGCGATCGATTTCGACTGGCCGAGGCCGATGCCGGCGGTGATGCGCAGCGTACGGCCGTTGTAAACATCGTCGGTCGCGGAGAACGTGGACGGCAGCACGATCGTAGTGGACGTGGCCGAGACGGCGGTGCCGCGCATTTTGGTGTGGCCGGTGAAATTGAACGATGCCTTGCCAGGGGCGCCGGTCTCGCAATTGAACGTGACCTTGCCGCGCGCGCCGGTCAGGACGTGCAGCACACCATCCTGGTAGTAATGTAGCGTCAGACTCGCGTTGGCCCCAGAGGCCGGTGCATAGACAACCGATACACCGGCATTGGTGGCCTCGGCGAAGCGGCAGCCGCGCAACAGTACGCCGAGCTCCGGCGGAACGTCGGCGGTGCCACTGCCTTTGATCTCAACCTCGAAACTGATCGCCTTGAGCGTGCCGCCGAATACGGGCTTCAGCGGCGCCATGCTCGACTTGATTGGGTTGCGCTCGTACATGCGCGCACCCTCGTGCGACCACGCGAGATTCTCCACCAGGATTGCGTTCGCGGCCCCGGTCAAGCCCGGGTCGATCCCGTAGGTCGTTTCAATCTTGGCGAGCAGGACTTCCCGGATTTTCAGCATTATCGGTCTCCGATGCGGGTTTCGCCCGGACCGGCTTTTTCACCGGCGCCGGGGCGTGGGTCGTTGCGATTTCCGGGACAACGGCATCCCGCGGCTCCACGGTAAACCGGGGAACCTGGTCGATATCGTTCATGGGGCTCTTTCCTGGTTATGCACTTGGGTCGGTGCGCGAACGCCGATAACGGATTCGCCAGCGCAACCGCATGCGCCCGATCGGCTGATCCGCCGCGCCGGAAAGATCTGGCTCATCGGCGTCACCCTCGGTGGAATCGAGCACGAATCCGAGCCCCTGGGTGTAATCGGCGGCGAGCGCGATGATGATCTCCTTGCGAACCTGATTGAGCAGCGTGTCGATCTGGGTCGTAACCGACTGGACAACGGCGTCGAGGCCGATCTCGATCGTGCTGTCGCGCAGCGACTGGCTGTGCACCATGGGGTCGGTATCCGCGCCCATGTAGACCAACACCGCCGGCAGATCGGATGCCTGCAATGGATACAATCGCCCGCGAAACGCGCGCGCACCGGTGGTCGTGAGGCCGGTGACTTTCGCCAGCACGGCGACGACGATTTGTTCGGCGCGATGATTGGCCACGTTATTGCCTCTCCAAAATCAGCACCGTCATGCCGGTGCCATCCGGTTCCTGGTTGACGATTCTGTACGTGGTGCCGAATCGGATCAGCGTCGAGGTGCCGATGACGATCGCCGAGACATCGGCCGCCAGGCAGATGAACGCCGGCTTGATCGATGCGACATCGGCGTTGCCGGTGGCAATGCTGAAATAGGCGTTATCGAAAATGCCGTTGACGTTGCCGCCGGCGATAACGACCGTCTCGCCGTGCTCGTCCGTCGCGAAAAATGTCGCGCGGTCGGTGTCGTCTTCGATGGCCATGGAGATCCGTTAAATGAGTTTGTCGTCTTCCTCGGCCACGTGGCCTTTGGTCTTTGATTTCTTCTCGGTCTTGGCCTTGGCATCCGCGGCTTTCTCGATCTGTTCCGTCGTCATGATGACGGTCGCCATGGCCTTGGGAAATTCCCCATCGTAGCCGAACTGTTCGCCCTGCTTGAACTGGATCGGTCTGAGCACTTCGTACACGCCGTCGCCGCGCGGTCTGAGCAGATGCTTGCGCGGACGTGCCTGATCGTCGCCGAGCTTCACCAGCCCCGCGTGCACCGCCGCGACGTGGCCGATGACTTTGAAAGTTTTCATTGATTGTCCCTCAAAAAATGCAGGGCGGCCGAAGCCGCCCTGCATCGCTACCGGAAAGATTATTCGGCAATAACTTAGGTCATCGTCACGTAGCAGGCGCGCTGCCAGTAACCGTAGCCGACGTTGCGCCAGGAGTCGATGCCGAACTGCCAGGCGTCGTTATCGAACTCGAACTCCGATCCCTCGGCCTTCGCCTTCATCTCGTTTTCGGTCTCCTGCTGCCGGATGAGCCCCTTGATCGGGCTGTCGGTGCGGAATACCGCGAACGAGTCGGTCCATGTCGAACGCGCATCCATCTGTATGTCCACTCGCAGACCCGCGACCAGGTTCGGGTTGAGGTTCTGCTGCAACGCGGCGGTGGTGAGAGTGCTGCACGCAGCGACGGCGGTCATGTACAGACCGACCGGCACCAGCACCAGGAACTCGCGCGCGCCCTCGTTCAGCGGTTCGCCGCGGTCGTCTTTGAACGACAGGACCTGAGTGATGCCCTTAAGGATGGACTGCTGCATCTCCTCGACCGAGGGTGCCGTGACTACGCCGTGCACCGCCGCCGGCAGCAGCGAGATGTCCACCACGATGTCGTTATCCTGCGTGCCGGAATCGCCTTCGCTGTGATCGGTGTCGAAATAATATTGCCCGTCGTAGCACACGGTCGAGGTGCCGGCCAGGATCAGCGTGGAGAGCAGGCTTGCCCAATGGGTGAGCGCGCGGTCGGCGAACTCGTTCACCCGGGCGACGATCTGCCCGGTCTTGTCGCGTCGCGCGTCGCGCACGGCGATTTCCAGCGTGGCCTCGTAGTGCTTGTTGACGATCATGAGCGAATTGTCGCGCAAGCCCTTCGGCTGGCGACCGCCGATCCACTCGCGCATGGCCGGCGATTGGCCCAGGAACGGATAGGTTTCGCTTACCTGGTCAGAGTTGAACATATTCGAGACGCCGTTGACCCAGGCCAGGCCCGGGCTCGCCTCGAGCCGTGCATAATACGCGCCGATAACGGCGCGGCTCGACAGAATGCTTTCGTCCATTGTTTAGTCCTCGATGTTAATTCGTTTCGATAAAGTTCGGTATCGGATCGCCCGACTTAGACCTCGGTCGCCCAGGTCCCGCGCAACTCGGCCACCACCGGACCATTGGCGTCACCCGTGGTCAGCACGGCGAAGTCGCCGCGCTTGGCGGTGGCCTTGGTGTTGATGAGGTCCTTGTTGTCGGTGCCGGGCAAATCCGGACCCTGCACCTTGTCCACCGCCTGCGGGCTGAGGTTGACAGCCACCGCACCATAGGCGCCGATATTCACGATTTTGGCGTTGACCGGTGTGGCCGTCGCCGGCAGCGTGGTGACCGTGGCGTCGGTATCGATGAAGAAAATCTTACCGTTGTCCTCGATGTCCAGCGTCTTGTTGGCCGAGATCGTTTCGCGGATCGTGTAGTCACCGTAGGGATCGCGATAGTTCAGGGCGTCGAACGCGACCACCACCACGCCGGTGCTCACGAACCGGTGCACGAAACCGACGAACACGGCCGCCACCGGGCTGAACGTAAAGGCGTTGTCATCGGTGGCATAGACCGGTTGGCCGATATCGGTGATGACCGCACCCGTGACGGCAAGCTGGATCTTGCCGGATTCGACCGCGCGCACATTGATCGCCGCCGCGGCGCCGGCCGAATTATCCGCCTTGGCCTCGGCGAAGCCGGAGAAGCGATCGGTAGCCGCCAGCGGCCGGGCATGGCCGGTGCCGATAACCAGACCGATGGCCGCGCCCTCGTAAATGATATCCGCGGCGATGACCGGAAATTCGTTCCGGCTGCCGATCTCGAACGTGCGGTTCGAGTTTGCCGCCAGCGTGGTCATGCCGAAGATCGCAAGCGACGGCAACAGCGCCGTCTGCACGAACTCCAGCGACAACGGCTCCGGGCCAGCCTGGGCGCCGGCGAACAACGCCAGACACCCAGCCAGCAAACCGAAAGCCACCAAAATGCTCTTCATGATCTTCATGGAAATGTCCTCATTCGGGTTCATTGGGAATGAAAAAACGCCGCACCGGGCGCGTGTTTCGCCGCGAAGCGCGGCGATTTCGTCGAGACGTTAAGCGGACTTCTTGCCGAGAATTCTGATCTGGCCCGCCGCCTGCGCCTTTTCAAAGGCGGTGTACGACGCCAAATCGATGAACTCGTCGCGCACATTGGAGTCCTTGTCCCACTTGGCCTTGCAGCGATCCTCCACCGAGAGATGGCTGTCACTTTCCGCGCCTCGATCCTCGATGGAGCTCGATGGCTTTACCCGCGCAGGGACCTTGCCGTCCTCCAGCAGATTACCGAGCGTCGTCACGCGCGCGGCCTTCTCGGCCTTCAGAATCTGCGCCGCGGCGGCGTCCGGCGAGGTTGTGCCGTCGAACGCCAGCCGGTCGATCAATTCCTCGTGACCGGCCATACGATGATCCAGCACGCCTCGTATGCGCGCGCGCTCGGCCTCGGCGCCCTTCGCGATGCCTTCGGTCCTACCTTTCTCGATACCCTCGGCGTTCGCGCCGTTGCGGCCTTCGGCCAGCAAGGCCTCGGCGATGGCGGGATATTCCGCCTTAAACGATGCAACTGTCATGGTCATGTTCGTTTCTCCATCATGTTGGGTTAGGCGCGCACCGGCGCCGATTGGAGTGCGGCATTCAGCGCGGCCAGACGCGCCTTGCGGCCCTGCTGGCCGATCGTGCCCGCGTTGAGATCGGCGATCAGGCGGTCCATCGTGGCGACACCGTCCACGAGGCCCGCGCTGACCGCCTGCTGGCCGGTGAAAATGCGTCCATCGGCCATGTTCTTGAGTACCGTTTCCGCGTCCACGCCGCGTTGTTTGGCAATATCGGCCACGAAAACGGAATAGAGATAATCAACCATTTCCTGAATGTACCCCTTACCGTCCTCGGACAGGGGTTTGTGGCTGGACGCGATGCGCTTGAATTTGCCGGCAAATATCTCGGTGGTTTTCACGCCGAGCATTTCCTCGCGCCGCGAATAATCCGTATGGCTCGCGACCACGCCGATCGAGCCGACCTGCACCGTGTCGGCGCCGATATAGATCGCATCCGCCGCCGAGCCGATCCAGTAGGCCGCGCTCGCCATCATGCCGTCCACGTAGGTCACGATGGGTTTTTTGCCGCGTGCGCCGTGAATCGCCTGTGCCAGCACCTGCGTCCCATCCACCGTACCGCCGGGCGAATCCACTTGCAGCAGCAGCGAATGCACATCTGGGTCCGCGAGCGCCGCGCGGATATCGCGCCCGATCAACTCGGTCGATGCCCCGCCGCTGATTTGCGAGAACAAGTTCATGCGCTTGCTGATGATGCCGTCGATCGGGATTACCGCCACCCCATCGACCGTGTCATAGCCCTGCTCGTTGTTGACGAGCGGCTTGCCGAGCTTGGCCTCGATACCCTTGATGTCGATCTTCTCGCCGCGCAGATGCGTGGCGTAGATCGCCTGAATCTCCCGCAACTTGTCCGGGACGATGGCCCAAGGGGCATTCAGCACGTCGATCACACGCATCGTTTGGCTCCTTGGAATGGCGGTTATGCCGCACGCAACAGGAATTCTTCCTCGCGCCGCCGGATTGCGCGGCTGCGATGAGTGATTACGGCGACGCCGGACGCGGCCGCGGGCGGCGCGCTCTTCAGGAGCTGCGTGATCTCGGTTGCCATGCCGCGCTGGATATCGGTGCGCAGCCTGAGCACGTCAAGCTGCGCGCGGCGGAAAGCTCTCTCGCGTTCGGAGGGCGTCATGCGGCCTCGAGCAGCAGCAGCAACTCGGCCTGCCGGCGCCGGCGAATTTTCCCGGCGTCCATATAGAGAATTTCCGCCGCGCCGCCCGCACGCGCGCCGCCGGTGGCGGTGTAGTCGTAAATATCAACCTCCGGCCCCGCAATAAAACCGCTCTGCGCGCGCCCTCCCGCGTGCAGCCCGCCGCGTGCCGCGTATCCGCGTGTGCGCGGGAGCGGTTCGGCGCTGAGACGCCGCCAGGTCCGGCCATCGCCGGATGGCAACGATACTGCGGCCGATTCGTAAATCGTCTGGGCTGCGCCGGAGATCGCGGCGCCGCCGCTGGCGATATAGACAAATTCCTGCGCAGCACCGCCTGAGATAAATTGCGTCAGCGCCGCGCCGGCGGTTTGCGCGCCGCCGGCGCCTGCGTAAATTTTGATTTTCGCGAAGTCCGCGGCGCCGCCGACGACGGCGCCGCCGATTGCGATAATTGCCGTGGTTTTCGCCAGACCTGCCGCGCCGCCAGATACCGCACCGCCGGCGGCGACAAAATTCTTTGTCTTGGCGACCGGCGCCAGGCCGCTGCTTTGCGTGCCGCCCGAAACCGCCGGCACTTTGACCTTCGCCACCGCGGCCGCGCCGCTCGATGTCGCCCCGCCGGACGCGACATAGGTATACACCGCGCCGCCGCTCTGCGCGGCGTTGAATGCGGGCTCGAACAGGCCCCAGTAGGCCGCCGACCACTCCGCCTGTAGTGCCGAGAATGTTTGCGCCAGGGAAACCGGGAAACTATCGTTGAGCGTCCAGCCCTGCTCCGCCGGAGCGGCCTGCGGTTCCTGCGCCAGGGAAACCGGAAAACTGTCGAAGAGCTGCCAGTTACGTTCAGTCACCGGCCTAACTCCTGGCGGATTCGTTCAGCTCCGCGATGCGCCGATGTTTCGCGGCGATTTCGCTCATCATATCGTTTACGGTCACGGACAATTTTTCATGCTGTTGCCTGGCGTCCTGAGAGGCCCACTGGCGCAGGGCAGGCGCATCTCGCGTCGCTGGGAGCGCACGGGTGTTCTGCTCCTCGATCTCGTCGCGGGCCCGCACGGCCTTGTCCTTCTCCTGGAGCAGCGCGGCGAGATCGTCCTTGATGGCGATGATCTTCTTGTGGATCGGCGCGTGCCGCTTCTGCTGATCCCGTGCCTTGGCGAGCAGCTTGTCGCATTCGCCGTCGCGGCAGGCATCGCAGAGATCGGCTCCGAACGAGGTTCCGGTGGGCCGCCCTTCGATCACCTCCCCGACAACGACATAACCGACGATGGTCTCGCGGGCGCCGGGTTTACCGCAGCAGTCGCAAATTCGCTGTTCAGCCACTGGCCTTCTCCTTGATCTTGGCGTGGTGCGACACCTTCGCGGCAGTCAACATCTTGTCGCACTCGCCATCGCGAGAAGGCCAGTGGC
>Ga0209342_10000573_pt1 | contig 42670 bp, 45 predicted proteins | sample RifCSP16_2_FD_184023 | JGI IMG/M metagenome (GOLD analysis project Ga0209342, IMG submission 184023) | Soil microbial communities from Rifle, Colorado - Rifle CSP2_sed 16_2 (SPAdes) (version 2) | ecosystem: Environmental > Terrestrial > Deep subsurface > Rock core/Sediment | place: Rifle...
TATGTCTTCAAAGGCGAAATCGGGCGGCTGTGGGACGCCGGCTACCAGAAGTTCTGGCTGCTCGGGCCGCCCACTGATGAGCCCTTCAACGAGCCCCGCCGGCCCGCCCTCGCCGAGCAGCTTCAGGCGCTGCACGCCTTCAGCGAAGAGCTCAAAAGCGTCCTTGGCGTCCCCAGCTTCTACAACGAGTCCATCGGCTCGACCTGCGAAGTCACCGCCTACGACCGCCTCAAAGGCCGCGGCCCCGCCCCCGGCACCCCTGTCCACTGAGTCAGCACAATGCCCGGCGACACTAGGCTCCTCGGACCGGTGCTAGCCGTGGTGGATGACCTGTTCTTCGTCTCCAAGCTTCAGGAGACGGCGCGGCAGGTGGGGGCAGAGGTGCGCGTGGTGCGGGCGGCGGACTTCCGCGCCGAGTCGCTCCGCGGCGCCAAGCCCGCGCTCGCCGTCTTCGACTTGAACGCCACCTCCGCCAACGCGGTCGAGCTCATCCGGCAGATGAAAGCCGACGCCGAGTTGAAAGAGATCCCCGTCATCGCTTTCCTCTCTCACGTCCAGGTGGACTTGCAGCGGGCGGCGCAAGCTGCCGGCTGCGACCAGGTGCTGCCCCGCTCCAAGTTCACCGCCAGCCTCGCCGACATCCTGCGTCAGGCAAACACCTAATCCTGGCGTTGTCATTCTGAGCCCCGTAGTCCGGGGCGAAGAATCTCAGACTGAGATGCTTCGCTTCGCTCAGCATGACAAGAAGAATGCGGAAAGAGAGTGGTCTACCGGGTTTCTTCGAGGGCGAGCGAGAAGGGGACGCGGTCACCGAGGTGCGGCTCGAGCACGGCGAGGTTCCCCGCGCGCACTTCGCGCTCGATGCGGTCGAGCTCGGCGCGGCCGAGCCCGTCCGGCATCTGGTAGGTGAACTCGAGGCGGCGGGTGTCGGAGAGCGGCAGGGTCTGCACCACGGTGTAGTGCCCCTGCGCGCCCCAGAGCTGCAGCGCCGTGACCAGCAGGTTGGGGAAGCGCTTCCCCAGCGAGTCGTAGGTTTCCTTCCCGATGGTCAGCCCGGCGAGCGTGGGGAGGCTGACGGGCTGGCGGCCGTCGAGCACTACCGCCACCCGGTCGATCCGCTGCTCGCGGTTGGTGTTCAGCCGGATGACGACCCCGCCGAGCAAATCCCACTCGTACTGGAAAATCACGTGGCCTTCGCTCGTCCACGAGCGCGCGCGGTTCTCGCGCCCGTAACGCGAGCGGGCCGACTCCAGGTAGTCGCCGGGAAACAGCCCGGCCAGCGAGCCTTCGCGCGGGTCGTTGGCGAAGAAGGCGTAGACCTTGTCGGGGGTGGGCGGCTGGCCGCGCAGGGCGCGGGCTTCCTGCTCGAGCTGCTCGACCCGGGAGCGGAGCTCGTCGTTCTCCCGCCGCAGCCGCCCCAGCTCGCCGCTGCCGCCGCCGCTGCCGCAGCCGGCCGCCAGCAGCGCCCCGGCCACCAGCAGCGCCGCGGCGCCCGCGTTTTTCTTCGTCGCCATAGCGAAGCCCGAGATTCTAGCACAGACGCCGCCGCAAAATTTTCTCCCCGGACCCCGCCGCCCCTGTTGTAGAATGACGCTTCGCGTCGGGAGATTCGGGATGCGCGTCCTGCTCTACGTCCTCGGAGGCCTGCTGCTCATCGCGGTGGCGGCCGCCCTCTATCTCTACTTCCGCATGCGGCGCTACCTGGCCAAGTCGCAACAGCGAGTGCAAGGCACCGCCTCCGAGCTCATAGAAGAGATCGATAGCTACCAGGAGAAGACTCAATAGCTTCTGCTGAGCCGCCCATGAGCAACCGCTCCGCCACCGTGCTGCTGGACACTGTGCTGCCGCAAGCCACCCTCGCCCAGAACGCGCTGCTTGTGGTCGGCGGGAGCCTGCTCGTGGCGCTCTGCGCCCAGGTCTCCGTGCCGCTGCCCTTCAGTCCTGTCCCGGTGACGGGACAGACCTTCGCCGTGCTGTTGCTCGGCGCCACCCTGGGGGCGCGGCGCGGCGCCGCCGCCTTGCTGCTCTATCTCGCCGAAGGCGCCGCCGGCCTGCCCGTCTTCGCCCCCGGCGGCCTGCCGGGCGTGGCGCGGCTGGCGGGGCCGACGGGCGGCTACTTGCTGGCGTTTCCCGCGGCGGCGTTCCTCGTCGGCCGGCTGGCGGAAAAGCTGCCGCGGCGCTGGTGGACGTGGCTCGGCGCGGCGCTGGCCGCCGAGGCGGTGATTCTCGCCGCCGGAACGGCGTGGCTGGCGCTGCTGACGCAGGCGAGCTGGATGGAAGCCGCGCCGCTGGGCGCCTGGCCGTTCCTGCCCGGAAGCCTCGCCAAGGCCGCGCTCGTCGCTTTGTGCCTGCCCGCCTCTTGGTGGGCGGTGGAACGGAACCGACTCCGCGACTCGTAGCCCGATAAGTCGGGGCCGCGCTTGTGAAGCCCGAAGAAAAAGTCCTGGCCGCCAACCAGCGTTTCTACCAGGCGCTGGAAGAGCTCGACCTCGACACCATGGATTCCGTCTGGCTGCACGAAGACTGGGTGGCCTGCGTGCATCCCGGCTGGGAGCTGCTCACCGGCTGGGAGGAGATCCGCGAGGCCTGGCAGCGCATCTTCGCGAACACCAAGCGGATGAAGGTGGCGGTGGCGAACCTCACCGTGCGCGTCGAAGGGCACGCCGCCTGGGTCAACTGCATCGAGCAGGTGACTTCGAGCTTCGAGAAAGGCTTCTCCACCGCCTGGGTGCAGGCCACCAACATTTACCTCGAGCGCAACGGCGACTGGCGGCTGGTGCACCACCACGCCTCCCCCATCCCCCACGCCGAAGAGGAGACCGTCCAATGAGAGAAACGAAACTCGAAACGCGAAACTCGAAACTCGCGCTTGCTCTTTTCTGTTTTCTCTTTTCTCTTTTCGTCTGTCAGCCCGCGAGGGCGCAGGCGCCGGTTCATCCCGAGCGGGAGCGAGGGACGGCCGGGCCGGTGGAGGCGAGCTACTACAAGCTGGCGCCGGGGAAGGCCGACGAGTGGCTGGCGCGCTACCGCGCGCAGCACCTGCCGATTCTCAAGGAGCTCCAGCGCGAAGGCCGCATCGTCTCTATCACGATTTACCGGCCGGTGCTCCACCAGGGCGCGCCCGAGTGGGACTTCAAGGTCGTGCTGGTGTGGCGCGACTTCGCCGCCTTCGGCGACCGCGCCCACGAGGAGGCGGTCGAGCGACGGCTCTTTTCCGACGGGGAGGCGCACAAGAAAGACGAGCAGCGCCGCTGGGAGATCACCACCCGCCACTGGGACGACCTGATGGCCGCGCTCCCCGCCGAGTAGCCCGGCGCTCTCTGCGTCCTCGGCGATGAAAAAAGCGTATCGAACCGCAGAGACGCGGAGAACGCAGAGAAAGCGCAGAGAAGCCACCCATTCATCCATGACTACGCTGACGCTGGCGCACAGCCCGGACGCCGACGACGCCTTCATGTTCTACGCGCTCGCCCGGGAGCGCATCGACACCGAGGGCCTGCGCTTCCAGCATGTACTCGAAGACATCGAGACGCTGAACCAGCGCGCCCGGGAATCCACCTACGACATCACCGCCGTCAGCTTCCACGCCTACGCCTACCTCCACGACCGCTACGCCCTGCTGCGCTGCGGGTCGAGCTTCGGCGACGGCTGCGGGCCGATCGTGGTAGCCCGCGTCGGCGCGCGGCTAGAGGCAAGCGGGCTTGCCCGCAGTCGGGTGGCCGTTCCCGGGCCGCTGACCACCGCCGCGCTGCTGCTCAAGCTCTTCGCGCCGAAAGTGGAAACGGTGCCAGTGCGCTTCGATGAGATCCCCGCCGCGGTGGCCGAAGGGAAAGTCGCAGCCGGCGTGCTCATCCACGAGGGCCAGTTGACCTTTGCCGGCGCCGGCCTGGAAAAAGTTCTCGACCTCGGCGCCTGGTGGGCAAAGGAAACCAGCCTGCCCGTCCCGCTCGGCGGCAACGCTGTCCGGCGCGAGCTGGCCCCGGAGCACGTGGCGCAAATCGCCCGCGTGCTCGAGCGCAGCATCCGTTACGCGCTCGACCACCGCTCGGAAGCCCTCGACTACGCTCTCCAGTTCGGCCGCGGGATGAGCCGGGAGCTGGGCGACAAGTTCGTGGGGATGTACGTCAACCGCTGGACGCTGGAGGCCGGTCCGGACGGCCGCCGCGCCCTCCAGCTCCTTCTCGACCGCGCCTTCGACGCCCGCCTCATCCCCGCCCGCATGCCTGTGGAGCTAGTCCCTCCTCTTGCGGACAAGGACGGATTGCGGTAGTTTGTAGACAAATGCTCCCAAGAAGTCGCCCGTGGCTGCTCTTTGCGCACATGACGCTTCTCTGTGCAGTCTTGGCTGCCACGGCCCAGCAGCCACCCGAGTTCCCTTTGCGGGTGAGGGAGACCATCACCGTCACCGGTGCCCCTTCGGCTGGCTTCACCTGGCCCATCAAGTGTGACGCGAAGGGTAATCTCTACGTCCGCTTCGGTGACCCTTTGGGCCGGCACATGTCCACCCCGGTCACGAAGATTTCACCAGAGGGTCGCGTAGAAACAACCTTCCGCCTGGAGGCGGCGCCCGGCCTGGACGCCGATGCCACCTTCGACGACTTTGCCGTGGATGCTCGCGGCCGCGTGTACCTCCTGACGGAGAGGTTCACAAAAGAAAAGGAACTCGAGAAACTGATTCTTGCTTATGACAGCGAGGGGAAGTTCAGCACCTCCATCCTGTTGGAGACCTTTTTCGCGGTTGGTCAACTGGCGGTCTTTTCCACCGGCGAGCTTCTAGCCACGGGCGAAAAGATTGAATGCAAAGGAGGGGAGTGCCAGTCCGCTGGCCTCACCTTCACGGGCATCTTCGACCGCAAGGGAAGACTCGTCCAACAGATGGAACTTTCCGACGACATAGAGACAAGCCCAGAGGAGCCCAAGGCGCCACCGCTCGACGACGCTGAAGACCGGCCTGCCACACCGCCCGAGGCCCAGTCCGGACCACCAGCCGGAACCGCTAAGGTTTCATCCGAAGGGTTCAGCCGCGCCCTGAGCCTGGGAAGCGCCGTCGCGGCCGACGATGGGAATGTTTACGTAATGCGCGCCAGCAGCAATCCGATTGTTTACGCTCTCGGGCGAGACGGGTCGGTGGTTCGCCGGCTGGTGATCGCCACTCCCTCTGAGCATGCGACAGCCGCGGCCCTGCAGGTTGCCGGTGGGAGACTCGTTGTAATCTTCACCGAGCGCAACCCAGCCGGAAAGTTCAGGCGAAACGTTTTTGTGGTGGCCAACGCCGAAACCGGCGAGACCATCGCCCACTACGCGGACGCCCTAGGAAGCAGTGCCCCCGGCTGTTACACCCCCGACGGCTTCCTGCTCTTCGGAGGGGAGAAGGACCGCCTGGTGATCCGCCGCACGTACCCGTATTGAGCCCCCCGCCCACGCTCTCGCACGCCTCCTAAGGTAGAATAGCGGGGATGAAACTGCTTTTGACCAACGCGGGCAGCTATCCGCGGATCGGAGACACGCCGGAGCTGCAACTGCTCCGCCGAACGCAGGGGGCGCTCGACCGCAAGGAAACCACGCCCGAGTCGCTGCAGGCCGCCGAAGGCGCGCTCGTCAAAGCCGCCCTGCGGGAGCAGGAAGAAGCGGGGCTCGACCTCCTGACCGACGGCCAGGTCCGCTGGGGCGACCCCATCTCGCATTTCGCCGGGAAGCTCGCCGGGATCGAAATCAGCGCCCTGCTGCGCTACTTCGACACCAACTTCTACTTCCGCCAGCCGGTGGCGAAGGGCGAAATCAAAGCGGCGAACGGGCGGGCGCTGCTCGCGGAGTACGAGTTCGCCAAGTCGAACAGCACGAAGCCGGTCAAGCCGGTCCTGACCGGCCCTTACACGCTGGCGCGGCACACCCTGGTCGAACACCCGCCCTACCAGCAGCTCGAGCCGCTGGTGCACGCCTACGCCATGGCGCTGGCGCCGGAGCTTGAAGCGCTGGCGCACGCCGGCGCCGAGGTCATCCAGCTCGACGAGCCGGCCATTCTCAAGCACCAGACCGACTTCCCCGTCCTCCAGCGGGCCTTGCAGATGCTCACCAAGCACAAAGGCAAGGCCAAGCTCGCGCTCTATGTTTACTTCGGCGACCCGCAGCCGCTCTACGAGCGTTTGCAGCAACTGCCGGTGGACGTCCTCGGGCTCGACTTCACCTACAACCCCAAGTTCGCCGAGCGGGTGGTGGCCCTGGGCTCGCAGAAGCCGCTGGCTTTGGGCCTCGTCGACGGGCGCAACACCCGGCTCGAAGACGCGGCCGCGGTGGCGCACGCCGTGGACCGCATCCTGCTGCGCGTCAAGGGCGAGGTTTGTTACCTCAATCCTTCCTGCGGGCTCGAGTACTTGCCCCGCGACCGCGCCCAGGCCAAGCTGAAACTCCTGGCCGAGATCCGCGCCCACACCAAGGGACACAAATGAGCCGCGAACGATTGAAAGAGCTCTGCCTCGAGCTGCCGCTCTTCCCCGTCACCTCCGTCGGGAGCTTTCCCAAGCCCGACTACCTGACGCAGGCGCGCGCCGATCTGCAGAAGGGCAAGATCACCGCCGCGGAATTGCGCGCGCTCGAAGAGAAAGCCACCGCCTTCTGGATCGAGAAGCAGGAAGAGCTGGGCGTGGACGTGCTGGTGGACGGCGAACAGTACCGGGGCGACATGGTGGCCTACTTCGCCGAGGTGCTGCCGGGCTTCCAGGAGGGCGGCCTGGTGCGCAGCTACGGCAACCGCTACTACCGCAAGCCCATCATCGTCGGGCCCATCGAGTGGACGAAACCCATCACCGTCGACTGGTGGCGCTTCGCCCAGGAGCGCACCGACCGGCCGGTCAAGGGGATGCTCACCGGCCCCTACACGCTGATGGACTGGTCGTTCAACGAGCACTACCCCGACCGCAAGACGACCTGCCTGGCCATGGCGCAGGTGGTGCGCAAGGAAGTAGAAGCGCTCATCGAAGCCGGCTGCAAGATCGTCCAGATTGACGAGCCGGCCATCTCCACCCGCGTCGAAGAGCTGCCTTTCGCCATTGAAGCCATGCAGCAGGTCACCCACGGCCTATCGGCCTATTTCGTCACCCACATCTGCTACGGCGCCTTCGAGTACGTCTACCCCAAGGTGCTGGAGCTTCCGGTCAACAACATCGACCTCGACATGTCCGCCACCGCCAGCCGGCGGCTGCCGCTGATGCAGAAAGACCCTTTCACCAAAGACATCAGCTTCGGCGTGGTGGACTCGCACTCCCATCTCATCGAGGACGTCGAGACCGTGAAGCAGCGCGTCGCGCAGGCCTTGACCGTGCTCCCGAAGGAAAAAATCTGGCTCGACCCCGACTGCGGCCTGAAAACCCGGACGGTGGACGAAGCCCTCGGCAAGCTCCGCGTTATTGTGGAAGCAGCGAAAGCGGCACGTTCACAGTAAAAGCTGTGTTGCTTCCACCCTGAGCGAAGTCGAATGGGTCGAGGCGGCCCAGGCAACTCGTGCGCAACATGCTCCTGCTACGCCTCGACCCTGAGCGGAGCCGAAGGGCGGAAGCAGCCAAGGCCGCCAGAGCTCAGTAGTGGCCGCTAACGCGGTTCGCGGGTACAATCCTCGTATGCTTTCCCGGAAAAAATCTGCGCTGCTCGCGGCGCTGCTGGCCCTCTGCCTGGCCGGGCCGGCGCCCGCCGCGGCGCAAAGCCCGCCGCCCGACGTCGCCCGCGGCACGAAGGGGATGGTGGTGGCGGCCGAGCCCTTCGCCGCCGACGCGGGGATCGAAATCCTCCGCCAGGGTGGCAACGCCGTGGACGCCGCCGTGGCCGTCGCCTTCGCCCTGGCCGTGACCCACCCCTCCGCCGGGAACCTGGGCGGCGGCGGCTTCATGCTCATCCGCCGGGCCGACGGTCGCGCCGTGTTCGTGGACTACCGCGAAACCGCCCCGGCCGCCGCCCGGCCGGACATGTTCCTCGACGACAAGGGCGAGCTCATCCCCGGGAGCAGCACCGAGGGCTGGCAGGCCGCGGGCGTCCCCGGCACGGTGGCGGGCTTGGAGGCGGCGCTGCGCGCCCACGGCACGATGTCGCTGCACCAGGTCTTGCAGCCCGCCATTCGCCTGGCCGACAAAGGCTTCCCGGTCAGCGAGCGCCTGGCGCGGTCGCTCCGCGAGAACGCCGGCCGCCTGGGCCGCGACCCCGAGAGCCGCCGCATCTTCCTCCGCAGCGGCCGGCCCTACCAGCCGGGCGACGTCCTGAAGCAAAAAGATCTGGCGCGCACCCTGAAGCGACTGGCCGCCCTGGGCGCGCGAGACTTCTACGAAGGCTTGCTGGCCCAGCGCCTGGTGAAGGAATCGAAGAAGGGCGGCGGGCTCTTCACCCTCGACGACCTGAAGAACTACCGCGCCGGGCTCCGCCAGCCGCTGCGGGGGAGCTTCCGCGGCGCCGAGATCCTCACCGCGCCGCCGCCCAGCTCCGGCGGCGTGGCCCTGCTCGAGACGCTCAACATGCTGGAGCCGCTGCTCCAGCCCCAAGAAGAGCCCGACGACCCCGCCGTCATCCACCTCATCGCCGAAGCATTGCGGCGCGCCTTCGCCGACCGCGCCCGGTACCTGGCCGATAGCGACTTCGTGGCCGTGCCCGTCCAGGCGCTGATTGACAAGGCGTATGCCGCCGAGTTCCGCGCCTCCATCGACCGCCAGCGCGCCTCCGCCAGCGCCACGCTAGAGCGGCCCGACCCGGCGCGCTTCCAGCCCGCGGCCCCGGCACCCGCCGCCGTCGGCGCCAGCCGGCGCGAAGGCTCGAATACGACCCACTTCTCCGTGGTTGACGCCGAAGGCAACGCCGTCGCCAACACTTACACCCTGAACGACAGCTACGGCGCCGCCATCACCATCGCCGGCCTGGGCGTCCTGCTGAACAACACCATGGACGACTTCACCACCCAGCCCGGCGCCCCCAACGCGCTCTTCCACCTCGTGCAGTCGGACGGGAACAAAGTGGAGCCGGGCAAGCGCCCGCTCTCTTCCATGACCCCGACCATCGTCGTCCGCGACGCCCAACCCTGGCTCGTGCTCGGCAGTCCCGGCGGGCCGCGCATCATTTCCGCCGTCATCGAGGTCGCGCTCAACCGGCTGGCCTTCGGCGATAACCTGGCCCTGGCCATCGCCCGGCCGCGCTTCCATCACCAGTGGCTGCCCGATGCGCTCTATGTCGAAGACGGCGCGTTCACCGAGGCGCAGCTCAGCGCCCTGCGCGCCCGCGGCCACACGGTGCGGATGATTACGGAACTCAGCAGCGCCCCGTCGGCGCCCACAGGCGTGGGCCGGGTGAACGCCATCGAGCGCGACCCCGTGACCGGCGAGCTGGTCGGGGTGGCCGACGCCCGCGGCGGCGGCGCGGCGCGGGGGCACTGATGCAGCGGGCGCTCTCCACGCACCTCTTCGTCAACCACAAGCTGACCACCGAAATCCTGCGCAAGGTGGAAGAGGCGGGCATCCCCACGCTTGAAATTTTCTGCGCCAAGCAGCACTTCGACTACACCGACGCGAGCCAGGTGCGCGACCTCGCCGCCTGGTTCAACGGCCACGCGCTCGAGCTGCGGTCGCTGCACAGCCCGCTCTACAAAGACTACGAGTGGGGCAAGAGCCACAGCGGGGCGGCGGTGAACCTGGCGGAGCCGGAGCGGCTGCGGCGGCTGCAGTCGGTGGACGAAGTCAAGCGCTGCCTGGAAACGGCCGAGCAGATCCCCTTCCGCTACCTGGTGCAGCACCTCGGCATCCCCCACGAAGAGTTCGCCCTGGAGAAGTTCGACGCCGCCTACTCCAGCCTGGAGTCGCTGCACCTGTTCGCCAAGCAGCGTGGCGTGTTGATCCTGCTCGAAAACATCCCCAACGAGCTCTCCACCCCGCAGCGCCTGCTCGAGTTCCTCCACTACACGCGGATGAGCGAGCTCCGCCTCTGCTTCGACACCGGCCACGCCCATCTCAACGCCGGGGTCGCCGCCGACTTCGAGCCGCTGCGCGACCTGGTGGTCTCAACCCACATCCACGACAACCGCGGCCAGGCCGACGAGCACCTCTTCCCCTTCCAGGGCACCATCGCCTGGGACGCCGCCATGCGGGCCTTGACCACCGCCACCGCAGACATCCCCCTCCAGCTCGAGCTGCGCGACCACGGCGCCTTCCCCCAGCCCCTGGAACAAGTCCTCGAGATTTACCGCCGCCTGGAAGAGCTGGCGCTCGCCCCGCACTGACGCCGATGGCCGAGTTCTCCATCGCCCGCGCCGCCGCCTTCGAAGGGAAAGAAGTCACCCTGCGCGGCTGGCTGTACAACTTGCGCGAGTCGGGCAAGATCCGCTTTCCGATTTTCCGCGACGGCAGCGGGGTGATGCAGGCGGTGGTGTCGAAGGGCGAGGTCAGCGACGCGCTCTGGCAGCGCGTGGGTGAGCTGACGCAGGAGTCGAGCGTCATCGCCCGCGGGACCGTCCGCCGCGAGCCGCGCGCCCCCGGCGGCTACGAGCTGGTGCTGTGCGACCTCGAAGTCGTGCAGCGCGTGCCGGAGAGCGACCCTTATCCCATCTCGCTCAAAGAGCACGGGGTGGACTTCCTTTTGAATCACCGCCACCTCTGGATCCGCTCCCCGCGCCAGGCGGCCCTGCTGCGCCTGCGCCACGAAGTCATCCGCTCCATCCGCGAGTTTTTCGACGGCCGCGGCTTCGTCTGCACCGACTCGCCCATCCTGACGCCCGCGGCCTGCGAGGGCACGACCACGCTTTTCGAGCTCGACTACTTCGACCTGGGCAAGGCCTACCTCACGCAGTCGGGCCAGCTCTACGTGGAGGCCACTGCCGCCGCGCTCGGCAAGGTCTACTGCTTCGGGCCCACCTTCCGCGCCGAGAAGTCGAAGACGCGCCGCCACCTGACCGAATTCTGGATGGTCGAGCCGGAGGTGGCGTTTGCGACGCTCGACGACCTGATGCAGCTCGCCGAAGATCTGGTCTGCTCCATCATCGAAAAAGTGCTGGAGCGGCGCCGGCCGGAGCTGGAGACGCTCGAGCGCGACACCAAGAAGCTCGAGCGCATCCAGCCGCCCTTCCCCCGCTTGAGCTACGACGAGGCCCTGAAGCGGCTGCACGAAAAGGGCAGCCAGCTCCCCTGGGGCGAAGACCTGGGCGGGGCCGACGAGACAGCGCTCTCGGAAAGTTTCGACAAGCCGACCATCATTCACCGCTACCCGGCGAAGGCGAAAGCGTTCTACATGCAGCCCGACGCCGAGCGCCCCGAGCTCGCCTTGTGCATGGACATGCTGGCGCCGGAAGGGTACGGGGAAATCATCGGCGGCAGCCAGCGCCTCCACGACCACGACCTGCTGCTCCAGCGCCTGCGCGAGCACCAGCTCCCCGAAGACGCCTTCCGCTGGTACCTCGACCTGCGCAAGTACGGCAGCGTCCCGCACGGCGGCTTCGGCCTCGGCATCGAGCGCACCACTGCCTGGATTGCCGGCATCCCCCACATCCGCGAAACCATCCCCTTCCCCCGCATGCTTTACCGCATCTATCCGTAACCGGCGCAGACAGGCTAGAATGGAACCCCTCGCAAACAGGATGGGGTGACCGTGCCCGGCAAAGTGCGCATTATCGGCGTGCCCATGGACCTCGGCCAGGACCGCCGCGGGGTGGACATGGGCCCCTCCGCCCTGCGCGTGGCCAACCTGAACGCGCGCCTGCGGGCGCTCGGCTACACGGTGGAGGACGTGGGCAACATCGCCGTGCGCGTCCCCGAAGAGATGCCGATGGGCGAAAAGCGCGCCAAGTACCTGCCCGAAATCGTCGAAACCTGCAAAGAGCTCGCCCAGGTGGTCGCCAAGACCCTGGACGAAGGCTGGACGCCCCTCCTGCTCGGCGGCGACCACTCGCTCGCCATCGGCTCCATCGCCGGCGTCTCCGCCCACTTCCGCAAGCGCAAGGAAAAAATCGGCTACATCTGGCTCGACGCCCACGGCGACATGAACACACCCGAAACCACTCCCAGCGGCAACGTCCACGGCATGCCGCTCGCCGGCGCGCTGGGCTACGGCCCGCCGGAGCTGACCAAGATCTTCGGCTACGCCCCCAAGGTCGCCGCGGAGAACACCTCGCTCGTGGGCGTGCGCAACCTGGACAGCCGGGAGAAGAAAACCATCCGCGACTCCGGCATCCGCGTCTTCACCATGCGGGACCTCGACGAGCGCGGCATGCGCGCCGTGATGGAGGAAGCCCTGGCCCGCGCCACCGACGGCACCGCCGGCTTCGCCTGCAGCCTGGACATGGACTTCTGCGACCCGAGCGTCGCTCCCGGCGTCGGCACCCCCGAGCGCGGCGGGGTCACCTACCGCGAAGCCCATCTGGCGATGGAAATGATCGCCGATTCGGGTAAACTCCTGTCCCTGGAAGTGGTCGAAATCAACCCCGTGATTGACGAGCACAACCGCACCGCCCAGTTCGGCGTCGAGCTGGTGCTCTCCGCCCTGGGCAAAAAGATCCTGTAGCGGAGGCCGTACAGCCTGTCATTCTGAGGAGCGCGGGAGGCGACGAAGAATCTCAGCGCGGATTTCATGCTAGGCTGAGATTCTTCGCTCCGCTCAGAATGACAAGCAGATGAGTGGCAATGAGATCGTCATGGAGGCCACGATGAAGAAACTCTCTCTGATAGCAGCGGCCCTGCTGCTGGCCGCGCTGGGGGTGAGCGCGCAGCAGGCGTCTTCGGTCACGCTTCCGAAAGGGATTCAAGCGGTGCGCGTGCCCGCGCCCGGCGGCGCCATCTTGAGCTTCCGGCCGCGGGGGACGACGGTGGTCGAGCTGCGCGGCACCGAGCGCATGCCGAACGCTGCGGTGACGCTGAAAGTCGAGAGCCGCCCGGGCTTCGTCGAAATCGACATCAACCGCGGCGAAATCAAAAACCTCGAGCCCGCCAGCCGCTTCGGGCGCGACTTCCTCACCTACGTGCTCTGGGTGGTGTCGGTGGACGGCGAGGCCATGAACATCGGCGAGATCACCTTCGAAGGCGGCCAGCCCATCAGCATCAACGTCACCACCACCTTCCAGACCTTCTGGATGATGGTGACGGCCGAGCCCGACTTCGCCGTCAACGACCCGAGCCCGGTGGTGGTGCTGGTGAGCCGGGGCCAGGAGCACCTCGACACCGCCATCAAGGCCCACCCGGTGCGCGGCGAGTACATCTACTACACGAACTACACCGACTACGACGCGAGCCCGGCGGGCGAGCTGCCGGCCAACGTCCCCTCCGAGCTGCTCCAGGCGCGCAAGGCAGTCGAGCTCGCCTCCGAGTCCGGCCTGCTCGCCCACCCCACCGCGGAAGGCGAAGAACCTCTTCCCGACGAGCTCCGCGTCCGCGAGACGCTGCAACTCGCCCGCGACTTCCTCGCCCGCGCCGAAAAGTCTTTCCAGAGCGAAGGCGCCAGCCAGGAGGCCATCCAGTTCTCCCGCACCGCCGCGCAGATCGCCGAGAACGCCCGCGCCCTGGCGCTGGGCGCCGTGGGCGGCATCTACGTCCGGCAGCTCGACCGCGAGCTGGAGAAGCTCCGCGCCCAGTACCGTCAGTGCCAAGAAGAGCTGGCCCGGCTGCGGGAAGCGATGGCGCGGCAGGGCGACCGCTACAGCCAGCTCGAGGCCGCGCTCGACGCCGAGCGCCGCCGCACCAAGGACCTCGAAAGCCAATTGCTCGCCCTGCGCGAGCGCATCACGATGCTGGAAGCCGAACGCGACGCCTGCCTGAAGGAGAACGCCCGGCTCCGCCAGGAACGCGACCAGATCTGCGCCGAGCTCCGCCGCCAGCTCTCCTCCCTCGGCCAGCTCCAGCAGCAGGGCGGCAACCTGGTGCTGACGCTCGCTTCCGACATCCTCTTCGACTTCGACAAGTACGACCTGCGCCCCGCTGCCCGCGAGAACCTGGCCAGGCTGACCGTGGTCCGCCAACTTCTCTTTGCCGAGGCGGCCGTGCGCTACGAAGGCCACACCGACCTGGTGGGCGAAGAAGCTTACAACCAGTGGCTGTCGGAGCAGCGCGCCCTGGCGGTCTACCGCTACTTCCTCGAAGACCGCCTGGCCCGCACGCCGGACGAGGCGGCTCGCAGCCAGCTCCAAGACCAGTGGAAGCAGGTGGACGAGCTGCTCAAGATGACCTACGCCCAGGTGCGCCGCGCCCCGGAGAAGCGCCAGGAGCTGCTCGCCCCGCTGGGCGACACCGTCATCGGCAAGGGGATGCGCGAGCCGGTGGCGCCGGAAAAAGGGCCGAACGAGAAGAACCGCCGCGTCACCCTCAGCTTCCCCGAAGCCCAGACCGGCGACGTCACCGCGCTCTGCCCGGCCCCCGCCTCCGAGCCGTAAAGAAGCTGGGGACGGTCGTGTGATAGACTGAGCGCCAAGAGGCCGACAGTGAAGCGCCACCGTCAATTCACCGTCCTCATTGAGCGCGACCCAGAGGGTTACTACCTGGCGAGCGTCCCCGAGCTGCGCGGATGTCATACGCAGGCTAAGACGCTCGACATCTTGATGAAGCGCGTCCGCGAAGCCATTCAGCTCTGCTTAGAAGTCTGAGGGAGGGTTGCTCGGAGGCGATGGCCAAGCGGCGCGTGGGCGTGCTGTTCGGAGGACGCTCGGGCGAGCATGAAGTTTCGCTGGTCTCCGCCGCTTCCGTCCTGCGGGGGCTCAACCGCGACAAGTACGACGTCATTCCCATCGGCATCACCAAGGAAGGCCGCTGGGTGCTGCCCGAGGCCAAGCTCGCCGGCGAGTTGAGCCACACCGACCTGCGGCGGGCGCTGGCCGACGGCGCCGGGGTCGTCCTGCCCGCCGAGCCCGCCGCCACCGCCCTCCAGCCCGTCGGGCCGCGTGACGAAGGCTCGCCCCTGCCGCTCGCGCTCGACGTCGTCTTCCCCGTCCTGCACGGCACCTTCGGCGAAGACGGCACCGTGCAGGGGCTGCTCGAGCTGGCGGACCTGCCCTACGTGGGCGCGGGCGTGCTGGGCTCGGCGCTGGGGATGGACAAGGAGGTGCAGAAGCGACTGTTCTTGCAGGCGCGGCTGCCGACGGCGGCGTTCGTCTCGGTGCGGCGGGGCGAGTGGGAAGCCGACCGCAAAGCGGCGTTGGCGGAAGTGCGCCGCGCCCTGCGCCTGCCGGTGTTCGTCAAGCCGGCGAACCTGGGCTCTTCGGTCGGCATCAGCAAGGTGCGGAAGCCGACGGAGCTGGCGGCGGCGATTGACCACGCCGCCGAGTTCGACCAGAAAATTCTCATCGAGCAGGCCATCATCGGGCGCGAGATTGAAGTCTCCGTGCTCGGCAACGACGAGCCCGTCGCCTCCGTCCCCGGCGAAGTCATTCCCGCGCGCGAGTTCTACGACTACGCCGCCAAGTATTTGGAGGACACGACCCGCTTCATCGTCCCCGCCGAGCTTCCACCGCGGCAGGTGCGGCGCTTCCAGGTGCTAGCCGTGGCCGCCTTCCGCGCTATTGAGTGCTCGGGGATGGCGCGGGTGGACTTCCTGCTCGAGCGCCGCACCGGCAAGATCTTCATCAACGAGCTCAACACCATCCCCGGCTTCACCGCCATCAGCATGTACCCCAAGCTCTGGGAAGCAAGCGGCCTCGCGTACCCCGCGTTGCTCGACCGCCTCCTCGAGCTCGCCCTCGAGCGCCACCAGGAAAAAAAGCGCACCCGTTTCTCGGTTGATCTTCCCCAGAAGCGCGGCGGCGTGCTCAAAGAATAGCCAGCAATGTCCCATTCCGTTCAACCCAGCGGCTCCCGCCGCTGGGCCCCGTGGCAGGAGCCACGGGGTTGAACCACCGGGGGATTTCTGCCAGGAGTTAAGCCCGGAAAGGGAACTGGAACGCTACCGAATTGCTTGCCGGATTTACACAGCCGTCGCCGATTTGCTAGGCTGGTGGTGCGATGGCCAGCCTGTCTCTGCTCGAAGCCGAAGCCCCGCGGGCGCCCAGCCCCTGGCCGCTGCGCGTGGCGGCGGTGGTCGCCATCCTGGCGGTCAGCGGCGTCGTCCTCTACTGGCAGTTCCGCTACTACCCGGAGAAGAAGGCGGTCGAGCATTTCATGGAAGCGCTCCAGGCGGGCGACTACCCGACCGCCTACCGCCTCTGGAATGCGCCGCCCTCGTACGCCTACCAGGACTTCCTCGAAGACTGGGGCGAGACCACGTCCAGGGGGCGCGTCCGCAGCTACGAGATCGTCGGGGTGGAACCGAAGGCCCCGGTGGAAGTGGCCCTGCCCGGCCAGCCCACTATGCGCGTGGCCGGCTCGAGCTCCGGGGTCGTCGTCCGAGTGCGCATCAACGGCCAGCTCGAGCCGGTGCGCATCTGGGTGGAGAAGAAAGACAAGAGCCTCGGCTTCCCGCCCTTCTAGTGCCGTTCCAACTTTTTCCGCCGAGGAGGGCGGCCAGTCCCGAGGCTTCGGGAGCGGGGGGATAGCGGTAACTTCTTTTGGGGAGATCTAGGGTGAAATAGTTGGAACGGCACTAGCGGCGGGCGCGGGCCAACCCTTCCAGCAACTCCTTCGGCGTGCAGACGGCGGTGCCGAGCTTGCCCACGACGACGCCGGCGGCGGAGTTGGCCAGCTGCGCGGCCTCTTGGGGGGTGCCGCCGCTCGCGAGCGCCAGGGTGAGGGTGGCGATGACGGTGTCGCCGGCGCCGGTGACGTCGAAGACCTCCCAGGGCCGGGTGCGCACGGCGGCAACGCGCCGCCCCGAACCTTCGGGGCCCTTCTCGAACACCACCATCCCCTGGGCGCCGCGGGTGATGATGAGCGTCTGGCAGGGAAAGCGGGCCATCAGGTGGCGCCCGATGAGCTCGAGCTGCCGCTCGTTGCCAATGGTCAGCCCGCTGATCTCTTCCGCGCGCCGCTGGTTGACCAGCACCAGCCGCAGCAACCCCTCCACCGGCCGCGCCTTTTTCAAGTCCAGGAACACCGGCACGCGCCGCGCCGCCGAGATTTCGAGCAACTCCCCCAGCAGGCTGTCGGTCAGCACGCCCTTGTCGTAGTCGGAGAGCACCACGGCGTCGAGGCGGGCCGCCGCGCGGCGCAAGGCCCCGAGCAGCCGGCGCTCCAGCGCGGGCGTGAGCGGGCCGGCCCGCTCCCAGTCGGCCCGGACCACGTGCTGGTGGTCGGCGATGATGCGAATCTTGACGGTGGTGGGGCGCGCGGGGTCGCGCAGCAAGCCGCTCGCGCCCGCGCCCAGCCGCCGCAGCTCCCGCCGCACGCCGGCGCCGGCTTCATCGGCGCCCACCACGCCGAACACAAAAGGCCGCGCCCCCAGCGCCGCCAGGTTGGCCACCACGTTGCCTGCCCCGCCCAAGTGCGCGGTCTCCGGCTGGTTCACCTCGACCACCGGCACCGGGGCTTCGGGCGAGATGCGGCTGACGCTGCCGCGGATGAAGCGGTCGAGCATCAAGTCGCCCACCACCGCGATGCGCCGGCCGCGGAACCTCCGCACCAGCGCGCGCAGACGATTGGAGGAAGCAGCCATCAGGTCACCGACGACGGCACCGGGGTCAACACCCGCTCCACCGCCGCCTGTGCCTGCGCCAGCGTAATCGACAGGATGCACTCCGGTTGCGCGAAGGCGTAGCAGCGGTCGCCCCGGCAGGGGTTGCAGGCGTAGTAGTTCTGCACCAGCGCATGCGCGGCCCGCCAGGGACCCCAGGCGTTGGAGTCGGAAGAGCCGAAGAGCACCACCAGCGGCCGCGCCAGCGCGGCGGCGATGTGCATGGGCCCGCTGTCGCTCCCGACAAACAACGCGGCGCGCTCGATGGCGGCTACGAGCTCCGGCACCGTCAAGGGGTCGAGCCGCACCAACGGCTTGCCGCCGGCGCGGGCGACGGCGTCGAGCTTCGCTCCTTCCCCCGGCCCGCAGGTGAAGACCGGCGCCAGGCCGTGCTGCTGCTCGAGGAAGCGCGCCAGGGCGGCGTAGCGCTCAAACGGCCACTCCTTGGTGAAGAAGTTCGCGGCCGGGTGCAGGAGGGCGTAGCGCGTCCCCGGGCGCACGCCGCGCGCTGCCAGCTTCTGCGCGACTCCCTCCCGGGCCGCCGGCTGCGGGAAGATTTGCAGCGGCGGAATCTCCCCTTGCGGCAGGCCGGCGGCGTAGAACGGGGCGATCAGGTTTTCGACGGCATGGAGCCGGTCGCGCCCGAAGACCAGGCGCGGGTCGGCCAACGCCGTGTAGGCAAAGCGATAGCGGAAGCGGCTGGAGCCGATGCGGTGGCGCGCGCGGCTCAACCCGGTGAGCAGCGCGCTCAAAGTGCCGCCGTGGAGGTTGAAGCAGGCCGCGAAGCGCCGCCCGCGGAGTCGCGCCACCGTTTGGGCGAGGCGGAGCGGGCCGCCCGGCCCGGCGGGGGCGAGCTCGATCACTTCCTCCAGGTCGGGGTTGCCGGCCAGGATGGACGCGAAGCGGGCGTAGAGAAGCACGGAGAGACGCAGGTCGGGCCGCCACCGCTTGAGCGCCCGCAGCGCCGGCGTCACCAGCAACGCGTCGCCGAGCGACCGCAGGCGGATGACCAGCACCCGCGCGCCCGCGGGCAGCTCCGGCAAGAAAGCGGTCGAAGGCGAAGACATCGTCGCTCAGGGCTCGCGGCGGGCTTCTTCCACCAGCATGATGGGGATGTCGTCCTGGACGGGATAGACGCGGCGGCAGGTGGCGCAGCGCAAGCCCTTCTGGTCCGCGGTCGGCTGCACCGGGGTCTTGCACTCCGGGCAGACCAGGATTTTCAGCAACTCGGGGTCAATCGCCACGGGCGTCCCTCGGAGTCATCACTGCGCGCACTCTAGCACTCCCCCGCCCGCTTTGGCAACGCGGCCGCGCGCCCGAACCGGGCGCGCGCTTGGTCCCGACAGTCTTTCGGGCCTGTGCTAAGATGGAAGTTGCGAGCGAGCCCAGAGGAGACCGGCGTGACGGCACGCATCCTGAACGGAACCGAGCTTGGCCAGCAGATCCGCGCCGAGCTGCGTCAGCAAGTCGAGGAGCTGAAGCAGGCCGGCGTCACCCCCGGCCTGGCGGCGGTGCTGGTGGGCGAGAACCCCGCCTCGCGCATCTACGTCCGCAACAAGATCCGCGCCTGCGAAGAGCTGGGGCTCTACAGCGAGCGGCTCACGCCCCCGGCCACCACGACGACGGCCGAGCTGCTGGCGCTCATCGACGACCTGAACCGCCGGCCGGAGATTGACGGCATCCTGGTGCAGCTGCCGCTGCCCGCGCAGGTGGACACGCAGCGCGTCCTGCAGGCGGTCGATCCCGCCAAGGACGTGGACGGCTTCCACCCGATGAACGTCGGGGCGCTGGTGGCCAACCGGCCCGCCCTGCGCCCCTGCACGCCCGCGGGGGTGATGGAGCTGTTGGCGCGCAACGGCATCGCGCTCAAGGGCGCGCGCGCCGTGGTCATCGGCCGGAGCGACATCGTGGGCAAGCCCCTGGCCCTGCTCCTGCTCCACCAGCACGCCACCGTAACGGTCTGCCACAGCCGCACCCGCGACCTCCCCGGCGTGGCCCGCGAAGCGGACATTCTGGTGGCGGCCATGGGCAAGACGGCTTTCGTCACGCCCGACTTCGTCCGCCCCGGCGCCACCGTGATTGACGTCGGCATCAACCGCCTCGAAGACGCCGCCACCGCCGAAAAGCTTTTCGCCCGCCACCCGCAGCGGCTGGAGGAGTTCCGCAAGAAAGGCTCGGCGCTCGTCGGCGACGTCCACCCCGACGTCGTCGAAGTGGCCGGAGCGCTGACGCCGGTGCCAGGCGGCGTGGGCCCGTTGACCATCGCCCTGCTGATGGCGAACACCGTGCAGGCGGCGCGGCAGCGGCGCGGAGCTGTCAGCCGCGTCGAGGCAGTTCACTAGTTCCGCTCTTCTATGCTCAAGGTCGGCCTCACCGGCGGCATCGCCTCCGGCAAGACCACGGTGGCGGGAATGCTCGCCGTCCGCGGCTGCCGCATCCTTGACGCCGACCGCATCGCCCACCAGTTGATGGCCCCCGGCCAGCCCGCCTACGAAGAAATCGTCCGCGTCTTCGGCCGCGGCATCCTTGACGCCAGCGGAGCGGTTGACCGGAAGCGCCTGGGCGAAATCGTTTTCGCCGACGCCGCCCGCCGCGCGGAGCTCAACCGCATCCTGCACCCGCGGGTCATCGCCGAAATCGAAAAAGAATTCGTCCGTCTGGCCGCGGCGGAGCCGGAGGCCATCGCGGTGGTGGAGGCGGCGCTGCTGGTCGAGGCCGGCTACCACCAGCGGCTCGACAAGCTCATCGTTACCGTCTGCTCCCGCGAGCAGCAGCTCGAGCGTCTGATAAAGATGACGGGACTCGCGAGCGCCCAGGCCGAGCAGCGACTGGCGGCGCAGCTCCCGCTCGAAGAGAAGCGCCGCTACGCCGACTATGAAATCGACTGCTCCGACGCGCTGGCCGACACCGAGCGGCAGGTGGAGAAGCTGGTCGCCGAGCTGCGGCGGCTGGCCCGCGGCGCGTCCAAAGGCTAAGGGTTTCGTTTCGGAGGGAATCATGCGCATTCGGACCGTGGTGCTGGGAGTTCTCCTGCTGGCCGTGGCCATGCTGGCGGGGTACTGGGCGGGGACGCGGGCGCCGGCGCCGCCGCTGCCCGAGCCCTCGCTCGCGCCGCGCCCGGCTGACGCTGCCACCGGGGCGCCGCTCGCGACGCTGGCGCCCGTGCCGCCGGCAAACTTGAGCGAGGACGAGCGCAACAGCGTCGAGGTCTACGAGCAGGCGGCCGCGGCGGTCGTGAACGTCACCACGCGCGCGGTGGAGATGGACTTCTTCTACGGGCCCGTGCCGGTGGAAGGCTCGGGCTCGGGCTTCCTCATCGACGCGGAAGGCCACGTGGTGACGAATTTCCACGTGGTGGCGGAGGCGCGGCAGATCCAGGTGACGCTGGCCGACCGGCGGAGCTTCGAAGCGAAAGTCGTGGGCGTGGACCCGGTGACCGACCTGGCGGTGCTGCAAATCCGCGCGCGCGGCGGGAAGCTGCCCGCGCTGCCGCTCGGCGATTCGAGCCAGTTACAAGTCGGCCAGAAAGTGCTCGCTATCGGCAACCCCTTCGGCTTTCAGGGTACGCTGACCACCGGCGTCATCAGCGCCCTCGAGCGCACCATCCGCACCGAGACCGGGGCGCTCTTGGACGAAGCCATCCAGACCGATGCCGCCATCAACCGCGGCAACTCCGGCGGGCCGCTGCTCGACTCCTCCGGGCGCGTCATCGGGGTCAACAGCGTCATCTTGAGCCCCTCGGGCGGGAGCATCGGCATCGGCTTCGCCATCCCGGTCAACACCCTGAAGTTCATCCTGAACGACCTGATCCGCGAAGGGCGGGTGCGCCGGCCGTGGCTGGGCATCGCCGGGCAGGAGCTGGCGCCCGACCTGGCCGAAGCGCTGAAGCTGCCGGTGGGCCGCGGCGTCCTGATTGCGGAAGTGGTGCGGGGCGGGCCGATCGAGCGCGCCGGGCTGCGCGGGGGCGACCGCGTGGCGGTGGTGGGCCGCTACCGGTTCCTCGTGGGCGGCGACATCATCACCGCCATTGACGGCCAGCCGGTGAACTCCGCCATCGACATCAACCGCACGCTCTACAAGAAGCGCCCGGGGGAAACGGTGGAGATTACTTACTACCGCGGGCGGGAGAAGCGCACCGCGCGCGTGGCGCTGGCCGAGCGCCGCTAAAGGCTAGAGGTCGGGCTTGCCGTCCCGCACCATCTTGCGCAGGTCAAAGGTTGTATCGATGTCGGTTACCTTGGTTTCCCAGTGGAACTTGACCTTTGTTGTGCTGGGTTGAATCAGCGGTTTCCCTTCAAGCTCACGAGGGAAGGAGAACCTGACGGCGGAGAATCCCTGGTAAAACCCGAATGCAACGCGGACGGGGGCAAGCTTGTGCCGCGTCCCTTTAGGCTCGAGGTAGGCCGACTGGCCCACCTCTTCCTCTCCAGCCTCCCTAAGGAGTGAGACGCTTGGCCCGAAAACAACAATCAAGTAGTGGCTGGGTGTCACCGACAATTCCTTCTCGGTGTCCCCCAGGCCTCTTGTTCCTCTCAGTTGCTTCGATCGGACCAATGCCTCCCTCACCGTAAGCGACGACTCCCAGCGAACCACGAGGCCCTGCAGGGCCTGCGTCGCCTTTGTCCTTTCCCCTGGAGGTCCCACTCCTCTTGCCCCCGGTTCCCGGACGGTTACTTCGCGGATGACGGTTTCACCCGTCACAGGATTGGACTCCTGCCTGACCTCAGTCCGGCTAGTACCTCTATCAATAGTCCGGCTAGTACCTCCGCCCCGCGGTATTGTCGGGTCAGCCGTGCCCAAAGAATGGGCCCAGGGGGAACGACCGAGGATCTTCTCGACCTCTTGCTCGCTCCACTCCGTGTAGGGTTTCTCCTTCCAAGGCTCACCCGCCCAAAGAATCATGGTGGCCACCAGGACGGGACATAATCTAAGCAGGGTTCGGAAGGGTTTCATGCTCTCCTCCTCTCACGCAGGCGCGCGGAAGGAAAGGGAGTCCCCGGAGCAGCTATTGGAAGTGTTTGCGCCTGAAAGGAGATTACCGGCAAGAAAGCAGAGCTGTCAAGTAAAGCCGCCGGTTAGGGCAGGAAGAAGGAGCGGGGATTAATCTCGGTGATGACCCAGCCGTCCTTGGTGCGTTGGAAGTCGAAGGTAATCTGCTGGCGGCGCTTCTCGGTTTGCGAGGGGTTCTTGCGCGAGGCCATCGTCATCTCAGCGTCCACAATCATCACGGCGCGGTCGCCCTTGACCTCGACGCTCGCCTCGCGGGTGAAAACCCGCATTTCACCCGCCGAGCGCAGCAGCACGGTCACGCCCTCTTCAAAGCGCGGGTAGTCGTAGAACTTTTCGGTGTCGATCCACTCCTTCAGGGTCGAGGGGCTCAAAGCCTCGAAGCCGTCGGTGAAGTTCCGCAGGATGCGGCTCAAGACTTCGCGGGTGTCGGCCGTGCGCGTGCCGGGCTCGCTGCGGGTCTTCTTCTCGTCCTTCTTCTTTTCCTGGGCGTACGCCGACGGCGCGCCCAGCCCGGCGCCGGCCGCGGCCAGCGCCCCGGCCAGGAGCCACGCGGCGAACTGTTTTCGGTGCCTCATCGCCTGCCTCTCTGTCTGCTTGGATGCCTCTTTCCTCCGCGGGGTATCCTACATCCCTTCGTAGTGCGGCCCCCCGCCGCCCTCGGGCGGCACCCAGGTGATTATCGCGTAAGGGTCCATAATGTCGCAAGCTTTGCAATGGACGCAGTTCGAGGGATTGAGCTTCAGGCGCTTGCGGTCGCCCTCGGTGACGATTTCATAGACCGCGGCCGGGCAGAAGTACTGGCAGGGGTTGCCGTACTCCGTGACGCAGCGGGTGGCGCAGACGTTGGTGTCGGCGACGACGAGATGCGCCGGCTGGTTTTCTTCGTGGCGGGCGCCGGAGTGGTAGACGTCGGTCACCTTGTCGAAAGTGAGCTGCCCGTCGGGCTGGAACGCCGTCGGCGCCGCGCCAAGCTCGGCCAGCTTCTTGTAGTGCTCGTGCCCGGCGCGGTTCGAGTAGCGGGCGTAAAGCCCGCGGCCGCCGGTGATTTGCTGCAACGCCGCGTGGACGAGGCCCCGCCACAGGCCGCGCTCGAACCCCTGGTGGAAGTTGCGCACGCCCCAGAGCTCTTTCTTCACCCAGCTTTGCTCGACCTTGTCGGCAAAAGCCTTGAGCGTGTTTTCGGAGGTGTCGCCGGCGCCGAGCGCCTCGAAAATGGTTTCGGCGGCGAGCATTCCGGTCTTCAAGGCCATGTGGATGCCCTTGAGGCGCTGCGAGTTGAGGAAGCCGGCGCTGTCGCCGACCAGAAGCGCGCCGCTCACGTAGGTTTTCGGAATCGCCCACCAGCCGCCCTCGGGAATGGTCTTGGCGCCGAAGCGGAGCATCTTGCCGCCGTCGAGCAGCCGGCGGACGAACGGGTGCAGCTTGAAGCGCTGGAAGGCCATGTGCGGATCGAAGCGCGGGTCGGGGTAGTGCAGCCCGCTCACCAGGCCGAGCGAGACGCGGTCGCCCGGCAGCCCGTAAATCCACCCGCCGCCGTACATGTCGGACGTGAGCGGCCAGCCCATCGTGTGCCAGACGGTCCCGGGCTCGACGCGCCCGGCGGGCACTTCCCAGATTTCCTTGACGCCGATGGCGTAGACCTGCGGATTGCAGCCGGCCTCGAGCGAAAACTTCTGGAGGAGCTGCTTGGTGAGCGAGCCGCGCGGGCCTTCGGCCAGCACGGTGACTTTCGCGCGCAGCTCGTAGCCCGGCTGGAAGTTTTCTTTACGCCGGCCGTCTTTGTCCACGCCCTTGTCGCCGGTCAGGAGGCCGACGACGCGCGCGTTTTCGGTGAGGAGCGCCGCGCCGGCGAAGCCGGTGAAGACGTTCACGCCCGCCTTCTCCGCCCGCTGGCCCAGCCACTGGACGAGGCGGGCCAGCGAAATGACGTAGTTGCCGTGGTTGCGCAGCGGCGGCGGGGTGATGGGAAAACGAATCGCGCGCGACTCGGTGAAGAAGTAAGCCGCGTCGTCGCCGACCGGCGTGTCGAGCGGGGCGCCTTCTTTCTCGAAGTCGGGCACCAGCTCGCGCAGCCCCCGCGGGTCAAGCACCGCGCCCGAGAGCGAATGCATGCCGAGCTCGTCGGCCTTCTCGAGGACGTAGATGTTCTCGGCGCTCAGCCCGGCAGCCGGATTCTTGGCGATGAGCTCGGCCAGGCGCAGGGCGCAGGCCAGTCCCGCCGGGCCGGCGCCGACGATGACTACGTCGGCCTCGAGCCGCTCCCGCTCGATTCTGATGTCCGCCATCGCGCCTAAAGTCTACTAGAAGTTGTCTGTCATTCCGAGCGAAGCGAGGAATCTGTTTTTTCCGAGGGCAGTTTGAACAAGCAGGTCCCTCGCCCGTACGGGCTCGGGATGGCAGCGCCTGCGAATCAGCCGCTGCCACCTTTTTCGAGGGCTTCGATGAGGGCGGGGACGATTTCAAACAGGTCGCCGACGATACCGTAGTCGGCCACTTCGAAAATGGGGGCGTGCTGGTCTTTGTTGATGGCGACCACGGTGCGCGAGCCTTTCATCCCGACGACGTGCTGGATGGCGCCCGAGATGCCGAGCGCGAGATAGAGCTTGGGCGCCACGGTCTGCCCGGAGCTGCCGATCTGGCGCTCCATGGGCAGCCAGCCTTCGTCGCAGATGGGCCGCGAGGCGCCGAGCTCCCCGCCCAGCAGCCCGGCGAGCTTCTTCGCCATTTCCAGGTTCTCCGGGGCCTTGATGCCGCGGCCGACGGCGACGATGACCGCGGCCTGCGAGAGGTCGACCGCCTGCTTGGCCTCGCGGAAGAGCTCGCCGGGTTTCGTCCGAATCTCGGCCGCGTCGAGCTTGATTGCGGCTTTTTTCACTTCCGCTTTCTTGTCGCCGGCTTTCACCTGGTCGCCGCGGAAGGCGCCGGCCTGGAAGGTGACGAAGTGGGGCGCGGCGCCGAGCGGGAGGATGTCGGCGTTCGTTTTGCCCTGGAACATCTGCCGGATGAAAACCGTTTGGCCGCCCTCGCGACGGAAGCCGATGCAGTCGGCGATGAGCGCGCGGCGGAAAGCGGCGGCGAGCTTGGGGGCGAAGTCACGCACCTGGTAGGTGTGCGGCAGGAGGACGAGCGCGGGCTGGAGCTGCTCGACGAGCTGCCGGAGCGCGGCGGCATAGCCGTCCGGCGTGTAAGGGTCGAGCAAGTCGTGCTCGACCAGCCACATCTCCTCGAGCTTCTTCGCGGCGAACTCTTCCGCCAGCTTTGCGACGCCTTTGCCCGCCAGCGCCGCCACCAGGCGCGCGCTGCGGGCATCGGCCAGCTGCTGCCCCGCCACGAGCGTCTCCCAGCTCTGCCGGTTCAACTGCCCCTGGCGCTGTTCAGCGATGACGAGGATCGTTTCAGCCATTACGCGTCTCCATCACTCTGTCTGGAACCCAAAGGCACTGTCATTCCGAGCCCGTGATTGCCTTGGCGGCGAGGAATCTGCTTCTGTTGTTGAAAAGCAGGTCCCTCGACTGCGCCCGACCCCTAAGGGGTTCGGGCTACGCTCGGGATGACAGGTACATTTCATAGGTCAGAGGATGCGGGCTTCGTGCCTCAACTTTTCGAGCAGCTTCGCCGCCATTTCCTTCGGCTGCCCCTCGAGGAACTCGGTCTTCTTGGTTTTTTGCGGGACGTAGATCTTCTTCGTCTCCTGCGTGGCGGCCAGGTCGGCGGGCAGGACGTCGGCGCGGCTGACCGCGCGGATTTCCTTCTTCTTCGCGGCCATGATGCCCTTGAGCGAGGCGTAGCGGGGCTTGTTGATGCCCGACTGGATGGCGAGCACGGCCGGCAGGGGCAGCTCGATCCACTGGAACCAGCCGGCTTCAAGTTCGCGCTTCACTTTCAGTCTCCCGTCCGCGACCTGGATTTCCATGATGATGGTGGCGTGGGGCAGGCCGAGCAGCTCGGCCACGAGCACGCCCGTCTGCCCGTAGCCGTGGTCGTCCGACTGCAGCCCCGTCAGGATGAGGTCAAACTTTTCTTCCCGCATCGCTCCGGCCAGCGCCGCCGCCATCTGCAGCGGGTCGAGCGCGTAGAACTGGTCGTCCTGGACGTGCAGGGCGCGCGCGGCGCCTTTGGCCAGGCCTTCCTTGATGACCTGGCGGACGCGCTCGGGGCCGAGCGAGATGACGACCACTTCGCCGCCGTGCTTCTCCGCCAGTTGTAGCGCGGCTTCCAGGGCGAAGTTGTCCGGCTCGCAGGTTTCGTAGCTGATGTCGCCTTCGCGCACCCAGGTGGCTGCGTCGTTAATCCGTAGCGGCGCGTCTTTGGCGGGAACCTGCTTCAGGCAGACGCCGATCTTCATTCGGCTACCCTGTTTCTTTCCTCTGCGATTCCTCTGCGTTCTCTGCGTCTCAGCGGTTCACTCCCTCACCGCAGAGGCGCAGAGGTCGCAGAGAGGAACTCATTTGCTTTCCCAGCGCTTGAAGAGCAGGGCGGCGTTGGTGCCGCCGAAGCCGAAGGAGTTCGAGAGCGCATAGCGAACCTCGGCCTTGCGGGCCTGGTTGGGCACGTAGTCGAGGTCGCAGTCGGGGTCAGGCTTTTCGTAGTTGATGGTGGGCGGCAGGATTTGGTCGCGCAGGGCGAGCACGCTGAGGCCGGCTTCGAGCCCGCCGGCGCCGCCCAGCAGGTGCCCGGTCATGGACTTGGTGGAACTCACGGGGAGTTTCTTGGCGTGCTCGCCGAAGAGGCGCTTGACGGCGGCGGTCTCGATTTTGTCGCCGATGGGGGTGGAGGTCCCGTGGGCGTTGATGTAGTTGACCTCTTCGGGGCGGACCCCGGCGTCCTTGAGCGTTGCCTGCATCACGCGAAAAGCTCCCTCGCCGTTTTCGGCCGGCTGGGTGATGTGGAAGGCGTCGCCGCTCATCGCGTAGCCGACGACTTCCGCCAGAATGCGCGCGTGGCGCCGCTGGGCGACTTCGAGGGCCTCGAGGATGAGGATGCCGGAGCCCTCGCCGATGACGAAGCCGTCGCGGTCGGCGTCGAAGGGCCGGCTGGCGCGCTCGGGCTCGTCGTTGCGGGTGGAAAGCGCGCGCATGGAGGTGAAGCCGCCCACGCCCATGGGGGTGATGGCCGCCTCGGTGCCGCCGCAGATCATGGCGTCGGCGTCGCCGCGAGCGATGATCTTGTAGCTGTCGCCGATGGCGTGGGCCGAAGCCGAGCAGGCGGTGGCGGTGGCCGAATTCGGCCCCTTGGCCCCGGTGCGGATGGAGACGTTGCCGGCGGCCAAGTTGACGATAGTGGCGGGAATGAAAAAAGGCGAGATGCGCCGCGGCCCCCCGGCCAGCAGCTCCGAGTGCTCCCGCTCGATGACGTCGAAGCCGCCGATCCCCGAACCGATGTAGACGCCCGTGCGCTCGGCCAGCTCCCCGGCGAGGGTGAGGCCGGCGTGCTTCATGGCGAAGTCGGTGGCCGCCAGGGCGAAGACGATGAAGCGGCCCATCTTCTTCAGCTCTTTCTTCTCGACGAACTGGAGCGGGTCGAAGTTCTTGACTTCGCCGGCGAAGCGGCAGGGGTGCTGCGAGGCGTCAAAGAGGGTGATGGGGGCGATGCCGCTCCGGCCGGCGCAGAGCGCTTTCCAGACTTCTTCGGTGCCGATGCCCACTCCGCAGAGCAGGCCGATGCCGGTGACCACGACCCGACGGCTGCTCACCGGCGCACCCCCGCTCCGCCAAAGAGGAACCGGCTGGCAGGAGGGGCGAACACGGGGTGAATCAGGACTTCTTCTTCTTCTCGATGTACTCGATGGCGTCCTTGACGGCGGTGATCTTTTCCGCGTCCTCGTCGGGGATCTCGATGCTGAAGGCCTCTTCGAACGCCATTATCAGCTCGACCTGGTCGAGCGAGTCGGCACCCAGGTCGTCCACGAAGGACGCCGTGTCGGTGACCTCGGCTTCGTCCACGCCGAGCTGCTCCACGATGATCTGCTTCACCTTGTCCCGCACCGCTGCCATGATTTGCTCCCTCCCTGCCTGCCGCAGGCAGGCTCGGCTGAAACTCCGGGGGACGACAGAAGCGCCTATTCTACCCGCCCGCGCGCATGGGGTCAACTCGCCCGCTAGGCCAAGTACAAACCGCCGTTGATGTCGAGCACGTGGCCCCTCATTTGTCATCCCGAGCCCCGAAGCTTCGGGGCGAGGGATCTGCTTTTCTCCCTCGCCTACGCCAGGTAGAGCCCGCCGTTGATGTCGAGCACGTGACCGGTCAGGTAGCTGGCCTCATCCGAGGCGAGAAAAAGAATCCCCGCCGCCACCTCGCGGTCCGTCCCCATCCGCCCGAGCGGGATGCGGGCAATCAGCTCTTCTTTGACCTTGTCGGGCAGCGGGTCGGTCATCGGCGAAACGATGAACCCCGGCGCCACCGCGTTCACCGTGATCCCCCGCGAAGCCACCTCCACCGCCAGCGCCTTGGTCAACCCGATGAGCCCGGCCTTGGCGGCGATGTAGTTCACCTGGCCGACGTTCCCCGCCTGGGCCACCACGGAGCTCACGTTGATGATGCGCCCGCCCCGCTGCCGCAGCATCCCCGGCAGCACCTGCTGGATGCAAAGGTGGGCGCCGGTCAGGTTCGTCTGAATCACCGCGTCCCAGTCGGCGCGCTTCATCCGCAGGGCCAGCTGGTCGCGGGCGATGGCGGCGTTGTTGACGAGGATATCGATGCGGCCGAACTTTTCGAGCGCCTTGGCGAAGCCCGCCTTGATCTGCTCTTCGCTCGCCACGTCCATCGGGACGGCCAGCGCCTCGCCGCCGCCCTTCTTGATTTCCCCTTCGAGCGCGGCGAGCTTGTCCGCGCTGCGCGCCGCCAGCACCAGGCGCGCGCCGTGCTCGGCGAGCAGCAGGGCCGTGGCGCGGCCGATGCCCTGCGACGCCCCGGTGACAACGGCGACTCGCTCCTTGACGGTCACGAGGCCGCCTCCTGCGTGGCCCCGGCGAGTTGAGCCAGGGCTTTCTCCAGGCTGGCCGGGTCTTCGACGTTGAGCACGACGACGCTCCGGTCAATCTGCCGCCACAACCCAGCGAGGACTTTCCCGGGGCCGACTTCGACGGCGCGGTCGCAGCCGAGCGCGGCCAGCTTGCGCATGGATTCTTCCCAGCGCACCGGCGCGGGCACTTGGCGCACCAGCGCGTCGCGCGCCGCTGTTCCTGTCCTCACCAAGTCGGCGTCGACGTTGGTCACAAGTGGCACGCGCAGGTCGCGGAACGAAATGCTGTCGAGTTGCTTCTTCAGCGGCGGCACCACCGGCGCCATCAGCGCGCAGTGGAAGGGGGCGCTCACCGGCAGGCGAATAGCGCGCTTGGCGCCCGCGGCTTTGGCCGCTTCCATGGCGCGCTCGACCGCCGCCGCGTGCCCGGAGATAACGACCTGCTCGGGCGAATTGAGATTCGCTGCGGAAACCACTTGTCCTTGCGCCGCCTGCGTGCAGGCGGCTTTCACCTTGTCGGCCGGCAAACCCAGGATGGCGGCCATGGCGCCCTCGCCCGCCGGCACCGCCTGCTGCATGTATTCGCCCCGGCGGCGAACCGTCACCACCGCATCGGCGAGCGAAAGCGCACCCGCGGCCACGAGCGCCGAGTATTCGCCCAGGCTGTGCCCGGCCACATAGTCCGGCTTCACGCCCTTTTCCTCGAGCACGCGAAAGGCCGCGACCGAGCAAGCCAGGATGGCCGGCTGGGTGTTGGCCGTCAGCTTCAACTCTTCCTCCAGCCCTTCGAAGCACAGCCGCGAGAGCGGAAAGCCTGCCGCTTGGTCGGCTTCGTCGAAGACGGCGCGCGCCGCGGGGAACGCCTCGGCCAGAGCCTGGCCCATGCCGGCCGCCTGCGACCCCTGTCCCGGAAAAATGAACGCGAGTTTCCCCATCGTTCCTCGACGCGCCGGCCCGCGGCTACTTGGCCACGAGAGCCAGCTCCTTCTCGATTTTTTCGTTGATGCCGGCGTCGGAGAAGCCGGCGGCGACGCGGATGGCGTTCTTGATGGCGTTGGCGTTGGAGCGGCCGTGGCAGATGACGCAGACGCCGCGGATGCCGAGCAGAGGCGCCCCGCCGTACTCGGAGTAGTCGAGCCGCCTCTTGAACTCGTCGTAGGCCTGGCGCGAGAGCACGTAGCCCACCTGGGCGGTGAGGTTGCTCGACATCGCCTCCTTGAGCATGGCCATGATGGCCTCGACCATCCCTTCGCTGATCTTCAGCGCCACGTTGCCGATGAAGCCGTCGCAGACGATGACGTGGACGTCGCCGCCGTAGAGGTCGCGGCCCTCGACGTTGCCGACGAAGTCGAAGCTCAAGGGCGTTTCCTTCAACCGCTTGTGCGTCTCCCGCACCACTTCGTTGCCCTTGCTCGCTTCCTCGCCGATCGAGAGCAGCCCCACCCGCGGCCGCGCCACGCCGAACATCACCCGGTAGTACACCTCGCCCATGATGGCGAACTGGTGCAGGTGCTGCGGGCGGCAGTCGACGTTGGCGCCGACGTCCACCAGCACCGCGGGCGTGCCGCGCTTGGTGGGAAAAACCGAGGCGAGCGCCGGCCGGTCCACTCCCGGCAGCGTCCCGAGCTCCATCTTGGCCGCCGCCATGGCCGCGCCGGTGTTGCCGGCCGAGACCATCCCCTGCGCCTTGCCCTCGCGCACCTGCAGGGCGGTGAGGCGCACGGAGGCCTCGGGCTTGCGCCGCAGCGCCTTGACCGGGCTTTCGTCCATGGCAATGACGTCGCTGGCCGGGACGATGGAGATGGGCAGAGAGTTGGCGTTCTGGCGCGCGAGGTGGCGCTCGAGCAGGGCGGGCTGGCCGACCAGTTGCACGGCCACGCCGTAGTCGCGCGCCGCCAGCACCGCGCCTTCGACTTCGACCTGGGGAGCGTGGTCGCTCCCCATGGCGTCAACCGCAATCGTGGTCATGGAGGGGTTGGTCACTCGCGCCCCCCGCCCCGGGGCTACTCCGTCTCCACCGCCACCACCGGCCGCCCCCGGTAGTAGCCGCAGTGCGAGCAGGCGCGGTGGGGCGGCTTGGGCTCGTGGCAGTTGGGACACTCGCCGAACGGGAGCGGGGTGATGAAGTCGTGCGTGCGCCGCTTGTTCTTGCGGGTCTTCGAATGACGCCGTTTGGGGTTGGGCATGGAATCCTCTTGTTTTGTACTTTGTACCTTGTCCTTTGTAGAGGCGGCCTGCCTGCCGCAGGCAGGCTTTACGCCGCCATCCTTGGCGGGATAAACCCGCCGCTACAATCGTTAGCGCGAACTCTTCTTCTTGGCCACCCACTCGGCCAGCGGCGCCAGCCGCGGGTCCACCGCCCGCGGGCCACAGCGGCAAGCCTCCCGGTTCAGGTTCATCCCGCAACCGGGACAGAAACCCCGGCACTCCTCCCGGCAAACCACCTTCATCGGCAGCGCCAGGTAGACCTGCTCGGCCACCACGTCGGCGAGGAACAGCCCCTCGCCGACGTAGAAGCCGACTTCGAGGTCGTCCGGCTTCAGGCCGACCTCCTCGTCCCGGGCGATGGCGCTCACCGGGCGGTAGTGCAAATCGAAACGCGAAGCGATGTCCCGCTCGACCGGCTCCAGGCAGCGGGCGCAGGCAAGCTCGAGCCGCCCGGCCAGCCGCCCGACAACGTGAATCTCCGCGCCTTCCAGCTCGGCGGCCAGCTCGACAGTAAGCGGGGCCGCCTGCCGGAACTCCCCGGCGCGAAAGTCAATGGTGCCGGGCGCGAACTCTTCGTGGAACCGGAGCGGATGCCGCTCCAACTCCTTGACGCCGATAAACATGCCCTCTTGGGCACCCTGAGCTTGCCGAAGGGTCAGCCGAAAAGAGTCCTCATTATCGAGGCGCACCTGCCCAAAAGTCAACCCGGCGCGCCTCAGAGGGACGCCTTGAGAGCCAAAGCTTCTTGGTGCACTCGGAAGATGTAGGTGTCGGTCATGCCGGCGATGTAGTCACAGGCAACACGATGCACCGGAATGGTCTTGGTCTGCTCGAAGTACTGCGGGGGGAGGCGGTCGGGGCGGGCGAGGTAAAGCTCGAACAACTCTTCCAGCACCTTGACGGCGCGCTCGCGCTCTTCGTTGATCTGCGGCTGGCTGTAGAGCCGCTGCCAGAGGAATTGCTTGAGGGCGCGGTTCGCCGCCGTGCCCTCGGGGCTGAAGGCGACGAGCCGGGCCGGGGCGAGGCGCACGGCTTCGACCGAATCAATTCCCTTCTCCGCCAGCGTCTTCCGCGTGTGCTCGATGAGGTCGGTGGTGAGGTGGTTGATGATGCGCTTCAGGACTTCGTTGAACTGGAGCTTGGGCGTGGCCTGCGGGTAGAGGCGGGCGACCTCGTCGGCGAGCCCGGCGTAGAGCGGGACTTCCGCGGCCATGGCCTTGCGCTCGAGGAGCTTGGCTTCGTAGCCGTCGTCGAGGTCGGCGGAGTTGTAGGCAATCTCGTCGGCCAAGTCGATGAGCTGGGCTTCGAGCGGGGGGCGCTCGGCCAGGCGGTAATCGGCGAGCTCGGGGTGATCGTTCGCGGCATAGTCGCGTGAATGCTTGATGATGCCCTCGCGCACTTCAAACGTGAGGTTGAGCCCGGGGAAGGCGGCGTAGCGCTGCTCGAAGCGCTCGACGATGCGCAAGGCGTGGAGGTTGTGGTCAAACTGGTCGCCGCGGGCGCGCATCAGCTCGTCGAGCTTGTCTTCGCCGGCGTGGCCGAAGGGCGGGTGGCCGATGTCGTGCACGAGCGCCAGCGCCTCGCAGAGGTCGGCGTCGAGCCCGAGCGCCCCGGCGATGGTGCGGCTGATCTGCGCCACCTCGAGCGTGTGGGTCAGACGGTTGCGGAAGTGGTCGGAGTAGCGCCGGGTGAAGACTTGCGTCTTGGCCTCGAGGCGGCGGAAAGCGCGGGCGTGGATGATGCGGTCGCGGTCGCGCTGGTAGTCGTTGCGGTAAGGGTGCGGCGGCTCGGGATAGCGCCGGCCGGCGCTGCGCGCCACGTCCATCGCATAAGGAGCGAGAGGCATTGCCGGTATCTTACACGAATCCGACAGGGCAGACGGCGCGCGGGGCTAGGGTTTGGTGGGAGCCGCCGCAGCCGGCGGCGGGGCGGGTTCACCGCGAGCGGGCGCGGCCGGCGGCGGAGCCGGCAGGAGCTCGAGCCGGCGGGTGGCTTCGGTGGCGATGGGGGTGTCCGGGAACTCGCCCTTGACCTCTTCGAGCAGGCGACGCGCTTCGGCGGCGTCGCGGTGGCTCACCAGTTGCGCCAGAGCGAGCTGCGCGGTGGCGCGGGGGACGGTGACGGCGGGGTGGTCGGCGAGGTCGCGGTAGAGCTTTTCGGCCTCGGCGGCGCGCCCGAGAGATTCGTAGTAGCCGGCTAGATGAAGCTTAGCGAGGGCGGCGACGTTCGGGTCGGCGGCCCGCGTGAGCTCTTCCAGTCCCGCCAAAGCGCTGTCGTGCTCGCCTCGTTCCCACTGGCAGAGGGCCTGGTAGTGCTTGGCGAAGAGCGCGGCGCGGGTCCGTGGGAAATCAGTGCGCAGGGAGGCGAACTCTTTCTCGGCGGCGGTGAACTTTTCCTGCTCGCTGGTAAAAGTCTTTCGGGTCTCGCCCGGGAGCGGCGGCAGGCCCGCCTGCACGGGGGCCTCGAAGGTCATCAAGGCCGCGCCCAGAGCGGCGTTGCCCTGGTGCTCCTGCTGGCGCGAGTACCAGTAGAAGCCGCCGAGCGCGCCGCCGGTAAGCACGACGGCCAGGGCAAAGGTCACGAGCAGCCGGCCGTGCTCTTCGACGTAGAGGTAGAGCGCGTCGGCCGAGTCAATAAACTCGTCGTGCTTGAGCTCCTGCCGCTTCAGCCGCGCCACGCCGTCCACTCTCCTTCGCGCCGGGGATGCAAACCAGCGATGTTAGCAGTGGGGTCCACAGGCGTCAATCCGCCGGGCGGCGTGGACGGCGGGGTTGTCCCTCCGGTGGCGGCGTAAAGCCGCCTCTACAGGAGAGGTTGGGGCCAGCGCGGCCTCTCCCCTCGGGGCGGGATGCGTTATGCGTCCGGGATGCATCCGGACGCATGGGAGGGGCATTCTAGGAATGGCCGGGAAGGGGAAGAGGCATCGATGCACAGGGCACCGAGCGTAGAGCAACGGGGATCGGGACAAGCCGGTGACGAATCCCGGACAACGGGATTCGTCGCCGCTACCCTGCCCAGCTGGAGGACAACCCCTGGGGGAGCGCGGAGGCGCGGGTCATGGCAGCCGAGCCGCCGGCGTGGCGCGACCGCGCCGGTACCAGCTCCGCAGCAGCAGGCACACGGCCACCAACAAAACCCCCGTAAGCATGGACGGCACCCAGTACAGCAGCCGGCCGAAGCCCTGCGCCGGCGGGACGGCCAGAATGCGGGGGCCCTGGCGCTCGACGTAGTAGTCGAGGACTTGCTCGTCCGTCAGCCCCTGGGCCAGAAGCTGGCGCACTTCGGCGCGCATGGTGCGAGCCGCCTCCGACTCGTGCTGGTCAATCGTCTGGGTGAAGCAGCAGGGCGCCATCAGCTTTCGTTCCAGCAGCCGGGCGCGCGACTCCAGAGGCGGCGTCTCCGCTGCCACGCCGGCCGCCGCCAGAAGCAGCGCCGCGAAGCACACGCAAGGCGGAAAACGCGTGGGAAGACTTGCCATCCCGGGTCCTAGCTGGCGGCGAGAATCTTTTCCGCCTCTTCCCGGTCGGCCTCCATGACGAGCGGGATGCCGCTGGTGCGCGCGGCCTCCGGGGTGAGGGCGGCGATGTCGTCCCGCGAGATGTGTTCGAGCGCGAACTTGCGCGCCCCGCACATCAGTTGCCGCAGCCCCTGGGCCACGCGCTGGTAGTAAGTGTAGAAGCCGATGGCGCCGGTGGGGATCTTCTTGAAGCGGTCCTTGTACCGCTCCTGGAGCTCGGGCGCGGTGACGAAGACTTCGCCGACCGTGGTCCCGAAGCGCTCGATGTAGATGGGCAAGGCGTTTTCCTGGATGCGCCGGCCGATGGTCTTGCCCACCATGGCGGCGGCCAGCGGCGAGCGCGCCCAGGCGATCAGCTTGACATAGGGCGCGGCCAGGGCGAAGCCCTTGAAGATCTGGTCTTCGAAAGTGAAGCCGCCCGCGAGCGCGATGGGCGGGACGTAGCGGCCTTGCTTGGCCAGCCGGTCGCAGTACTGGTAGAGGAGTGAGTGCAGCTCGATGCCGGGCACGCCCCACTCGTTCATCATCCGCCAGGGGCTCATGCCGGTGCCGCCGCCGGCGGCGTCGACGGTCAGCAGGTCGAGCTCCGCCTCCGACGACCACTTCACCGCGCGGGCGAGGTCGGCCGGGCGGTAGGCGCCGGTCTTGAGCGTCACCCACTTGGCGCCGAGCTTGCGGAGCGCTTCGGCGCGGCGGAGGAAAGAGTCGCGCTCCGCCATGCCGATGCGGGAGTGGCGCTCGAACTCGCGAAAGCTGCCGCGGCGAAAAGCCTCTTCGACCACGGGGTCGTCCGGGTCGGGCAGCACTACGTAGCCGCGCTGCTTGAGCATACGAGCTTTCTTCAGGTCGCGGATTTTGACTTCCCCGCCGATGTCTTTCGCGCCCTGGCCCCACTTGAGCTCGACCGCCTTCACGCCCAGCTTCTCGAGGGCGTACTCCTGCACGCCCAGCTTGGTGTCCTCGACGTTGGCCTGAAGGATGACTTCGCCGTAGCCGTCCTCCTGCCACTCGCGGAAGCATTGGACGCGCCACTCGAGCTCGGGGCTCGAAAGCAGGCGGCCGTCGGTGAGCTGCGACTGCGGATCCATGCCGCAGACGTTTTCTCCGATGGTCAGGCAGGTGCCGGTGATGGCGGCGCCCGCCGCCAGGCTCTCCCAGTTGTTCTTGGCCACGTTGGTCGAGCCCATGGCGGCCAGGATGAAGGGCAGCCGCGAGCGGATGCCGGGGGCGCGGCCGATGGTGACTTCGAGGTTCACGTTCGGGAAGAGCGCCTTGTTCGAGTCAGCCTCGATTCCCCAGGCGCCGGTGGCCCGGCCCAGGATGGTGAAGTGGGAGAGGTCGATCGGGTAGTCCTTGGCCGAGGCGGTGGTGATGATCCCGAAGGGCTGCGGGTAGATCATCTCCGGGCCGCGGTAGGCCGACTTGCCGATCTCGCACATCCCGATGCAGCCGTCCACGCAGGTAGTGCACATCCCGCTGAAGGGGCTGATCGAGTCTTCGGTGCGGTTCTTGGTCAGCGTCGCCGCCGACGCGTTCAGTCGCGAGTACGTCATGGGACCTCTCCTTTTACTTCGGGCTCTCCGGGGGTTTCACTGCCGGCCAAACCAAATCCTGCCGCAGCGGCCCGGCCAGCTCGCAGGCCACGCAGGGGTCGAGGAAGCACATGGCGTGGTCGTGGTAGTCGAGGCAGGCCGGGGCGAAATTCAGGCAGCCGCTGCAGAGCGTCGTCTCCGCCTCCGCCCCGTGGCAGCGCAGCTCGCACACCGGGCAGATGTACATGCAGGCACCGCACTGCCGGCAGATGTCCGACTGCGGGCGGAAGGGCGCCATCACCTTGCGGCGGTTTCCCCGGTAGGCGAAGCCGATGGCCCCGGCCATCATCTGCTCGCGGCAGATGCGCACGCACTTGCCGCACTGGATGCAGTCTTCGAACTCCGGCGTGAGACGCACCCGGGTGACCCCGTAGCGGCTGGCCAGGTCCTGGATGGTCTTCGACTGCGGCGTGGTGGCGACGTAGAGCTCGAGCAGCAATTGCCGGGCCCGCTCCACGCGGGCCGAGTGGGTCTGCACCACCAAGCCGTCGTCGGCCGGGAGCGTGCAGGCGGCCTGGAGCTTCGACCGCGGGCCGTTCGTCACTTCCACGAGGCACAGCCGGCAGGCGCCGTAGGGCGTGAGCCCGTCGTCGTGGCAGAGCGTGGGAATGGGGAGGCCGAGGAAGCGCGCCGCTTCGAGCACGGTGGTGCCGCGCTCGACCTCGACCTCGATGCCGTTGATGGTCAGCTTCGGCATTCGCTCCTCACGTCACCAGCACCGCCTTGGGCTGGCAGACTTCGAGACACGCCCCGCACTTGATGCACTTGGCGGCGTCAATCGTGTGCGCGGCTTTCTTCTCGCCCAGGATGGCTTCCGTGGTGCAGACGTGCACGCAGGCATGGCAGCCGTCGCAGAGCGTGGGCTCGATCGAGTAAGTAATGAGCTGCTTGCAGACCTTGGCGGGGCAGCGGCGCTCGCGCACGTGGGCCAGGTATTCGTCGCGGAAGTAGCGCAGGGTAGTGAGCACGGGGTTGGGGGCGGTCTGGCCGAGACCGCAGAGCGAGGTCTCCCGCACCATCCAGCCCAGGTCTTCGAGCAGCTTCAGGTCGTCCTCCGCGCCCTGGCCCTGGGAGATGCGGGTGAGAATCTCGCGCATCCGCTGCGTGCCCTTGCGGCAAGGGAAACACTTCCCGCAGGACTCTTCCTCGAGGAACTCCATGAAGTAGCGGGCGACGTCCACCATGCAGTTGGTCTCGTCCATCACCACCATGCCGCCCGAGCCCATCATCGAGCCGGCTTCGGTGAGCGCCTCGTAGTCGATGGGGAGGTCGATCAGGCTGGCGGGGATGCAGCCGCCCGAGGGGCCGCCGATCTGCACCGCCTTGAGGGCGCGGCCGTTGGGGATGCCGCCGCCGATTTTGTAAATCATCTCCCGCAGGGTGATCCCCATGGGCACTTCGACCAGGCCGGTGTTGTTGATCTTGCCCACGAGCGAAAAAACCATCGTGCCCTTGCTGCCGGTGGTACCGATGGCGGCGTACCACTCCGGCCCGCGGTTCACGATGACCGGCACGCTCGCCCAGGTCTTGACGTTGTTGATGACGGTGGGCTTGCCCCACAGGCCTTTTTGCGCCGGGAAGGGCGGGCGCGGCAGCGGCTCGCCCACGTGGCCTTCGATGGAGGCGATGAGCGCGGTCTCTTCCCCGCAAACAAAGGCGCCGGCGCCCTGCACGAGGCGGATGCGGAAGTCGAGCCCGGAACCCAGGATGCTCTCCCCCAGCAGCCCGCACTCCTCGGCCTGGGCCAAGGCGACGCGGAAGTGTTCGACCGCCAGCGGGTACTCCGCCCGCACGTAGATGTAGCCTTCGCGGGCGCCCAGGGCGAAGGCGCCGATAATCATCCCCTCGATGACGCTGTGGGGGTTGCCCTCGAGGAGGCTGCGGTCCATGAAGGCGCCAGGGTCGCCTTCGTCGGCGTTGCAGATAAGGTACTTCGGCGTGGCCGGCTGCGCCCGCATCACCTCCCACTTCTTGCCGGTGGGGAAGCCGGCGCCGCCGCGCCCGCGCAGCCCGGCGCGCTTGACCCAGTCCACCACCTGCTCGGGCGTGGACCCGGTGAGCGCCTTGCCCAGCGCCGCATAGCCGCCCACGCCCAGGTAGTCGTCAATGTTCTTCGGGTCGATGCGGCCGTTGTTGCCGAAGAGCACGCGCTGCTGGAAGCGGTAGAAGGGCACGTCCTCTTCCCGCTGGACGCGCTCGCCGCTCGTCGGGTCGCGATAGAGCAGCCGCTCCACCGGGCGGCGGCCGTTCGAGACGCTGGCCACGATCTCCTTGGCGTCGCGCGCCGCCACCTGGTTGTAGAAGGTTCCCTCCGGCCAGGTGAGCATCACCGGGCCCTTCTCGCAGAAACCGTGGCAGCCGGTGCTCTTGAGCTCGACGGTTTCCTCCAGCCCGGCGCGCTTGAGCGACTCGCGCAACGCCTCGAGCACTTCCGGCGCGCCCGAAGCGGTGCAGCCGCTCCCGGCGCAGAGGGCCAGGCAGGGCTTGGCCGGGTCGCGCGCCCCGACACACGCGGCGCGGCGCGCTTCCAAGTCCTCGAGCGATTGGAGTCTCGGCATCGCCTCGCCCTAGTCGGCCGCCTGCGCCTGCTCCTTGCGGCGGTACTTCTTGAGCAGGCCGGGCACTTTGGCCTGGGTCAGGTGGGGATAGGTGTTCGCGTCCACGCGGGCCACCGGCGCCAGCCCGCAACAGCCCATGCAGCGCACGGTGCGGAGGGTGAATTCGAAGTCTGCGGTCGTGCCCGGCGTCCCGAGCCTCAAGTCCCGCAGCAGGCGGTCGAGCACGCGCGGGGCCCCGCGCACGTGGCAGGCGGTGCCGAGGCAGACTTGCACCAGGTGCCGGCCCACCGGCTCCAGGCTGAAGCAGTTGTAGAAAGTGGCGACGTGGAAAACTTCACTAAGCGGCACACGCAGGTGCCCGGCCACCTCGCGCAGCGCCGGCTCGGGCAGGTAATGGAACTGGTCTTGGATTTCTTGGAGTACGGGGATAAGGCTGTCGGGCCGGTCGGGCCAGTCGCGCAGGAGCTCCTGCAGGTTCGGGGTTTCGCCCATCCGTTCGCCTCCCCGCTACTCGTAGCCGAAAACCGGCGGGTGCAGCACGTCTTCGCTCTCGACCACGTGCTTCTCCCCGCAGTCGGCGCACTTGTCGACCACCATCGGCCAGGCCACCCCGCTCAACGGGGTGTAGCTCAACAGCGGCACCGGCAGCTTGGTTTTCGGGCAGATGTACTTTCCAATCTCGTGTTCGACCGGCTTCGGTTTCGGCAGTCCCATAACGTACCCTCCCCCTCCCCAAGCGAAAGCAACTCCCCGGCCAAAGGAGCCTGCGGGGAAGATGATCGGCGTGTTCCAGCAACTTCTTTTCCGCCAAAGGGTTGCACGCCGGGGCGGGAGGAAGATGTTAGTAAAGGACAGGTCAGTCGCTTATTTTGAACTGTGTGTCATCCCCCAAATGCTGCTGCCCCGGCAACCACCGGCCAATTTGTCGGAACGGGGGGTAGATGGGGTGCTGCCGTGACAGTTTGTCCCCGGCAACTTGACATCTATGCACCTCGCTCGCACAATGAGCCGCTTTTTCGACCGGCGGACCCGGAAGGAGCCACCCTCATGAGCGGCCCGGCCTTCAACCCGTTCGCGGTAAACCCGCTCAGGGTAAATCCCCGCGAGATTACCGAGCGGAACTTCACCCGCGCCGCCGAGCGGCTCGGGTTGAACGCCGAGCAGCAGTTGATGCTGAAGACGCCCTTCCGCGAAGTGAAGGTCGAAGTCCCGGTGCGGATGGACGACGGCTCGCTCAAGGTCTTCCTCGGCTTCCGCATCCAGCACAGCGGCGTGCGGGGGCCGGCCAAGGGCGGGCTGCGCTACCACCCGGCGGTGGACGCCGACGAAGTCCGGGCCCTGGCCGAGGCCATGACCTGGAAGACGGCGGTGGTGAACATCCCCTTCGGGGGCGCCAAGGGCGGGATCGCCTGCGACCCGACGAAGATGTCGCGGGCCGAGGTCGAGCGCATCACCCGCAAGTTCGTGGCGCGCATCCACCTGCTCATCGGGCCCTACCGGGACGTGCCCGCCCCCGACGTCAACACCAACGCCCAGGTGATGAGCTGGGTTTTCGACGAGTACAGCTCGCGCCACGGCTACTCGCCCGCCTGCGTCACCGGCAAGCCCATCGAGCTCGGCGGCTCGCTCGGCCGCGAGCAGGCCACCGGGCGCGGCGTCCTCTTCGTCCTGGCCGATCACCTGAAAGACCTGGGCAAGCCCCTCAAGGCCCAGAAGGTCGTCATCCAGGGCTTCGGCAACGTGGGCTCGAACGCGGCGCTGCTGCTGGCCGAGCAGGGCGCCGACATCGTCGCCGTCAGCGACGTCTACGGCGGCGTCGTCAGCAAGAATCAGAAGGGCCTAGCGGTGAAGGAGCTCGCCGCGCACGTGAAGCAGACCGGCTCGGTAGGGAAGTTCCCCGGCACCGAACCGGTCTCGAACGAAGATTTGCTCACGCTCGATTGCGACATCCTCATCCCCGCCGCCCTCGAATGCGTCCTGCACAAAGACAACGCTCCGAAGGTGAAAGCCAAAATCATCGCCGAAGCTGCGAACCTCCCCACCACGCCCGAAGCCGACGACGTCTTCGCCAAGCGCGGCGTCACTGTCCTGCCCGACATCCTCACCAACGCCGGCGGCGTGACCGTCAGCTACTTCGAGTGGGCGCAGAACCTCCAGCAGGTCTTCTGGGAGGAAGAGCGCGTCAACGCCGACCTGCAAAAATACATGAGCCGCGCCTACCGCGCCGTGGCCGACCTGGCGGCACAGAAAAAGATCTTGCTCAAGGACGCCGCCTACCAGGTGGCGGTCGAGCGCGTCGCCCGCGCCGAAGCCCTCCGCGGCACCTAGCCCCGTTCCAAAGTGGTGTACACTCAAGGGCGGGGAGTACGTCTAAGCGGAGTGGAAGTGAGCCCGCAAAATCCAATCAGCGTGGCAGTTGGCCTGCCCACCCGCGGCGAGAAGGCTCCGGCCACGGCTGCCTTGATGGTGGCGGCCGTGCTGCTGGCGGCTTCCGCCTGCTCGCGGAGCACCACAGCTTCGCTCACCGCGCCCACGGTGCCGGTGAGCGTCGCCACCGTCGAGCAGAAAACGGTTCCCGTCGAGGTGCGCGGCATCGGCAGCGTCGAAGCCTACTCCACCGTCTCCATCAAAGCCCAGGTGGCGGCGGAGCTGACCGCCGTCCATTTCCAGGAGGGCCAGGACGTGCGCGCCGGCGACCTGCTCTTCAGCCTCGACCGCCGGCCCTTCGAGGCCGCCTTGCGCCAGGCGGAGGCCAACCTCGCCCGCGACATCGCCCAGGCCGAGCAGGCCCACGCCCAGGCGCGCCGCTACGTCCAGCTGCGGGAAGAGGGCGTGGCCGCCGAGGCGCAAACCGAGCAGTTCGAAGCCGAAGCCCGGGCGCTCGACGCCACCGTTCAGGCCGACCGGGCGGCGGTCGAGCGCGCCCGGCTCAATCTGGAATACTGCACCATCCGCTCGCCGCTCGACGGCCGCACCGGCCGCCTCATGGTCAACGTGGGGAACCTGGTGAAGGCGAGCGATGACCCGGCCCTGGTTGTCATTAACCAAATCACCCCCATCTACGCCAGCTTCGCCCTCCCCGAGCAGTACCTGGGCGACGTGAAGAAGTACATGGCGGCGGGGACGCTCAAAGTCGAAGCCGCCGGCCGCGACGACCCCGCCCGGTCCGAGCGCGGCCGCGTCAGTTTTGTCGACAACACCGTGGACACCACCACCGGCACCATCCGCCTCAAAGGCGTCTTCCCTAACGCCGAGAAGCGGCTCTGGCCGGGCCAGTTCGTGGACG
>Ga0209342_10000574_pt1 | contig 42670 bp, 47 predicted proteins | sample RifCSP16_2_FD_184023 | JGI IMG/M metagenome (GOLD analysis project Ga0209342, IMG submission 184023) | Soil microbial communities from Rifle, Colorado - Rifle CSP2_sed 16_2 (SPAdes) (version 2) | ecosystem: Environmental > Terrestrial > Deep subsurface > Rock core/Sediment | place: Rifle...
TTGGAGCGGATCGCTGAACGGTAAGGTTCCAAAGTCCGAGGCTGAATGGATCTTCAATAAATGGGTCCGCTCACGCATTGAAGTAAAGTACGGCCACCTTGAGCACGCCCGAGACTTTGACATCGGAGGATGGAAACGATCGAGAGATGTTATCCCCGCCCACATCGAGCGTGCCACCAGACGAATTACCCAGGCTGAGATTTATGGTAATGACTACGCGATCGCGCAGAACTACATCGAGCAGATTTTAAATTCAGGGGGGGATTACAAAGCCGCTCAAACTTTGTTCGATAGGGTGGTCGGAAGGGAAGACTATAACCGCCAATGGTCGAAGATTCAAAGGAGTGTAAATAGTTGGCAAGTAGCGACGAAGCTCACCCTTCTTTCAATCCTCAACCCAACGCAGCTGAACAACGCCGGACTCATTGCGGGGTGGAAATCGTTGGGTCGTCAATTCGGCAGGCAGTTCACGAGTTACACCGAGATGAGGGAATTCGCTGAGCGAGCCGGGTCCATCTTGGGATCAACATTGAGGATGCACCAAAAGGAAGCCCTCTCCCTTGACGGCATCGGCTCGAAGATGATGAAATTAACGGGGGTGACAGCAGAAGAACGCTGGCTCAGGACTCTTTCGACGAACATCATTGCTGACTCCTTCAAACGGGACGCAAAGAAACTCTCCAATACCCGTCTGTATTCGGAGATGCAGCGCAAACTCGACTATCTGAACCTCTCCAAAGACATTAACCTGGCCGAAGTGAGGGAGAGGGGTAATTTTACGGAAGCGGAATTGCTCGACATCGGTTATGAGGGAGCGCGAAAAACTCAATTCCTCGGGAGGCCCCAGGACTTACCCAAATGGCTCTCAAACCAGGATATTAAAGTCTTCACGCAGTTCAAGAGCTTTGTGACTCAGCAGACGAAGCTGATAAATGACGCGGTTATCAATGAGGCTCGACGCGGTAATCTTAAACCTCTGATATACTTAGCAACGATGTTCCCGCTGGCCGGCGAAGCAGCTCTCGACCTAAAGAGTCTCATCCAGGGCAGAGATCGACCCGACAACCTCTTTTGGAGGTACGCCGAGGATATGACGGCTGTTGGCGCTTTCGGGATCATTTCAGATATGATGATCCAAGCCGCCCGCGATCCTCAAGGCTTGTTGAGATGGGCAGCAGGTCCGACCGTGAGTGACGTATCAGAATTAGGTTACGGACTTGGGCAGGCGGGGCAGGGAAAATATAAGCCGCTCGCTCGATTCGGTGCGAGGCAGATACCCTTCCCGGTGATTCAGCAGGCAGCGGTCGATGCACTGAGAACTGAGCCGAAGAAGAGGCGAGGAATTACTTTCTGAAATATGATCTGATCCGTCGTATGAATTCGGGGATGCGGGTCAACCAAATAATGGCCACAAAGCCGACAAAAAATATGATGGGTAGTAAAGGTATTTGCCACCATCGGATAGGATCATCAATTAGCGACCCGAAGAGTAGATGTCCCACCCACTGAAGATACACAGGCATTACATCGAGATACAGGATGGCGCCGCCGTACCAAATAACTCCAAACATAATCAATGAAACAATGACTGACAGGAGTGGCTTGGAAGAGATGAAGCCAAATACGCGACGATCAAAAGCGGCCAGTCGTCCAATCATAGTTTTCCAGGTAATAGATGAACCGCGGCCTTTCAAAGTCTCAAAATAAAAAGGAGAGTGAAGTTATGAACGCCATAGCCCAGGGACCGGAATCCCAGAATCCCACCAGCTACAGAGACGAACACGGCAGAACAGTGTACGATCTAACCGAGATATGCCTACAAGGGGAACGAATGATTTTTGGAACATTTATGGATGGAACGTTATCGTGCCGAACCGAGCAAAAGCCGCCTGCATATTTGTACGTGCGAATTCCGAAGAGGATTTCCACTTTTCTGCGGCAGTTTGTGGTGGAACATTCATAACCTTCTCGTACATCTCCGCCACCATACCGCAAAGGACCGTATGTTCGACGTAGAGATAAAAAAGGGCATTAAGTGTAGCTTCCGCATTGAACGCCGGATCAATGGTAATTTTGATCCTTGGAAATGGCGGGTGGGCCATAATTCCTCCTGAAAGAATGTGAATCATGCGAGTGCATTCAGAGGCCAGAATTAAATGATCCCCGCTCCCAATGTCAAGCGTCAAAAATGTCGGGCATATCTAAATCCAGTAGAATATTGAATTTACAATGCGGCGCCCTCCTTCCTCACAAGGCGCGAAAGGGAATTGCCCCGACCAAATCCCCGCGAAACGGGCGCCGCTATTATTTTAGGTGAAATCCTGAACCAAGCCATTGCCCTCTGGGCCGAGAAACCAGAAGTTGAAAGCGACAAGTTGCATCCCACCTTGAAAGAGGCGATTACCCTACTCTCTCTTCTCTGGGCCGGAACATTCCCGGAGGATAAAGACGGGATGGTTATTACATCAGGCCACGAAGGGCACTCGACCGATCCCAAGCCCCCGAGAGTCCACGTCGTCCGGTCCAGGCACTACCTTGAAAACGGGGCGGGGGAGGGCCACGCGATCGACATTCGCCTGAACGATGTATCCCAACAGAAGGCCGCAGTATTCCTCTCCATCGTCTGGATGAGTCTCGTAATGAATTTCGGCGACATCTGGCAAATCTACCCCGAATCCATATTGACACCTAATGCGCATCTTCATGTAGGACTACGCCAATGAACACTAAATCCTGGACCATCGCCGGTGTTATCGTCATCATCCTCGCCTTCTCCCATTACATGAGTTACCGTTATGGCCGGGAGTCCATGAGGGCAGAGATCTTGAGCCAACCCATCGTAAGCGACACCACGCACGGTCCCCTGATCCCCTGGAAGCCTCCGGTGCATGGCGAAGCAGACGCCAACTGGCCTGATAATGGCCCGGTGGCAACCCAATCAGAACCTGAAATAACTCGGCATCCCGGAACAATCCCGGGGCTTTTAGGAGTGATTGATTCTCTTAAAACCTTGGTAGGAATGAAGAATCTTTCTCTTTCTTCGGCCCTCAGAGTAATGAGAGCGACCATTAGAGAGTACGGCAACAAGGTGGACGTTACGGCTGATCCAGCAACAAGACGCTTCACGTGGGACTGGATACCGGCACAAGCCGAATCCTCCGCCTTGACGACAATCACAAATACCAGATTCATCCCTGCTCCTGAAAAAGACTTCTGGATTGTGGGCCATCTCGCTTTGAACGGAGGAGGGGGGACCGTCGGGTTTAAGAGTATCGGTATCGGACGGTTGATGACCGCCGGCACCAAACCTATTACTTTCTTGAGCGCGAAGATAGAATTTTAAGTGCCACGCCGAGTGAATCACGTTCACGCCGCATAAGAGCGACCGAGAAGATTGTAATGCCGAACTCTTGGGCGAGTGTCCAGTTATTCGTCCGCACATCCGCTAACGCCAGTGTTAATCGCCTCACACCTCCTGGGCCATGTTCTTTACCAACGGCTTCAACCGTCCGCGCCAACACCGTAAGGATCATGTCAACACCTTCGGCCTGACGGCCCGCTCATCCTGGCTGGTGCGCACCTTCTTGTACCGGGTGCGCTTCTCCTCACTGGAGGACTCGATTGATTTCAGGTAGAACTCAACAGCCTCCTCGACCTCGCCCCGAAAAAAATAATGCTGTTCAAAAAATGCGTCTTTGAGTTGCGCCGCTCGTGAGATGGACACCCCAAGCGTCAAGGCAATTTCTCGCAGCACCGCGCCCTTCTCCAAGGCATCGTAGAAAGCCATAAAAGCGTCGAAGCCCCGCGTTTTCAGGAAATTATGTGTACTGATGAATGACATGGCCCCACTCTCCACAAAAATATATTTTCTGGTTTTTTATCTTACGGGGAATATTGAACTTAGAACGTGACCGAAATCACAATACAGGGCAATTATGGCGACCCCCCCCTTGACATTCACTTGAATATTCTATACACTCAGATTGTCGGGCGGGGTTGCACGACTTCTTACTGTGTCTCATAATATATATCCTGTAACATGACACCGTAAGATTGAAGCACCCCAAGATTGATGTTTCAACCCCGTTCGATGCGCTAAATCGGACGGGGTTTTTTATTGCCCTGGAAGTTTGCAGAGCGTTAGGGTGAAAAAATGAAATTCGCGTCTTGGGTAGGATTCATCGCATGTCCCCTTTCCATTCCTACCAATTTCCACACCCAGATGCAAGGCCATAATGTTCCGCCTCTGCGTCTTGAGATCGTCCCGTGAAAACGTCCGTGAAAATTCCAATAGACCGCACCGTCTTCACCCTCGGCGACATCTACCAAAATGCCCTCGACCATTACGAAGAAATCTGCCCGAGGCTCAAGGCGCTCCCTACTGTTGCGCCGATTATCGGCCTTTCGGAAAAGAAGCTCTACCGGGCCACGAAAAATGAGGCGGGTTTAAGCGCCGACGAGGAGGGAAGGCTGTTCGTGACGACGGTATTTCCAGAAGGGTACGATTTGAAGAAGAAACTGCTGTTCCCCCAAATGGAGGGGAAATAATTAACTCGCGTTCCACAAATAACTACCAAACAACATAAGGAGTAACACCATGTCAATCCTCAAAACACTCGGCGCCGGTCAGGGATACTTGAAGGCAGGATTCCTCGGCTGGCAGAAGTCCGGCAAGAGCTACACCGCGTCGCTCTTGGCGATTGGACTGAAGAAGTATTTCAACATCGCCTCGCCGATCGCCTATTACGACACCGAAGGCGGATCGGAGTACGTCTCGCCTCTCATCAAGAAAGAAACGGGTCAAGACCTGGTAGGCATCAAAAGCCGGGCCTTCTCGGACCTCCTCGCCACCGCACATGAATGCGTCAAGGAGGGCATCGGCATCCTCATCGTCGATTCGATTACCCATCCCTGGGACGAACTGATGGACTCATGGCTCAAGCGCGTCAACGAGATGCGCAAGGGCAAAAACCTTCCCCCGCGCAAGCGCCTCGAACTCGAAGACTGGGGCCAGATCAAGAAGGAGTGGAAGCCCTGGACGGACTTCTACCTGAATTCACCACTGCACATCATCATCTGCGGCAGGGCCGGAGACATCTGGGAGCGTGAGGAGAACGAGGAAACCGGCAAGAAGGAGCTGGTAAAAACGGGCGTCAAGATGAGGGTCGAGGGTCAATTCGGCTATGAACCCTCCCTTCTGGTGCTGATGGAACAGGAGCAGATACCCGCCGAAAACGGAAAGCGTATCCAGGTCGTCCGCCGTGCAACGGTCCTCGGTGACCGCTTCGGCGCCTCCTCCGGGTTGGACGGAAAATCCTGCGACAATCCCGGATTCGATTTCTTCGTGCCCCACATCAAACTCCTCAAGCCGGACGCCCACACCACCATTAACACCGAAACCACCACCGCCCTCAACGTGGACGACGATGGAGACACCGATTGGGCGAGGGAGAAACGTTCCCGCGCCATCTTCTCCGAGGAGATTCAAGGATTGCTCGTCGCCCATTTCCCCGGCCAGGATGCGGTCTCGAAGCAAACGAAATCGGACCTGATCTACAAGCATCTCAAGACCCGCTCCTGGACGCAGGTGGAAAGTACAAAGGCGGACATCCTGAAGGCGGCCCTGAACTCGATGAGGGCTGAACTTGAGCCCGCTGCGACGGAGAACACCACCGCGCCGGAAGGGAACCAGAGTGCTCTCTTCAGCGAGACAGGTGCGCCGACGAATGATAGACCCCTCATCATTGAGATTCTCGCCAAGATCAGAAAGGCGAAGAGTGCAAAAGCCCTCGGCTATCTTCAGAAGGAAGCCGAAGCGTTCGCCGCACAGGGGATCATCGTCAACGGCGGGATGGAGCAGATCACGAACGCCATCAGTGACCGGTTGGCCTCGATCTCGGCAATCACCAAGAAGGAACCGGCCACAGTATAACTCATTCTTCTCCTATTTCTCGTCCGGGAAATCTCGGGAGAGTCGGATTGCACCCGCCCGGCACCCGAGAGAGTACCGGACGAGTAATGGGGGAGGGTATTTGAATCAGATAAAAGGAGAACACCGATGGCAAAAGACAAATTCTTAGCAGAGATCATCAAGCGCGACAACGAGGTTCTCACCCATCAGAAAACGGTAGAGAGTATCAAGGCGGAACTCAAGGACGCGAAGGATGAGCTGGACGCCGCCATTCTCTCACTCCAAGAGGCGATCAACGAAGCTCGGACCGGTCAGGAGAAATTGGACCTCTAAAAATCAATAAAAGGAGAACCAAACCATGTCAACCGACGAATCACTCACAAAAGATGCCCAGGACTCCCGCAACCATCTCCAACTTGTCTATGACGGTTGGAACGAATGTGATGGTGGCTGCGGCGATATCTACCATCCCGATGCGAAACTAATCCAGATAGGCGGGTACAATTTCTGCGCCGCCTGCATCGAGGAAGCCGGATTGATTGAAGATCCGGATCTCGTCAGCCTGAACGCTCCCCTGAAATCAAATCCGCGGATATACCCTTGATCGCCGACACCTACGAATGTGACTCCTGCCTGGGTGAGTCAGCCCCCCGGGGGGAAACGGACGGCGGCCCATACGAAACCCCCTCCGGCGACTACATCTGCATGAGTTGTAGGAACGACCAAATCGCCAGGGCGGAATCAATAATCCACTCAGGCGACCAAGAAACGGAGGCTCCCCATGCTTAACACCGTCAATGGCAAAGAACTCTCAGACGTATTCTGCTCAGGCGATGGACGGCTCTACTCCTACAAGGGGGAATTCTTGCTACACCAAGAGATCGTCAAGCGCTCCCCATCAAAAGTCCCGGCTCATCTCTGGATCGAGCTGGACACTACGCCGGCCGATACCCTTGAAGCCCGTCTCGACCGATTCATCCGCCGAGTAAAGGCGTGGAGACCGTAGTGGATTCCTTCATCACAGAACGCCTCAAAGCCTTGAACGCTCTTTTCCCCGGGGTAAAGCAGCTCGGGATCATGCGGGACACACACGGTATCTACGCCCTCGTCATCCAATCCCCAACGGGAAGGCAGTACTATTTCGCGGCGAAAAATTCGATGAAGGGCGGGGTGATCTCGGTCCATAAATCCCTCTTGACCGATGCCATGAGATTCCGCAAACCCATAATCCTCGGTATCAGGGAAGATTTCTACCGTTTCAACCCCTACATCATCAAAAGAAAAGCTGCCTTTGAGAACGTCTACCACGGGGCGCAGATGGTAAATTTCCCCATCACGCTCGGTGTGGACCTCCTCAAAGCCGAAAAACAGGCAAACCGCGCACCGGAACCGACACTCTTTGAGTTACCGAAGCCCAAACGCACCTTCACCGACGATGGGAAAGAGATCATCAGGGCATTGCAGGAAATATTCGGAGCAGAGGAAATAGATGATGCCTAAACTGGATATCCACGCTCTTGACGAAGTAATCCGCAAAGAACTCTCCTATTGGCTCAAAGATCGCTCAAACAATTCAGAGCATAAATTATCGGTCCACCCGGACGATCTCTTGATACTGCGGGTCCGGTTCACCAATCTCATTAAGAACATCATTGAAAGGCCATGACCCCAACCCCTAAAACAACCATCGCCGACGCCGCAGAAGCGATACGCCGCATCACCGGCAACCCGAGTTGTAAACGCTCAGGCTGTCATGGAAGGGGATACGTCTCAATCACACTCGACCAGGACGGCTCGGCAAAGGTCAACCTCTGCGAATGTGGGAGGATCGGTAGATCAGATTACAACGTCCTGCAGGAGCGTCTCGACGCAATAGAGCGCAACTTTGAAGAGATGAGTACGATGGTTTTCCGTCACACCTTATTCGGAGGGTTGAAAGTAGTGTGGCGAAAATTTATGAAGGGGCCGGGACTAAAACGACCAACTGCTTAACAGAACTCCGCGCAATCTTCAATCGTTATCCGCGCTCTGAGTTTCACCGTGCGGTTAAGATGCTCATGCGCGAACGTCTGGAGAAGGGCGACCGAGAGAGAAGAAAACCCATCTCGTGTAGAGATAAATGGAAGATATTTTACAAGCAGTTTGGGAAGTGTCCCCGGTGCGGAGATGAAAAAAACTTCGCCGAAATGACGGTAGATCATATTGAGCCGATTGTGAAGGGCGGGTTACACGCGGCGGGGAATTTCCGACTTGTTTGTGCGACTTGTAACTCAGAAAAAGGCGATAAGGATTTACTGCAAGATTCCAAGCGCACGGGGAATACGGTATTGTCACAACTGAAATGATCCGGTATAACTCACGCATGGAGGGGATAGGCTTTGGTCTCTGTATGCTGCTCTTACTCGGCGCACAGGTGGCAAGGGGACAGGATAGTATCGCCGTTGAGCCGCCACCCGATTATAGGGTGAGGGTGGTTTATAAATGGGATAATATGATAATCAAGCAGGCGACCCCCTTCATCTTCAAACACGGAATGATGTGGGAAGATTTTTTCTCGCGTTGGGACGATTGGGTAGACTCATGCCGCTTGGACTCATCCGCCATTCCGCTTTGCCCGTCTTGCGGTGATACGGCATCATGGCCGGGGAACTCTCTCGCCGTTGGGAATGACGATCTGTATTCCGGCAGTGTGGCATGGATACCGGGCGCCAAGGTATATGTCTGCGATAATTGCGGCGACATATTTACGAGAGTTCGGGGACAGAAATATCCTCGACCGGCCACACTCAAGGGCTTCATGGATTTTCTCAGGTGGAGTGCCAAATGACAGACAAACTACCGGAGAGGGTGCGGAGAGAGGTTGAGCGGATTCGTTCGATGCAGAACGAGCACGGGGACGTTCTTGCCCGACAATATCTTGCCGACGAGATAGTCAAACTCCGCGCCTCCTGCCTCGCCTCGGAGAATAATGGGGGGTGGAGGAAGGAAGTGATTGGCGACCTGGGAAGTGCTCAGACATTATGCTGTATTTATTTTGATATAGCCGCCGCGATCATCGGGGAAGATGAAGTGCGAAGGCGGAGGGACATCCTTATTGAATCTCTCACAGAACACAGGGAGGAAAAGCTAAAATGACCACCACAGAACGGCGGGGGGAGAAGGAGGAATAGCATGGAGATCACAAAGATGTGGCTTGAGGCAAGAGACGCTTGCTCAGAGGGCGTTGAGTGGTTTTTAGAGCGGAAGGAAACCGATCCGAGGAAGTTGACTCTCCTTCTCCTGGAAAACGATCATTTCGATTGGGCAAATTGGCTGATCGTCCGGTTGCTCACAAAAGATAATAACGTCTGGTACGCGATCCACGCGGCAGAGGCGGTGTTGAATATCTACGAGAAGAAATATCCAGAAGATAATAGGCCCCGTAAGGCGATTCAGGCGGTGAAGGCATACCTGAAAGCGCGAGGCGTCAAAAGAAAGGCCGCCGCACGGGCCGCACAGGCCGCCGCACGGGCCGCACAGGCCGCCGCAGGGACCGCCGCATGGGCCGCATGGGCCGCACAGGCCGCCGCAGGGGCCGCCGCACAGGCCGCCGCACGGGCCGCACAGGACGCACAGGCCGCCGCATGGGCCGCACAGGCCGCCGCAGGGGCCGCTATAAAACAGAAAATAATTCGGTACGGCTTGAAATTGTACGCTACACAGATGAAAAACAAGAAGGAGGGCGGGTAGGATGACGACCGTAATCATAATGTATTTAGACGGAGCATGGTGTAAATAATGAATCCAATCGAGGAAAAGGCTGAAAAGTACGCAGAGGGTGCATGGCCCGCCCAGGTCAATGCCTATGAGCGTGGCGGACGTGTGGGTGCAAGAAATGGTTATCTCGCCGGACACGCCGCCGCCCTCTCCGAGCACGAGGGGGAGATGGAGAAAGCGTTTGAAGCGGGGTGGAATGCTCGCAATAACCGGGATTATGGTGGGCCTCGCTACAATACTACAGAGCCGGATATTCAACGTGGTGTGGATTTCGCCGCCTACCTCTCCCAGACCAGGAAGGAGAAAGGAATAAATTGATCTACACAATGAGTCAAGCGTCTGAAAAGTATCCCAGTGTGACGCTTTATGGCGATGTCTATATCGGGGCGAGAGCTGTCATCGGGGCGGGAGCCGACATCGAGATATGATAGGATCGTTGGACATGGGAGAGAGAAGTGAGATGAAGGGATGACTCCCAACCAGAAAACATTCCTCATCTTGTGGAGCACCCTGGTAGCCCTGATCGGTGCGGGGATCTCCATTATGGGTGTTTTCACGACCGGCGTAGACTTCTGGACTGGAATAGGCTTAGTGTTCGCCGGCCTCAGCGTAATTTGGTACACGATGTACGCTGTGCGAATGGCAAAAGGTGAATAGATGCCCAATGGCGAAATGCTTCAGTGCGATCAATGTGGTAAAGCCTTCAAGCGTAAAACGGGCAATCAGAGGTATTGTACGACCTGCTCCAACATCATCATCAAAACGATTAGATCCCGAGAGCGCTCCCGGAAAAGGAATTTCAAGCCCGACAATGGGAAACCAGGATTCGCATGGATCGAAGATCACATTAAAACAATCAGTAATTGGGAGCCCTCCCCAGTGGATCACCTTTGAGATCAGAATATAAACTCCGCAAAGTAAGGGGGTATGACCTGCCGAGGCATTGGAGCGGACTCGCCGCAGATTCCATGCCGACCGTGACAAAGCCATTCAAACAGAAGCCGAAGGCCGTTCGATGTGATTATTGCAAGCATCCCGGCGGCCATTACCGCAACTGCGCCACTCTCTTTCTTAGAACATTCGGGAAATTTTAATGTCGAAGCTCAACCCTACTCAAACACGACGGGCACTTACCCAAGCCGTCGAGGAATACGGGAATCGTTGCCACATCTGCAATAGAACGGATCGGCCCCTCGAAGTCGATCACCTAAACGGCGATCCCGAGTACAATCCCTCCGACGGTTCAAACTGGGCGCCGGCCTGTGGCCGGTGCAACAAGGCGAAGGGTCCACGTCGCGGACCGGGAAAACGCTCGAAAAAGGCAGCGTCATCCATTCTCCCGGGTGGGGATAAAAATTTGGTATCTCCTAATACCTTGAGAGAGAGTGAGAGAGAGGGAGAGAGAGAGGGAGTGAGGATGATGTCGGGGGAAATGGTGAAAAACATGGAGTGTGAGCCTAAGTTCAGGAAGTATGTATATAAGATCGTGAGAGAGTTTGGGATGGTGGTGTACAGAGAGCTGAAGGTTGCAGGAGCCGAGTATGCGGGGGTTTCAGCCCAGACCGCGGACCGGTACTTGGAGAAAATGTGCTCTTTCGCGGGTTCGATGGAGATATTCCGTAACCAAGATGGTGAAAAATGTGTCCGCTTGAGGGCCCAGGCCACTCCTCCCGAACCCCAAGTCGTACCCCATCCTGAGAGGAAAATCCCAACAAACGGGGAGAAACACCGACTCTCAGAAGCTGCGAAGAAAGAACTATGAATCGCTCTCGGGCGAGGATTTACACCCGTATCAGGAAGGCGTACTGGAACCTGACCAGGGACGGTGAAATGTCTCAAGGTGAAGCGGTTGATCGAATCGCCGCAGACCCGGAGATTAACATCTTGGGGTATAAGCCCTCCTATATTTTGGATGTTGTCGCCCGCGTTGATCCGGTACGCAAAGATCGGCGTAAAAAGATTTTGGGAAATTCCCGTTGACACGATAGGGCAAAAGTATGTAAATTTCATCCCAGTGAAGCATGGTGTTATTCCTCCTACGGGTGTAGTGGGCCGCGAGTCCCACTGCACCCTTTTTTTATCGTGTAAATCGTGATGAAAAAACCGAGGCGATATAACACGCGCGTTCATGGCCTCACTCCTCTCGAAAAAATGTTTTGCCTTGAATATCTGGTGGATTTGAACCAGACTCAGGCCGCGATCCGCGCAGGCTGTGGCGGCACGGTCGATTCTGCCGCCCAATGGGCCTCACGGACCATCAAGAAAGTCAAGGTCTCTGAATTCATCGAAGCCCGCAAGCGAGAACGTGAAACAAAACTCGACCTCAAGGCCGAGCGCATGTTGAAGAAACTCAACACATTAACCGAGGCAAAGCTGACCGACTTTTTTACGATCGACAAAAAGGGCGGCCTGCATTTCAAAGACCCTTCACTGATCGACCCCGAATTTTTAATCGCGCTCACCTTTTCAGTGGAGAACCCGGGCAAAAAGGAAAGAGTGTCGGTCTCCCTCTCCGATAAAATCCGCACGCTGGCCTTCGACAAACTCGCCCATTATCACAAGATCGTCGGCGCCGACGTGAGTGTTTCATTCAACGGCGAAGACCTCGACAGGATGGTTGTGCTGCGGGCGTCAAAGTTCGACACCTCAGGCTCCGATGTCGCTCCTCATTAGCCTCATACTGGTCCTCATGGTCGAAATCGGACCGCAAGCAGGCGGACAGCAAATCTGTTCAGACCGCCCTGAGGATGAAGTCCTTTTTGGTGGCAAGGCCGGGCCCGGTAAATCTTGGTGGCTGGTCTATGACGCCCTGGGCACACAATACCGCTTCACCTCGCTCGGGCGTAACGCCATCGAAGTTCCCGACTACCGTGCCGTGATCTTCCGTCGCCAGTCCAACCATCTCCAAAAACTTATCGACGAAGCGTACAAGATGTACTGTTCTTCAACCTTCAAAGCCGAGTACGTCGCGCAGCGCAAAGGCGATCCCGGCCCGTCCTTTATCTTCCCAACCTACACCCGTAAAGGCGATACAATCTCCACTACCCGGTCCGGCGCAGTAATATTCTTCTGCCACATGGACCAGGAGAAGGACAAGTTCAACCATGACGGCGCGGAGTATCAGTTCGTCGGCTTTGATGAGCTCCAGCAGTTCACCTTCGGCCAGTATATATACCTCTTCACCCGCGCACGCTCGAAAGTCCTGGGCTTGAATCCTCGCATCCGCTCAACGGCGATGCCGATGGGTACGGGTTTGGTCTGGGTCCGCAAGCGGTTCATCCAGAATTCAGAACCGTATCGCCGGTATTCCTTTCTCGCTGATCCTGACGACCCCGAGCGCAATCCGAGAGGCTTGGAGGTTCCCTACAAGACCAAGTATTCCCAAACAAGGATATTCATTCCCGGCAATCTTGAGGATAATAAATTCGTCCTCAAAGACGATTATCGCAGCAAGATCAAACAACAGGGGGAGACGGTCGAAAAAGCTCTCCTGGAAGGTGACTGGTACGCCTTCGGCGGTGATTTCTTCAAGATGTTCGATCCTGCAAAATCGAAAGTGAAACCCTTCCCGATCCCGGAGGAGTGGCCCCTGATCGGCGGCCTCGATCCGGGCTGGTCATCGCCCTGCGCCTTCACGCTTCGCACCGTCGATTTCGAGGGGAACCATTACAAACTCTTCACCTACTACGAGCGTGAAAAAAGTTCCCGAGACCACGCCAAATCCATCAAAGAACGTCTCAAGAATTTCGAGTGGACCACTGGGCGAATGCCGAACGTCATTGTATCGGGTACGGACGCATGGGCGCGTAAAGACCGCTTCGCCGTCGAATCAAGTGAAGAAACATTCCGCGATCAGTTCGAGAAGGAGGGACTCTCCCTTGAAAAAGCCGTGACCGACAGGGTAAACGGCTGGTGGGCGATGAAGAACCTTATGGAGTCCGGGCGCTATTTCTACTTCGACACCTTCAACGAACCCTTCCTCGATGAAATCGCGGCCAGTGTCGCAGACGAAAAGAACCCGGAAGACATCTTAGGCAAGGGCAAGAATCCCGACGTGGTTGCGCACGCCCTCGACGCTGACCGTTATAGCATCATGGCCGCCCGCGGGTATTCCAAACCGCCCGAAGAACCGAAGACATGGATGGACCGCTTGAAGAAAAAGCAGAACCCGGAAGTCCCGGAGTTCAAGGTGGGAAGGGGATAGGCGTATCGCATGATGACCACCCTCTACCAAATCCGCTCAACAGGTGAAGTAGTCCAAGCCATCGAATCCTTTGAACACGAAGGAGTCAGGGGGCACCTGGTGGAGCACTATAACGGGGTGAAGAAAAGAGAGTTTTTACCTTGTGATGCCGTCTGGTTTGTCGCCATCAAAAACGTACAGTGTAAACCGTTGCAGATATGACCGACCCCCAACTCCATACCGATTCCAGGGTGGCGCAACTCTCATCGGCCTGGACCGCTCTTCAAAACCGCTGGTCCGATTTCCGCGACGCTCAGGTGAAATCCTACAATTACGCCATCGGCGATATGCTCGACCCTGATGTACGCAAAGAACTCAAGGCCGAAGGCCGTCCTATCTTCGAATTCCAACTCCCGAATCAGACTATCCTCTACTTGGCTGGTAAACTCAAAAAGGACACCACAAGGATCAAGGCCGTCCCCGTGCGAAGTGAAGACGTGGACGATTCGGAGTTTATCACCTCACTGGTGAACGATTGGGCGATGGGCAACTGTGACGGCTATAACGAAATGGCCGGAGCCGGTATTGACGCTGCCATTGGCAAGGTAGGATATGTCTCGAATTATTGGGACATCCGCAGAGATCCCGAGGGGAAATGGTACACAGGGCGCATTGATCCCTTCCTGGTGATGTTCGACCCTGACTGTAAAAAGCTCAATCAGGATGATTGCCGTTTCGTGTCCTATTCTCCGATGATGAGCGCCGACGAGATCATTCAGGTCTATAAACGCTATCTCACCCCCGAACTCATCTCAGAGATCAGGCAAGAAGCCTCACTCTACGAGAACGCCACCGTTTCAGTCTTCCAGAAAGCCCGTGCGTGGTTTGACCGCATCGGAACCCCGGTAGGAACACCCTTCAACGTCGAAAGGGAAGCCCGTCGTAAGAGTGGACTTCTAACCCCCTTCGTCGATGCGAAAGAGGGCCTTTACCGCGTCATCGAATGGCATGACCGCCGCACCGTCACGAAAAAGTACGTCTACTCACCAGTGACCCGCGACGTTATTGAAATCCCCGAAGAGAAACACTTGGACGAAGCGTACATCGTCAGTGAGATGAAGAAAATCCCCGGTGCGGTTGTGCAGGACGACTCCACCGAATTGCAGTATATCACGGTAGCCTGCCCGGCTCTCATCAAGGACAAGTTCGTTTTAGAGCAGCCCTACATGGTCCAAGGCCACGGCTACTCGATCAAATGGGTGTTGTGTTACAACTTCCACCCCGACGTGTTGAAAACGCAGTCCGTCCTCGATTCGCTCATTGCCCCGGTCGATATGTATAACCAGCGGATGATGAGTAGTGTTCAACTGGTCGGCGACACCCTGAATCCCCCCATCGACGCGCCGAAAGGTTCGATCGACCCGGATGATATGCCGTCATGGAGATCCCGCGCCCGCGGCGTCATCCGGTTCTGGAATATCAGAGGTGGGTTCAAACCCGAACCCCGCAAGCCCGATATGAGTGTCTTCAACATCCTTCAGGTCCTGGCCGAAGAGGGGAAGAACTTGGGTGATTATATATCGGCAATCAGCCCCAACGCCCGGGGCTATCAGGAATCATCGAAAGAATCCGGCGTATTATTTGAATCCCGCAGGGCCGCTTCGGAGGTGATGACGGCCCACTTCTTCGACAACATGCAGGAGTTCATGTGTAATGTGTTCGATTACACCTTCGCCTCGATCCAAAAGTTTATGACGTTCGAGCGAACACTCAGGCTCTTTAATGACGAAGGCGATCCGTACTGGTTGGCGGTGAATCGAGAGACCCTTGAAGGTGTGATGAACGACCTTACCAAAGGCGAGTATGATTTCAAGCCGGACATTGCCGCGATTGGTGAAACCGCCCGCAAGGAGGCCGTTGCAACTTTGGCCGGTGTATCGGCGCTCTTTAGCGCTGATCCGGTTATGGGCATGGCCGTTGGAGCTGCGATCCTCCGCAACATGGACGTACCGGAAGCGAAGAAATTGGCCGCGTTCGCAGAGCAGCGCATTGGCGTGGCGGTCAATGCCGAGCAGATGCAGGCGCAACAGCAGGCAGTCTCAGACCAACTCGGAGCAGCCAGGCAGGTGAAGCAACTCTCCGAACCAGCGAAAAAGAACGGAGCCTCGAATGGGAAAAGCTGAACAGGGCCCGGTGACGTCGAAAGATAAGACACCCACGCCGACCACCCACATCAACTCCGACAGCGTGGAGGGGATCAAGGGACTCTCGCTTGGCGACAAGGTAAAATATATCATCACCGGGAAAGTGGTCGGCGTGAGCGAAGACCAATACACAAAGGGTCGCTACAACTGCGAATTGCAGATCGCCTCCGGCTCCATCAAGAAAATATCCGACGCCCCAAAGGATATGCCCGACGAGGAACTTGACGGGAAACTCAAGGAGATGAAGGATGAGGATTGAACTTCCAAGCCCTCAAGAGACTACTTCCTCCGGGCACGGCTGAAAGAGAGATTCGCCGGCAAGGTGATATTCACCTTCCGGCCCTTTTTCATTTTTTACAGAACGCTTTTTTAAGGAAAACCAGATGCCGGATGAATTAAAGGACCTCAAGACCGAAGACCTCGACAAGAGGATCACCGATATACCGGATAGTGATGCGATCTCTTCCCCTGGCCCTGCTGATAGCACGGGTACTCCTGCCTCTACCGGGGCGGACCCGAATGTGCAGAAGGGAACCCGGGGAGCGGCCCCGATCGGGGAACCCGCTGGAAAGAAGGACGACGCGGCCACAACCGGTATTGAAGGCGATCAAGCGTTACTCTTGGCCGGGAAATACAAAACCCCGGACGACCTCGCCAAAGGGGTAGCGGAGATCACCAAACGGCTGAACCTGCCCGAATTTCTCTTAACAGAGAAGATCGAAGCGGCAAAAGCCTCCGGTGATTGGAAGGGCGTCGAAGAAGTCTACAAGAAGCTCGACGCCGAACTCACGCGCAAGGCCGAAGCCGATAAGGCGAAGCTCACTCCCGCAGCCGTGAAACCCACAGGCGACGTAACCACCCTCAGCGCGGAGGAAATCCAGCGGATCAAGAACGAGACCAAGGAGCGGTTCAACATGGAACTCTCCGAGCATCCCGTGATCCGCGACCTGGCAGACGCCGGGGTGGAATTCCCGATCACCAAAGACACCCTCACCGACCTCAAGCAGGCGAATTACGGGCTCTACATGGCCTTGAAGAGCGCCATTTCCGAAGTCCAGACCAAACTCGAAAAGGAAGCCACCGGTTACGCCGAAGCCTTGGCGGGTGTGTACGCCGCTACCGATGAGGCCAAGACCGAAGGGACGGCCTACCTCACGAAGATCAACTCTGAAATGGGATTGGGCTACACCGAGGACGAGATGAAGGCTGTCGTGGACGCTGCCTTGCAAGATAAGGCGGTCAGTGAGCAGAAATTCGGGATCGACTATCCAATCAAAGAGGCGGTCCGTCGTCATTTCTGGTTGAATCGTCACGAAGAGGTGATGAATCGCGCAACCGAAAGCGCGAGGGCCAAAGGCCGCACCGAGCACACCGAAGATCTGAAGAAGATGCGTGATAAGACGACCGATACGGTCTCCCAAGCCGCATTACCGGGGTCCAAGAACCGCTCAGGCGTGACCGGCAAAATCGACTTCACCAACCCCGAGAACGTCCGAGGAGCTGGTGACGATGCACTCGATCAACGACTCAAGGAACTCGCTTCCGAATAGGAAGCCTAAAAAACGATTAAGGAGATTTTTCAGCTATGTCAGCAACAATCTTAAATCTTTCCAGCAACGCGGAACTCAGGACTCTGCTCGCCGAGAAAATGCGGCGTCAGCAGTTCAAGGGTTCCAGGTTTGCCCGCTGGATCGCGCCAAACTACCTCGCCGCCGGCGGTCAGAACACCGCCGAGGAAGTGGTATCGACAGGACCGATGGGCCCGAAATGGACCAGCGCTCCAATCGAAGCCGTCGATGCCTTCATTCAGCAGGGCCGAACGGACATGGTCATCCCGGTCCGCTCGATCCTCACCGGGTTGCCGAAATTCGGCGACTCCCAACTCCGGGGCTCGGAGGAACCGATGGCCTTCACCTTCAGGGCCGTCAAGATCAACCGATGGAGGAAGGCTGTCGCCCCTCCGGTCGGCATGAACCGTCAGAAGATCAAACAGTGGGCGAAGCAGGACGTGATGAGCGCCTCTAATTCGCTCATGGACTGGTACAGGAATTTCCTGCCGTCGAATATCCTCTCGGCAATCTTGGGCGGCTATTCGCGTGAAGTGGTGGCCCCCGTGGTCAATGGTGGGTTGGGTCAGGCAATCGTCTCCCATCCCAACATGATCGTCGCTGGTACGGGCCGCGTGGCCTATACCGCAGGCCGTCCCGGAACTGTCGGGTATGAAAACTCCTGCGCCACAGCCATCGACGGTCTCACCAACACCGCCGAGGATAAGATGTCGGTTGCATTCGTCCGGAACTTGGTTTTCGAGGCGAACCGCTCCAACATCAAACCCCTCGTCACCAAAGACGGATACGAATTCTATCCCATCTGGATGAAGGATTCGGCATGGTTGCAGCTGCGCACGTCGGCGGAATTCATAGCCTACGCGCAGAGCCTGACCTTATCCGAGATGTCGAAGCACCCCTTAGGGAACGGAGCGGTGGCGATCATCGACAACGCGGTGATCTACGTCGATTCGATGCTCTGGAACGCCTACACCAACACGACCGATGCTCTCATCACCTCCGGGTTGGTGGAATACGGCCCGCGTCCGACGGCGGGTCAAAGGGCGCAGGGTCTTTACACCGCCAACACGATCAACGCCCTTGACACCGGCACGAAGGCCGTCTGTATCCTTGTCGGCCAGTCGATGCTCTCGATTGGCACCGGCGAAGAGATGGACCTGATTGACGACGAAGAGGATTACGGTGCGATCAAGGGGATGGCGATTGACATGATAAAATCCATCGTCCGCAACGAGACGTATGACACTCTCGGGATTACCGGCCTCACGGCTGGCGATTTTTACGAGAATACGTCGTCGCTGGTGGGCGTCACCTATTCACCGCACGCCTTGAGTTATGCGTAAGGGAGGACAGAAGACCATATGAAACACATCCTTCTTCTCGCAGCGCTCACGCTGGCCCTGATTGCCTCCGGGCTGGCTCAGATCGTGACGGTGGACTACCTCGTTACCGCGAACAACACCATTCTCGACGATGAGGTGGTGACGGTGACGGATATACCGCTCGTCTATTCCGGGGTAACGTATGCCGGTCAGCTCAACGGCGTTCGTCCCGATTCCGTCCGCCTGGAATGGCGGGCAACGGCAACTGGCGACTCCATTAAAGCGGAGCCTGCTGTCGCCGTGGACTTCATGGGAAGCGGTCTGAGTTCCTATGTCGTCTACGACACCGTTAAAGTCGCCGGACTTGGGACTCGCGTACTTCCTCGAAGCGTGTACGCCGCGTCCGATGTCATGGCGGTCAAGATCACAGCCCGCGCAGCGGGGAACACCTTAACCGGTGCGAACAAGCTCTGGCTGCAAGTTCGTCAGTTTTTCACACTTCCCAAACGCTAAAGGAGATCAACGAAACATGGCAACCTACAATAACCTCATTCTCGTAACGCGGGAAGTGGCGATCGACCCGGTGGCGGCATTTAGCTATCCCGTCACTGTTTCGGGTCTTCGCATCTCGCAGAACGGGTTGGGTGAAATTCATGAAATCTGGAACGCCGGTGCTCCCAGCACGGATTTCACCAAATCGCCGAACGGTTCCACGCTCGTCGATACGACCAACTCAGACACCTACGTCAAGGCCGGGGCCGTTGGCTCAGGCATCGCGGGTTCCTGGGTGCAGACCTAATCATCTCTTTTTGTAGGGGATGATGTAACGTTAAACCCCGGACGGTGCAAGAGAATACGTCCCTATTCGCTTTGGCCGCCCGGGGGACTTTATCAACCAAACTTTCCAAGGAAGGATCTTGCCACTCTCATGAAAACATTACGCATCAAACCGGAATCGAAGATTGAGCTTCCCTATCGCATCCAGATCGGCTCCGTCGAAGCCCTGGGAGCCGCTGCTTTCGTCGTCTTCTCCCCTGATGGTGAACTGCCCGACAAGGAGGCCGACGCACAGCTCCTAACCTCTCCCCATATCTTCGAACTCGCCCCGAAGACCGAGGCCGACCCGAAGAAATACATCTGGAAACGTGATTTCGTGAACCGCGTCATGGGCAATGAGATCACCCGTCTCAGCGGTGATGACCAGGTAAAGGTCTTCAAACTCATTGACGAGCTCAATGCGAAGGCCGAGGAGAAATCGAAGAAGGAGAAGGAGGCCGAGAACAAGGCCCAGTTGGAGCGCAACAAGAAAAAGGAAGCCGAAAACCTCGCCGATCGCAAAAGGGCCGAAGCATCGGGCAAAGTGTCCACTTAAATAAGGAATCTGATTCAACAATGAAAACTCTCATTCTCTCCCTCTTCCTGGTGTGCGGACTCTCAAGTGTCGCCCACTCGCAAATCGTTTCAATCTTCGAAGCCCGCGAATTTAGCGATACGGCAACCGTCACATGGGATAGCGTCGCCATCGGCGGAAAGAACCTCGCCAAGCATATCGAGATCACCAATACCTCAGCCACGACACCGCTCTTGGTGGCGTTCGAAGACGATACGGTAGCCGGAACCTACTTCACCGTGCCGGTCAGTTCGACCAGGACACTGCCCTATGTAATCCAGCGCTCATACCTGAGAACGAAGACGGCGAGCTTGACGGCCATTTACCGAATTCTCACACTGAGATAGGGGGGAGGACGCTTATGCCCTCACTTTCGAACATCTTGAATACCGATCTGGCCTTGGAGGCCGGGACCGCATTCAACGCCTTGACGGATACCGAAAAGATGGCACGATTGAATAGCGTGTATCAGGAAATCGCCGACCTAATAGACTTAGCCGGTAAGACGGACCTGAAGAAATCCACCCACACCGGAGCCTCGGTGAGCCCGTTGAGCGCGTCCAACATCCGCAGCGGTTCTGGTGTCTGCAACATCGCCGGAACGCGGATCAACTTCGACACCGGACCCATCACCGGAAGCTTTACCGTCGTAGCCTGGACCGACACCGGATTCAATGTGATCGTGTCCGGGGCCGATGCGTCGGGTTTCACGGCCTCGACCGTCACCGATGGCGAAACGGTGTATTACCACGCTATTCCAAACGCTTAGGGGGGGGGGAACGCTATGAAAAAAGCCCTGATGACTCTCGGGATTGTTTGCGCGATTTTCTGGCCCGGAGGGGAGAAAGCCGAATGTCAATATTCTGCCCGCGACCGGCGCAATCCCATTTATCGGACAATCGTGGTCGATACCGCCTACAATATGAAGGGCATCTATATCGCGGGATGGTATATTGACTCGGCCTCTCTCGCGGGTTTATTGACGGGACAAACTCTGGTGGCTGACACTTCCGGCGGCCGCAAGCGGCTCACCGCCGGAGCGGGCGCAGGGGGAAGTATTACCGTGGTCGGGGACGCGACATACACTGGCCTCTCACAACTCGATCTTGATACGGCGAACTTCAACACCGTCCAGACGATTATCGGCCAACTCCAAATCGCCCTCAAGCAAGATCTCGGGGTTTGGGCGCAGCCGGAATTCGGTGGCGTGTACATCCAGGACGGCGGCGGGGTGTATATGCGTCAATCTGGCGGCCTCTACACAGTTTCCTTAATCCCAAGCGCTTCCTCTGTCTCGAATGCGGTGATTCAGCTGCCTTCTATAAGCGGCGTCTTGGTATCATCGGCATTAACACCCCTATCAATCAGTCCAACGGGGATCATATCCTTTTCCGGCATCGTCCCGATCACGCAAGGTGGAACGGGGGCGAGCGTTGCGCCGGCGGCCGGGAGTATAATCTACTCCAATGGGGTGAATTATCTGGGGCTTTCCGGTACGAATGGATATTTCCCGCGGTTCGCTGGATCTGGAACGCCGACCGCCTACAATCTCTTCGGTACGGCAAACACCTGGACCGCCGGGCAAACATTTAACGCCGGTGTCGGCCTCAGCAATTTCACCATGACCAATTTGTCATACACCCCCGCCCTCGGGGAGTTTGTCCGCCAGAACGATTCGCTCAAAGTCGGTACGACAACGGGACAGCGGATATTTGAAGCCTCGAAAATTCCGACGACAATGTTCAGCGTCATCATCCCATCCGGCATACTCCCATCGACAACCGTGTATATTCCGGAAGCGGGGTCCACCGACATCCAGCACGTCGTTGTGGGGGGCTATGCGCCGATCGGCAATATCATCATGATCGAGGTCGGCGCCGATTCCATGAAGTTTTCGACAAACGGAGAAGAAGTCGATCAAACCATTCTGAAGGTCTACAAACGGAAAAGGGAATAATAATGAAATACCTACTCACACTGGCCGCTTCGGTCCTGTTCATCTCCGCATCCCTTATCGCCCAGGTCCGGGATGACTTCGCCTATACCGGGGCAGTCGCCGGTCAAAAGAAATGGGTGGCAATTACCGGCATTACCAACGGCCTAACGGCCTCAAGTGGCGCGGCGAAATCGTCCAACCCGTCATTCGCTGGACTCGGCATGGTGGCGTGGGATTCGCTCATGCAGTCGAATACCGAACTTCGTATCAAATGGGACTCCCTATCCACCGGAACGGCGGGAACCGACCCGGTCTTGATAAACGCCATGCCGGGCAAGGCGTATGGCTCTGGAAATAACGGGTACAATTTCAGGGCGATGTATGCTCCTACCGGATCGAACGCTCTACGCTTTCATCGTCAAACAGGGTCGGGTCGAACGATCATTTCCACCCTCTACCTGCCTGGTGGAGCTTCGCAGTGGGCGCGGGGGGACACCATATCTATCCGTATCTGGAACCTGAGTCCATTCTCAGCGTCGGCGTGGCGGTACCGGGCGGCGGGGACGCGGGACTCTTTAGGTCTTGTGTCTGATACACTCTACGACCTTTCGACGGGTTTTTACGCGTGGCTCGGCAATAGCACCGACACGATCACGGCCAAGCTTGACGATTTCTACACGGCCTCTCTCGGTGCGGGTGGAGCGACAAACACGCCTCCTACAATCACAGCCCTCACATCGTCCCCACCGTCGCCGAACGTGGCGACCGCCGATTCCCTGGTGACGATCACCATGAACGCCTCAGACGCGGGAGTAGGGGCGGGCCTTGATTCGATGAAGATATACGTTGATGGGTCCCTCGCGGCCCAAAAGGGGGGGATCACCGGAACATCGGATGTTTTATCAACGACCGCGACACGGTACAGCGTTGGAGTACACACCTACTATGGACGGGTGAGGGACGATTCGGCGTCGGTAGTGCTTGAACCGACATCAGGCACGAAGACGTTTACGGTTGATTCCAACGCCTCGAGCTCCGCCCAGTATTGGGTTGAGGCATATTTCACCTCCTGGACCCTCAACATACCCGGAACAGCGGCGAACTACGGCGCACTGTTGATGTCGGACATCGACTGGACGACGTTCACCCACGCGCTGTTTTTCACTACGGGGCCGGGCTCAGCCGGTCAATTGCTGGTCGGAAACGGACTACCGATCCGGCGTTCGACATTCACAAGCGAGGCGCACCTGCACGGCAAACCGGCAATCCTCTGTTTGGGGGGATTCGGCAACACGAATTGGGGGGCGGCGTGCAATAACGATTCGATGCGGACCGTTTGGCTCAATAACGTATTGACCGAGGTAGACTCAATGGGTTGGGACGGCATCACGCTGGACATTGAGCCGTTCAGTAATTCCGTCGGCGGCACGAACGACACGGGCCGCGTCGGTCCGTGGATCAGAAGACTGTATGACTCACTCCAGGTGAGAACTTCCGCCTACACCGCGACGGGAAAGCCGATGATAAACGCGTCGATGACTCCCTCGTGGGGCGGGGCGTGGTATGCCCGTCACGAATATCTCATGGATCAGATCAACCTGATGTCGTACGACGCTCCGGGCAACCTGGGGTGGGGCCAGAACCGGACCTGGCACATGAACCCCTTCTTCTCTACGAACAAAGATAATCCGACCGGCTCGAATCGGTACTATCAATCAATTCAGGAGCGTTGGTTATCGAGTCAGGATGTCGCCTCCCCGGTGACGCTGACTAAGGCGAAATGGGGAATATCCCTCGACTGGAACGGCGTGTTGTGGCGGGGGGCGAGAAGCCCGACAAATCCCGACGAGGGGTGCACCGAACCCAAATGTATCTGGACATCACCCGCCATTGAACGGATCTACGACTACAACTTCGACCAGATGTATGCGCGGTTTCTCGATACGGCGACTTCCGCATCAATCCGGTGGGACGACTACCACAAAGGGGCGTACCTGAAAATACTGAAACCCGCATCGGAGGCGCCGAACCCCGCCGCCCCCTGGGAAGACGACATTTTCCTCACCTATGCCGACTCGATGACCGTCGAGTATACACTGACGATGTTGACCGATTCCGGCTTTGGGGGGTTTATCGTCTGGAACTACACCGAAGGGCAAAGGCCCCCTGGTTACCCAAACCGGAATCATAACATGGAGCTCATAAAACAAATCATAATGACCGCCGCCGATACGACGACGCGAAGGATCACGTCGATCTCTCCGGCGACGAAGGTTGCAGGAGAAGTAGATTTCACGCTTACGGTGAACGGCACGAACTTGAAGTCCGGCGACAGCGTATTTATCGGGGCGGACGTGTACCGGGCGACCTCGTACGTTGGGCCAACACAGCTGACAGCGGCGATCTTGGCGGCGGATATAGCGACGGCCGGCAACAAAGGAATTTACGTCAAGAACGGTGCGAACACATCGAACACCGTGAACCTCGTCGTCAATGCGGCCTCAACCCCGCCAGTCATTACCTCGGCATCTCCTTCAACCGTAGGCCAGGGGGCGGTAGACCGCAGTGTCACCATTTCGGGGTCGAACATCTCGTCGGGTCCAACACTCAGCGTTAGTGGTGCGGGGGTGACGGTCCTTAGCGCCGTCTATGTCAATTCGCAAACGATTACCGCCACACTCAGCGTGGGAGCGGGATCGGCGATTGGCGCAAGGAACCTCGTCCTGACCAACAACACCGGATTAAAAGATACACTGGTTGGGGGGTTGACGGTCACCCCTGCCCCAACCATTACAAGTCTCGTCCCGGACACGATGTACCCTGGGACGACGCAAGCCCTCACCTTAACAGGAACAAATTTCCTTTCCGGCACAGACCTGGCGTTTGTATTCTCAAATTCAGGGGTGATAATTATTGGGGCGTACACGCTGACGGGGGCAACCTCGGTAAGTGTCACGGTCGGGACCAATGCGACGCTCCCGGTCGGGAGTTATTCGCTCACTTTCGTCAACGGGGACGGTGGAAGGGTAACGCTTTCTAATGCCCTGAAGATTGTGGCAAGGACATCGACGCAGATATCGTCGAACTCCGTCTACATCGTTGAAGGTGGAGTCAGGAAATTTAAGAGCCCCGATTATTTCACCCTTAAAGACATCCCCGCGACGCAAATCCCGGTATCGCTCACCGGGTTTGGCAACCTCGGCTTAAACGGAATCAGGTACGCTGATGGATCGCTGGCCTATCCGAATTTCTCCATGCAGCTCGGTTCCGATGGGACCTCTGCCACATCCCCGGTCAAAATATGGGCAACCGACGGGGTGGGGGTCACGCTCTCCGCTGATGGCTTCCACTTCTCAAGCCCACTGGCGACGAACAGCACACGCGGCTCGGTGATTGGAAACTCGTATTTCGACGTTATCAACGGGTCGATTGAGCCGAAGGATGGAAGTATACCATCAACAAAACTTATTTGGCCCATTCCCGCCCAGGCATTACCGAGTGAAATAATTTACGCATTTGGCGGCGATAGTGGCACGATCCCAATGCTTACCGGATCAGACATCTTCGCCGGATATACCTTTGTGCCCCTGCCAACCACCGGATCGCCGGCACTCGACCCTGAAACGGACTTCGTGTTTTGGGAAGAATTTCCCCACGGTGGAATCAGTACGACCATCAATGGGAATAACGCACTCAGTAGCGCGATGAATCTTGGGTCGAACGAATGGTTTGTTGCCGGTTTTGGTGGGGATGCAACGGTCTCGCTCACCGTCACGTCAGAATCTTGGGGATCTGTTTCCCCGGCCCGGTTTGGGATAATCAGTCTTGACCCCTCCGCAGCGTCGGTGATGGGCACCGAAAGGGGCGGATACGTCACAATGAACAGTTCCGGGTCCACCTACCCATTCCCGATGATGGCCCCGGCAACGTATAAATTCGGCGTGTACACCCCTGCCACGACCGACTCGATGGGATGGATGATCGGCGTTGTGGAAAGGAATGCGACGTCCGCCGTTTCCGCCGATGACCTGGCGACGACGAACGAGGCAATCCTATTTAATTTCGGGTCGGTCGCCGCGACGAACGACACCCTGTACGCGATTGTTACCGGAAACGCTGTGAAAAACAAGATAGCCCTGAGAACCGTCGCGTTATCGACGGCGTACAAACTCAAGATCGTGGTCGCGGCCTCCTCGATCGCATTCTATGTTAATGATACCCTCAAAACGACGGTGACAACAAACCTTCCGGCAAACACGACAACCGCAACACCCGTCATCGCGGCGTGGAATTACGGGGCGGACTTGGTGGCGACGGGGAAGAATCTCCTGGTCGATTACTACTACTTCAAAGCGTCCGGATTAAATAGGTAGAGGCGCACCATGTTTGGAAATCCGATTACCGACGGAGTGCAGCTCATCAATGGCCCCTATGGGGATGTCGTAGCGTTCGATCTGACGGTCCAAAACCTCAAGGAGTTGAATGGGGTGGATCTTGTGGATCTGGTGACGAACGACAGCATTCAACTGGCGAGTCCATCAACGAAGGCTGAAGTGTTCTCGATGCCTTTTTCCTCGACCAACTTGACCGACGCGGCCTATTACCGCGAGGGACCGATGGTATATGTCTTCGTCCGGATAGCAACATATGAATATGACGCGAACACAAGGATTGCCTTCTGGTACAGCGCGAACCCGGATCGAGTGACAACGCTGACAGGTACGGTGATGCCCTTGCCAGCGCAGTATAAACAGCTCGCCCTCGCCATGATCGCCCGGAACCTCATCCCGGACGATCCAGGGTTAAGGCCGGGATTCGTGCTTGATGAAGCGGTCCGCAGTGAAAAGGCCAAAGTGGGGTTATGAGCTTTAAGCGCGTTGATACCATCTTTGCCCGGGTCCAGCGGAACGTGAAATCAGCCGGAGCCGGGCCAGAGGGAGTGCAATCCTTTGACGCCGATACGATTCTTGACGCAATGAGTGAGACGCATGAGGAGATCGCCCGCGATGGTTACGCGATCCGTGATATGACCGACCTGACGACCGAAGCCGGTACGGCGCGTTACGACATCCTGGGGCTTTACAAAATTGCGGGGTTGAGGATGCCCGCCGACTGGAAAGAGCCTATTACAATCGAGGAAAATCTGGAAAGCTGGCTTGAGTATATCGCTAATCCGCTCACCTACACTCAGCCGGTGAAAGCTCTCTCATGGGGAAATTATCTTGAATTCTTCCCATCTCCGGCAGTCTCTGGGTTAAAGGTGGGCGTGTATTTCTACCGGATACCGACCGCTCTATTGGTATTAGGCGCCGACCCTGAATCACCAAGGGAATGGGATTATGTGATTACCGAGGGTGCAACGGCAAAACTCCTCTGCGGTGGCGACTATGCGGCGATGTATCAGGCCGCCTTCGACGATGCAAAGCAAAAGGGATTGAAAGAAACCGCAGGCGGCCTTATCACAGTCCAGCATTGGAGCGATAGGGGATTTTAGGCCGTGGCCTCGACCAGATTCAATAATAACATCCTTGTTGCGGCTCGCAGACTTCAGCAGAACCGTAGCGTTGCCGGCCCAGGTGGAGATACCGGCAATCGCTACACATCCGCTCGGCTATCAGACTACCAAAACAGGGCAATCCGCGATCTCATCAAGGCGAAATACGATACAGCCCCAGATTTATTTCCGCTTCGCTATCCCCAGATGATGAAGACGAGCGATCCCTTTACCATTGACGCGCTGACGAGGATCGCTATTCCGAGCGATGTATGGTTGGTCACCGAACTCTGGCTCGGGAGCTTGAAATTCAAGAAGGTTCCAGACCACAGAATTGGCGACGTACTTTCAGGTGTGGACCGCTTGATCGTCCCAAGCGTGAATGAACCCGCCTTCTTCACTGAAAACGGGTATATGTATTTCCTCCCCGATACGGGCTTGACTGGTGAGGTGAAATACCGGTTCGTCAAGGAACACGCTGATATTGCAGTCAATACGGCTGCTTCCGGTGTCGGAAATAAGAACACGGCCAACGGCGCATTCACTGTAGCGACCAAGCAGCTCACCGCCGCGATGTCGATTGCCTTTGCGGATTCAGACGTGGGAAAAAAAATCATTTTTGCAACAGTCAACGGGATTGGTACTCTGACGGGTGTTTACGAATCACTGATCTTTGCAAAGGTGAGCGCGACCGAAGTGACGATAGGGGGCGATTATCTCCCCACGGCGAATGAAATAGTCTCGACTGTGTTGGTGAGCGACTATACCCCGGAACTCTCAGACATTCAAATCAGTAAGTACGATGACGGCGCGATCATTGATCTCATGGTCGGCCTCGCCACAACGGATCAAGCGGCAAAACCCTAAATAAAAGGAGAATGGTGGTATGGACGCTCTTCATCAAATCGCAACACTGATCGCAACAGTCCTCGGGACGACCCCCGATAAGCTGGTGGCGGTTCTTTTTGGCGCTGTCATGGCCCCGGTCACCTATCAGGTGACAAAGCAGCTTGACATCTGGTTCGCAAAACTCGGTTGGTTTGCAGAAGCTGAAACCGCGAAGATCAAGGGTACGGTGATGGTGGTTCTCTCGTCACTCGTATCTGTTGGCGTGATTTTTCTCATCGGACTCGTGTTCGGCGTGGACTACATGAGCAACGAATCGCTTTTTACCGGGATTGTGGGCGCATTGGGTGTGAATCAGACGATTGCCACGTTCATCTTCCATCGGGTCAAGGCGAAAAACGCAGGGCGGATCATCTCCGGGTAAAGCATAAGTGAAAAACAACCTCACATACGCGGTCCTCGATCAACTCTGCTTAGTCCAGGCAGGCGTCGATCCAGACGTGATCGACCAAGCGGTTCGCCGTGAGATCATCAATGCGGTAGTCTTCCGTCTCTGGGCGAAGAGGAAGGACGATCCCTTCTACCGGTTCACCTCGACTCTGGCTGTAGCGGCGGATCTCGAGGCGCTCTGTACCGTTGGGTGGACGATCCCCGCAAGCCCGATTATTCTGGCCGGGAGTGCCGTCATCACCGACTTCACGGCCACAACCATCACGCGCTCCACCGGGACGTTTCCGGTCGGATCAATATTAGGTCTCACGTTGATCCGCCGAGCGGGAGCGAATTACGGGATTGGAACGGCAGTGGCGCGAGTAACGCTCGGAGGGGCGACGGCGACGTTCGAACTTCTGATCGGCTTCATGGACGCCTATAACGCGGCTAATGACGCGCTGATGGTGGCGGTCTTAAAATCGCAGAGCGTCCTCTCGTCCGATTTCTCGCCCTACTATTTCGACCGGATCATCCGCATCCACGATAGTGTCAGTCGTCCAACGCAGGGGGATTTTGATGCCGTCGGCTCAGGTGAGGAATTTTCAAACCTGAAATATCTGAAAACGAAAGCCTCTCGCGTAGCCTATCGCCACCGTGGGACGACGATTGATTTCTTCGTCGGCTCATCGGCGCTCCCGCTCGGTGTTATTATGGTTGAATATGCCGGCAAGCCTGGGACGTACACGCTCGCCACTGCCGACACCGAAATTCTCCTGCAACCGGAAGACAACGCGGAGTTAATCGCCGAAGTGACAAAGACCTTTTCCGAAATTTCAAAGGAACCTTCCGTAGACAAAACCCCCAACCGGGGAGGATAGGCCCTCGGAGAAGATGGGACGAAACGCCCCCCCAGAACACATCGTTTTCAAGGACTTCAAAGGTCTTCGCACCTCGATTGGAGATCCCGCGCCCAATAGCGCGATCGGCTGCCGCAACGTCGTGCGCTCAAAGAAACTCGGTCACTTGGAACTCGGGATACCCTACGAGTTTAGGTTTCCGACAGAAGACGCGAATCTCCCGCAATCGGGCGATCTCGAAATTTCCAATTATCTCAATCCGGCCATTCATAAGATGACAAATCTGGTCTTCGAGAACGTCCACAATTTCTACGTCCCGGATCACGGGGGGCGCAACATCACGGTCGTGGTCGGCACTTACACGAAGACGGGGTTTTTCCCAGGATCTCCAACGGTAGACCGTTCTGGGGTATTTGTTCGTCCTTTCTGGGATGGTTCTGCATGGATAGACGCATGGCGCGAACTCACCGAGATGTTCATTTTCGAACTCACGTCGCTTGGTTCGACGAATCCCGGCGTTGTGACGGCCGCGCCGCCATTCTTAGGCAACGATGCCACGGTCGGAACGGTGGATTGGATACCGTCAGGCTCCCCGCCCTCTAATCCCGGAGCATTCACTCGGCTCAACGACGACATCTTTATCGAGGCGACGCTCAACGCGGCCGCTCAATCGAAGTATGCAAATCTTAGCGGCGGTGTGAGCCTGACCTTTCTGCCGGTCGGGACAACGATCGTCGGGGTGACGGCGCACATCATCGGCAAAGGGTCGGTCGATACATGTCCCGTTCAACTGGAAAACGTACGGCTGGTTAAAAATGGGGCCTTGGCAGGCACCGTGAAAACGGATACGAGCACCTGGGATATCGAGAAATCAGAAAAAACGCTTGGTGGAGCGGCCGATCTCTGGGGAACGACATTCCTGCGGACCGACACCATCTCGATCGCCGTGAGCGCGAAGAATTACGACAGCGTCGCCAGGAAGATCTCGCTCGATCAGATTTATTTGAAGGTCCACATCAACCCCGGAGGCCTTAATCAAATTAACATCTCCGAGGGAGCCGACCCATACGATTTTGCCGTTCTCGACCCTCTCGCCGGGGTCTTCAACGGGGACTATTTTAAGGGCTGGACGATCGTCTACGATCGGTCCGGTGATAATGAAAACTACGATCTGGTGGTCCGCTGCGGGTATGACGGCACGCGCTATTTCCTGGAGACGACCCACCCCGTGACCGATTTCACCTCGCGGATTGCCGGAACCAAGATCCTCCTCTATAGAAACTTTCTCACCAGCGAGACCCCGGCGGCGCTATCGAGCTATTTTCACAACGTGCTCAATGAGATGCGTCTGACCACCGGGAATCTCTTTTCTGATCTGGCGCTCAAAGGCGGGTTCCGGACGAAACCGGCGGTAATCTTCGACGGGTCGGACCCGCTACCGCAGGTGGACGAGCTCATCCTGGTCCATTCTGGCGCAGAGGACTGGAAATATGCCGTGCTGGCGGCGATCACAGGAACCAGCCCCGGAGCGCAAAACCCGCTCTCAGCCGGCACCTACTACCTGAAATACTCGATCGTCTACGATGACGGCAGTATCGGCCCACTCTACGATGTCATCACCCGGACGGCCGGCGTGTTTAGCGCCTCGGCCCAGGTGATCGTTGCTGATGGCGAGCAGATCTCTCTGACGGTCTATCGTTCGTATGGAGCCTTCCCGAAAAAGGGGAGGGGTGTCAACATCTATATGAGCGATGATAACGTGTATTTCTACCGGGTAAAGGCGTTTGACGTATCCGCGGAGAACGCCGTCTCGCTCTCTGCTGTGGGCGGTCTTCCGGCAGCGCTCCATCATTACGGGTATCTCGATGTGGCGGTCGATGCCGCCGACTGGAACGCCGACATCCCGGAGGCGAACGCAGATATTGGACGATCACCCGCTGATGCCGGGATCATCCGCTACACCCAGGCCGCAGTCATCGGTGTTCATAATTTCGCCGTTGGAGTCTACGCCAACGGTCAATATCAAAGGAACAAGGTCTATTCCTCGGCGATTGCCGGATCAGGCGCCGAGGAGTACGACATCTTCCCCGATGATCCGATCCATGCTCTCTCGGTAGAGTATAACGACGCCGACGAAGCCCTGAGTGTGGTCGGATTGAATAACCGCATTGCCGTTCATAAGAAACGCTCCATTGTTCTCTTGCGCTATTCACCGAACGAGGGATACATCCGCGACATCGTAACGAAGGGGTGGGGCATTGCCGCTCCGCGCACCCTGGTGGAATATGACGGAAGCCTTTACTGGTTGGACTATTCCGGAGTGATGAAGTTCAACGAGAACGGCATCGAGATCATCAACAGGGCGTGGTTGCAGGATTTACTCGCCCTCTCCGATTCTGTTAAAGAGGCGGCCATTGCGACTTTCGATCGGAACAATAAAAAATACATCCTCGTCCTCGGCGCTCTGGTCTATCATTACGACCTCTTGGACGGTGAGTGGATGATTGAGGACTGGAACGATCTGCCCTTGCGCTTCTCGATCGACAATACCGCCAACAGGGTAACCTTCCTGGCCGAAGATAATTCGGGGGTGCGGAACCTCTTTGTCTTGGATGAAGGTATTATCCACAACGGCGGCCAGTACGATTTCTCGTATGAAACAAACGAGATCGACCATCCTTCACCGGTTCCCTTCGACTTGAACCTCATGGAAATCTATCTGCGCTATCGCTCGACGATTGACTTCCAGGTGACAGCCTATAAAAACGACACAGCCGAGGTTCTCTTTGGTCCCGTCACCTTGAGCAAAGACAATTACCGGACCCTCATTCAATTATCGGACGATGCGAGGTGCTCAAGTTTCAGGATCAAAGTATCAGGCCGGGCGATAGACCAATACACCTCATGGAAACTCAAGCGGATGGGAATGAGATATCAACCCCTCGAAATCTCAGGGGACATCATCGTTGAATAGACTCCAAAACATATCGGACCTGAAAAGGGATGTGGGTTCGACCTCGATTGACGACTCGACAAAAGCCATCTTGAACCGCATACTCGACACCATCGGCAAGGAGATGGACTACACTCAGCAGAATATCCCCACAACCGGGCTTCAAAAGGGTGAGCAGATCGTCAGGGTGGCCGGTACGGTGACGGTAAAGTTGAAATTCCCGGTCCAAAGTACCGACTATAAACCTGACACCATATTGATTGCCAGGGACATTGAAACCGGCGCCCTGTCGCTCGCTGTATCAGCGCCCCTCTACGACAAACGCCGGAAGGATAGTTTTGATGTATCGTGCTCTACGCCGGGGACGCTACGTTGGGAGATCAAGCCATTCTGAAGCGGCTCATCATATTGACTCTCTTGGTGAGTGGATGGGCACTTGCTCAGTCGCCCCTGTTGGCGCCAGACATCCGCTCGAACAGGCTTAAGTCCTACACACCGATTGAGCCCATCACCCTTGAAGATTCGACCCGCCAGTATTTCTATTTCGAGCTAATGGGCGCCGCCGAGCCGTGGGTTCCGACGGTGAACGGGGTGAGGATGTACTATGACACGACACTTCACCACCTCATGTTGAAGATGCCCTGGGGAACACTTCGATATGTGGATTCAATCGGACCGGGTGGTGGAACTGGTGAGGTCAATACAGCCAGCAATACCGCCGGTACCGGTGTCGGATGGTTCAAAGTAAAGTCCGGCGTTGACCTCATATTCAAGCGCGGGAAATCTCTTGACGCGAACCTGACCATTGCCGATTCGACCGATAGTTTAGCGTTCGATTTCAGCAATTCCCCCGCTTTTACGGGTGCGTCGTTTTCCGGTTTAACGGCGTTACGGGCCGTAGTGACCGACGGCAGTAAGAATCTCGCATCGTCGATTATTTCGGCCGTAGAGTTGGGCTATTTGGTCGGTGCGACCGATACCGTCCAGGAGCAATTAAATCTCAAGGCTCCGTTGGCCTCTCCCACCTTTACCGGCACGGTGACAATGCCTTTAGGGGCTGGTACAGTTCGCTCCGGTTCGGGCGGTTTGTTGAGTTCTACTGCTTCCGATACGGTGGGACTTGCAGCGGCTCTGTCCGGTAAGGAAGATACGATCACCGCAGGTACAACGGCTCAATATTACCGGGGCGATAAATCGTGGCAAACGCTCAATCAGGCGGCCGTCGCAGGTCTGACGACCGCGTCTACTCCGACTTTCGTCCAGGTCTATTCTTCCGGGCAAGGGGGAACGGGAAACGCGGCGGCGTATCTCGACGGGTCGGGCGGACTGTTCCGCGATCCGGCTGTATCCGGGACTGAACTTGGATATCTCGACGGGGTAACATCGGCAATTCAGACGCAATTAAACGGCAAAGCCGCGACGTTCGATTCTCTCGGCACCGATCGCGGTGGCACCGGACGCGCCTATTTCCTGGCCGGTGACATGTTGTATCACACGGGCACCGGAACGGCATTTTCAAGGCTTGCGGTAGCCGCACAAGGAAATGTGCTCCGCTCCGGGGCTACGCCGTCGTGGGGAAAAGTCCAGCTCTCCGGCGGGGTGATCGACGTGTCGGGAACACTTGGGTCCGCCTATGGCGGGACCGATAATTCGTCCTATACCATTGGAGACATGCTGTATTCCTCTGGCGCGACGACTCTTTCAAAACTCGCGGACGTGGCGACGGGTTCATATCTGGCTTCGGGGGGGGTGGGAATAGCTCCCGCGTGGGCGACGTTGAATCAGGCGGCGGTGGCGGGGTTGACAACGGGGGATAGTCCGACGTTTACGGGCGCGACACTCTCAGGTATGACGGCGGGGTCGGTGCCGTTTGCTGGTGCGGCTGGGCTTCTCTCGCAGGATAATGCTAACTTCTTTTGGGACAATGCGAATAATCGTCTCGGCATCGGGATATCAAGTCCGGTAGCAGTGCTGCATGTTGCTACGACCAACAGCAACACCTTTATCTTGGATAAGGGTGGGGCAATGGGAAGTTTACAGGGTAGTTTTACGTCGTACTCTTATGGGGGATTAATACTGGGTGTTTCTACGGCCTCACAGTTTTTGGCTCTCAGTATAGCGGGGCAAAGGACGACAACGCCCGGTGCTCAGATCGGGCGCATCGGATTCCATTCTTGGAACACGAACAATAATCTCAATACGACGATCGGTGCTGAATTCAAGGCCACGTCGGAAGATGGCACAACGACAAATTATGGTCTCAATCTCGCCGTCTTGACGAGGACGGGAACGGGGGCAATGGCCGAACGTCAACGATGGTCGGCTGACGGGAATATCGGCTTTGCCGGGCAAACATCCTTCGGAACGAGTGCGGTCGGCGTGGGTGCATGGAAAAACGGCACAGCCCCCTCAACCTCTCCCGCCGATGCTGTCCAAATTTGGAGCGCAGACCGTGGCGCAACTGTAGGCAAGGCCGGACTCCACATCAGATCTGAGGATGGAACGAGCCACGTGTTTTCGGATTTCTCCGGGATAGGGACAGTTTCACCGACAACCCGATTGCACGTCTACGGGGCTGACAATTTAACGGCGCAAACGGTGGAGATTGCCGCCACCCAAGCCAACGTCACCGCCGCCGATATCTTTATGGATTTTCGCTCATCCTCCGGTTCGGAGGGAACGATTGCCGGAACTGCTGTTGCGGGTGTCCTCGCGTATAATACCTTCACTGGCGCACATTACTCCCAAAAGGCAAACGAGAACGAGGTAATGGTTGAGGGGATGATTGTTTCGGCATCGGGCAATGTAATGCCCGGAGGCGACTACCTGCCGACAATCACCCGGAGCGCGGGCCGGGGTGACTCCACCGTCTATGGGGTGTACGCCGGCAAGATTGCAGACGGGTTCTCGCAACGGGAGATTGATTCGCTTCGGAGGATGAGAAGACTCCATGATAGCGTCAAGACCGTGTACGAGGCAATCGGTGCGCCGCTTGAAGCCCTCATAAAAGAACAACTCCACGCCGATAGCGGTTCGTTCGCGTTTGATTCACTCGGGGCCATCATCCGCGCCATTGAAGTCTCGCTTGCCCAGATCGTCGTTCCTCCTTCACCGACATTCCGGGGAAAGACATTAGACTACGCGAAGGGCAACCCCCGCAAAGACCTTCATCAGGTATTTGCCCTCGGGACGGGGATTATTCTCGTCACCGATGCAGGAGGCAACATCAATAACGGCGACCTGATTGTTCCATCCCCGACGCGGGGAATCGGAGAGCGACAAGCGGATAAGGTGGTACGATCATACACCGTTGCAAAGGCGACCGTCAGCGTGGATTTCTCGACCATTCCAGTCCATCCGACGCTTGGTGTGAAGGTGAAGCGAATCCCGTGCACATATAAATTCTAATGCTCTCAGAATTCTTAAAATTCACCGATGTCGGAATCCTGGGGATCTGTCTGGTGATGCTCTTCCTCAAGTGGCAGGAGATGAAAGCCGCCGATCGCGCCGACGAGCGCGACGATGAAACGGCCCGACTGCGAATCGAGGCCGACACCGAGATCACCAAAGTATTGACGGAATTGAAAACCATCATCACTGAACGCATACCACCGAAAAGGGGATAGGACTATGTGGACCATCATCTACTTTGTTGTGAGTATTGCCGCAATCATCCTGTCTGGATTGATACTCTTAGCTGGTGGACATAGGCGAAACATCGCACGACCCGATCCAACGGACGGAACAAAGCGTCTACTCTCGATAGCGAAAGATTTTAACAACTTCATTGGATAATATGGAATGGTTGAGATATACCGCACTTGTCCTCTACGGCCTCTCGGCGATCGTCCTGGTCACGAAAATCACGCAGATGGTCATGTGCGGGATCTCGCCTCCGCTCTGGATGAGGATCGTAACCACACTGGCGGCACTTTGTTTCGGCATCTCCATGATCGACATTGCCGTTGGCGTCGATAGTGGACTCTTCGCCATGAGGGTGATCTGGAACCTCATCGCGGCAATGATCTTCTCAGGCACCATGTACACCGTCTACTGGAAGAAGGATCTTCACCGTTGAGAAGTCCCAACGAAATATTCACCGCCACAAAGGATAAAGCGATAGCCATTCCCACGCAGACGGTCATTGCCATCAAAATGATCGCGGGGGAATTTATCGACCTGTGGTTTGCGCACCCAAAGAAGATGACTGCGTTTATTATCATCGAACTCTGGATTCACTCACTCAGTTTTCAACACCTCACGGAACTCAAATCCCTAATGGACTTGATACCGTTTTTAGGAAAATAGGAGTACACGACGATGGGAATATTCGATTCACCGCGCGAAAGAGAAGGACCGGGCGCGTACCGTAACCAGCTCGGGCGCTACGACCGGATCATTGGCGACCTGGGCAATCTGCCGAACGAGTTTGGGGGGATTAACTCTCTCTCAGACCTTTTCGCCAAATACGGACTCTCGCCCTTTTCAAGCAATACCTTCGCTCCGGCCAAAAGAGCGCTCGGCACTTCACAGGCCCGCTCAAGAGCCGCCCTCACCGATCGCTTAGGCGGCCAGAGCGCCAACCCGGAATTCGCCTTCTCTGGGTTGGAGGGTGGATTCTCCGGCGCCTACTCCAATCTCTTAGGTGAGGAGCAACAGGCCAAGACGGGAATGGAGCGCTTCAATGCCGGATTTCTGGGGAACATCCTGGGGCAAAAGCAGGGCGCGAACGAACGCAGGACGGGTATGACATTATCGGCAGAGCAGGCCCGGGCCAACGCCGTGAGGGATTATATCATGTCTCTTTCGGGAGCTTCGACGATGGACGATATTCTGGGGATCGCCGGCACGGTTGCGAAATTCTTCCCAGATGGGGGTTGAAGCCGACAGCAAACATTTTTAGATAAGGAAATCATCTCATGGGTATCTACGAAACTCTTCAAAGGAGCTCTGGGAGCATTGACCAGGTCGCCTCGGCCTTCCAATCCTTCCTGAAAAATAAACAGGACGAAGAGAAGCGCAAAAAGCTTCAAAATGTGATGTACTCTGACCGGGAGATCATCAAACCCGAAGTCTTGGCCTCTCTCGGCATGAACCAGCAGGAAATTCCGATCGACATAGCCAATCGTCGCCCGCCACCGACAGGGGCCAGGCCACCGTTTACCGAAGAACCCTCACAGACCACAACCGAAAAGCAGTTTATGGGTGTCAATTCGAAAAACGCGATGGCGATAGCCGAAATTATGAAGATGACCCCCGAGCAGATGGTGGAATTTCTCTCAGGCGTTCAGGGCCAGGAGGAAAGAAGAGCAAGGGGGAATATCCTCGCCGTCCCGGAAGGAACGGACGTGATCGACATTGGAACCGGGGAGAAGAAATACGGGAATGTAAAGGACTTTGGGCCGCGTACAAGCGTTAATCCCTCGCTCGGGAAACAGTGGATAATGCGGGCCGGTCAAAAAGTATTCGATATACCCGGCGAGGGGGACGAGCCGTACAGCAAACCCGGCGCACCCTCTCAAAATCCCTCGCTCGGGAAAGATTGGGTGATGAGAGACGGGAAGCCCGTCTTCGCCGTACCGCAAGAAGGCGATCAGCCCTACTCAAAGCCCACAGCCGGAGAGGGTAAAATATCGCGCACCGTCACCTACGTAAAGCCCGATGGAAAGCAGGGAATCAAAACGTACTCCGGCACCCCCCTGCAAGTTATTGAGCAGATTCAGGCCAGGTTAAAAGCCCTCGATGCTCTGGCCGAAAAATCGGGAATGGGCGGGGGGTCAAGCGGGTTCCTCGGGATGGGTGGATCGTCAACGTGGAGCGATTTCAAAGGCGGCAAAGCAACGATTGATGATCTCTCCACCGGCCTTCAGGGTAACGCCGCCGAATACTCGGAACTTGAAAGCCAACTTGAAGACCTTCAGAGTATGGGGGGTGAAGAATCGCCGGATGGTGGGGCCAGTGAGAATAACACCTACGCCCTCGAGGAAGTCCGCGCTCAATACCCAAACCTAAAGGATAAGACAGACCAGGAAATTATCGAGGCTTACGCGAAACAGGGAATCACGATCAAGCCGTAAATGCCCGAAGGAAAGCGCATACCGCCCCCGCCGATCTTCCCTGAGGACGATCAATCAACGGCAATAGCGCAAGACCGTCCGTTTTACTCTGGAAAGAAGCGCCGAATTCCGCCGCCTCCACTCTTCCGGGACGACGAGCAACCCTCACTCCTGGGTGAGGATCTCTATGATATTTTCACAACAACGGGACGGACGCTCAGTGAGGGGCTTGCCGATCTCGAAATCGGTCCCGGTCCAGGCGGAAGACCGGCGTTCACAAAAAATCCCATCGCCGGTGGAGCGAAGATTCTCCGCTCGGTGGGGGAAGCTGTCGCCGCGCCATTCGGATTGATCGACCGGCTCCTGCGGACCAATTCCATAACCACCCCGATCGCCGAGGGTGCCGCCATGCCCTTCGAGCTCGCCGCGGGTGCCGTCCGTGGTGGGGAAAAACTCATCGACGTTGGCTTGAGAGGCGCCGGAGTCCCCGAGTCGGTAATGAACCTCGGGATGGACCCCCAAAAGGCCGCTGAGGCCGCCACAGCCCTCTCAGAATTAAACCAGATAGCCGCTCAGTTCGCCGTACCACTTGCAGGCAAGAAAATAGGGGGTAAAACAGCAGGGAAGATTATCAAGATGCAGGAGGAGGCATCGCGCCCCATTTTCCGCCCATCCAATCGGGAGCCGGTCGACTACATCGCCCCGGAAAGCCGTCAACTCTACCCTCCGAGGAACCAGCGTTTCGAACAGCGTCCAGGTCAACCAGTCCGGGACATCAAGGCCGGTGTACCACTTCGTAAAGTCCCGCCACTCCTGCCTGAAAATCTTCCCCTAAGGAAACCCGAGTTTGAGCCCGTCCGCACATTTGAGGTAGGTCCGGAAGGTGGAGCGAAGGCGATAAAATCCACACCAGCCCCTTTGACGAGCCGCATTGATAAAGCTCTCTCTGATGTGGCTCCAAACACCAAAGCGAGAATCAAACGCAAGATCGAAGCGAAAGATAAACTCTCAGTGGGAGAGAAAAACATCCTCACCCAGAGGGACCGTAACCTCTTCGACGATATGTATGAGCCAAAGGGCTTACCGCAGTTACCCGAAGGCGGAATCCCCGCGATCGACAACAATATCGTATTCGACATTAACGACTACCGAAGCGGAGAATCATTTGGTACGGTCCGCGCCAACGATCCGAATACCGGTAAAACTATCGGCAAAGTAGATTTCTCAGAGTATGGGGGGAATGTTTATGTGAAGATGGTGGAGGTAACGCCGGAGTTTCGTCGTCAGGGCATAGCGACAAAGATGTACGATCGCATCAAGCAGGAATACCCCAAGGCAAAAATTGAGCGATTCGGCGATATGTCGACCGACGAAGGAGCAGCTTTCAGGGAATCATTAAAGGGTGAAGCCGAGAAAGCACCAAAACCCGATCCCACCACGATCAAAACGAAACTCATCTCGTTGCGCGATCAAGTGAATAAGGGTAGGTACAGAGGAAGAGTAGCCGACATCACCGAAGCGGAACTCTTGGCAAGACGCAACGGATTTGATTTCTCCTACGATCCCGGCACACTCAAATACAACGTCATTTCAGCCGAAGGGAAGAAGCTCAAGAAAGTCCCAGAAGTGAAGATGAGTGATAATGCCCCCAACCCCACACTCCTTGAGAATATCAATCCTGAAACGAGAACCCGTATTCAGGACATCCTCGATGAAGTAGGAGAGGACATCAACATTGAATCCTTGACGAAGCCCCAGATCGAAGCCGCAATCAAGGACATCAGGATCGACAAGGGAAAAGAAGCGTCTCGCCGCGCCCAGATGTTGATTGATGAACTTTTGAAAGCTGAAGCCGAAGGCATTGTCGGTGTTGTGAGTGGGTCTGTTCCGGGCGTCGGGAAGGATATACGTGGCATCAACGTGAACGATCTCCTTGAGCAGAAATACGAGCGGGAGGGGATAGTCGGGGAGATGGGGTCCGGACTTGATGTGCCCGTCCCAGAGGTCAATATCCCAGAAGTCCAGCGCCGACGGGCTAATTCATTTACAGATATCCGAAGTCTTGAGGAAGAATTAAGGCGTGTAAATCTGGTGGTCAAAAGTAAAGAATCGTTATCCCCATCAGAACAAATAGAGTTGGGGGAATACTACGACGCCTTACTGGACAGACGTGGTGGTTTGAAGCCTGTCGGAGAGCCTCTCTCCTTTGACAAAACTGCGGCCGGCGAACAGGGCAGTTTCGCCAAGCTCGAACAGGCGAAGATGCCTCCGCGCAAGCCATCCGGCCTCTCCTACGAGCAACAGGTGGAAGGGACGATGTTCGAAAAGCCCAAAACTCCGGGAGCACCGCAGGAGGAGATGTTTAGAGTGGGCAATCCCGATGCCCTCGCTCAACAAATCGTAAATATTGCAACAACGGGCGAGGGAGCTTCTATTGAAGGTATTGCTCGGGCCCGAGAGCTTGCTGAACAGAGCAAAGACATTTTCACGGGGGCTCAACGCGAGGAGATCGCATCATTCTTAAATGATCTCGAATCGAAGCTGAAAAAACCAGGGGCTCCTGTCGTATTAACAGCAGAGGATATTGTCCGAGAGCAGAGCGGTCTGAGCAAGGTAGGAGCGCGGTCAGGCAAATCCATCGAGGAACTCTATCCATCCAAGCCCAAGCCGCAATCCTGGCAGGGCGCCGTCTCAGAATCCTCCAAGCGTCTCAAGGAAAAAGGTCTTTCCCCCGATCGCCCACAGGGCAATCTCCCTTCAGGCTTAGACCCGACAACACTCATAGATCCCAAGAAAGTCAAATACATCATCGACCCGATCATCAAGAAGGCCACGAGCGACGCCCGAAAGATGATTATTGACCAACGCATGAGGCCAGAGCAATTCCCCTTTGAAGTTCGCTCGACGATCAACACGCTTTTATCAGAGCATCCAGATTTCAGAGGATTATCGGCAGAGCAGAAACGGGCCATCTTCAATCACGTCAAGGATGTCACGAAAAACCTTGTCTTCAATCCCGTGGTGGGGGAATTTCAAACACAAGAAGGCAGGAAATTCCGCGAAGAGATGAGGAAAGCCCAGGGTGGAGGATTGACCCCCGCGCCGATTGAAGGTGGTAGGATCATCTCAGAGCCGATGAAGAGGGAAAACATAAACCCCACAGAGATATTCAGCGATGGGATGAAATCATTTACTCGTCGTGAATTGACAAGCACGATGGGGGAGTATGTTAAAAGTCAGGGCTCATCCGGTGAATCTCTTATCCGGTCCATCAATCGAGATTACCGTGAATCGGCGCAATGGGCTGGTAGACTGGAAGTCGATTACCGCGTTGCAACCAAAAAACTCTCTAATCAGGAATTCGACGAGTTTGTAACTCTTGCCGATGAAGGAGGAACCACCAGAAACGCGAATGTAGCCGATGCTCTAAAGGTTTGGGACAAGATCAGGACGGAGATCGCTGACCGCGCAATGAAGGCCGAACTCGAAATTGCCACCTTCGACAGAGCGAAGGGGGATTTCGTCAAAGTTCCGTTTAAGCCGATGGAAAATTATTTTCCCCACGAATTCGACATCACCGAGATCAAGAAAGCCGCCAACCGGGAGAAATACTTGGAGCGGATCGCCGAACGGTACAAGGTTCCAAAGTCCGAGGCTGAATGGATCTTCAATAAATGGGTCCGCTCACGCATTGAAGTAAAGTACGGCCACCTTGAGCACGCCCGAGACTTTGACATCGGAGGATGGAAACGATCGAGAGAT
>Ga0209342_10000575_pt1 | contig 42667 bp, 37 predicted proteins | sample RifCSP16_2_FD_184023 | JGI IMG/M metagenome (GOLD analysis project Ga0209342, IMG submission 184023) | Soil microbial communities from Rifle, Colorado - Rifle CSP2_sed 16_2 (SPAdes) (version 2) | ecosystem: Environmental > Terrestrial > Deep subsurface > Rock core/Sediment | place: Rifle...
CGCCGTCACCCGGAAAACGTACTGGTCCGCGCCGACCGGGATCAGCGCCTCCTCGGGCACGGTGAGCGCGCGGGGACGCTCGGCCAGGATCACGCGCGTGCGCACGAACATGCCCGGGCGCAGCTGACCCTCGGTGTTCCTGAGACGCGCGCGCAGGATCAGTGCGCGGCCGTTCTGATCGATGAGCGGGTCGATCGCGTCGAGCGTCGCGGCGTAGGTGCGCCCGGGCAGCGCGTCGCTCGCGACCTCGACGGTCTGACCGCGCTTGAGATCGGTGAGCAGCAGCTCCGGCAGCCGGAAGTCGACCTTCAGCGCGGAGATGTCCTCGAGCGTGACGAGATCCTGCCCCTCTTTCACGTAGTCGCCGACGCTCACCTGGCGGATCCCGATCACGCCGGCGAACGGCGCGCGAATCTCGGTCTTGGCGAGCCGCGCGTCGGCGAGCGCCAGCGTGGCCTGCGCGACGCGCAGCGCGTTGAGCGCCTGGTCCTTCGCGTTCGGGCTCACGAATTTTTCGCGTTCGAGCTCGGTGACCCGGTTGAAGTTGGTGTCGGCGAGGGCGAGGTTCGCCTTCGCCTGCTGCACCTCGGCGGCGTGGACCGAGGCGTCGAGCGCGACCAGGAGCTGACCCTTCTCGACCGGACGCCCCTCGATGAAATTGATCCGGCTGATCCGCCCCGAGATCTCCGGTCGCACCACCACCGACTCGTTCGAGCGCAGCGTGCCGATGGCGGCGGCGTCTTCCTGCAGGCGAGCGGTCTTCACCGCCGCGACTTCGACCGCAACCGGAGCACCCGGGGGTGGTCCGCCCGCGCCCTGGGCGCCGGCGGCACCCTTCGGCGCGCTGCCCTGCACCGCGGCCGGGCCGTGATTCTGGTAGTAGGCGTATGCGCCCAAGGCCACGACCCCGGCGAGCGGCAGCGCGACGAAGAGCGCTCGGCGAATGCTCGCTCGATCGGCCGCGCTCACACGGGTTCCTTCAGCGACGCGACGCCGCGGTTGGCGAGCGCGTCGGCGCGCTCGTTGTCGGCGTGTCCCGAGTGGCCCCGGACCCAGTGCCAGCGGATGCGATGGCGTCGGGCGAGCTCGTCGAGCTGCCGCCAGAGCGCTTCGTTCTTCACCGGCTTCCGGTCCGCCGTCTTCCAGCCGCGCCGCTTCCACGCCTCGACCCACTCGGTGATCCCCTTCTTCACGTACTCCGAGTCGGTGAAGAGCTCGACGCGAGAGGGACGCTTCAGCGCTTCCAGCGCACGGATGACTGCGGTGAGCTCCATGCGGTTGTTGGTGGTGTCGGGCTCGCCGCCGAACAGCTCCCGCTCGCGCCGGCCGGACCGCAGGAGCGCACCCCAGCCCCCCGGTCCCGGGTTGCCCTTGCAGGCGCCGTCGGTGTAGATCTCGACGACGTCAGCCACCGTCGCGGCCGCCGCGACCCGTGCCGCCCACGATCAAGCGCAGCCGCACCGCGGCGCGCCGCCCGTGGCTGGCACCAGCCTGCGCAACCGCGGGATCCCGGCGCGCGACCGGTGCGAGCGCTCTCGCCGTCGCGCGCCCGTTCTTCCACTGCGCAGCGACCAGGCGCATGCCGCGCACCCGCTTCACGGCACGCACGACGTACACGCCGCCGCAGATCGGCCACCAGCGGTCCCCCGCCCGCTCCATGAAGGCGAACCGCTGCAGCCACTTAGTCTGGCTGAAGGGCGGCGCATAGCGGCCGAGCCGGCCGCCGTTGAGCTCGAAGCCGAGCAGCTTCAGCCAGTCGCGGAGCCGCAGGAGGCCGATGAACTCGCCGCACCACGGATGATCGGCGCGCTTGAGGCCAAGCCAGCGCTTGAGTCCCCACAGGCTCAACGGGTTGAAGCCGGCAATCACGATCTGCCCCTCGGGCATCAGGACCCGCTCGGCTTCGCGCAGGATCTGGTGCGGATCCTGGTTGAACTCGAGGAGATGGGGCAGGACCACGAGATCCACGCTGTGCGACGCGAGCGGCCAGTGGCGCGGGTCCGCCGCGATGGCGCAGCCCGGCTCGGCGCCGATGGTGAAGCGGAGCGGGATGCGGTTCGCGCGCAGGCAGTCGATCGTCGGGAGACCGACTTGCACCGACCTGAAGCCGAACACGTCCTCGACCGCGCTGTCGAACTGCGCGCGCTCCCACTCGAGCACGTACGCCCCCTTCGGGGTCTCGAACCAGTCGGCTAGCGTCGATTTTTGCGGCGGTTGCAACACGATGGGGCCATGCTCCTGCCCTTGCGAAACGTGCGTACGCGTGTGCCTATTATGGCGCAAAGGCGACGACCCCCTTCCTCGGCTGCCCCCAGGCGGCGATCGTCGCTTCCGCCAACAAGTACCTCGGGACGCAGGCGTCGAGCTCCGACCAGGTCTTCGCCGCCATCCGGCAGTGGAAGAAGCGGCTTTGACGTATTTCCGCCTAATCCGCCGGCTTACCTTGACCCCCTCACGGGTGCTCCGTAGTATCCGCGCAACTCTTGGGGGAATGGTGGCGGTGACGTGCGGAACGAGGTGGGTGGTGGCGGCGCTGCTTGCCGGCGTGCCCTCGCTCGCGCTCGCGGTCGACCCGCTGTTGCATGACCTCCCGGAGCCCGAACCCCCGCCCGCCGTCTCGAGCCCTCCGGCGCCGGTCGCCGCGTCCGAGGAGGACCTCGCCGACGTCGAAGTGAGCGAGATCCGCGACCTCGGCCCGAAACCGCCTACCGCCGAGCCGCCGGGCGACCTGTGGCAGCGCATTCGCAGCGGCTTTGCCATCGCCGACCTCGACGGCGCCCTCGTCGTCCAGCAGCAGAAGTTCTACGCCCAGCGGCAGGACCAGATCCAGCGGATCGTCGACCGCAGCCGGCGCTACCTCTTCCACATCGTCGCGGAGCTCGAGCGGCGGGGACTCCCGACCGAGCTCGCGCTGCTGCCGATGGTCGAGAGCGCCTACAACCCGATGGCGTACTCGCGCGCGCATGCGTCGGGGCTGTGGCAGTTCATCCCGTCCACGGGACGGAACTACAACCTCGGCCAGAACTGGTGGTTCGACGCGCGCCGCGACGTCGTCGCCTCGACCAGCGCGGCGCTCGACTACCTGCAGAGCCTCCACGACATGTTCGGCGACTGGCATCTCGCCCTCGCCGCGTACAACATGGGCGAGAACGGCGTGCAGCGCGCGATCGACCGGAACCGGGCGAAGAAGCGCGGCACCGACTACGCGTCGCTCCCCATGCCGCGGGAGACGCGCCGCTACGTCCCGACCCTCCAGGCGCTGAAGAACATCGTCGCGAATCCGGCGGCGTTCGGCGTCGAGCTCGACCCGATTCCCGACGCGCCGTACTTCGTCTCCGTCACCCTCACCCGCGACATCGACCTCGACCTGGCGGCGAAGCTCGCCGAGATGCCGGTCGAGGAGCTCGTCGCACTCAACCCCGGGCACAACCGCCCGGTGGTCGCCGCGGCGCTCGCGCCGCAGCTCGTGCTGCCCAACGACCGCGCTGAGGCATTCCTCCAGAACCTGGAGCGCCACGAGGCGCCGCTGTCGTCGTGGGACACGTACACGTTCAAGGCCGGCGACAAGCTCGCCAAGCTTGCCGCGGAGCACGGCGTCAGCGTGGATCGCCTGAAGGCGATCAACGGCCTCGGGCCGAAGGGCGTCGTCGTCATCGGCCAGCAGCTGCTCCTGCCCCAGAAGGGGACCGCCGCGGCCTCCGAGCCCCTGCCGCCGATCTTCTCATCGCCGGCCCGCTTCGCGGCGTATCTGGTGCGGCAGGGCGATACCTGGGCCAAGATCGCAGCGGCGTTCGGCGTGCGGGTCGACGACCTCAAGCGCTTGAACGACGGCGCCGAGCTCCTCGCCGGCGAGTCGCTGGTGATCCAGCTCACCCCGAAGCGGACGGTCCGAAAACCCGTGAAGCGGCGGCCGGCGGGCACCTCGCGTCCGAGCGCGGCCTCGTCGTCGCCTCGCCTGGCCGCGCCGGCGGCGGCACGGCCGTCTCACTAGCCTCGCCTGGTCCCCGGCAAGCGGGGGGGCCGCGTCGACGGCGAGGAGACCGGCGCCTCATCCCCGTAGAGCCAGCAGTTCACTTCGCGCGTCGCTGACACCAGCACCGCCGGGGGGTATTCCATCCGGCACTGCGCGGTCGCATGCGGGCAGCGCGGGTGGAAGTGACAGCCCGACGGCGGCGCTACCGGAGACGGCAGCTCGCCCTTGACGTGGAGCTGCTCGCGTCCGCCCTCCAGCGTCGGCACCGCGTCGAGCAGCGCCTGCGTGTACGGGTGCTTCGGGTCCGCGAGCACCTCCTCGACCGTCCCATGCTCCACGATGCGCCCGAGGTACATTACCGCGACCTCATCGGCGACGTAGCTGACCACGCCGAGGTTATGCGTGATGAACAGATACGCGACGCCGAGCTCCCGCTGCAGCCGCTTGAGCAGGTTGAGGATCTGCGCCTGCACCGAGACGTCGAGCGCGCTGGTCGGCTCGTCGCAGACGACGAGCTTCGGGTTCACCGACAGCGCGCGCGCGATCGCGATGCGCTGGCGCTGCCCGCCCGAGAATTCGTGCGGGTAGCGCGAGAGCGCCTCCACGGGGAGTCCGACCTGGGCCAGCAACTCGCCCACGCGTCGTTCCCGCGCCGCCCGATCGGCGAGCACGCCGAGCGCGGTCATGCCTTCCAGCAGGATGTCCTGCACCCGCATCCGGGGATTGAGCGAGGCGTAGGGGTCCTGGAACACGATCTGGAGATCCGCGCGTCGTCGCCGGAGGGCGCTGCGGCGAAGGCGCGTCAGCTCGGCGCCGTCGAACATCACCTCACCGCCGGTCGGCCGGATCAGCTGCAGGACGCTCTTGCCGACGGTGGTCTTGCCGCAGCCGGACTCACCGACCAGCGCGAGCGTGCGGCCGGGCGCGATCGCGAACGACACACCGTCCACCGCCCGCACGTAACCGACCGTGCGCTTCAAGATGCCCCGGCGAATGGGGAAGTGGACCGTGAGGCCGCGTGCATCGAGGAGCGGCTCCAGGCCCGCAGGCGTTTGCGGGGATCCCGAGAGCACGCGCACTTCGTCCACCATCGCCGGCGCCGGCTCGTGCTCGCGCAGATGACACCTCACCAGGTGGCCCTCGGCGACCCGTGACCAGGGCGGTGCTTCGCTGCGGCAGCGGTCGAAGGCGTGCTCGCAACGGTCCGCGAAGCGACACCCCCGGAACTCCACCGACAGCGGCGGCACCTGGCCAGGGATGACGTCGAGCTCCCCGCCCCGCTTGTCGGGGCCGGGCAGCGCCGCGAACAACTTGATCGCATAAGGGTGCTGCGGCGCACGGAAGAACGCCTTGCGCTCGGCGACCTCGACCAGCTCGCCGGCGTACATGACCGCCACCCGATGCGCCATCCCCGCGACGACCCCGAGATCGTGGGTGATGAGCAGGATCGACATGCGACGGCTCGCCTGCAGCGCCCGCAGGAGGTCGAGCACCTGGGCCTGGATCGTGACGTCGAGCGCCGTGGTCGGCTCGTCGGCAATGAGCAGGTCGGGCCCCGCGGCGAGCGCGAGCGCGATCATCACGCGCTGCTTCATCCCCCCCGAGAGCTGGAACGGGTACTCGTCGAGACGGCGGGTCCCGTCGGCGATGCCGACCTGGTCGAGAAGCTCGAGCGTCCGCTCGCGCGCCGCCCGCCCACGCAAGCCGGTGTGCCGCACCAGCACCTCGCTGATCTGCCGGCCGACGGTGAGCACCGGGTTCAGGCTCGTCGCCGGCTCCTGGAAGATCATCGCGATCCGCCGCCCGCGCACGTCGCGCATGCGCGCCTCGGGGAGCTCGAGGAGCTCGATGCCGTCGAGCCGGACGCTCCCCGCCACGATCCGGCCGTTCTCCGGGAGGAGCCGCGCCAGCGTGAGCGCGGTCATGCTCTTGCCGCACCCCGACTCCCCGACGATCGCGAAGGTCTCGCCGCGCGCGATCTCGAGATCCACGCCGTCGAGGGCGCGCACCAGCCCGTCGCTCGCGTCGAGCCAGGTCTTCAGGCCTTTCGCTTCCAGCACCGCGCTCATTGGGTGGTCCCCACCGCCGCCGCGGGCCGTGCGCCGACGGCCGCCCGTGGATCGAACGCATCGCGCACCGCATCGGCGAAGAGGTTCGCCGCGAGCACCAGCACCACCATGAACGCGAACGCGGCCGCGAGCGTCCACCACACCATGGGCTCGCGCGCCATCTCGAGTCGGGCGGTGTTGATCATCGTGCCGAAGCTCGTCATCGACGGATCCACCCCGACGCCGACGTAGGAGAGCACCGCTTCGGCCAGGACCAGCCCCGAGAAGTCCATCACGAGCGCGATCAGCACGATGTGCATCACGTTCGGCAGGAGGTGGCGCGTGATGACGCGGCCCCGACGCACCCCGAACGCGTGCGCGGCCTGGATGTACTCGAGCTCCGACAGCTTGAGCGCCTCACCGCGCAGGAGACGCGCGAGCCCGGTCCAGCTCGTGACGCCGAGGATGATGCAGAGGAGCAGCAGGCGCAGGTCCGCGCGGTGGGCCGCGGTCGGGAACAGCTCGGGGTTCTTGTCGATGTACACCTGCATCATCAGGACGAAGGCGGCGATGAGCAGCACGCCCGGGATCGAATTGAGCGTCGTGTAGACGTACTGCACCACATCGTCCACCCAACCCCTGAGGTATCCGGCCATGATCCCCAGCAGGATCGCGAACGGCAGCATGACGAGCGTCGTGATCGTGCCGATGACGAGCGCGGTGCGGATGCTCTTGAGCGCGAGGTAGAGCACGTCCTGCCCCACCTTCTCCGTGCCGAGGACGTGATACTTCGCAGCGAGCAGCGCAGTCGGGACGACGAGCACCACGAGGGCCAGCACCGTGAGGAAACCCGCGAGCCACGGCACTTCGGTCTCACGCCGTCGGATTGCGCTCCACATCGCCGCGACCGTGCTGCCGTGCCGCCTCGCCATCGCCGCGGTCGCAAGCCCGACCACGGCCCACCACGCCGCGAACGCCAGCGCCACGCCCTGGAGCACGGTTACGGCAACGTCGCGGCTGCGATCCCGCTCGTCCTTGAGATGCGCGCCGCCGTAACGGAGCCGCGGGAACTCGCGCACGATCTTCCCGCCCGGGAGCTCGGTCGTCTCGCGCTGGTACGCACGGGTCGCGAGCGGCGCGGAATAAGTCCGCTCGACACGGGTGCGCAGCGGCTCGAGCACCGCATCGAGGGCGCTCAGCACCTCCACGCCGTGGATCTCTGCACCATCCGCCGCTTTGCCTTCCAGCCTTTGCCGATAGTGGATCGAGTCGACCAGGCCGATGACAACGAACACCGCCAGCATCACGAGCGCGCACACGCCCGGTGCGCTGCGAAGCACCCGGCGCCACGGGACGAGCAGATGAGCCTGCCGCCCGACGTACCAGAAGTAGATGACGCCCAGCGCCACCAGCAGCCAAACGAGCCTGTCGGTCCACAATGCCACCGGCAGGACGCCGAACCCCCAACGCATCAGCCACGCGCTGCCGACACCGGCGGCGAGGAGCATTGCGGCAAGCCGTGCGGCACTCCGCATCACTCGAACCTCACACGCGGATCCACGATCGTGTACGACAGGTCGGTCAGGATGAGCCCGACGATGTACAGAGCCGAGCCGAGAAACACCATCGACCGCACGACGGCGAAGTCCTGCGCTTGAATCGCGTCGATCGTGTAGCTGCCCAGGCCCGGGATCCCGAAAAACGACTCGGTCAGCAGGCTGCCCATGAACAGCAGCGGGATCACCACCACCACGCCGGTGAGGACCGGGATCATGGCGTTCTTGAGCACGTGGCGGAACATGACCGCCGTCTCCGCGAGCCCCTTCGCCCGCGCCGTGCGAACGTAGTCGCGGTTGACCTCCTCGAGGAAGATCGTCCGATACCACCGCGTGGCCGCGCCGATGCCGCCGACGACCCCGACCAGGACCGGGAGGATCACGAACCGTCCCGCGTCGAGGCCGCCGCCGTAACCCGAGATCGGGACGAGGTGCCACAGCTTGCTGGCGAGGAATTGCCCGCCGATGATGTAGAACAGCATCGAGATCGACATCGCCGCGACGCAGAGCACCACGCCCCAGAAGTCGAGATAGGTCGCGCGGAAAAACACGAGCGCGAGCGCGAACGTGACGTTCACCGCCAGGCCGACGACGAACACCGGGATCGCGACCGCGAGGCTCGGCAGCATACGCGTGCGGATCTCGTGACCGATGCTCCGGCCGTCGTCGGCGTTGCCGAAGTCGAACGCGAAGAGCTTCACCGATTTCTGGAAGAACACCGTCTCGGTGAACCGCCCTGCGCCCTCGGCGGTCGCGTTGAAGAGCATGGGCCGGTCGTAGCCGCGTTCGGCCTTCCACTTCTCGATCGCCTCCGGCGTGACCCGCTTCGCCCCGAGCTGCATGCGCGCCATGTCGTCCGGCGTGTTGACGACGAAGAACAGCAGGAACGTGATCAGGTTGACCCCGATGAGGATCGGGATCGCGTACAGAATCCGGCGCAGGACGTAGGCGGTCACTGGGCTACCTTGTCGCTGCGCGACAAGGATTCGCGCTTGGGGCGGCCCGGCGCGCTCATTGGACTACCCTCGCGGCTCGCGCGCCTCGGGATTCGCCCTTGGGACGGCCCGGCGGGCTCATGCGGCCGGGCGCGCCGCCGCGCGCTCCCGGCGGAGGTACCCAAGCACCGCCGGCACGCACGCAAGCGCGAGCAGTAGCCCGGCGAGGGCGATCGGCCACACGACCGGGCGGTTCCACTCGCCGCGCCGCTGCTCGCGGAGCTGCGGATCGAGGCGATGGTACTTCAGGCCGTTGCGCGCCATCTGGTTCGGCTTGACGTTCGCGAGCCACAGGTGCGCCAGGCCGTAGTCCTTCGGATGGAACCCCCACGCCCACGGCGCGTCCTCGCGGGCGATCGCCACCATGCGGTCGATGATCGCCTGGCGCTCGGGGCCGTTGTCGATGCTCTTCATCTGCAGGAACAGCCGGTCGTACTCCGGGTTCTGGTAGTTCGCCGTGTTCTCGCCTCCGGTCTTCGCCCGGGACTGCGGGCCGTTCAGCAGGAACATGAAGTTCTCGGGATCGGGGTAGTCGGCATTCCAGCCGAGGAAGAAGAGCTGCGTGTTCCCGGTGCGGACCTTCTCCTGGAAGCGGTTCCAGTCGGTGGCGCGGATCTCGAGCTGGATGTCGAGCTTGCCGAACTGGCGCCGGTACCAGTCGAGGCGCGGCTTGTCGCCGGGGCCGCGCTGCACGGTGTCGAGGTAGAGCACGAGCGGCTGGCCGGTCTTCGCGTCACGCCCATCGGGATAGCCGGCTTCGGCGAGGAGCTTCTTCGCGACCTCGATCGCCTTTCGTTCGGCCCTGCCGTCGACCCAGTCGTAGACCACCGGATTGATGCCCTCGCGGCCCTCGCGGTGACCGAAGATCCCGGGCGGGATCGGCCCGGTCCCGGAAGTGCCGCGCCCGTTCATGAAGATGGAGATGAATTCCTCCCAGTCGATCGCGATCGACACCGCCTGGCGCAGCTTCCGTCCCCGATCGGACAGCCCGCCGACGACCGGATCGAGGAAGTTGAACGCGAGGTAGAACGTGCTCGTCCCGACGGAGGTGCGCAGCCGGATTCCCCGCGCTTCCATCTCCGGCGTCAGGCTCGCCTCGCCCTCGAGGTCGACGCGAACCGCCTGGTCGAAGTTGTCGGAAGCAATCCCCGACTGGTCGTAGTAGCCCTGGAGGAACTTGTTCCAGTAAGGGATGCCCTCCTTCTCCCGGCTGAAGACGATCCGGTCGACGAACGGCACCGGCTTGCCAGCGTCGTCGAGGAGCCCCGATTCCGCGTCCCCCGGCGCGCCTTCCTGCGGGTAACGTTCGCCGCGGAAGTTCGGGTTGCGCGCGAGCACCATGCGCGCATTCGGGTCGTTCTCGACCAGCATGTACGGCCCGGTGCCGACCGGGAACCAGTCGAGCGTCAGGTTGCGTCCGTCGTTCATGCCGCGCTGCGAGTAGAAGCGATCCGCCTCGACGGGCAGCGGCGCGAAGAACGGCATCGCCAGCCAGTACGCGAACTGCGGATACTTGCCCTTGATGCGGACGCGGTACGCATGCCGGTCGACGATCTCGACGCCCGGCAGCACGAAAGCCCGCAGATCGATCCAGGGTAGTCCCTTGTCGGCCTTGCCGAAGCGCGCCTCGTGCGCCTTCACGAGCCGGTCGTTCTCGACCTTGAGCGCGGCAGCGAGCTCCTTCAGGCCGACGATGTACTCGCTCATGTGGCCGAGGATGGGCGATACCAGCCGCGGATGGGCGAGCCGCTTGATCTGGTACACGTAGTCCTCGGCGACGAGCTCGCGGGTGCCGGTGCGGGGGAAGTCGGTGAGCGTGAACTTGCCGCGGATCTCGGCTTCGGGAAGGTCGAGATAGAGCGCTTTGCCGTTCGCGTCCTGCGCGAACGCCGGATGCGGCTGATAGCGGATGCCCGGCCGGATGCGGATCTCGTACTCGCTGTAGGCGACCTGCTCGGCGGGCGCGTCGGCGGGAAGCTCGCGGTCCTGCGCGTCGAAGAAGCGTGGCTTCGGCAGCTCGGCCGCCGCCTCGGGAATCAGCTCGTAGGGGCGCTTCAGGTAGTGATATTGAAGCGGCGGCTCGTAGATCTGCTGGATGAAGCCCCACTCGTCCGAGGTGTACGAGCGCGCGGGGTCGAGGGTCTTCGGGCGATCGATGAACGAGCTGTAGAGGATGTTCCCGCCGCGCTCGGCGGCCGGGTAGGGATCGTTCCACACCTCGCCGCAACCGGCGACCCCCGCGGCGATGAAGAGGAGCGCGAGCAATCGCATGGCGGCACCGAGTGTAGCGGACGCTGCCCGGCGTGTCAGCGCGAACGCCTGGATATAATGGCGCGCATGGGCCTTCTGGACAACAAGCGGATCCTCGTCACCGGCCTGCTCAGCAACCGCTCGATCGCGTACGGCATCGCGCGCGCCTGCCGCCGCGAAGGCGCCACGCTCGCCTTCACCTACCAGAGCGACCGGTTTCAGGAGCGGGTCGGCGAGATGGCGCGCGAGTTCGGAAGCGATATCGCCCTGCCGTGCGACGTGGCGAGCGACGAGGAGATCGGGCGGCTGTTCCGCACCTTGCGCGAGCGGTGGGACAGCCTGGACGGCCTCGTGCATGCGATCGCGTACGCGCCCCGCGAAGCGATCGCGGGCGACTTCGTCGAGGGCGCATCGCGCGAGGCGTTCCGGATCGCGCACGACGTTTCGAGCTACAGCTTCCCGGCGCTCGCCCGCGCTGCGCTGCCGCTGATGCAGGGGCGCAACGCGGCGCTCCTGACGATGACGTATCTCGGCGCCAATCGCGTCGTGCCGGGTTACAACACCATGGGCCTCGCAAAAGCGAGTCTCGAGGCCGCGGTCCGCTACCTTGCCGCGAGCCTCGGTCCGCGCGGCATCCGGGTCAACGGGATCTCCGCCGGCCCCATCAAGACCCTCGCCGCAAGCGGCATCGCCGGCTTCGGCAAGATCCTCAAGTACGTCGCGGCCAACGCGCCGCTGCGCCGGAACGTCACGATCGACGACGTCGGAAACGTCGCCGCGTTCCTGCTCTCCGATCTCGCGGCGGGGGTTACCGGCGAGATCACCTACGTCGACTGCGGGTTCAACGTCGTGGCCGGGGGAATGGAGACCGGCAAGGACGAAGACTGACTGTCGCGGAATGAATTGGCCGGCTTCCGCCGCTCCGGCCAGTCGTCCTTGCTGGACTATCGGTCCACCTTCTTCTGCAGGTTCGCCTCGTAGACCGTGATCTTGGCGCGACTGCGAAGTCCGTCGACGAACGCGTCGTACGTCTCACGGGCCTCCTGCCGGGTCAGCCCCGTCTCATTCGCGCGTAGCTTCGCCTCGTCCGCAGCCCGCGCCTCGATCACCTTCGAGACACGGTAGATCGCGTACCCCGCCGGCGACAGGTCGACGCCCACGTAGGCCGGAAGCTTCGAAGCGTCGGCACGAAACACGGGCGCCACGACGCGCCGGTCGAGTCCAGCGGGGCTCTCGCGGCTGACGGCCCGCGCCGGGCCCCAAGCGACGCCCGCATCCTGGCCCGACTCGAGCTGCTTCAGCCTCGCGGCGCCGGTTTCGCGGGCCAGCCGCAGCGCCTCCTCCTGCGTGAGCCGCTTCGTGATCTCGCCCCGCACCTCGTCAATCGGCCGCACGGCGGCGGGCCTGTGATCCAGCACGCGCGCGACGACGATGCCGCCGGGCTCGACTTCCACCGCCTCGGTGTTGCGCTTGTTGCGGATCGCGTCGTCGCCGAAGAGCGCCGCGACCAGCTTCGCGTTGCCGAGCGGCGCCGGCGCAGTGGCACGGGAGAACCAGCCGGTGGTCGCGATCCTGAGCTTGAATCGCTCGGCGACCGGTTGCAGGCTCTCGGGTTGCTCGTAGGCGAGGTTGCTGAGCGCCTCGGCCGACTCCGGAAACCTCTTCTGCGCCTTCTGGCGCTTGAGGTCGCGCTCGATCTCGGCGCGCGCGGCGTCGAAGTCCTTCACTTCCGCCGGTGCGCTGATCAGGATGTGGCGCGCGCGGCGCTGCTCGCCCTTCCCGCCTTCGGCTTTCCGTATCCCGGTGACCTGGATGATGTGGAGGCCGAACTCGCTCGCGACGAGCGGGCTGATCTCGTCCGGCTTCAGCCGGAAGACCGCGTCCTCGAAGGGCTTGACCATGGCGCCGCGCCCGAACCAGCCCAGGTCGCCGCCGGCGGCGGCCGAGCCCGAATCCGCGGAGCTCGCCTTGGCGATCTCCGCGAACCTGGCCGGGTCCTTGCGCACCTCGGCGAGGGCAGCTTCGGCCTTCTTGCGCCCCTCCAGGTACGCGGCGCGCTTCGGGGCCAGGCCTGCCTCGTAGGCCGCCTTGATCTCGTCGGGGCTCACCGTCTCCTCGGCGAGGAAGGCATCCAGCGCGAGCTGAACGTACTCGGCCCGCACCTGTTCCGGCACCTCGAACTCCTTGGCATGCGACCGGTAGTAGGCGTCGACCGCGTCCGGCGCAAGTTTGACCTGAGCAACGAACTGGCTCGCCGGCACGAGCGACTCCGACACCTCGCGGCTCTCGCCCAGAATGGTCGCGACCCGGCGCGCCGTCGTCCTCGCGACGATGGTCGAGTCGAGGAGACCGCTCGCGAGCTGCCGCAACGCGAGGTCGCTCCGCAGCTCGGCCTCGAACAGCTCCTCGCTCTTGTTCTGCCCCCGGAGGAACGCCTGATAGCTCGGGCGCGAGAACTTGCCGTTTTCCTGGAAGGCGGGCTGCGCGGCGATCAACTCGCGGACCTGATCATCGGTGACCCCCACGTGGTTCCGCGCCATGTAAAGACCGAGCACGCGCTGGGCGACGAGCGCATCGACCAACTGCTTGCGCGCCTCGGGCGTGTCGAGAAGGGCGGGATCGAAGTTGCGCCCGAGCACGCTGCGAAGCTGGTCGCGCCGCTGCTCCTGGGCCTGGGCAAACTCGCGCACCGTCACCCGGCTGCCGTTCACGTCGGCGAGATCGGTCCCGCCGGACCCGGCCCAGTCGAAAGACTGGATGCCGAAGAATGCGAACGGCGGGACGATCAGCAGCATGAGCGCGATCTGCAGCAGCCGCTTGTGCTTGCCTACGAACTCGAACATGTGGGCTCTCGCCTCCGACCGCTCCCGTCGCCGGGAGCGCGTTCATGGATCATCAAACAAAAAGGCGAACCGGGGCTCGCCTTCGGGGAAACCTGGCGGAGTGGACGGGACTCGAACCCGCGACCCCCGGCGTGACAGGCCGGGATTCTAACCAGCTGAACTACCACTCCGTGCTGTCGGCATTCGGGCGCTTGAGCCGTGGTGGGTGCTGAGAGGCTCGAACTCCCGACATTCGCCTTGTAAGGGCGACGCTCTACCAGCTGAGCTAAGCACCCCGAAAAGGGGCGCTAGTTTAGCGCATCCTTGAGCGCTTTTCCAGGCCGGAACTTCGGCACGCGCGCCGCCTGGATCCTGATCGGCGCCTGGGTGCGCGGGTCGCGCCCGGTGCGCGCCTTGCGCCGGCCGACGTAGAACGTCCCAAATCCGACCAGCGTCACCATGGTGCCCTTCTTGAGCGCCATCTTGATGCTCGCCACTGCGGCGTCGAGCGCGCGTTGCGCCGCGGCCTTGGAGATATCTGCGGACTTGGCGATGTGATCGATCATCTCGCTCTTGTTCACTGGGAGCCCTCCTTCGAGCGCGTCGCGTGCGGGAACGTCGGGTCGACCTGGACGGCTCGCCGGACTCGCCGTGAGCCCATGCGCCGCGAACCTCCTCGGGCGCGAGTTCTGAGGGCGTTATAGCAATGCGTCTTCTGCAGTGTCAAGGTCGAAATGACATCGTACTGAGCGCCGCGGGGCCGGCGCACCCCGCCCAACAAAAACGCCGATGGGGTGCGCCCCCATCGGCGTTCGGCGTCGACGCGACGCGCTCTAGTGCGTCACGACGCTGGTCGCGCCCGGCTTTTCCTCCGGGACCGCCGCCGGCACGGCGGCTTGGGCCGCGCCCTCGGCGAGCGGCTCGGGCTTGCGCTCGAGCGCCACGTCGAGGACCTGGTCCACCCACTTCACCGGAACGATCTCGAGGCGGTTCTTGATGTTGTCGGGAATGTCGACCAGATCCTTCACGTTCTCCTCGGGAATCAGCACGGTCTTGATCAGGCCGCGGTGCGCCGCGAGAAGCTTCTCCTTCAGCCCGCCGATCACGAGCACTTCGCCCCGCAGGGTGATTTCTCCGGTCATCGCCACATCGGCTCGCACCGGGATACCGGTGAGCGAGGAGACCATCGCGGCGCAGATGCCGATGCCGGCGCTCGGGCCGTCCTTCGGCGTCGCGCCCTCAGGCAAGTGGACGTGGATGTCGCTCTTCTGGAACACATCCTCGGCGATGCCGAGCCGCTGCGCGCGGCTGCGCACCACCGAGAGCGCCGCCTGGATCGACTCCTGCATCACCTCGCCGAGCTTGCCGGTGGTGATCGTCTTCGCCTTCCCCGGCATGACCGCGACCTCGATCGTCAGGAGCTCGCCCCCGACCTCGGTCCATGCGAGACCCGTGACCTGGCCGACCTGGTTCTGCTTTTCGGCGATCCCGTACGTGAAGCGCCGCACTCCGAGGAACTTGTCGAGGTTGCGCGCGGTCACGGTAACCCGCCGTTTGCCGCCTTTGGTGAGCAGGTCTTTCACCGTCTTGCGGCAGATCTTCGAGATGTCGCGCTCGAGGTTGCGAACCCCGGCTTCGCGCGTGTAGAAGCGGACGACGTCGCGGATCGCACTCTCGGTGACCGACAGCTCGTCGCGCTTCACGCCGTTGCTCTTCATCTGCTTCGGCAACAGATAACGCGTCGCGATGTTGATTTTCTCGTCCTCGGTGTAGCCGGAGAGGCGGATCACTTCCATCCGGTCGAGCAGCGCCGGGGGAATGTTGAGGGTGTTGGCCGTTGCGACGAACATCACCTCCGAGAGGTCGTACTCGACCTCGACGTAATGGTCGACGAAGGTGTGGTTCTGCTCGGGATCGAGGACTTCCAGCAGCGCCGAGGACGGATCGCCGCGGAAGTCCATGCCGAGCTTGTCGACCTCGTCGAGCAGGAACAGCGGGTTCTTCACCCCGACCTTGGTCATGTTCTGCAGGATCTTGCCCGGCATCGATCCGATGTAGGTGCGCCGGTGGCCGCGGATCTCGGCTTCATCGCGGACGCCGCCGAGCGACATGCGGATGAACTTGCGGTTGGTCGCGCGCGCGATCGACCGGCCGACCGAGGTCTTTCCGACCCCCGGCGCGCCGACGAGGCACAGGATCGGCGCCTTCATCTGGTCGACACGAGTCTGCACGGCCAGGTACTCGAGGATCCGTTCCTTGACCTTCTCGAGCCCCCAATGGTCCGCGTTCAGCACCTTCTCCGCGGCCGGAATGTCCTTCGAGATCTTGCTCCTCTTCTTCCACGGCAGGCCGACCAGGGTGTCGAGGTAGTTCCGCACCACCGTCGCCTCCGCCGACATCGGCGACATGAGGCGCAGCTTCTTGAGCTCGTTCTCGGCCTTGTGGCGAGCCTCCTTCGGCATGCGCGCCGCCTTGAGCTTTTTCTCCATCTCGTCGAGGTCGGCGCCTTCCTCGCCTTCGCCGAGCTCCTTCTGGATCGCCTTCACCTGCTCGTTAAGGTAGTACTCGCGCTGGCTCTTCTCCATCTGTCGCTTCACGCGCCCGCGGATTCGCTTCTCGACCTGGAGGATGTCGATCTCGGCTTCGAGCTGGCTGAGAAGGCTCTCGAGCCGCTCCTTGACGTCGATCATCTCGAGCACCTTCTGCTTCTGCTCGAGCTTGAGCGGCAGGTGCGCGGCGACCGTGTCGGCGAGCCGGCCGGGCTCCTCGATGCCGGCGAGCGACGTGAGGATCTCCGGCGGGATCTTCTTGTTCAGCTTCACGTACTGATCGAACTGGGTGACCAGGGCGCGCCGCATCGCCTCGACCTCGGTGGAGTCGGTGGCGTCCGGGGACAGCGGCGCGGCGAGCGCCGAGTAGTGCGTACGCTGATCCGCGACCTCGTGGATTCGCGCGCGCTGGCTGCCCTCCACCAGCACCTTCACCGTGCCGTCGGGGAGCTTCAGCATCTGCAGGATATTCGAGACGCACCCGATCGCGTACATGTCCTCGGGCGTCGGCTCGTCCTTGGCCGCGGACTTCTGGGCGACGAGCAGGATGCTCTTGCCCGCCTCCATCGCGATCTCCATGGCCTTGATCGACTTCGGCCGCCCGACGAACAGCGGGATGACCATGTGCGGGAAGACCACGACGTCCCTGAGGGGAAGCAGCGGAAACTGGACGGGGTGGGTGGAGAGCTCGGTGACGGACATGGTGTTACCCCTCGGGAGGGTGTGCCGGGAATGTGGGGGGCGAACCCCCGGGCTTCAAGGCAGCAGCGCCCGGCCCGGTGCCGGTGCCGCCACGAGTGCAGGACTTAGTGGGACCCGGCAACCTTGGGCTGGTCCGAGTAGATGAGCAGGGGAACCCCGTCGCCGACGATCGTCGCCTCGTCGACGACGACCTTGCTCACGTTCTCGAGCGTTGGCAGATCGAACATGATCTCGAGCAGGACGTGCTCGAGGATGGAACGCAGGCCCCTGGCGCCGGTCTTGCGCGCCAGCGCGCGGTGCGCGATCGCGGTCAGCGCCTGCGGCCGCACCTCCAGCTCGACCCCTTCCATCCCGAACAGCTTGTGATACTGCTTGAGCAGCGCGTTCTTCGGCTCGGTCAGGATCCGGATCAGTGCGTTCTCGTCGAGCTCCTCCAGCGTCGCGACCACGGGCAGGCGGCCGACGAACTCGGGAATCAGCCCGTACTTGATCAGATCCTCCGGCTCGACCGCCTTCAGCGTTTCGCTGATGTCCTTGGAGTTGTTGAGGCTCCGGACCTCGGCGCCGAAGCCGATGCCGGCCTTCTCCGACCGGTTCCGGATGATCTTCTCCAGCCCGTCGAACGCGCCGCCGCAGATGAACAGGATGTTCGTGGTATCGACCTGGACGAAATCCTGGTTCGGGTGCTTGCGGCCGCCCTGCGGCGGCACCGAGGCGATCGTGCCCTCGACGAGCTTCAGCAGCGCCTGCTGCACGCCCTCTCCCGACACGTCGCGGGTGATCGACGGGTTGTCGCTCTTGCGCGAGATCTTGTCGATCTCGTCGATGTAGACGATGCCGCGCTTCGCCTTGTCGACGTCGTAGTCGCAGTTCTGCAGCAGCTTCTGGATGATGTTCTCGACGTCCTCGCCGACGTATCCGGCTTCGGTGAGAGTCGTGGCATCGGCGATCACGAACGGGACGTTGAGGAGGCGAGCGAGCGTCTGGGCGAGCAGCGTTTTCCCGGAGCCGGTCGGCCCGACGAGCAGGATGTTCGACTTCGCGAGCTCGACCTCGTCGTTCTTCGACAGGTGCTTGAGCCGCTTGTAGTGGTTGTAGACCGCGACCGACAGGATCTTCTTCGCCTGCTCCTGGCCGATGACGTACTCGTCCAGGATCTGGCAGATCTCCTTCGGCGTCGGCAGATCCGACTTCGTGGGTCGCCCGGCCTTGTCGGTCGCGCTCTCCTCGCGGATGATGTCGTTGCAGAGCTCGATGCACTCGTCGCAGATGAACACCGACGGGCCGGCGATGAGCTTCCGCACCTCGTGCTGGCTCTTGCCGCAGAAGGAGCAGTAGAGAAGCTTCTCGCTCCCGCTCTTGTCGGACATCCCCGCCATGCGCCGCCTTTCAGCCCACCGTCGCTTCGCTGCGCGACGTCAAGATCCGATCCACCAAACCATACTGCATCGCGTCCTCAGCTGATAGGAAATTGTCCCGATCGGTGTCCCGTGCGATCCGCTCCACCGGCTGACCCGTGTGCTTTGCCATGATCTCGTTCAGCTTGGCGCGCAGATACAGGATCTCCTTGGCGTGGATCTCGACGTCGGACGCCTGTCCCTGGAAGCCGCCCATCGGCTGGTGGATCATCATCCGCGAGTTGGGCAGGCAGCAGCGCTTGCCCTTCGAGCCGGCGCCGAGCAGCAGCGCGCCCATGCTCGCCGCCTGGCCGACGCAGAGCGTCGACACGTCGGGCTTGATGAACTGCATCGTGTCGTAGATCGCGAGTCCCGCCGACACCGACCCTCCGGGGGAGTTGATGTAGAAGGAGATGTCCTTGTCCGGGTTCTCGGACTCGAGGAACAGGAGCTGCGCGACGATGAGGTTCGCGGACACTTCGTTGACCGGGCCGACCAGAAACACGACCCGCTCCTTCAGCAGGCGCGAATAGATGTCGTAGGCCCGCTCGCCGCGTCCGCTCTGCTCGATCACCATCGGGATGAGTCCGAGCCCTTGCGGCTCGACCGATCCCGCGTCCTGAACCCGCCGTGTCATCCTGCACCACCCATCAGCTGATCGAACACGACCGGTTGGTCGACGACCCGCGCGCGCTTCAGCACCCAATCGATGACGTTCTCCTCGACCGCGAGCCCTTCGAACTCGGCAAGACGCTCCGGTTGCGTATAAAACCATTTTACCACCTCGGTGGGCTGCTCATAGCTCTCGGAGTGCTCCTCCACGAGGCGGCGCACCTCGCCCGGCTTCGCGCCGAGGTCGAACCGCTTGACGAGCTCGGCGACCACCAGCCCGAGCGCGACGCGCCGCTTCGCCTGGCTCTCGAACAGCTGGGGATCGATCGGGACGTTCTCCATTTTCAGGCCGCGCGCCTGCAGATCCGCGCGGGCGCCCGCGACGAGCCGCTCGAGCTCGAGGTCGACCAGCGCCTTCGGCAGCTCGAGCCTGGTCGTGTCGACGAGCGCCTGCAACACCTGCGCCTTCAGCCGGCTCCCGAGCCGCTTCTTCACCTCGCGCTCCACGTTCGCCCTGACCTCCGCGCGCATCTTGGCAAGGTCGCCGTCGGCCACCCCGAGCGAACGCGCGAACTCCGCGTCGACCTCCGGCAGCCTCGCGGCCTCGACCTTTTTCAGGCGGATCGCGAAGCTTGCGGTCTTGCCGGCGACGTCCTTCGACTGGTAGTCCGAGGGGAACGTGACGGCGACCGTGCGCTCGTCGCCCGCCGCGCGCCCCGTCACGCCGGCCTCGAACTCCGGCAGCATCCGCCCCTCGCCGAGCACGAACGCGAAGTCGGCGCCCTTCCCGCCCGGGAACTCGGCCCCGTCGATGGTCCCGGTGTAGTCGACCGTCACGCGGTCGCCCGCCGCGGCGGCGCGCTCGACCCCGTCGTAGCGGGTGCGCTGCTTGCGCAGCACCTCGACCGTCTGGTCGACCTCCGGGTCGCCGACGGCGAGCGTCGGGCGCTCGATCGTCACGGCGGCCAGGTCGCCCACACCGACCTCGGGATACACCTCGAAGGTGGCGCTGAACTGGAGTTCGCCCTCGGGCGCGCCTTCCTTGCGCTCGATCCGGGGGTAGCCCGCGATGCGCAGGTTCTGGTCGCGCAGGGCGTCGGTGAACGCCTTCTGCACCGCGTCCCCGGTGACCTCCGACCGCACTTGCGGGCCGTACTGCTGCGCGACGATCTTGAGCGGGACCTTCCCCGGCCGGAAGCCGGGCATTCGCACGCTGCGCGCGAGCTTCTTCAGCCGCTCGTCGACTTGGCGCTCGATGTCGGCCACCGGCACCGCCATCGTCAGGCGGCGCTCGAGCTGGCTCAGGTTCTCAATGGCGTTTGTGTCTGGCATGCAGTGCTGCTCTCGCGAGGATCGGTCCGGCGCGTCTGGTGCGAAGGAAGGGACTCGAACCCCCATGCCTATGCGGCGCCAGAACCTAAATCTGGTGCGTCTACCAATTCCGCCACCTTCGCGCGCGGTGAGGATTCTACCGGACCGGTCCTATACTGTCAGCAGAAACGACGCGATCTCATTGAAAAGGCACGCGAATGTCGGTTGACCACTACGAGAACTTCCCGGTCGCGTCGGCTCTCCTGCCGCGGCGGCTCCGGCCGGCCGTGGCCACCATCTACTGGTTCGCCCGCACGGCGGATGATTTCGCGGACGAAGGCGACCACCTTCCTGCCGAGCGTCTCGCCCGGCTGGACGCCTATCGCACCGAGCTCGCGCGCATCACCGAGGGCCGCGTGCCGCAAGCGCCGCGGTTCGTCGAGCTGGCCGCGGTCATCCGCGGCTACGACCTCCCGATCGAGCCGTTCCGCGACCTGCTCGACGCCTTCAGCCAGGACGTCCTGAAGCAGCGCTACGGGACGTTCGACGAGGTGCTCGACTACTGCCGGCGCTCCGCCAACCCGGTCGGCCGGCTGATGCTGCATCTCTACGGCGCCGCGGCGCCAGGGGACCTGGTCCGGTCGGACGCGATCTGCACCGCGCTCCAGCTCGTCAACTTCTGGCAGGACGTCGCGCTCGACTGGCGGAAAGGACGCATCTACCTGCCGGAGGACGAGATGACGCGCTTCGGGGTGTCCGAGAAGCACGTCGCGGAGGCGCGCGCCGATGACGCCTGGCAGCGTCTGATGGCGTTCCAGACGTCGCGCACGCGCGCGCTGCTAGAATCCGGCGCGCCGCTCGCCCGGACGTTGCCCGGCCGCATCGGCTGGGAGCTCCGAATAGTCGTGCAGGGGGGCCTGCGGATCCTCGAGCGGATCGACCGGGTGCGCGGCGATGTCTTTCGGCGCCGGCCGGCGCTGCGCGCTCCCGACTGGCCGCTCATGCTCTGGCGCGCGGCCTTCTCCCGGATCCCTTGATGACCCCGGACGAGTACTGTCAGCAGAAGGCGGCGGCGAGCGGGTCGAGCTTCTACTACTCGTTCCTCTTCCTGCCGCCGCCGCGGCGCCGCGCGATCACCGCGCTCTATGCATTTTGCCGCGAGATCGACGACGTCGTCGACGAGTGCTCCGATCCCGCGGTCGCGGCGGCCAAGCTCGCCTGGTGGCGGGCCGAGGTCGCCGCGCTCTCGGGGGGCGCGCCGCATCACCCGGTGACCCGGGCGCTCGCGCCGCTCACCGGCGAGTTCGGGATCACGCCGGCGCGCCTGAACGAGATCCTCGATGGCATGGAGATGGATCTTCGCGACGCGCGCTACGCCGACTTTGGAGCGCTCGAGCGCTATTGCTATCACGTCGCGGGCGTGGTCGGCTTGCTCGCGGCGGGAATCTTCGGGTACTCGAACCCCCAGACGCTCCGCTACGCCGAGACGCTCGGGACCGCGTTCCAGCTGACCAACATCATCCGCGACGTCGGGGAGGACGCGCGCAAGAACCGCCTCTACCTGCCGCTCGACGAGCTCGCGCGGTTCGAGGTCGCGCCGGGCGACATCTTCGCCGGTCGCCATACGGACGCGTTCGGACGGCTGATGGACTTCCAGGCCGAGCGCGCCCAACGCTACTACGACCGCGCGCTCGCCCTGCTGCCCAAGGAGGATCGCCGGGCGCAGCGGCCCGGGCTGGTGATGGCGGCGATCTACCGCACGCTGCTCGGCGAGATTCGCCGCGACGGGTACCGCGTGCTCGCGCACCGCGTCGCGCTGACGCCGCTGCGCAAGCTCTGGATCGCCTGGCGGACGTGGATCGCCGCGTAGCGGTCGGAGAAATCGGAAGTGCAACTTGATCGAATTGGCCATTCTTGTCTATGCTGGGTGAGATAGCCTCCCGGGAAACCGCCATGCGCAGGTCCAGCCCTCCGACCCCCGCTCGCAAGCCCGTCGCCCACCGGCTGGACCTGCTGCGGGAGGAGCTCGAGGCGCTGTTCGCGAGCCAGCAGACGCCCGCCGCTGCAGCAAGGATGAAGCGTGCGTTCGCGTCGACGCCGAAGCGGATGGGCAGAGTCGCAGCGGCGGCCGCGCGCAAGCCGCGCTGAACGTCCTACATCTCTACTGTTCCTGTGGGTCGCCGCGTAGCGGTCATCGGCGCCGGCTGGGCGGGGCTCGCGGCCGCCGTCTCCCTCGTCGACCAGGGCATCGCGGTCCAGGTCTTCGAGGCTTCGCGCCACCTCGGCGGGCGGGCCAGGCGGGTAACCGTCGCGGGGCTCGAGCTCGACAACGGTCAGCACATCCTCATCGGTGCGTACGCCGAGACGCTGCGGCTCATGCGCGCCGTGGGCGTCGATCCGGAGCGCGCGTTCCTGCGGCTGCCGCTCGAGCTGCGCTCGGCGACGGGCTTTCGGCTGCGCGCCGCGAACCTGCCGCCGCCGTTCCACCTGCTCGTCGGGCTGCTGCGCGCCGAAGGGATCGGACTCGGCGATCGGATCGCCATCGCCCGGCTGGTCGCGGCGCACCGGCGGCGAGGCTATCGCCTGGCGCGCCAGGAGAGCGTCGAGGCGTGGCTCCATCGCTACCGTCAGCCGGACGTGGTCTGCGACGCCCTGTGGCAGCCGCTCTGCACGGCGGCGCTCAACACCCCGATCGCGCGGGCGTCGGCGCAGGTCTTTCTCAACGTCCTGCGCGACACGATCGAAGGTGGCCGCGGCGCGAGCGACCACGTCCGGCTGACGGTCGACCTCACCGCGCTCTTCCCCGAACCGGCCGCGCGCCTGGTGGAATCGCGGGGCGGAGTCGTTCACCTCGGCAGCGCAGTGCGCCGCATCGAACAGGCGCCGGAGGGGTTTCGGCTCGATGGTGGCGGCGCGCTCTTCACCCACGTCATCGTCGCGTGCGCGCCGCAGCACGCCGGGCCTCTGCTCGCGACCCTGCCCGGGCTCGAGCCGCTCGGGGCTCGCGTCGCCCAGATGGAGTACGAGCCCATCCACACTTGTTATCTGCAGTACCCCGAGCCGGTCGCCCTGCCCTTTCCGATGCTCGGCTTCCAGGGCGGGCTCGCCCAGTGGGCGTTCGACCGCGGCAGCCTGTCGGGGCATCGGGGTCTGATCGCCTGCGTCCTGAGCGGCGCGGGCGCTCACGAGTCGCTCGCCCAGGAGGAGCTTGCCGCTGCGCTTCACGCCGAGCTTGCGCACGCCCTGCCCGGGCTGCCCGCCCCGAGGTGGTGTCGGGTCATCGCCGAGAAGCGCGCGACCTTCAGCTGCCGGGTCGGGCTCGACCGTCCGCCGAACGCGACCCCCATCCCGAACCTGCTCCTGGCAGGCGACTACACGGCGAGCGATTACCCCGCAACCCTCGAAGCCGCGGTGCGCAGCGGCGTCGCGGCGGCCCGGCTCGCCTCAGGCTAAGGCCGCGAGCGCGTCCGCCAGCCGCCCGACGGCGACCACTTCGATGCCGTCGATCGGCTGCTTCGGCGCGTTCGCTCTGGGGATGAGCGCGCGCCGGAAGCCGAGCTTCGCCGCCTCGCGCAGTCGATCCTGGCCCCGCGGCGCGGGTCGCACCTCGCCGGCGAGCCCGACCTCCCCGAACACGACCAGCTTCCCGGGCAGCGGCTGCTCGCGGAAGCTCGAGAAGACCGCGAGCAGGATCGCGAGGTCCGCGGCCGGCTCGGTGATCCGCACGCCGCCCACCGCGTTCACGAACACGTCCTGGTCCGAGCACGCGATCCCGGCGTGGCGGTGAAGCACCGCGAGCAGCATCGCGAGCCGGTTCTGATCGAGGCCTTGCGCGAGGCGCCGCGGCGCCAGCGCTTGCGTCCGATCGACGAGCGCCTGGATTTCCACCAGCAGCGGCCGCGTGCCCTCGCTCGTGACGAGGATGCACGACCCGGGCACCGGCTCCCGATGCTGCGAGAGGAACAGCGCCGACGGGTTGGCGACGCCGCGCAAGCCCTTCTCGGTCATCGCGAACACGCCGAGCTCGTTGACCGGACCGAAGCGGTTCTTGACGGCGCGGACCAGACGGAAGCTCGAGTTCGGATCGCCCTCGAAGTACAGCACGCTGTCGACGATGTGCTCCAGCACCCGGGGACCGGCCAGCGCGCCCTCCTTGGTCACGTGACCGACGAAGAAGAATGCGATGCCGCGCTGCTTGGCGAGCCGCGTGAGCTGCGCGGCGCACTCCCGCACCTGCGCTACCGACCCGGGCGCGGACTGGAGCGCCTCCGTGTAGAGCGTCTGGATCGAGTCGATCACCACGATCTCCGGCTTCTCGGACTCGAGGGTTGCGGCGATGCGCTCGAGCTGGGTCTCGGCGAGGAGCTGGACCCCGGCGGTGTCGACCTGCAGCCGCTGCGCCCGGAGCGCGACCTGCTCGGCCGACTCCTCACCGGTGACGTAGACGCTCCTCCGCGCGCCGCTCATCCACGCGAGCGCCTGGAGGAGCAGGGTCGATTTGCCGATGCCCGGATCGCCGCCGATCAGGACGACCTGTCCGGTGACGAGCCCTCCGCCCAGCGCGCGGTCGAGCTCGCCGACGCCGGTCGGCATCCGCGGCGACTCCTTGGCGGAGATCCGGGAGAGCGGCGTGAGCGCCGCGCCTTTTCCGGTCGCCCGGTGGCGACGCTGGCCGGGCGGACCGGCGGCCGTTTCGACGAGCGAGTTCCATGCCCCGCACTGCGGGCACTGGCCCTGCCACTTCGTCGTCTGGCCCCCGCAGTCGCTGCAGACGTAGATCGACTTCGGTCGCGCGCTCATTGGACTACCCTCGCGCTAGCCGCGCTCGGGATTCGCCCTTGGGGCCCTGCGGGCTCATTGGACTACCCTCGCGGCTACGCTCGCTCGGGATTCGCCCTTGGGGCGGCCCTGCGGGCTCATGGTCACCCGCGCTCGATCTGCGTCACGCGCGGCGTGAGGCCGCAGAGCAGCTCGTAGCTCACCGTACCCGCGGCGACGGCGACCTCGTCGCACGACAGGCCTTCGCCCCAGAGCGTGACCGGCGTCCCTACGCCGGCCTCCGGCAGACCGGCGAGGTCGACCGTGAGCATGTCCATGGAGACGCGTCCGATCGTGCGGGTGCGCTGGCCGTTCACGAGCACCGGCGTGCCGGTCGGCGCATGGCGCGGATAGCCGTCGGCGTAGCCGCACGCGACCACGCCGATCGGCATGGGCCGATCGGCAACGAAGGCGCCGCCATAGCCGACGCGGTCGCCGGGCTCGAGCACCCGGACCCCGATCAGCTCGGAGGCGAGCGTCATCACCGGCCTCAAGCCCAGCGCCGCCGCCGGTACGTCGGCGAACGGCGAGCAGCCGTAGAGCATGATTCCGGCGCGCACCCAGTCGCCCTGCGTCTCGGGATAGCGAAGGATCGCCGCCGAGTTGGCGAGGCTGCGCGGCGCTTCGATGGGCGCGCTGGCCGCTTCGAATCGCTTCAGCGCTTCGGCCACGCCGCGGGTCTCGTCCGCGTCCGCGAAGTGGGTCATCAGCGTGATCCCGGCGACGACCGGCGAGCGGGCGAGCCGCTCGAAGACCTGCCGGTACTCGCCCGGCGCGAAGCCGAGCCGGTTCATGCCGGAGTTCATCTTCAGGTACACCGCCACGCGCGCCGGCAAGCCCGCCCCCTCGAGCATCGCGATCTGTTCGGCGTCGTGAACGACGATCGTCAACCCGTGCTCCGCGACCGCGTGCAGATCGTCTCCCGCGAATACCCCCTCGAGCAGGAGGATCGGTTTCGTGACCCCGCTCTCGCGCAGCCGGACGGCATCCGCAAGATCGAGGAGCGCAAGACCGTCGGCGGCCTCGAGTGCGCGCACCGCGCGCTCCAGGCCGTGGCCGTAGGCGTTCGCCTTGACCACGGCCCAGACGCGCGCGTGCGGCGCGCGGGCGCGCGCGACCGCGAGGTTCTCGCGGAACGCGGCGACGTCGAACACGGCGCGGATCGGACGAGGCACGGAATCACTAGCACGAGGCGCTACGCGACGACCTCTCTCAGCCGGGCCTTGGCGAAGTCGACGAACGTGTTGACCAGCCGCGAGCGGAACTTCTCGCGCGGGTAGACGAGCGAGAGCGAGCGCATCAGCCGCGGCGCGAGCGGAATGGCGACCAGCTCGCCGAGCCGTTGCTCCTTCGCCACCGTCGCTTTCGAGACGATCGCGAACCCGAGCCCGGTTCCGACCACCCCCTTGAGCGCCTCCGGGCTGCCGAGCTCCATGACGACGTCGAGCTCGCCCGGCGCGATCGCCGCCTTGCGGAAGTAGAGGTCGGTGAACTCGCGGGTGCCGGACCCGGTCTCCCGGCTGATGTAGGGATAAGGGACGAGCTGCTTCGGGGTCACGCTCTTCAGCTTGGCGAGCGGGTGCCTGGCGGTCACGATCGCCTGCAGCTCGTCCTCGCAGCACACCTCGGTCTGCAGCGCCGGCAGGTGCGACGGCGCCTCGATCAGCCCGAGGTCGAGCGTGTGCTCGGCGACGCGATTCTCGATCGTCTCGGAGTTCGCCACCGTGAGCTTGGGCTGCACGTCGGGATGCAGCGACTTGAACTCGCCGAGGACGCGCGGCAGCAGGAATTCCGCGATGGTGGTGCTCGCCCCGATGAGGAGCGGGCCGGAGAGCCGCCCGGTCATCTCGCGCACCCGCGTCTCGAGCTCGGCGGACAGCGCGAGGATCCGCTCGGCGTACTCGAGCACGACTTCGCCCGCCGGAGTGAGCGCGATCTTGCCGTGACCGCGCTCGAAGAGGCGAGCGTTGAAATGCTCCTCGAGCTGCTTGATCTGGAAGGTCACCGCAGGCTGGGTCATGAACAGGGTCTCGGCCGCCTTGGTGAAGCTCATCTGTTTGGCGACGGCGTGGAACACCTGGAGCCGGCGATCCGCCATGGGGGTGGCCCTGTTGAGCGATTCGGGAGTGGCCGCGACCCCGGCCGTCACCATGGCCTTGGCCGTAGCCTTAGTGCTATCCTGCGCGCCGCTATTCAACCATAAAACCCTCCATGGACCAAACTTATGACGCCGGGACGCCCGCCGGCGGAGCGTGACGGCAATCAGCAAGGGCATCCGTCAGGCGGTGGCCCCGTCCGGGCGCTGAGCCCGCGTTGACCGCAATTCCATGAAGCGCGGCTTCTACACCATCATGGCGGCGCAGTTCTTCTCGTCGCTCGCCGACAACGCGCTGCTCATCGCGGCCATCCAGCTCCTCACCGATCTCGCGGGCCCGGCCTGGCTCGTGCCGATGCTCAAGTTCTTCTTCACCATCTCCTATGTGGTGCTCGCGGCGTTCGTCGGCGCGTTCGCCGACTCGATGCCGAAGGGGCGGGTGATGTTCATCACCAACGCCATCAAGGTCGCCGGCTGCCTGATGATGCTGTTCTACGTCGCCCTCACGCCGCCCGGCGCGCCCGCGTACCTCAGCATCCTCGTGGCCTACGCGGTCGTCGGCCTCGGCGCAGCCGCGTACTCCCCGGCCAAGTACGGCATCCTCACCGAGTTGCTCCCGCCCGAGCAGCTCGTTGCCGCGAACGGCTGGATCGAGGGACTCACCGTCGGCTCGATCATCCTCGGCACGGCCCTCGGTGGAGCGCTCGTCAGCGAGACGGTCTCGCGCGGCCTCCTCGGGCTGGACGTCCCGCGGATCGACACCGGCATCGACACGCCCGGTGAGGCGGCGATCGCCATCATCCTGTTCGGCTACGTGATTGCGGCGATCTTCAACCTCTACATCCCGGACACCGGCGTCGACCATCACCTCCCGCGCAAGAACCCGGTCTACCTGATCCACGATTTCTACCACTGCTGCCGACTGCTCTGGAAGGACCGGCTCGGCCAGATCTCGCTCGCCACCACGACGCTGTTCTGGGGCGCCGGCGCGACGCTCCAGTTCATCGTCCTCGAGTGGGCGCGAGTCGCCCTCGGCTACCCGTTGTCGAAGGCGACCGCGCTGCTGGGAATCACGGCCGTGGGCATCGGCGTCGGCGCGGTGGCGGCCGCGAAATTCATCCCGCTGAAGAAGGCGGTCGACGTGCTCCGGGTCGGGATCGCGATGGGACTGCTCGTCATCGTCATGAACTTCGTGCGGGAGGTGTGGATCGCGATCCCCCTCATGCTGGCGATCGGCGCGCTCGCGGGGTTTTTCGTCGTGCCGATGAACGCGCTGCTTCAGCACCGCGGCCACATCCTGATGGGCGCCGGGCACTCGATCGCGGTCCAGAACTTCAACGAGAACCTGTCGATCCTCGTGATGCTCGCCCTTTACGCCACCATGATCCGGGTCGACCTGTCGATCTACATCATCGTCGTGCTCTTCGGCCTGTTCGTCAGCGCCTCGATGTTGCTGGTGCGCCGCCGCCACCTCCGCAACCAGCGCGAAGGCGACTCGCTCCAGCTCATCGGGATGGAGAAGCCGCCGGTCCGTCCCGATCACGGCTGAAGCGGGCGGCTGGCCGCCGGCCGGTTGACTTGTCGCCGGGCGCCCTCATTTCCCGGCTATGCGCTACGGCCAGGAGCCCGACCTGGGGCGGATTCCGGAATTCCTGCTCGACCGGGGCGACCATCGAGCACCCGCCGCGCCGCCGGGTGACGGCGACGACGGCCTCCTCGACGCGTACTCGAGAGCGGTCGCGGGCGCTGCGGAGCGCGTGGGACCCGCAGTGGCGCACCTCGCGGTCGAGCAACGGGGGCAGGCGCGCCACGGTTCGGGCTCGGCCTTCGCGTTCACGCCCGACGGCCTCCTGGTGACGAACAGCCACGTCGTGCACGGCGCGCGCGCGGTGCGCGCGAGCTTTGCCGACGGCCCGACCTACGACGCCGATGTGATCGGCGAGGACCCCGACACCGACATCGCGGTCATCCGGATCGGCGCGGCCGGACTGCCGGCCGCCACGTTCGGCTCGTCCAGGGGCTTGCGCGTCGGGCAGCTGGCGATCGCCATCGGCAACCCGTACGGGTTCCAGCACACGGTCACCGCGGGCGTCGTCAGCGCGCTCGGCCGGAGCTTGCGCGCCGAGAACGGCCGGCTGATCGAGGACGTCGTCCAGACCGACGCCGCGCTCAATCCCGGCAACTCCGGCGGTCCGCTCGTCGACTCCCGCGGCGAGGTGATCGGGGTGAACACGGCGATCATCCCGATGGCCCAGGGCATCTGCTTCGCGACCGCGATCGACACCGCCAAGTGGGTCGTGACCCAGTTGCTGCAGCACGGGCGGGTCCGCCGCGGCTACCTGGGGTTTGCCGGGGCGAACGTGCCGCTCGGTCGGCGCACCGTGCGCTACCACACCCTGCCGAACGAGCGCGCCGTGCGCGTGGAATCGCTCGAGCCGGGGGGGCCGGCCGAGCGCGCCGGGCTCGAAGCGGGCGACCTGATCGTCGGCTACGACGGCGCTCCGGTCGGCGGCATCGACGACCTCCATCGCCTCCTCACCGCCGAGCGGATCGGGACCTCGACGACGGTGGCAGTGCTACGGCGCTCGCGCCGGCTGGAACTCCCGATCGCCGCGGCCGAACGGTCGCGCGGCTGAGCGCCGCATTCGGCGAACGGTCCGACGCGCCGGACCCGCGTCGGGTGGCCTGCTAGATGACGACGGGCTGGTTTGCCAGCTCGTCCGGATTCTCGCCGCGCGGCGGATAGTGGGTCGCAAGCAGATCGCTGATCGCTTGCACCCCGACGATCGCGCCGTGCTCGAAGCGGCCGGCGGCGAACTCCCGTTGCATCGCGCCGCAGATCGCCTCCCAGGCGGCCGACCCGACCTTCAGGTGAATGCCGCGGTCGGCGACGATCTCGACCCGCTTGTCGGCGAGCAGCAGGTAGATCAGCACGCCGCAGTTCTGCTCGGTGTCCCAGACCCGTAGCCGGCCGAACACGTCGATCGCGCGCTCGCGCGCGGAGACCCCGCGGGCGAAGTCCACCAGCGGCAGCGCGGCTTCGACCGCGAAGCGCAGCTCGCCGTCGTGCCGGCGTTCCTGCTCGACGATGGCGCGCTCGACCGCCTTCATCGCGTGCGGGGGAAACGCCCGGCGCACCGACCAGCTGTCCATGAGGAGATGGCGGAGGAAGCGCATCGGTCACCAGCGGCCGGAGGCGCCGCCGCCGCCGAATCCCCCGCCGCCCCCGGACCACCCGCCGCCGCTGCCGCCTCCCGACCAGCCGCCGCCCCCGGACCAGCCGCCGCCGCCGACCCAGGGGCCACCGCCCAACCCTCCGCGCCGGCCTCCGGCGAGCCCCCGACCGACCGCGCCGATCAGCAGCGTCAAGAGAAACGCCAGCAGCCCGGCCGCGACCGCCGCGAGCATCGTCCCGGCGACGAGCTTCACGATCGCGCCTGCCACCCCGCCGGTCGCGGCCGAGCCCACGAAGCGTCCCAGCACTTTCGTGAGGATGCTGCCCGCGGCGACGATGACCACGAGCAGGACCATGAACAGCGACTCGAGGTCTGGCCGCGGGCCGGCGCCGGGCGGCGGCCAGGTTGGCGCGGGGAGCTGTTCGCCGTCGACGAGCCGCATCAAGGCCTTGGTCCCGGCGTCCAGCCCGCCGTAGAAGTCGTTCGCCTGGAACCGGGGCGAGATCACCTCGCGGATGACGCGCGACGCGATCGCGTCCGGCACGGCGCCCTCGAGGCCGTATCCGACCTCGATGCGGAGCTTCCGATCGCCCTTGGCGACGACGATGACGATGCCGTCGTCGACGTTCTTGCGGCCCACCTTCCACTGGTCGGCGACCCGGATCGAGTATTGTTCGATCGCCTCGGGCTGCGTCGTCGGCACGATCAGCACCGCGATCTGGCTGCCCTTGCGGGCTTCGAACGCGGCGAGCTGCCGCTCGAGGTCAGTCGCCTGCTGCCCGGTCAGCGTGCCGGTGAGATCGTTGACCCGCGCCTTGAGCGGCGGGATCGGGACGAGGTCTTGCGCCTGCGCAGCGGCGGCGAGCGCCAGCGCGATCCCGCAAAGAAATGCGGCGAGGCGCGAGCGGACGTAGCCCATTCCGCGGGAATCGCGCTACTTCTTCTCTCCGGGCTTGCCGAAATCGACCTTCGGCGCGGTCTGGATCGCGCGCTCGTTCTCGACCGTGAAGTTGGCCTTCGTCTTGTAGCCGAACACCATGGCCGTGAGGTTCACCGGGAACTCGCGGACCAGCACGTTGTAGTCCTGGACCGACTTGATGTAGCGGTTGCGAGCCACGCCGATGCGGTTCTCCGTTCCCTCGAGCTGCGCCTGGAGCTCGAGAAAGTTCTTGTCGGACTTGAGCTCCGGGTATCTCTCGACCACCACCAGCAGGCGCGACAGCGCGCTCGAAAGGTCACCCTGGGCCTGCTGGAACTTCTGCAGGGCCGCCGGGTCGTTCAGCATCTCGGGCGTCACCTTGACCTGCCCGGCGCGCGAGCGTGCCTCGGTCACCTGTATGAACACGTCCTTCTCCTGCTGGGCGAACCCCTTCACGGTTTCCACCAGATTCGGAATCAGGTCCGCACGGCGCTGATACTGGTTCACGACCTCCGACCAGGCCGCGGTCACGCCCTCGTCCTGGCGCTGGATGTCGTTGTAACCGCAGCCGGAAACCGCCACCGCGACGATCGCGACGATTGCAGCCCATAGCCTTTTCATCGGGGTTCCCCTTTTGCTGGTTGAGCAAGCGACTGCGGCGGCGCGGCGCGCAACGCCTGCATCGTCGCGCGGGCGAAGCACAGGTCCTCCCACGCCTTCGATTTGTCCGGCAGGCTGCGCAGCAGGTAGGCCGGATGGTAGCTGACGATCGTCGGCACGCCTTGATAGCGGAAGATCCTGCCACGCAGGCTCGAGATGCTCGCCTCGGTGTTGAGCAGCGTCTGCGCGGCGGCGCGGCCCATCGCCAGGATCAGCCGCGGCCGGATCAGCTCGATCTGCCGGACGAGATGGGGCGTGCACTGCACGACTTCGTAGGGCTCCGGGTTCCGATTCCCGGGCGGACGGCACTTGAGCACGTTGGCGATGTAGACGTCCTCGCCCCGGCGCAGCCCGATCGCCGCCAGCATGCTGTCGAGCAGCCGCCCGGCCTGGCCGACGAACGGCTCGCCGCGCGCGTCTTCCTCGGCCCCCGGCGCTTCGCCGACGATCAGCCAGCCCGCGCGCTCGTCGCCGACGCCGAAGACGGTGTTGGTGCGCGTTCGGCACAGCGCGCACGCCTCGCACGCGCCCACCGCTGCCTTGAGCTCGGCCCAGTCCATGCGCGCGATGCGAGCCGCGCGATCGTCGAGGTCGAGGGACCCGGACGCGGGCTCCGGTCGGGCGCCGGGTGCTTCGTCGGCCACGGCATCGTCGACACCGAAGCTCCTGTCAACACCCCGATCCTCCGCGAATGGCGTCCGCCCGCGCAGCCGCCACCGCGGTCCGAGCTCGAGCTCCGCGAGAATCCGCTCGCGCCGGGCGCTCACAGCGCGAGGCTCAGCAGCAGCGCGTCCTCCCGGCCCTTCCGGGCCGGGTAGTAGCCCTTGCGGACCCCGACCTGCCGGAACCCGCGCCGCGCGTAAAGCGCTCGCGCCGAGAGATTGGACGGGCGCACCTCGAGGAAGAGCACGTCCGCGCCGTATGCGCGCGCGGCCTGCAGCAGCTGCTCGAGGAGTCGCATCCCGTAGCCGCGCCGCTGGCAGGGCTCGGCGATGCTGAGGTTCAGCAGGTGGGCCTCGGCGGCGCCGAGCGTCATCACGGCGTAGCCGATGAGCCCGCCGTCCGAGTGAACGCCCCAGCAGCTGTATCCGGCCGCGAGGGAATCGCGGAAGTTGCCGAGCGTCCACGGAAACTCGTAGAGCTCGCGCTCGATCGCCGCGACCGTTTCCAGGTCGCGCTCGGCGAGCGGCTGGATCCAGGGCTCGGAGCGGAGAACGGCGCTCATCGCTCGCGCGTCTTCAGCGCGACGCGGTCGCGCAGGTAGAGCGGTGCCGCCGCCCCCGGTTCGTCGCCTTCGCCCGCGGCGAATCGCGGCGTTGCGAGGCGAACGATCGCCGTCGCCGATGGGAAGACTTCGGGAAGAACCGCCGTGAGGCGCGCGCCGTAGCGCGCGGTGAGCGGCGCGCGGTGCACCGCGAAACCGGCGCCGCAGCCGACCCAGCCATCCCCCTCGGGAAGGGGAACCTCGCCGGGGCGGTGCAATCCGGGTGGAATCACTTCGTGCAGGCCGTGCTGCCGCTGTTCGTAGGCGGCATGATACACCTCGTGCATGCGCGCATCGAGACAGGCGACGACGCGCGGCGCGTCGGTGCTCGCGGCGATCGCGGCGAGCGTGCCGACCCCCAGCACCGGGAGGCGACGCGCCACTGCAATCCCCTGCGCGACGCCGCAGGCGATCCGCAGCCCGGTGAACGATCCAGGGCCGGCGCCGAAGGCGATGCCGTGGAGATCGCCGACGCCGATCCCCGCCCGGGCGAGCAGCCCGTCGATCTCGGGCAGCACGAGCTCGGCGTGCCGGTGTCCGGCGCGAAGCGAGCGCTCGTGCACCGCGCCGTCCACGCTGACGGCGAGCGACAGCCATTCGGTCGCGGTTTCGATTCCGAGGACGTTCATCGAGCACCGATTCTAGCGGTGCCGAACGCGCTACACTTTCGCGCCGTGCCGCCCGCCTCGCCGCATCGGCCGCCGGGGGAACGACCAGGGAGATCCGAATGAACGTGTCCGCACAGGGTCTGCGCGTCTTGGTGACCGCGGGTGCCGCCGGGATCGGCCGTGCGATCGCGGAGACCTTCGTCGAGCACCGCGCGCGCGTTCACATCTGCGATGTCGACCAGACCGCGCTCGCGGAGGCCAAGCGCGCTCTGCCGGCGGTGACGCAAAGCGTCGCCGACGTCGCGCTTCTCGCCGATGTCGAACGGCTCTTCGCCGACGTCCGGCGCGAGCTGGGCGGCCTCGACGTTCTGGTCAACAACGCCGGGATCGCCGGCCCTACGGCGAAGGTCGAAGACATCAAGCCGGAGGACTGGGACCGCTGCATCGCCGTCGACCTGAACGGAATGTTCTACTGCACGCGGCTCGCGATGCCGATGATCAAGGCGGCGGGCGGCGGGAGCATCATCAACCTGTCCTCGGCCGCCGGACGCCTCGGTTTCGCGCTGCGATCGCCGTACTCGGCGGCGAAGTGGGCGGTCGTCGGCTTCACGAAGAGCCTCGCGATCGAGGCCGGCCCCGACAAGGTGCGCGTCAACTGCATCCAGCCCGGCGCGGTCGAAGGCGACCGGATCAATCGCGTCATCGACGCCAAGGCCCGGGCCCACGGGGTGACGTTCGACGAGATGAAGGCGCGCCTGCTCGAACCGGTCAGCCTCAAGACGTTCGTAGCCGCGCAGGATATCGCGAACATGGCGCTGTTCCTCGCGACGCCCGCCGGCCGGCACATCACCGGCCAGGCGCTCGCGGTGTGCGGTGACGCCCAGCGCCTGGTGTGAGGAGGGAACATGGCAGCCCCGCAACGCAAGGTCATCATCACCTGCGCCGTCACCGGCGCGATCCACACGCCGACGATGTCGCCGCATCTGCCGGTGACGCCGGAGGAGATCGCCGACGGCGCGATCGGCGCAGCCAAGGCCGGCGCCGCGATCGTCCACCTGCACGCGCGGGTCGCGACCGACGGCCGCCCGACGCAGGATCCGGCGGTCTTCAAGCAATTCCTGCCGAAGATCAAGGCCGCATCCGACGTCGTGATCAACCTCACCACCGGCGGCGCGCCGACGATGACCGTCGAGGAGCGGCTGCAGCCGGCGCTCCGGCTCGAGCCCGAGGTGGCCTCGCTCAACATGGGCTCGATGAACTTTGGCCTCTACGAGATGATCCCGCGGTACAAGGACTGGAAGCACGACTGGGAGGTACCCTATCTCGCCGGCAGCGACGAGCGGATCTTCAAGAACACCTTCCGCGACATCGCTCACATCCTCGAGTCCTGCAGCGGCAACGCGACCCGCTTCGAGATCGAGTGCTACGACATCGGCCACCTCTACACCGCGGCGCACTTCCTCGACCGCGGCCTCGTCAAGCCGCCGCTCTTCATCCAGTCGGTGTTCGGCATCCGCGGCGGCATCGGCCCGCACCCGGAGGACGTGCTGCACATGAAGCGCACCGCCGACCGCCTGTTCGGCGCCGACTATCTCTGGTCGGTGCTCGGCGCCGGACGCAACCAGATGTACGTCGCGACGATGTCGGCGGTGCTGGGCGGCAATGTCCGCGTCGGCCTCGAGGACAGCCTGTGGATCGGCAAGGGCGCGCTCGCGAGATCCAACGCGGAGCAGGTCGCCAAGGTCCGACGGATCCTGGAGGAGCTCGGCCTCGAGATCGCGACGCCCGACGATGCGCGCGCGATGCTGAAGCTCAAGGGCAAGACCAACGTGAACTTCTAGCATGAACGTCGCCGAGCACGTCGAGCGCGCCGCGCACCGGCTCCGGAACCACCCCGCCATCCTGTTCGAGGGCAGGCAGGTTTCCTACGAGACGCTCGACTACTGCGCCAGCGCGCTCGCCGACTCGCTTGCCCGGCACGGCGTGCGCCGCGGCGACCGCGTCGCGCTCTACCTCCCCAACATCCCGGCGTTCGCGCTCGCCTACCTCGCCGGGCTCAAGGCCGGTGCGATCGTGGTGTCGATCAACTCCATCTTCAAGTGGGAGGAAGTGCGCTACATCGTGAACGACGCCCGGCCGAAGGTCGTGTTCACGATCGCCGATCTGCTGCCCAGCCTGCCCCGCCCCGAGTGTCCGTCGGTCGAGCACACGGTCCTGTGCGAGGGCGGCGAGCCGGACGAGATCGCGCTCGAGGACTGGCTCGCGCGCGGCGACCCGTCGACCCGCGCGGCGAACATGGATCCCGACGATCCGGCGGTGCTGCTGTACTCCTCGGGAACGACCGGTTTTCCAAAGGGCGTGACCCTCACGCACGCGAACGTCGTGTCCAACACCCGGACGACCGCGAAGGTGTGCCGGTTCCACTCGTCCGACCGTCTCGCGGCCTTTCTGCCGCTGTTCCACGTGTTCGGCCAGAACTTCATCATGAACGCGGGCTTCGAGGCGGGCGCGACGCTCGCGCTGTTCCGGCGCTTCGTTCCCGAGACGGTGCTGTCGGCGATCGGTCGGGACCGGATCACGAAGTTCTTCGCGGTGCCGACGATCTACATCGGGCTGCTCAACGCCGACCTCGGGCGGTACGACCTCTCGTCGATCGATTTCTATTTCTCGGCTGCGGCGACCATGCCGGAGGAGATCTCGCGCCGCTGGACCGAGCGCTTCGGAAAGCTGGTCTACGAGGGCTACGGGCTCACCGAGTGCTCGCCGTTCGCGTGCTACAACCACGCGTCGCGGCACCGGTTCGGGAGCGTCGGCACCGCGGTCGAGGGGTTCGCGCTCGCGATCCTCGACGACCGGGACCGGGAGGTCCCGCGCGGCGGGTGGGGCGAGATCTGCATTCGCGGCCCGGGCGTGATGAAGGGCTACTGGGGCAAGCCGGAGGACACCGACCACGCGCTGCGGTCCGGCTGGCTCCATTCCGGTGACATCGGTCGCATGGACGAGGAGGACTACGTCTACATCGTCGACCGCGTGAAGGACATGGTGAACGTCGCCGGCTTCAAGGTCTGGCCGGCCGAGGTCGAGCACGTTCTGTACCGCCACCCGGCGGTCAAGGAAGTCGCGGTGTACGGCGCGCCGGATCCGGACAAGGGGGAAGAGGTGCGGGCCGCCATCGTGCTCAAGGACGGCGCTTCCGCGTCGCCCGAGGCGCTCATCCAGTTCACGCGCGATCACCTCGCAGCGTACAAGATCCCCCAGCGCGTCGAGCTCGTCCGCGAGCTGCCGAAGAGCGCTACCGGCAAGATCCTCAAGCGGGTGCTGCGCGAGCAGGCCGCGAGCGGCTGAGCCTGCTGGAGCGCGCGGGATCGATCGGCGCTCAACGCTGCGGCTGCCGATCCGGGGGATCGCGATAGACCTCGCGCCCGTGATCCCTGATGTCCCGGCGGAGATCGCGACGCTCGTCAGGCGTCATGGTGGCCCGACGGGGCGGCTCCTTGTCACGCTCCCGCATGTCCGCGGGCCGGCTCGGCGGAACGGGCTGCATCGGTGGCGGCCGCTCCGTCGCACGACGCCCTTGGGCCCCGCTCTGGGCGAACGCCGGCGACGCGGCCGCGAGGGCCGCTGCAAGACCGGCGATCAGGATGATCCGCTTCATTCGCTGGTGGTCTTCGAGGGTCCGTCCGTTGCGCTTTCCGTCGTCGTGCTCCAATGGTAAATGCCGCGGCTCCTCCGGCTCAAGTCGCAATCGGCATGAGCGCCACTTTAGGGGGAGCGTGTTAGCAGACTGTGTGGTCGAAGCCGGCGTTTGTAACAGCCTGTTTCGCCCGCCCGCCGCAGGCAACGTCGCGTTACCAATTCCTCACCGGACGCCCGCGCCGCGGCTACCATACGGAGCCATGGCCGAGGCGAAGATCAAGATCCTGGTGGTCGACGACGACCTGCGGCTGCGGGACCTCCTGAACCGGTACCTCACCGAACAGGGGTTCGTGGTCCGCGCAGTCGCCGACGCGCACGGCATGGACAAGCTGCTCGCCCACGAGCGCTTCGACCTGCTGGTGCTCGATCTGATGCTGCCGGGCGAAGACGGGCTCTCGGTGTGCCGCCGGCTGCGCGGGACGAAGAACGCCATTCCGATCATCATGCTCACCGCCAAAGGCGAGGACATCGACCGCATCGTCGGGCTCGAGATGGGCGCCGACGACTATCTCGCGAAGCCGTTCAATCCGCGCGAGCTCGTCGCCCGCGTCAACGCGGTGCTCCGCCGACGGGCCGCGCCGCTCCCGCCGGGCGCACCCTCGTTCGATGCGGAGTCGGTCAGCTTCGGGGGCATGACGGTGAATCTCGCCACCCGGGTCCTGACCAAGAACGGCGAGACGGTCTCGCTCACCACCGGCGAGTTCGCCCTGCTCAAGGTGCTGGTGACCCATCCCCGGGTGCCGCTGTCCCGCGACAAGCTCATGGAGCTCGCGCGCGGGCGCGAGTACGAGGTGTTCGATCGGGCGATCGACGTGCAGGTCTCGCGCCTGCGGAAGCTCGTCGAGCCCGATCCCGCGAACCCGACCTTCATCCAGACCGTGTGGGGGTTCGGCTACGTCTTCGTCCCCGACGGCGCGAAGACCTGAGCCGCGAGACTGCAAGACCCCGGACGTCACGGTTCGCGCGTACTGGCGCCGGTGCTCCCCCGCTCTCTCCTCTGGCGCGCGTTCCTGCTCATCGCGGCGCTCATCCTCGCCTCGGTCGCGGCGTACTTCCAGATCTTCCGCCTCTACGACCGCGAGCCGCGGGCGCGGCAAGTCGCGCAGATGGTGGTGAGCGTCGTGAACCTCACCCGTGCCGCGCTCGTCGCGGCCCGCCCCGACCTGCGGCGCGAGCTCCTGCTCGACCTCGCCGAGAGCGAGGGGATCCGCGTCTATCCGGCCGAGCAGGGTGAGCAGCTCGTCGGTCCGCCCCCGGACCAACCGCTCGTCGAGCTCCTCGCCGACGAGATCCGCCGCCAGCTCGGCGACGACACGCGCATCGCATTCGAGCGCGACGGGTTGCCGGCGTTCTGGGTGAGCTTCCGCATCGAGGAGGACGAGTACTGGGTGATGCTGCCGCGCAGCCGGATCGAGCGGCAGCTCGCGCTGCAGTGGCTCGGATGGGCCGGGCTGACGCTGGCGCTGGCGCTTGCCGGCGCGTTCCTGATCGTGTTGCACCTGCGCCGGCCGCTCGCTGCGCTCACGCGGGCGGCGGCGGAGATCGGTCGCGGCAAGGTCCCGCCGCCGCTCGCGGAGTCCGGCCCGGCCGAGATCAAGACCGTCTCCCGCGCATTCAACCAGATGGCGCGCGATCTCGCGCGGCTCGAGGACGATCGCGCGCTCATCCTCGCCGGCGTGTCCCACGATCTCCGCACCCCTCTCGCGCGGCTCCGGCTGGGCCTGGAGATGGCCGAGGTCGATCCCCAGCTCAAGAGCGGCATGACGGCCGACGTCGACGAGATGGACCGCATCATCGGCCAGTTCCTCGACTTCGCCCGGATCGCGGGCGGCGAGCCACCCGCACCGACGGACCTCGCGGCGCTCGCCCGCGAGGCGGCCCGACGCTACCGCGAGCTCGGGCATCCGTTGCACGAGGAGATCGGGCCGACGCTCGTCCTCGAGCTGCGCCCCCTCGCGGTTCGCCGCTTGATCTCGAACCTGCTCGACAACGCGTTCCGCTACGGCGAGGCGGACGTCCGCCTGCGGGTGGTCGCCTCCGCCGGCGGGGCGGCGATCGAGGTGCTCGACCGCGGCCCCGGCATTCCGCCGGAGGAAGTCGAGCGTCTCAGGCAGCCGTTCACCCGGCTCGAAACCGCGCGCAGCGGCAGAGGCGGCTCGGGCCTGGGGCTGGCGATCGTCGAGCGCATCGCGCGCATGCACGGGGGCACGCTCGAGCTCGAGCCGCGCCCGGGGGGCGGGCTCGTTGCCCGCGTGGTCTTTCCGGGCGCCGGAAGATCCGCGTAGCGGCGCGTCAGGGCCAGCGCCCCTGAAGCGCGTAATCGCTGCCGTCGGGCCGCAGCACCGAGCGGACGAGGACGAAGCCGGCGACCGGCCAGCGGATGGGCTCGAGCGCGGGCAGCACGTCGCCGGGCCGCGCCTTCCGCACCAGCGTGATGTGCGGCACGAACGGCCGGCGCTCGAACGCGAAGCGCACTTCGGCGAGCGCCGCGCGCAGCTCGGCGACGAGCGCGTCGAGTTCGGGCGGGACGGCGCTCGTACCGGCCCACGCGATATGGTTGTGATTCCAGACCCCGACCCGGTCGAGGACGAGCTCGAAGCGGCGGGGATGAACGCGGCCGGCCGCGGCTTCGACTTCCGCCAGGCGGGCCGGCTCGCAGTCGCCGAGAAAGGCGAGGGTCTGGTGGATCGTTTCAGCGCGCGTCGGGCGACCGCCGGTGACGCGGTGAATCCGCCGGCTCCAGTCCGCGAGGGCCGCGCGAGCAGGGTCGTCGGGCCACAGGGCGAAGAAGAGCCGCAGCGGCTTGACCGCTACGGTCGGGCCGTCGCTCACTGCTGCGCGTCGTCGAGCAGCGCGACCGCTTCCGCGGCGATGCCCTCGCCGCGCCCCGCGAAGCCGAGGCGCTCGGTCGTCTTGGCCTTCACGTTCACCCGATCCGGAGGCACGCCCAGATCGGCGGCCAGGTTCGCCACCATCGCCGGGATGTGCGGCGCCATTCGTGGCGCTTGCGCGATGATCGTCGAGTCGACGTTGACGACGACGTAGCCGGCCGCCCGGACTTTCGCCATCGCCTCGCGCAGGAGCGTCCGGCTGTCGGCGTCGCGGTGCGCAGGATCGGTGTCCGGGAAGTGCCGGCCGATGTCGCCGAGCCCCGCAGCGCCGAGCAGCGCATCGGTGATCGCGTGGAGCAGCACGTCCGCGTCGGAATGCCCGCCGAGCCCCTTGTCATGCGGGATCTCGACGCCGCCGATGACGAGTCGCCGCCCGGCGACGAGCTGATGAACGTCGAAGCCGTGGCCGACCCTCATGCGCGCCCCTTCCCGAGCAGCCGCGCGGCGATCTCGACGTCGTCCGGATACGTGACCTTGAGATTGCGCACGCTCCCCGGCACGAGGCGCGGACGCAAACCCAACGCCTCGACTGCCGACGCTTCGTCCGTCGCCTCGGCGGCTGCCCCGAGCGCGCGCAGCAACGTCCCGTGGCGAAACATCTGCGGGGTCTGGGCGAGCCACAGCGCGGCGCGCGGCTCGGTCGCCGCGATGCGGCCCTCCGGGTCGGCGCGCTTCAGGGTGTCCGCGAGCGGGACCGCGAGAATGCCGCCGTCCTCGTCCGCGAGCACGGCATCGATCAAGCGCGCGAGATCCTCCCCCGCGAGGCACGGCCGCGCCGCGTCGTGGACCAGCACCCAGTCTTCCAGTTCGACGACGTTCGCCATCGCGACCAGCCCGTTGAATACGCTGTCGCGGCGCGACGCGCCCCCGCACCAGAGCGGCGCGAGCCGGTCGCCGAACGCGCTCCAGTCGTAGGCCGCCCAGCGGCGATCGTCGGGCGCCAGCACGACAAACGCGAGCTCGACCCGAGGATCGGCGAGCAGCGCGCGCGCCGCATGGGCAAGCATCGGGCGACCGTCGAGGTCGAGGTATTGCTTGGGCGCGTCCTCGCCAAGCCGGGCGCCCTGCCCGGCGGCCGGAATCAGGCCGACCAGGCGCGCGGCCACGGCAGGTCAGGAAGAAATGTCATGTCACCTCGTATAATAACGAGTGCGGCCGCGTTGAAGCGGACGCCGCTTCGCGGCGCCGCTTAACGCGGCCGGCTCTTTGGGATGCAGGTTTCTGCAGGATGTGTTGCGTCCGTAGCCGCTTGAACCACGACTCAATGCTCACCGCCACACCACCCGCGCTCAAACTCCGCTTCGGCAGGCTGCACGGCTCGTCCGATGCGCTCGCCCTCGCGCGGCTCGCCCAGGCGCGCTCGCCGCTCGCGATCGTGTGCGCTTCGGCGCTCGACGCCCAGCGGCTGCGTGAGGAGATCCCGTGGTTCGCGCCGACGCTCCGCGTGAGCCTGTTCCCGGACTGGGAAACCCTCCCTTACGACACGTTCTCGCCGCACCACGACCTCATCTCCGAGCGCCTCGAGACGCTCTACCGGATCACGACCGGCGACTCCGACGTCACGATCGTTCCGGCGACGACCGCCTTGCAGCGGCTCCCGCCGCCGGCCTACCTCGCGGCCTACACGTTCTTCATCGAGCAGGGCACGCGCCTCGACGCCGGCCGGCTTCGCGCGCAGCTCGCGACGGCCGGCTACAGCCACGTCACGCAGGTCGTCGCGCCGGGCGAATACTGCGTGCGCGGCGGCCTGATCGACCTCTTTCCGATGGGCAGCGCGCTGCCCTACCGGATCGAACTCGCGGACCACGACATCGAATCGATCCGCACGTTCGACGTCGACACCCAGCGCACGCTCTACAAGGTTCCCGCAATTCGCCTCCTGCCGGCGCGCGAGTTCCCGCTCGACGACACCGGGCGAACGCGGTTCCGGGCGCGCTTTCGGGAGGCGTTCGAGGGCGATGCGTCCAAATCGCCGGTCTACAAGGACGTATCGAACGGCATCGCGCCCGCGGGCATCGAGTACTACCTTCCGCTCTTCTTCGACGCCACCGCCACGCTGCTCGACTACCTGCCACGGGACATCACGCTCGTCACCCACCATGACGTGCACGCCGCGATCGACGAGTTCTGGCGCGACGCACGATCCCGGTTCCAGCTCCTGCACGGCGACCGCACCCGGCCTCTGCTGCCGCCCGAAAGCCTCTTCCTCGGCGCCGAGCAGTTCTTCGTCGCCGCGCAGCCGTTCGAGCGGCTCGACCTCCACGCGCCGCAGCTCGCCCGCGACGACGCCGACCGCCTCGCCGCCGCGCCGCTGCCGGCCGTGGC
>Ga0209342_10000576_pt1 | contig 42625 bp, 36 predicted proteins | sample RifCSP16_2_FD_184023 | JGI IMG/M metagenome (GOLD analysis project Ga0209342, IMG submission 184023) | Soil microbial communities from Rifle, Colorado - Rifle CSP2_sed 16_2 (SPAdes) (version 2) | ecosystem: Environmental > Terrestrial > Deep subsurface > Rock core/Sediment | place: Rifle...
GAGAAGGTCGTGCTCCTGTAACCGCTGCGCGGGTAGCGCGCCACGACCCGCCGGTACAGGAGCACGACCTTCTCCCATTCCGCGCGGCGGGCCTGGTGCCTTGGCGATCCCCGCAGCGCCTTCTCTGCGCTCTGCGCCTCGCGATAGAGGGCGGCGTCGGGTCGCCGGGGCGCCGCCCCGACGAGGTCGGCGGCAAGGACGAACACGCTGAGGGAGGCGGAGAGGATCAGAGGTCCCACCCGACTCCGCGCGCGCTCGGGTGCCGTCTTCACTTGGGCCAGCTGTCCACCGCTTGGTAGTTGTCTCTCGGCACCAGGATCTCCCGCGGCTTCGAGCCATCGGCGGGGCCCACGATGCCGTCGCGCTCCATCATGTCGATGAGGCGCCCGGCCCGGGAGAAGCCGATGCGGAAGCGCCGCTGGAGCATGCTCGTCGAGGCCTGACCGTTGTGCACCACGAAGCGGGCGGCGTCGTCGAAGAGGTCGTCGCGGTCCGTGACCTCCGCGGCCTCCGAGGACTTCTCGACTCGGCCCACGCTCTCGTCGTAGTCGGGACGGGCCTGCTTGCGCAGGAAGGCGGTGAGACGGGCGATCTCGTGCTCGGTGACGTAGGCACCATGGATCCGGATGAGCCGCGCACTGCCCGGGGGCAAGAAGAGCATGTCGCCGCGGCCGAGGAGCTGCTCGGCGCCGATCGAGTCGAGGATGGTCCGGCTGTCCACGCGGGCGGCGACGCGAAAGGAGATGCGCGAGGGGAAGTTCGCCTTGATGAGCCCGGTGATCACGTCCACCGAGGGCCGCTGCGTGGCGAGGATCAGGTGGATCCCGACCGCGCGGGCCATCTGGGCGAGGCGGGTGATGGACTCCTCGACCTCGTGGGAGGAGACCATCATCAGGTCGGCGAGCTCGTCGATGACGATGACGATGTAGTGGAGGGGGCGTAGGGGCTCGCCCGTCTCGTCGTCGCGGGCGTCCTTCTCGGCACGGATGATGTTGTTGAACTGCTCGATGTTCCGCACGCCCTCCGAGGCGAGCATGCGAATTCGGCGCTCCATCTCCGTGACCGCCCACTTGAGCACGTTGGCGGCGACCTTGGCGTCGGTCACGACCGGGGTGAGGAGGTGAGGGATCTCCTCGTAGACACCGAGCTCGAGCCGCTTGGGGTCGATCAGGATCAGCCTCACCTCCTCGGGCGCGGAGCGGAAGAGGATGCTGGCGATCATGCAGTTGAGCCCCACGCTCTTCCCGGTCCCGGTGGAGCCGGCAATGAGCAGGTGAGGCATGGCGGCGAGGTCGGTGATGTACACCTCCCCATTGACGGCCTTGCCGAGGCCGAGGGTGAGGCGTCCCGACCCCCGTCGAAAGGTGTCCGACTCCAGGATCTCGCGCAGGTAGATGGTCTCCCGGCCCTCGTTCGGGATCTCGACCCCGACGTTGCCCTTGCCGCTGACGCGGTCGATGCGTATGGATTCCGCCTCCAGGGCGAGGGCGAGGTCGTCGGCGAGGCCTACGATCTTCGAGTACTTGACCCCGGCATCGGGCTTGAACTCGTAGGTGGTGACGACGGGCCCGGGGTGGATCTCCTTGACCGCGCCCAGGACGCCGAACTCGCCGCACTTGGCCTGGAGAATGCGTCCCTTCTCGAACAGCCGGTCGTTGTCGATGCCCACGCCAGCCTTGGCCTCGTCGAGGAGGCCGATCGGCGGCAGCGTGTGGGCCCCGCGGGGCTCGGCCTCGGTGGCTCCGACACGACGGCGCCGCGGGGCGGGGAGGGGCCCGGGCGGCTCCGTCTCGCCGCGCGCCGTCTCGGGCCGTTCGGGCTCCGTCCCGAAGGGCAGCTGCCTCTGGGCGGAGGCGGGCGCGAGCATGGGGGCCGGGGCGTGGAGCGGAAGGTCGACGAGCGCGCCCCCGTCGGCGGATGTCTCCGTCCCCGCTCTCACCTTCCGGATGTGGGGCCGGCCGCCCTCCTCCGCCGTCGGCTGGGTGTGCTTGCGGATCACGTCGCGCCGCAGGCGCTCCTTGCGGCGAGACTCACGATAGTGCGCCCAGGTCGTGCGCAGCCCCTGCGCCCGCTGGGCGACGCGGCCTGTGACCGCGCGGAGCAGCGCGGCGAAGGAGAACTGGGTCGACAGGATCAGGGACACGAAGAGGGCGGTGGCGACCACGATGAAAGCGCCGGTACGGCTGAACTCCGCGACCAGCATGTCCGCCAGGAGCTGCCCGACCGCGCCCCCGGCGCGGACGCGCTCGCCCTCGAAGGTGACGGTGGCGAAGGTCAGGGCGAGGAAGGCGGTGAGGGACAGCAGGAGGGCGAGGTTGCCGACCGCCTTCGTGTACGGTGCCTCGATCGGTCGGCACCAGAACAGCTTCCAGCCCAGAAGGCCGAGCACGAGGGGAAGGAGCAGGGCGGCGACGCCGAACAGCTGCGGGATCAGCAGCTCGGCGACGAAGGCGCCGAAGGGGCCGATGAAGTTGCGTGCCGATCCCTCTGCCCCCGCCTTGAAGAACGGGGCGGGATCGCGGGGATCGAAGGTGGCGAGGGCGACGAGCAGCAGCAGGGCGAGGGCGAAGGCGACGAGCCCCAGGAGCTCCGCCCCCCGCGTCGATCTGGGAGCCGCGGTGGCCATGTGTCTTAGACCTCCATCACGACCGGGATGACCATGGGGCGCCGCTGCGTGCGTCGTCGGAAGAACCGCCGCAGCTCCTGACGCACCCGTTCGCGCGTCAGCTCGATGTCGAGCCGCTCCTCCACGGGGCGCCCGTCCATCGCCCCCGCGAGGAGTCGCCCCGCCTCCTCCATCAGCTCCGCCGCCTCCGTGGCGTCGACGACGCCCCGGGTGACGATCTCGGGCGGGGACTCGAGGTGTCCCGTTTGCCGGTCCACGATCACGATCGGCACCACAATGCCCTCTGCGGAGAGGTGGCGGCGGTCCCGCACCACGAGGTCCTCCACTTCCCCCGCGCCGCCGCGGTCGAGGAGCACGCGGCCGGCGGGGACGCGGGCCTGACGGCGCGCGCCGCGCGCGGAGACTCCCAGCACCTCCCCGTCCTCCAGCACGACCGCATCTTGGACGGCGAGGCCCGCCTGTGCCGCCAGACGCGCGTGCTGGGCCAGCATCCGATACTCACCGTGGATGGGGACGAGGTAGCGTGGGCGCACGCGTCGCAGCAGCTCGAGAAGATCGGCCTGGCTCCCGTGGCCGGAGACGTGGACCTTCGCCGTCCCCGGGTGCACGACGTCGCAGCCCAGCCGAAAGAGGTTGCTGATCAGCCGTGATACCGAGCGCTCGTTGCCGGGGACGGCCCGGGCCGAGATCACGACCGTGTCGCCGGGACCGGCGGACAGCTCCCGGTGCTCGTCGAGGCTGACGAGCGAGAGGGCGGAGAGCGGCTCACCCTGGCTCCCGGAGACGAAGACGAGAGCGCGCCGCGCGGCCTCGTCGGCGAGGGCGGTGGAGGGGAGCAGGGCCTCGTCGTTCAGTCGCAGGAGCCCGAGGTCCATCGCGACGCTGGCGTTGTCCACCATGCGGCGGCCGAGAAGCGAGAGCGGCCTTCCGTGCCGAAGGGCGAGGTCGGCCACGCGCTGCATGCGCGGGATCGAGGTCGCGAAGCAGGACACGAGCACGCGGCCCGGCGTGCGCGCCAGCACCTCATCGAACGCGGGCACGACGTCGTCCTCGCCGCCGGTCAGGCCTGGCTGCTCGACGTTCGTGCTGTCGGAGAGGAGCAGGAGGACGCCCTGGTCGCCCCAGCGGGAGAGGGCGTCAAGGTCGGTGCGCTCGTCGGGTGGGGCGCCAGGGTCGATCTTGAAGTCGCCGCTCGTCATCACCACGCCGGCCGGGGTCTCGATGGCGAGGGCGAAGCTGTCGAGGACGCTGTGCGCCACGCGGATCGGGTGGACGCGGAACGGTCCCAGCTCGACGGGCTGGCCGGCGACGAGGGGGCGGAGATCGGCCGTCACCCCGCGCTCGCGCAGACGCTGCCGGGCAAAGCCCAGCGTCAGCCGGCTGCCGTAGACCGGAGCCGGTGCGGCGGCGAGAGCGAACGAGAGGGCGCCGATGTGGTCCTCGTGGCCGTGGGTGAGGAGGATCCCCCGGAGGCGTCCGGCGCGCTCGGCGAGATACGCAAAGTCGGGGACGATCGAGTCCACCCCCGGCATCTCCGCGCTCGGGAACAGCATCCCGGCATCGAGAAGAAGAACCTCGTCCTCCCACTCGAGGACCATGGCGTTGAGGCCAAACTCGCCCAGCCCCCCGAGCGGCACGAGTCGGAGAGGCCGGTCGTCCGTCGGGTTGGGTCGGCTCACGTTCGTGTCGTTCCGCTCCCCAGGGCCCGGGACAGGGCGGCAAACTCCACCACCGATAGCGTCTCCGCCCTCCGGGACCCCTCGAGGTTGAGCAACCTCAAGTTTTCCTTGAGGTTAGGATAGCTATCTCGCAGGTTGTTTTCAAGGGTTCGCCGACGACGGCCGAAGGCCCGCTCCAGGAGCCGTTCGAAGGCCCTGGCGTCGGGGACCTCGGCCCGCGGCCGGTCCAGGAAGCGAGCGCGGAGCAAAGCCGAGGCGACGCGCGGCGGCGGCCGGAACGCGCCCGGTGGGAAGCGGAGGGGCAAGTCCACTCGAGCCCACAGCGCGTAGAGCACCGAGAGGATCCCGCACTCGCGCGTACCCGGGGGAGAGGCCACACGGCGGGCGACCTCCTCCTGCAGCATGACGTGGGCGTCGCGGAGGTGGTCGTGAAGCTCGAGGATGCGCCGCAGGAGCGGGCTCGAGGCGTAGTAGGGCAAGTTGCCGACCAGGCGGCTGCCGGGCGCCACCAAGCCACGAAGGTCGACCGCCAGGGCGTCGGCCTCGACGATGACGAGGTTGGCCGGGGCCGAAGCGCGCACCCGGGCGGCGAGGGCGGCGTCGATCTCGACCGCGACGATCCGTGCACAGCGGGCGGCGAGGGGGAGGCTGAGGGCGCCTTCTCCGGGGCCGATCTCGAGGAACACGTCCGCCGGTCCGGGGGCGACGACGCGCAAGAGCCTCTCTACGGAGGCGGGACGGAGGAAATGCTGACCGAGACGGCGTGGCACTGCGTCGAGCGTAGCACCGACGCCGTCACCTCCCGCCTTTGAACAGCGGCGGGGCTGCGTGCTAGCCTCAGGCCCTTGCCGCGACGGACCGCCCCGAGCGACGCGCTCCACGTCGCCTTCCCGACCCCGGAGATGGCCCCCTGGGTCAAGACCGGAGGGCTCGCCGACGTCTCGGCCGCCCTCCCCAAGGCCCTCGTCCGACTCGGTCATCGCGTGACCGTGATCCTGCCGCGTTACGCGCCGATCCCCTTCCCGCCGGGAGAGTTCGCGGGCTCGGTGCATGTGCCCGTGGACGGCGTCGCCCGCAGCGCCGGCTTCTACCGGCGAACGACGGAGGCAGGGGTGGAAGTCGTCTTCGTCGAGCACCCCCCGTTCTTCGACCGCCCGGTGATCTACGGCGACTACGAGGACAATCGCCTGCGCTTCGCCTTCCTCTCCCGCGCCGCGCTCGAGTATTCTCGGAGCCGGGGCGAGCGGCCAAGCGTCTTCCACGCCCACGACTGGCAGACCGGCCTCGTGCCGGTGTACCTCAAGGCATTCTACGGGGACGACCCGACGCTCCACCGCCTGCCAAGCGTCTTCACCATTCACAACGTGGCCTACCGGGGCCAGTTCCCCCTGGACACGCTGGGGCGGCTCGGCTTGCCCTGGAACCTGGGAACGTCCCAGGGGCTGGAGTACCACGGCACGGTCAGCTACCTGAAGGGCGGGACGCTCTTCGCGGAGATGCTCAACACGGTCTCTCCGACATACGCGCTCGAGATCCAGCGCCCGGAGCACGGCCTCGGCTTCGAGGAAGTCGTGCGGTCACGGGGGGCGGATCTGGTTGGGATACTCAACGGGGTCGACTACGACGAGTGGGATCCTCGCCACGATCGCCACATCGCGCGACCCTACTCCGCGAAGGACCTCTCGGGGAAGCGGGAGTGCCGAGCGGATCTCCTGCGCGCCTTCGGCCTCCCGGAGGCTCCCGGGCTTCCCGTCGTCGGGGTGACCTCGCGCCTCGTGTGGCAGAAGGGGTTCGACATCGTGGCCGCGGCCTGGTGGGACTTCCTCCACCGCCCGCTCCGCATGGTCGTGCTCGGGACCGGTGACCACTCCGTGCAGGAGGGGCTGCGCCACCTGCAGCGACGGGACCCCACGCGGTTCTCGGTCCGCTTCGCCTACGACGAGGCACTCGCCCACAAGGTCATGGCGGGGTCGGACATCTTTCTCATGCCCTCGCGGAGCGAACCCTGCGGGCTGACGCAGATGTACGCGCTGCGGTACGGGACGGTCCCGCTCGTGCGGTCCACGGGCGGGCTCGTCGACACCGTCGATCCCTGGGACGCGGGGACGGGAAGGGGCACCGGCTTCCGCTTCGACAACGCGGACGGGACGGGGCTCGTGTGGGCGCTGGACAAGGCTCTCCGCGCCTACCGTGACCGCGCGGCCTGGGCGAAGCTCATGCGCAACGGCATGGCGCGCGACTTCTCCTGGGAACGCTCCGCGCGAGAGTACGTCGCGCTCTACCGGCGAGCCATCGGCAGGACCTAGCACTGGAGGATTCAGGAAGAGCCATGTCCGACGAGATCGAGGTCTTCACCGACGAGAACTGGGAGGAGGAGGTCATGGGCTCGGACAAGCCCGTGCTGGTTGACTTCTGGGCCGAGTGGTGCGCGCCCTGCAAGGCGATGTTGCCCGACCTCGAGGCGACGGCGCGGCACTACGCCGGTCGGGTGCGTGTTGGAAAGCTGAACGTCGAGGGAAACGACTCCGTCCCGTTCCGTTACGGCATCACGGCCATGCCCACCCTGATCCTGCTGAAGGGGGGCAAGGTGGTGGACCAGCGCGTGGGCAAGATGAGCCGGGAGCAGCTCTCGAAGTTCCTCGACCCGCACTTGGCCTGATCTCCCTCAGAGCGGGACTGGCCTGGGGCTCGCGTGCACCCCGTCTGCGGGCGCGCAGCCTCGAAGAGCAGCGGCGTCCTCGCCGGGGCCCCGCCCGCCGAGCCCCTCGCCGCGTGGCCTGCCGCATTCACACGACGTTGGTTCGGGAACGCTCTAGCGATCCAGCATCGGGATGCGGACGCCGCGCTCGTGGGCAACCGCGATCGCCCGCTCGTAGCCGGCGTCGGCGTGGCGCATGATCCCGGTGCCAGGGTCGGTGGTGAGGACGCGCTCGAGCCGCGCCGCCGCCTCCTCCGTCCCGTCCGCGACGACGACCATCCCGGCGTGGATCGAGTAACCCATCCCGACCCCGCCCCCGTGGTGGACGGAGACCCACGTGGCGCCCGCCACCGCGTTGAGGAGGGCGTTGAGGATGGGCCAGTCCGCCACCGCGTCCGAGCCGTCCCGCATGCCCTCGGTCTCGCGGTTGGGCGAAGCAACCGAGCCGGAATCCAGATGATCGCGCCCGATGACGATCGGGGCCCTGACCTTCCCTCGGCGGACGAGCTCGTTGAAGACGAGGCCCATCCTCGCCCGCTCCCCGTAGCCGAGCCAGCAGATCCGCGCCGGCAGGCCCTGGGGCTTCACGCGCTCGCGGGCTAGGCGGATCCAGCGGGCGAGGGAGCGGTCGTCGGGAAACGTCGCGAGCACAGCGTCGTCGGTGGCCCTGAGGTCGTCGAGCTCGCCGGAGAGGCAGGCCCAGCGGAAGGGCCCCTTGCCCTCGCAGAACAGCGGGCGGATGTAGGCGGGCACGAACCCCGGGAAGTCGAAGGCGTTCTCGACCCCCGCCTTCTTGGCCTCCGCCCGGATGTTGTTCCCGTAGTCGAACACCACCGCCCCCCGGGCCTTGAGGTCGAGCATGGCGCGCACGTGCTCGCCCATGCTGCGACGGGCCTCGACCATGTAGCGCGACGGGTCCTCTCGGCGGAGCGCGAGCGCCTGCTCGTAGCTCATGCGGTTGGGGACGTAGCCGTTCAGGGGGTCGTGGGCGCTCGTCTGGTCGGTGACGAGGTCGGGGACGACACCCCGGCGGACGAGCTCGGGATGGACGTCGGCCGCGTTGCCGAGAAGCCCGATGGAGAGGGCGCGACCGTCGCCCCTGGCCTCGCGCGCGCGGGCGAGCGCCTCGTCGAGCCCCTCCGCCATCACGTCCAGGTAACCCGTCTCCAGCCGGCGCTCGATGCGACGGCGGTCCACCTCGACCGCGATCATGACGCCCTCGTTCATGGTCGCGGCGAGGGGCTGGGCCCCGCCCATGCCACCGAGCCCGGCGGTGAGGACGAGCCGGCCCCGGAGGCTGCCGCCGAAGTGCTGGCGGGCGGCCTCGGCGAGGGTCTCGTAGGTGCCTTGGAGGATCCCCTGGGTGCCGATGTAGATCCAGGAGCCCGCCGTCATCTGGCCGTACATCATGAGGCCCCGGCGGTCGAGCTCGTAGAAGTGCTCCCATGTGGCCCAGGCCGGGACCAGCATCGAGTTGGAGATGAGCACCCGTGGCGCTTCTCGGTGTGTGCGGAAGACCCCGACCGGCTTGCCCGACTGCACGAGCAGCGTCTCGTCGTCGCCCAGCTCGCGCAGGGAGCGCACGATGGCTTCGTAGCACTCCCAGCTACGTGCGGCCTTGCCGATCCCGCCGTAGACGACCAGGTCCTGCGGGCGCTCGGCGACCTCGGGGTCGAGGTTGTTCATGAGCATGCGGAGGGCGGCCTCCTGCGGCCATCCCTTGCAGGAGATCGCGCTGCCGCGGGGCGCGCGAACCGTCCGGGGCGCGGCCGCGGTCGTCACATCAGCCACCTCGGCGTCTCCCCGTCGTCGTCACGATCGACCCCGCCGTTGCCGCGCCGTCCCCGCAACAGGCGGAAACGCGAACCCCCCGGGGTGGTGCGATGACGCCGCGGAAGGGGGCGGCTCTGCCAGAGCCGCTCGAGCCCGCCCGCCAGCACGAGCAGGCCCGCGGCGAGGCCCGCGTAGAAGGGCCAGTACCGAGAGCCGAGGCGCAGGGCGAGCGTTGCCGTCGCCACTGCGACGAGCGCGAGCAGCAAGGCGCCGGCAAGCCAGGGGGCCCGATACAGCCGGTCGAGAGGACGTCCGCGCAAGGCTGCCTCCTACTGCCTGCTACTCCAGCGTACCGCAAACCGCTTCCGCGGCGTCCAGGATCTCGCCCGAGGCGACGAGGGCGGCGATCGTCTCGATCTCCGGACCGAGGACGCGATCGCGCTCGTGGGCGGCGACGGCCTGCCGCACGCGGGCGTGGATGGCCTCGAGCGGGGCCGAGGATCGCAGCGGACGGCGGAACTCGAGCGCCTCGCAGGCGGCGAGGAGCTCCACCGCGAGGATGCGCCGGGTGTTCCCGACCACTCGCGCCGCCTTCCAGGCCGCGGTCGGGCCCATCGAGACGTGATCCTCGCGGTTGGCGGAGGTCGGGATCGAGTCGACGCTCGCCGGGTGCGCGAGGGACTTGTTCTCGGAGGCGAGGGCGGCGGCGGTCACATGCGCCATCATGAGCCCGGAGTGGAGCCCGCCCTCGCGGGCGAGAAAGGCGGGAAGACCCGAGAGCGCGGGGTTGACGAGCCGTTCCGTGCGGCGCTCGCTGATCGACCCCAGCTCCGCGGCGGCGATGGCAAGAAGATCGGCGGCGATGGCGACCGGCTGCCCGTGGAAGTTGCCTCCGGACAGGATCTCGCCGGTTTGCGCGAAGACCATGGGGTTGTCGGTGGCGGCGTTCATCTCGATCTCGCACGTCTGTCTCGACCAGACGAGGGCGTCGCGGACGGCGCCGTGGACCTGCGGCATGCAGCGCAGGCTGTAGGCGTCCTGGACACGGCCGCACTCGCGGTGCGCCTCGCGCAGCGCGCTCGCGGCGAGGAGTCGGACGAGGTTGCGGGCGGAGGCGGCCTGCCCCGGATGCGGGCGGGCGGCGTGGATGCGCGGATCGAAGGCCACGTCGGTGCCCTGGAGGGCGTCGAGGCTCAACGCCCCCACGACGTCCGCGGTGCGCGCCAGGCGCAACGCCTCCGCGAGGGCGAGGCCGCTGAGGGCGGTCGTGAGCTGCGTGCCGTTGATGAGGGCGATGCCCTCCTTCGGCTCGAGCGTCAGCGGGGACAGCCCCGCCGCGCGCAGCGCCTCCGCCCCGCTCATCCGCCGGCCGCCGAAGACGCACTCGCTCTCGCCGACGAGGGCGAGGGCGAGGTGGGCGAGGGGAGCGAGGTCGCCGCTCGCACCGACGGATCCCTGCGAGGGGACCACGGGATGGACCGCGCGATTGAGCATCTCGACGAGGAGCTCGAGCACGGCGAGGCGAACGCCGGAGAAGCCCTTGGCGAGGACGTTGGCGCGCAGGAGCATCAGCGCGCGCGTCTCGACCTCGCCGAGGGGAGCGCCGACGCCGGCGGCGTGACTGCGAATGAGGTTGAGCTGAAGCTGGCGAAGCTGATCGAGGGGGATGCGGACGTCGGCGAAGTCGCCGAAGCCGGTGGTGACCCCGTAGATCACGGCCCCCCGCGCCACCGCGTCGTCGACGACCCGGCGCGCCGCCACGACCGCTCCCCGCGCCTCGGGGGTGAGAAGCACCGTACGATGCTGGAGTGCGACGTCCTCCAGCGCCGCGAGATCGAGCGAGGCGCCGTCGATCGGGAGCGGGGCGGGCTGGACGGGAGCGGGCATCCGCGCGCGGGTGAGGGGACGCGCGGAGACTATAGCATGCGCCCGGCTTGCCGCCCCGCCCGAGACGCGGCTAGAATGAACGCTTTCGAGCCCGAAAAGCAGGGGGCGCTGATGGCGGACTGGGCGTTGGTAACGCTGCAGGTCAGGGGCAAGGTTCGTCGCTTCGTCCAGGCCAACGTTGTCGCCCAGGACGCGGAGACCCTCCTCGCCGCCCGACGGGGGGACTGCAATCGGTGCGGGGCATGCTGCAAGATCCTGTTCCGCTGCCCGTTCCTCGCCACCGACGCCGAGGGCCAGTACGTCTGCCGTATCTACGAGAAGCGCTTCGCGCAGTGCCGGCTCTTCCCCCTCCACGCCCAGGACCTGCTCGAGCTCGAAGGAGAGTGCAGCTACAGCTTCGAGGCTGAGCCGTCGCTGCCCGCCCCCGCCGTCTCCCCGGAGCCGGCCCTGGAGTAGCGCTTCCGGCGGGCCTCGCCGCGCATGCCCAACATCGTGATCGCCGGCGCTCAGTGGGGCGACGAGGGCAAGGGGAAGATCGTCGATGTCCTGACCGACCGCGTGCAGGTCGTGGCCCGCTACAACGGTGGCCACAACGCCGGGCACACCGTGCACGTGGAGGGCAGGAAGTTCGTACTGCACCTCATCCCGTCCGGCATTCTTCGCCCGGGGGTGCTCTGTGTGATGGGCAACGGGATGGTGATCGACCCCCAGGCCCTCGAAACCGAGATGGGGGAGCTCAGAAAGCAGGGGGTGGAGATCGGGGAGAACCTCGTGGTATCCGACCGCGCGCACCTGATCCTGCCGCACCACAAGGCGCTCGAGGCCCTCTCGGAGCAGATGCGGGGCGTCCGGCGGATCGGCACCACCGGGCGCGGGATCGGGCCCGCCTACGAGGACAAGGCGGGCCGCCGCGGCATCACCGTCGGCGATCTGCGGCGGCCGCGGTCGCTGCCGGAGAAGCTCGAAGAGGCGCGGCGGCACTACGAACACGTCCTGCGGGGTGCGGGACGGTTCCCCGAGGTGGACTGGGAGCGCCTGGCGGACGACCTCGCCGCCTTCGGCGAGCGCCTCCGTTCCCGCATCGCCGACACCTCGCTCGTTCTCCATCGCCAGCTCGCCGCCGGCTACTCCGTGCTCTTCGAGGGCGCGCAGGCGACGCTGCTCGACCTGGACCACGGGACCTACCCCTTCGTGACGTGCTCCTCCGGAGCCGCCGGAGGTGCCGCTGCCGGGTGCGGTGTGCCTCCTTCGCGGATCGACGGGGCGGTGGGGGTGGCCAAGGCCTACTGCACGCGCGTGGGGACGGGGCCGTTCCCGAGCGAGATGAGGGACGAGGATGGCGAGGCGATCCGCGCGCGGGGGAGCGAGTACGGCGCCACCACCGGTCGCCCGCGCCGCTGCGGATGGTTCGACGCCGTCGCCGCGCGGTACGCGGCGCGCGTGAATGGCTTCGATGCCCTCGCCCTCACGAAGCTCGATGTTCTCGACGACCGGGACGAGATCCCCGTGTGCACCGCCTATCGCTTCGAGGGGGAGACGATCCGCGAGCTTCCCTCCGACGCGTCGGTGCTCGAGGCCTGCGAGCCCGTCTTCGAGACCCTCGCCGGCTGGAGGACCCCCACGGTCGGGGTCAAGGAGTGGACGGCGCTGCCGGAGAAGGCGCGCCGATACGTCGAGAGGCTGAGTGAGCTCGCGGGGGTGGAGGTGGGGCTCGTGTCCACCGGGCCGGAGCGCGGCGAGACGATCCTTCGGACGCGCAGCGCCCTCGCGTCCTGGTTCGCCTGAGGGGGGCTCGGGGGTTGCGCTCGCGCGCTCGGGCCTGACCCGCGTGCTACCATCGGTCGAGCCGCGCCCGTAGCTCAAAGGTAGAGCGAGAGCCTTTTAAGCTCGGGGTTGCAGGTTCGAGTCCTGCCGGGCGCACAACCTCGATCTCGCAGGAGGCACTTGGAATGAAGCTGAGCCCGCTTCTGGTCGTGGCCGTGGCCGTGTCCGCCGCTGCCGCTCCGCCCGTGACGAAGGCCTTGGCGGTGCTGAGTCCGCTCGGGGGCAGCGGCGTCTCCGGAACGGTCACCTTCGCGAAGGTCGAGGGCGGCGTGAAGGTCACGGCGCGCGTCACCGGACTCAAGGAGGGCGCCCACGGCTTCCACGTCCACGAGTTCGGCGACTGCTCGGCGGCGGACGGATCGTCGGCGGGGAGTCATTTCAACCCGACGGCGGAGCCGCACGCCGGCCCGCACGACGCCCAGCGCCACACCGGGGACCTCGGCAACATCGCCGCCGTCGCCGACGGCGTGGGCGTGCTCGAGTACGTGGATTCGCGGGCCGCGTTCGAAGGACCGAACAGCATCCTCGGCCGCGGGGTCATCGTCCATGTCGGCGCGGACGACCTCAAGACGCAACCCACGGGCAACGCGGGAGGACGGCTGGCCTGCGGAGTCATCGGGGCCGCAAAGGCCGAGTAAGAGTCCAGCCTTTCGCCTCCCGGTGACCGGGCCCGGCAAAACTTTCGCCGACTCGCGGCGAGAAAGCCAGAATCCGGCCCGCCCGCGGCGCGGAGCCGTGGCGAGGAGTTTGCACCCCTTGAGCGCTAGAAAGGGGGCACAGGCATGCCCACGGCCGTGGAAAAGCCCAAGCCCGTTCTCCTGCCGCAATACTGCAAGGGCTGTGGGCGCTGCATCGAGGCGTGTGCCCGGCACTGCATCGAGATGGGCACCGAGATCAACCCCCAGACGGGGCTCGTCCCGGTCGTCCTTCATCTCGAGAACTGCTCCGCCTGCGGGCTGTGCTTCAGCGCGTGCCCCGAGCCCTATGGGCTCGCCCCGGCGCTAGGATCGGACTTCGACCTTCAGGACCCGGCAGCCCTGTTCGGCCCGCGGCCGATCCCACCCGAGAAGCCGGAAGCCATCCCCGAAGTTCGGCTTCCGCTTCCGGCGACACGCCCCCTCGTCACTAAGGGCACGTACGCCTCCGCCATCGGTGCCCTTCTCGCGGGCTGCCGGCACTTCTTCGGCTACCCGATCACGCCCTCGACGGAGGGGGCGGAGCTCATGGCGAAGCTCCTGCCCGATCTCGGCGGGGTGTTTGTTCAGGCCGTGAGCGAGGTCGCGACCGTCAACATGATCTACGGCTGCGGCGGGGCGGGGCTGCGGTCGATGACGTTCACCTCGTCCCCGGGGTTCAGCCTGATGGTCGAGGGCATCTCCTACATGATCGGGTCGGAGGTCCCCGGCGTCTTCGTCGACGTCATGCGCGGCGGTCCGGGCCTCGGCAACATCGCGCCCGAGCAGGCGGACATCAAGCTCGCCTGCCGCGGGCTGGGCCACGGCAACACCCACGCCGTGGTGCTCACCCCCTCGACGCCGCAGGAGATGCTCGACCTGACGATGCTCGCCTTCGAGCTCTCGTTCAAGTACCGCAACCCCGTGGTCATATTGGCCGACGGCTACCTCGGGCAGATGACGGGGAGGGTCGAGCTGCCGCGGGAGACGATCCGACCCGGGCTGCCGGAGTGGGCGGTGTGGGGCGACCGCGCCCACCGGCGCAACCTCATCTGCTCCATCTACCTCTCCGAGCCCGATCTCGAGGCCCGCAACCTGCACCTCGACCGCAAGTACGCCGAGATGACGGCGAACGAGCAGAGGGCCGACCTCTTCTGCTGCGAGGACGCGGAGGTGCTCGTGGTCGCCTGCAACACCCCGGCGCGCATGGCGAAAGGGGCGGTCGAGACCCTTCGCCAGAGGGGTGTCAAGGCCGGGCTCTTCCGGCCGCTGACACTGTGGCCCTTCCCGGTCAAGCCGCTGGCGCCGCTGCTTCGGCGGGCGGAGCGGCTGGTCGTGGTGGAGGCCTCGAGCGGGCAGCTCGAGGACGAGCTGCGGCTGGCCCTGAGCAAGGCCTCCCTCGCCCACGCCCCGATCGAGAACGTGCGCCATCGCGGCGGGGTGCTGCCGCAGCAGGCGGAGATCGTCGAGCGTGTGGCCCCGGCGACCCGCGCGGCACGGGTCCCCACGGGGGTGCCGGCATGAGCGTCTTCTACGAGCGGTTCGAGCGGCACGACCACGGCGTCGACCTCAAGGGGCAGAGCACGCACTACTGCCCCGGGTGCGGTCACGGTCTGGCCCACAAGTACATCTCTGATGCGATCGAGGAGCTGGGGATACAGGACCGTACGGTCGCGATCTCGCCCGTCGGTTGCAGCGTCTTTCTCTACTACTACCTGGACGTGGGGAACTCGCAGGCGGCGCACGGCCGCGCCCCGGCGGTGGCCCTCGGCCACAAGCTCGCCAACCCCGAGTCGATCGTGATCAGCTACCAGGGCGACGGGGACCTCGCCTCGATCGGCCTCGCCGAGATCGTCTCCGTCGGCCAGCTCGGGATCCCCCTCACCGTGATCTTCATCAACAACGCGATCTACGGGATGACGGGCGGGCAGATGGCCCCCACCACGCTCATGGGGCAGAAGACCAGCACGAGCCCAGAGGGTCGGACGCGCTTCGCGGGCGAGCCGATGAAGATGGCGGAGCTGATGGCGGGTCTGGATGGGCCCGTCTACGTCGAGCGGGTGGCCCTCTTCGACGCCAAGAACCGCGTCAAGGCGGCGAAGGCGATCAAGAAGGCCATCCGGCTGCAGGTGGAGAACAAGGGGTTCGCCTTCGTCGAGGTGCTGGCGGAATGCCCGACCCATCTCAAGCTCACCCCGCTCGAGAACGAGAGGTGGGTCAAGGAGAACATGCTGCCGGTGTTCCCCCTCGGTGTGAAGAAGGATCTCGCTCGCGAGGAGACGTGGCCACTGCCGCCCAAGCCAGACTTCTCGACGGAGCGCGTGGCGTCGGTCGTGGGCGGCTCCACCCATGTCGTCGAGCGGTTCTGTCACGGCTTCCCAAGGACGCCCTACGGATCGGACATCGCGATCAAGCTCGCGGGGGCGGGAGGGGACGGCGCGCAGACGGCGGCGCTGCTCCTCGCCCACGCCGCGATCAACGAGGGGTTCGACTCCACCCACATCCCGAGCTACGGCCCGGAGTCGCGGGGCGGGACCTCCTACGCCGACGTGCGCATCGCCGAGCACGAGGTGCTCTCGCCGGCCGCCCCCGAGCCCCACGTCCTCGTCGCCTTCAACGCGCCGAGTCTCGCCAAGTTCGGCCCGCGGGTTCTGGAGGGCGGCGTCGTCGTCTACGACCGCTCGGTGATCGCGGAGGTGCCGCCGCTCGCGGCGGGGGTTAAGGTGGTGGGGGTTCCCTTCGCGCAGCTCGCGGCCGATCTCGGCCGCATCATCGTCAAGAACATCGTGGCCCTGGGGGCACTCGCGGAGGCGACGAGCCTCTTCCCCGCGGAGACCTTCGTCACCGCGATCCGGCACGCCCTCGCCGACAAGTGCGCGCTCGTCCCTCTCAACGAGGAGGCCTTCCGCCGGGGTATGCGCTCCGCGGTGGAGGTCGGAAAGGGGGAGTCGTGACGACGACCGAACTCGAGGTCCTGAGCGTGGACGAGAGGCAGCTTCTCTGGGCGCTGCGCGAGATCGCCCCGAGCCCGCTGCGCGACGCCCTGGCCGCGCTTCTCGCGGAGTTGGTGGACTTCGTGCGGGAGCCCGGCTGCGCCGAGATGCAGGCCGACGGCGTGCCCTGTCCCTCCGCGCAGGCGGCCTGCGAGGAATGCCGGCGGCTCGCCGCCGTCATTGAGGACGTGCGCGCGCGGCTCCGCCCGGCCTAGGCGGGTGCCCCGTGCCGCGGGTTTGACCGGAGGCGGCTTCATGGACATCGGGATCCCGAAGGAGATACGGGCCCGGGAGCACCGCGTGGCGCTCACGCCCTCGGGGGTCAAGTCGCTTGTCCAGCAGGGGCACCGCGTCTGGGTGGAGACGGGAGCCGGCTCCGGCGCCGGCCATCCCGACGCCGACTACCAGTCGGCGGGGGCGACGATCGCCTTCTCTCGCATGGAGGTGTTCACGAGGGCCGCGCTCGTGGTCGGCGTGCAGGCGGTGGGGCCGCGGGAGTACGACGTGCTCCAGCCCGGCCAGATGGTGGTGTGCTTCTGGGGCCTGCCCGCGGTGCGCCCCGAGGACTTCCGCACGCTGCAGGCCCGCGAGGTGACGGCGGTGGGCTCGGAGGCCATCGAGGACGCGCAGGGGCGGGCCCCCGTCCTCACGTGCATGTCGGAGATCGCGGGGAGCCTGGCCGTCACCGTGGGCGGAGGCCTGCTGCTCAACGAGTTCGGCGGGAAGGGGATCCTCCTCGGCGGGGCGCCGGGCGTCCCCCCCGCGCATTTCGTCGTCCTGGGGGCGGGCGTCCTCGGCCGCGCCGCCGCGCGGGCGGCGGGCGGGGCGGGGGCCCAGGTCACGGTCCTCGACCGCAGTGTGGACAGGCTGCGCGAGGCGGCGTTGGACCTGAGGAGCCACGCGACAACCATGCTGGCCACGCGCCCGAACATCGAGAAAGCCCTGGGCTTCGGCGACCTCGTGCTGGGAGCGGTGGCCGTCCACGGCGAGCGCGCGCCTCTGCTCGTGACGCGAGAGATGCTCCGGCTCATGAAGCCGCGCAGCGTGGTCATGGACCTCTCGATCGACATGGGCGGCTGCTTCGAGACATCGCGTCCCACCTCCTTCCCGACCGCCACCTACGAGGTGGACGGCATCATCCACTTCTGTGTGCCCAACCTCCCCTCGGTGGCGGCGCGCTCCGCGACCCAGGCGCTGACCAACGCCCTGCTGCCCTACCTTGCCGAGGTGACCGACGGCAGCGTCGAGAGCGCGCTCGAGCGCCTGCCGGACCTGCGCCGGGGCACCTACCTCTTCCGGGGGCGCTGCGTGAAGGAGTCCCTGGCCCGGGCGTTCGGCGTCCGCTTCGAGCCGCTGCCCGGCGACGCCGCATGAACTGGACCGACACCTACCGCCGGCGCGTGACCACCGCCGAGGAGGCCGTGCGCTCTATCCGCTCCGGCGACCGGGTCTGGATGCACGCCGGCTGCAACAACCCCGAGGAGCTAATCCGGGCGATGGTGGCCCGCCACGAGGAGCTTCGGGACGTCGAGGTCTGCCACCTGCTGACCTTCGGCGGCGCCGAGCATGTCGATCCGCGCTACACGGGCTCCTTCCGCCACCGCGCCCTCTTTGCCGGGCCCAATGTCCGTGAAGCGGTGAATGCCGGCCGTGCCGACTGGGTGCCGGTGTTCCTCTCCGAGATCCCGGGCCTGATCAACTCCGGCATCCTCTCCGTGGACGTGGCCCTCATCCACATCTCGCCCCCGGACGAGCATGGCTTCTGCTCCTACGGGGTCGGGGTCGAGTGCACGAAGGCGGCGGCGGAGCGGGCGGCGACGGTGATCGCGCTCGTCAACCGCCAGATGCCCCGCTCCCTCGGGGACTCGTTCATCCACGTCTCCAAGCTGACCCACGTGGTGGAGGTGGATCGCCCTTTGATCGAGCTGCCCCAGGCGACGGAGGTGGGGGAGGTGGCGCGCTCGATCGGCCGGAGCGTGGCCGAGCTGATCGAGGACGGTTCGACGCTGCAGATGGGCATCGGCGAGATCCCGGACGCGGTGCTGCTGTTCCTCAAGGAGAAGCGCCACCTCGGGATCCACACCGAGATGTTCTCGGACGGCGTCGTGGAGCTCTTCGAGAGCGGGGTCATCACCGGGGAGGCGAAGACGCTGCACAAGGGGAAGATCATCTCCTCCTTCGTGCTGGGCTCGAAGAGGACGTTCGACTTCCTCGACAACAACCCCTTCGTCGAGTTCCACCCTTCGGACTACGTCAACGACCCCTTCGTGATCGCGCAGAACGACAAGATGGTGGCCATCAACTCCGCGATCGCCGTCGACATCACGGGCCAGGTCTGCGCGGATTCCATGGGCCGCTCCATCTACTCCGGTTTCGGGGGGCAGGTGGACTTCATCCGCGGGGCCTCGCGCTCGCGGGGCGGCAAGCCCATCATCGCAATGCCCTCGACGGCGAAGGGCGGGAGCGTCTCCCGCATCGTGGACGTGCTCGAGCCTGGCTCGGGCGTCGTGACGAGCCGTGCGGACGTGCACTACGTGGTGACGGAATACGGGGTGGCGAACCTCTACGGACGGTCGCTGCGGGAGCGGGCCAAGACCCTCCTCGACTGCGCGCATCCGGACTTCCGGGATGAGCTGCGGGCTGCCGGGCGCTGTCGCAAGCTGCTTTGAACGAAGTCGCGCGCGAGCGCGACCCCCGAGCCCTCTACCAGATCCCGGTCTGCAGGTACTCGTCGATCGAGCGGGCGGCCTTGCGGCCGGCTCCCATCGCGAGGATGACGGTGGCCGCCCCAGTGACGATGTCGCCCCCGGCGAAGACGGCGCGCTTGGAGGTCCGCAGGGTGTTCGGGTCCGCCGCGATGTAACCCCGGGCATCGGTGGCGAGGTCGAGCGTCGTCGACTGGATGAGCGGATTGGGTCCCGTCCCCACGGCGACGATCGCGACGTCGAGCGCGATCTCGTGCTCGGAGCCCTCGACTGGCACCGGACGACGACGCCCCGACTCGTCCGGCTCGCCGAGGGCCATGCGGACGCACCGCGCGCCGCGCAGCCACCCGCCATCGGTCCCCAGGAAGGCGACGGGGTGGGTGAGGGTCACGATCTCGACGCCTTCCTGCCGGGCGTGGTGGATCTCCTCTGCCCGGCCTGGCATCTCCGCCTCCGAGCGGCGGTAGATGATCCGTGCCGTCCTCGCGCCGAGGCGCACCGCGGTCCGGATGGCGTCGAGGGCGGTGTTGCCACCGCCTACCACGGCCGCGTTCTTTCCTCGACAGTCGTAGATGGGCTGGTCGTACTCGGGGAAGCGCCAGGCTTTCATCAGGTTGACGCGGGAGAGAAACTCGTTCGCGGAGTAAACGCCGTTCAGGCTCTCGCCGGGGATGTCGAGGAAACGGGGCAGACCGGCGCCGGTGGCGAGGAAGACGGCGTCGTAACCCTCGGCACCCAGCAGCTCGTCGATCGTCACCGCCCGGCCGACGATGACGTTGGTCTCGAAGCGCGCGCCCATCGCGCGGAGGTTGTCGACCTCGCGGCGGACGATTTCCTTGGGCAGACGAAACTCGGGGATGCCGTAGACGAGGACCCCGCCGATCTCGTGCAGGGCCTCGAAGACCGTCACCTCGTGGCCGCGGGTCAGGAGATCGCCGGCCACGGTGAGGGACGCGGGGCCACTGCCGACGCAGGCGACACGCTTGCCGGTCGCAACGTCCCGCGGCGGCAGGGCGAGCTCGCCGGTCTCCGCCTCCCAGTCGGCGATGAAGCGCTCCAGGTGCCCGATGGCGAGAGGCTCGAACTTCTTCCCCAGGACGCAGGCGCCCTCGCACTGGTCCTCCTGGGGGCACACGCGGCCGGTGATGGCGGGGAGCACGTTGTCTTCGCGCATCTTCGCCGCCGCCGCCCGGTACTCACCCGCGAACACGAGGTCGAGGAACTCGCGGACCTTGACCCCGACCGGGCATCCCGCGGCGCACGTGATCCGGGCGCACTCGATGCAGCGCGAGGCCTCGTGCGACGCCAGCGAGGCGTCCAACCCGAGGTTGACCTCGTCGAAGCCGTTCCGCCGCCGTTCCGGGTCCCGCTCCGGCATACGCACGCGGGGGAGCTTTACACGCTCCTTCGGCGGCAAGCGGCTCACGCCCGGCCCCCGTCCTCCGCCGCGGATACGAGAACGCAGGGGTGGTCGTGGCCGGGCACGAGCGTGAGGTCGGTCGCGGGGTCGTCGAGGAACCGGCGGAGCGATTCCGCCTCCGCCGTCCGGTACATGGCGTTGCGGTGGCCGAGGACGTCGAAGTCGACGAGGTGGGCGTCGAACTCGGGGCCGTCGACGCAGGCGAAGCGGCTCCGGCCATCGACAATCACGCGACAGCCACCGCACATGCCGGTGCCGTCCATCATGATCGAGTTCAGGCTGACCACGGTCCGGATGCGGTGCGGGCGGGTCAGCTCCGCCACCGCCCGCATCATGGGGATCGGCCCGATGGCGAGGACGTAGTCGACACCCTCGCCCCCCTCGATCAGCGTGCGCAGGCGATCCGTCACCAGGCCTCTCTCGCCGCAGGTGCCGTCGTCGGTCGTGACGTGGACGAGGTCGCTGGCGGCGCGGATCTGGTCTTCGAGGACGATGAGCGAGCGTGTGCGCGCGCCGAGGATCGAGATCACCCGGTTGCCGGCGGCGCGCAGGGCGACCGCGGTCGGGTAGGCGATGGCGGCGCCGACACCGCCCCCGACGATGCAGGCGGTGCCGAAGCGCGCCACCTCCGAGGGCCGGCCGAGCGGACCGACGACGTCGGAGAGGGCGTCGCCCGCCCGGAGCGAGTTCAGCAGCTTCGTCGTCTTGCCGACGCCTTGCACCACGATCGTGATGTCTCCTCGCTCGGGGTCCGAGTCGGCGATGGTGATCGGTATGCGCTCCCCGCGCTCGTGGACGCGGAGGATGACGAACTGCCCGGCCTGTCGCTTGCGCGCGATGCGGGGGGCCTCGATCCGGAGGAGCGTGATGTCCGGGGCCAGGGGGCGTGTCTCGAGGATGATGTACATGCCCTACCCCGAGCGAAGCACGAACCGGGCCAGTTACGCCCACTCCGGGAGGGCAAATCGCGACAGTGGGTTTCGGCGACGGTCGGAGCGGCAGCGGCGCAAACCGTGCCGGGCGTGCCGCCGACCTGTGCACGGACAGCGCGCCGGCACTGGGTATGGCACGAAAACGGCCACGAGCCGCGTAACCCTCGTGTTTGAGGCACCTAGGGTCGGGTATGCGCTTTGCGTACTACACCCGCCGATGAGGATCCTGCGCCACCGACCGACACGGCACTTCGTGGCCCTGCTCGTCGCCTGCCGCTGTGGTGAGCGCTTCCTCCATCGCCTCGACCGACGCCTCGTCGGCTGCCTCTCGTGCGGCCGTGTCGAGGATCTCGCCCGCATGCTGCAGAAGCTCCGGCGGGGCCGAGGAGCCGAGCGCCGCCGCACCCCGCGCGCGGCGCGCCTCGCCCGCGCCTGATCCCGCCGCCCGCGACGAGGGACGACTCGCGCGGTAGAATGGTGGACCCTTCGTGTCCTCCCCGTTCGAAGACAAGGTCGTGCTTGCGCCTCTGACCTTCGGGGGCAACCTCCCGTTCCGGAGGCTGTGCGTCGAGTTCGGAGCCGAGGTGACGGTAGGGGAGATGGCGGTGGTGCGGAAGCTGCGCTCGGGGAGCCCGAGCGAGTTCGCGCTCCTGCGGAGCCATCCCGACGAGCCGTTCTTCGGCGTCCAGCTCGCCGACCGACGGGCGGAGACCCTGGCCGAGGCCGCGCGGCTCGCCGAGTCGCGAGGCGCCCGTTTCGTGGACCTCAACTGCGGCTGCCCGATCAACGAGATCACGCGGCGCGGGCTCGGGGCGAGCCTGCTCCGCAAGCCCTCGCGGCTGGGCCGGCTCGTGGAGGCGATGAAGGGCGCGGTCTCGGTGCCGGTGACGGTCAAAGTGCGCTCGGGCTGGAGCGAGGGCAAGCCGAACGTTGCCGAGGTGGCGCGGGTTTGTGAGGAGAGTGGCGCGGACGCGATCGCAATCCACGCGCGGACCCGCGAGCAGCGCTACAACCGGTCCGCGGACTGGGACCTGATCGGACGGGTCGCCGCGGGGCGCCGGATCCCCGTGATCGGCAACGGCGACATCCTCACCCACTACGAGGCGCGCGAACGCATGGCGCAGGCCGGCGTGCGCTCGGTCATGCTGGGCCGCGGGGCGCTGATCAAGCCCTGGCTCTTTCGCGAGATCCGGGAGGGCCGGGTCTGGCAACCCACGCCCGAGGAGCGCTTGGCCGTCCTCTGGCGGTTCGTGGAGCTTCTCCGGGACCACTTCGGGCCGGACGAGCGCGGACGATCCCGGGCCCTGCGCTTCCTCCCCTGGCACCTCAACTTCTTCTGTCGCTACCGATCGCTCCCGGAGGAGGAGTACGCGGCGCGCGCGCGCGAGCATCCGCTGATCCAGTCGCGGCTGCCGGCGGGACCGTTCCTTTCGCCGCTCGAGCGCCTCCTCGCCGACGGGAGGGCGGCCACTCACGAGCAGCTCGCCCGCGAGCTGCTCGACTGTAGCTCCGGCCAGGAAGCGCTCGCCCGGGTGCAGTCCCTCGCCGCGACGCTACCGGCCGGCGAGGCGGAGAGCGATCTCGAGGTGGCCGCCTCGCAGGTCGCCGGGTAGGCCTTTGCCCTCACGAGGACGAAGCCGGTGTCGCTGCGAACCGCGGTCGATCGTATGTGGAGGGGACCAGGGGGCGGGCGCGAGGTGTGGGTCGTCGCCTATCCGCTGATCCTCGGCCACCTCTCGTTCACGGTCCAGACCTTCGTGGACCGCCTCTTCCTGACCTGGTACTCGCCGGCGGCGGTGGCGGGGGCGGTGACCGGTCTCTTCGCCGTCTGGTCCTTGATCGCGCTGTTCTCCGGCACCGGGGAGTATCTGACCACCTTCGTCGCCCAGTACCACGGGGCGGGCCGCACGGAGCGCATCGGCCCCGCGATCTGGCAAGGGGTCTATTTCTCGCTCGCCGCCGGCGTTGTGATCGCGGTGCTGAGTCCGCTGGCGGGGCCGTTCTTCGACCTCGCCCGCCACGCCCCGGACCTGCGCGCCCACGAGGTGGACTACGCCCGTGTGCTGATGCTGGGGGCCTTCCCGGTGGTGCTGATGGCCACGCTCACCTCCTTCTTTGCCGGTCGAGGCCAGACGCGGGCCGTGCTTCACGTCAACCTCCTGGTCACTCTCGTCAACGTCGTCCTCGATTGGCTCTGGATCTTCGGAAAGGGGGGCTTCCCCCGGGCTGGGGTCGTCGGCGCGGCGGGGGCCACCGTCGTCTCGCAGGCGGTGGGGGCCGCGGTGTACATGCTTCTGATCACGCGGCCGGCGTTCCGAAGGACCTACCGGACCCTCGCCGGCTGGCGGCCGGAGCCTCCCCTGCTGGCGAGGCTGGTGCGCTTCGGCCTGCCGACCGGGCTTCAGTACTCGCTCGAGGTTTTCGCCTTCGCGATCTTCATGCTCATCGTGGGGCGAATCGGCACCACCGAGCTCGCCGCGTCCGGAATCGCGTTCAACCTGAACATGATCGTCTTCATGCCCATGGTAGGCCTCGCCGTGGCCGTCTCCTCGATCGTCGGGCGAAACCTTGGGGCCGAGCGGCCCGATATCGCCGAGCGCGCCGTGCACTCGGCGCTCTCGATGAGCCTCGCCTATATGTCGCTTTGCGGCGTCCTTTATGTCCTCGGCGCCGGTCCGCTCCTCGCGCCGTACGCGGCGGGAGCCGACCCCGCCGTCTTCGTGGAGGTCGAGGCCGTGGCAACCGTGCTGCTGCGGTTCGTGGCCGTCTACTCGATCTTCGACATGATGAACCTGGTGTACGCCGCCGGGCTCAGGGGGGCAGGCGACACGGTCTATCCCCTGGTCCTGACCGTGGCGCTGTCGTGGGCCCTGATGCTCGCGCCGTCGTTCCTCGGATGCGTGTGGCTCGGCGGGGGCGTCTATGTGGCGTGGACGGCGGCGAGTGCGTACGTCGGCGTGCTGGGGCTCCTCATGCGCCGGCGCTTCCGCGCAGGGCGCTGGAAGGCTATGAGGGTCATCGAGGGGGCGCCCCGGACCGACGAGAATATGGCGATCGGGCCGGTCTGAGACTTCGAAGGACGCAGCGGGAGGCTCCGTGAGACGACGAGCGAGAAGGATGGTCGGGGCGATTCTGGTGGGGGTGGCGGGTGTCGCGGCATGCGTTGTCTTCTGGCCGGACACGCTTGCGGTGAACGCTCCCGTGTGGCACATGGTCTTCGGCGGGGGCGTCGAGATTGCGGAAGATGCGGCGCTGTCGCGTCTGCGCGCCCCCGCCGGCTTCGCGCTCAGACGCTTTGCCGCGGACCTCGAGAACGCACGCTTCCTGAGGGTCGTGGCGGCCGGCGTGCTGGTCAGCCAACCGCGCTCCGGGCGGGTCGTGCTCCTCGAACCGGACCGCGACGGCGACGGACGCTCGGACGGCCGGCGGGAGGTGCTGAGCGGGCTCAACCGGCCGCACGGTCTGGACCTGTACGGGGGATGGCTCTACGTCGGCGAGACCGACGCCGTCGGGCGGGTGCGATTCGACGCCGGGGGCGGGCACACCTCCGGGGGCTTCGAGCGGGTCGTGACCGCCCTTCCGGGCGGCGGCAATCACTGGACGCGCACGATACGGTTTGGCCCCGACGGGTGGCTGTACGTCTCGGTGGGCTCGAGCTGCAACGTCTGCTGGGAGAAGGACCGGCGCCGCGCGTCGATCCTGCGGTATCGGCCGGACGGGTCGGGGGAGGAGCTCTTCGCCACCGGGCTCCGAAACGCGGTCGGCTTCGACTGGCGTCCTGCGGACGGGCAGCTGTACGCCACCGACAACGGCCGCGATCTGCTCGGGGACGACTTCCCTCCCTGCGAGCTGAACCAGGTCGTGGCGGGAGCGTTCTACGGCTGGCCGATCGCGAACGGCGACCGCATCGTCGACCCCGACCTCGGACGGGGCCAGGAGGCACGGGTCGCGGCCTCGATAGCCCCTGTCCACGGCTTCCGGGCGCACAACGCCCCGCTCGGGATCACCTTCCTTCGCAGCGAGCGCGTCCCGGAGCCCTATCGTGGCGCGGCGCTCGTCGCGCTGCACGGCTCGTGGAACCGAACCCGAAAGGACGGCTACAAGGTCGTCTCGCTCCACTGGCGCCCCGATGGGCGCATCGAGGAGCGCGACTTCCTGACCGGCTTCCTGCGCCCGGAAGACGAGGATGTCATCGGTCGACCGGTGGACGTCGCGGAGGACGATGCGGGCGCCATCTACGTCTCCGACGACCACGCGGGCTCGGTCTACCGGCTCGTCCCCCGCGCGGCCACGGCAAGTCGGCAAGGCGCGGTCGGCGAGAGCGCCATCCCGGCGGGGACCGCGGGGCCCGACGCCGCAACCGCCGAGGTCGCCGGCCGCGCCGCGGCGCTGTGGAGGCGGCATGCCTGCGTCGCCTGCCACGACCCGGCGGCGGCGGAGCCGGGCATGGTGCCAAGACCCCTCGGCCACCTCTCGCGCCGCTACACCGCGGAGTCGCTCGCCGCATACCTCCGGACACCGAACCCGCCCATGCCGGCGGCGGACATGAGCGATGCGGAGCGGCTCGATCTCGCGCGCTACCTTCTCTGGCGGTACCCGTGAGTTGAAGCCGCGCGCCCGAGGCCGTAGGCTCTCCTCCGGCCGCGGAAAGGAGCCGGCCGGGCATGAAACGCAACCTCGAGCCCTACGACAGCATCCTCGAGGCCATCGGGTCGACGCCGCTGATTCGCCTCCACCGGATCACGCGCGGTATCAGGACGCCGGTCTACGGCAAGGCAGAGAACCTGAACCCCGGAGGCTCGGTCAAGGACCGCATCGGCCTCGCGATGATCGAGGGGGCCGAGCGCCGCGGGGAGCTCAAGCCGGGCGGGGTGGTGGTCGAGGCTACGAGCGGAAACACCGGCATCGGGCTCGCGATCGCCGCCGCCCTCCGGGGATATCGCTGCATCTTCACGATCCCGGACAAGATGTCGAGCGAGAAGATCCGACTCCTCCGGTCCTACGGGGCCGAGGTCATCGTGGTGCCGACCGCGGTCCCTCCGGAGCACCCCGAGTACTACATCCAGAAGGCCAAGGCGATCGTCGCCGCGACGCCGGGTGCCATCTTCGCCAACCAGCACTACAACCCCGACAACCCCGAGGCCCATTACCATACGACGGGGCCGGAGATCTGGGAGCAGACCGAAGGTGGGATCACGCACTTCGTGTGCGCGCCGGGGACAGGCGGGACGGTCTCCGGGGCGGGCCGCTTCCTCAAGGAGAAGAACCCGAAGGTCCGGGTGGTCGCCGGGGATCCCGTGGGGTCGATCTTCTCGGAGTACGCACGCACCCAGGTCAAGGGGCAGGGCTGGCCCTACAAGGTGGAAGGGGTCGGCGGCGACAAGATCCCCACCTCGCTGCACTTCGACGTCGTCGACGAGTGGGTGCCGGTATCCGATGCCGACGCCTTCCGGACCGCACGGCGGCTGACGCGGGACGAGGGGATCTTCATCGGGGGCTCGGGGGGCCTGAACGTCTTCGCCGCGCTCGACGTCGCCCGCCGCGCGGACGACCCGGAGGCGATGGTGGTCACGATCCTCTGCGACACCGGGGAGCGCTACCTCTCCAAGCTCTATGACGACACCTGGATGAGGGAGAACCAGATGATGGAGGCGGAGCGCGTGACCGCGGGCCAGCTCCTCGAGCGCCATCCCGCGGAGATCCCGCCGCTGGTCTCCGTCGGCCCCTCCGCAAGCCTGCGCCAGGCCCTCAACCTCCTCAGCACCTGGAGCGTCTCGCAGATCCCCGTGGTCGACGGTGACGACTGCGTGGGCTCGGTCACCGAGGGGCACTTGCCCCGGGTCCTCGCGGACTCGCGGCTCCTGGAGCGGCCGGTCTCCGAGGTCATGGGGGGACCCTTTCCGGTCGTCGACGCGGACGTACCCCTCGACCGATTGACCGTTCTCCTCTCGAAGGAGACCCCAGCCGCGCTCATACGCAGGGGCGGTCGACTCGTTGGAATCCTCAACCGCTACGACGTTCTGCGGCAGATCGCGGGGATTGGCTAGGGCTCGGCGTGCACCCCGCCGAGCGCCTTCGCCGCCTGCCTGGTGCATTCACCCGATTTTCGGTTACGGGACTCTAGTGTCCAGTCCCAGAAATAGTTAGAACATAAGCGGTGGCGTGTTCGTTCCTACAGAATGAGGAGCGAGCATGCGCCGAGGCCGACCGATACCGCCGGTGATCTTGAGTTCGGAGGAGCGAGAGGCGTTGGAGAGATGGCGCCGAAGACACTCGACGAGCCAGGCGCTGGCTCTGCGGGCCCGGATCGTTCTGGGCTGTGCCGATGGTGCGACGAATACTGCGATAGCGAAGGAACTGAGGCTGACCAAGCAGACGGTCGGGAAGTGGCGTTCGCGTTTCCTCGTGCGTCGGCTCGACGGGCTGCTGGATGAGCCACGGCCAGGGGCTCCCCGCAGCATCTCTGACGCGGAGGTGGAGCGTGTGGTGGTGCGGACGCTGGAGTCCAAACCGAAGGACGCGACGCACTGGAGCACACGCTCGCTGGCGAAGGCATCCGGACTGAGCCGCAGTTCCGTTCATCGGATCTGGCAGGCGTTTGGTCTCAGGCCGCATCGCTCGGAGAGCTTCAAGCTTTCCACCGACCCGCTCTTGATCGAAAAGGTTCGCGACATCGTTGGGCTGTATCTCGACCCTCCGGATCGGGCCCTGGTTCTGAGCGTGGACGAAAAGCCGCAGATCCAGGCCTTGGACCGCTCTCAACCGATCCTGCCCCTGCGCCCCGGCCAGATCGAGCGTCGTACCCACGACTACATTCGCCACGGCACGACCTCTCTCTTCGCCGCCCTGAACGTCAAGACCGGCAAGATCATCGCCGAGCATCACCGACGGCATCGCAGCATCGAATTCCGGAAGTTCCTCGACACCATCGACGCCAACGTTCCCCGAACACTCGACGTCCATCTCGTCCTCGACAACTACGGCACCCACAAGACGCCGCTCATCAAGCGCTGGCTGCTTCGTCATCCCCGCTTTCAGTTGCACTTCACGCCCACCGGTGCCTCTTGGATCAACCAGGTCGAGCGCTTCTTTGCCGACCTCACCAACCGCCAGTTGCGACGCGGGGCGCATCGCAGCACCTTCGAACTCGAGTCCGCAATCCGCGACTACATCGACATCCGCAACCGCAATCCGAAGCCCTTCGTCTGGACCAAAACCGCCGATGACATCCTTGCCTCTATCGAACGCTTTTGTAAACGGACCTCTGGGACGGGACACTAGCCCTCGGGCGGATCTTCGGGGGTGTACCACTCGACGTGGGGCGACCACTCGAGGCACCGCAGACACTGCGTGCGCTCCCACGGATGGCCGCAGCCCGGGCACACGCCGCCGGTGTCGAAGGTGTGCCATGCCTCGCCGCAGATGCAGGCCCACAGGTCGCCCCGCCGCGGCTCCCACGCGCACCGGGGGCAGCGGATCCTGGACCGACCGCTCCGGCGTCGGTCCCCCGGGCGTGGGCGCGTCGGCGCGGGAGGGGCCGGACGCTCGCGCCGGAGGAGGAGGGCGCCGCCCTCAGCGGGTGCGGACACGATCGACGGCCGCCCGCCAGCCGGAGTAGAGGCGGTCGCGTGCCTCCGCGGCCATGGCGGGCATGAAGAGCCGGTCGCGCCGGCGCGTCTGCGCGAGGGAGTTGGCGTCCTTCCAGAACCCGACGCCGAGTCCGGCCAGGAAGGCGGCGCCGGCGGCCGTGGTCTCGATGAGCGCCGGCCGGTCCACGGGGACGCCGAGGATGTCGGCCTGGAACTGCATCAGGAACGAGTTGGCGGAGGCGCCGCCGTCCACGCGAAGCTCGCGGAGCGTGACTCCCGACTCCTCGTTCATGACCTCGACCACGTCCCGCGTCTGATAGGCCACGCTCTCGAGCGTGGCCCGGACGAGGTGCGCGCGGCCGGCCCCGCGGGTGAGGCCGAGGATCGCGCCCCGAGCCGCCGCGTCCCAGTAGGGCGCCCCCAGACCGGTGAAGGCGGGGACGACGTAGACCCCGGCGGTGTCGGGGACGCTCGACGCGATGGCCTCGGTCTCGTGGGCGGAGGAGACGAGTGTGAGCTCGTCGCGCAGCCACTGCACCGCCGCCCCCGCCACGAAGATCGAGCCCTCGAGGGCGTAGACGGCCCCGCCGCGGGCGTCGCAGGCGAGGGTCGTGAGAAGCCCGCGCCGGCTGATGACGCGGCGGTCCCCGGTGTTGAGGACGACGAAGGCGCCCGTGCCGTAGGTGTTCTTCGCCATGCCCGGCTCCCAGCAGCCCTGGCCGAAGAGCGCCGCCTGCTGGTCGCCGGCGACGCCGGCGATGGGGACACCGCGGGGGAGGCCGTCGCCGGCCTCGGTCTCGCCGAAGACGCCGCAGCTCGGACGTACGACCGGGAGCATCAATGGCGGAACGCCGAGGATGGCCAGGAGCTCCCCATCCCAGGCGCGGGCGTGGATGTCGTAGAGGAGCGTCCGGGAGGCGTTGGTCGGGTCGGTGGCGTGGACGCGACCTCCGGTCATCCGGTGGAGCAGCCAGGTGTCGATGGTCCCGAAGAGCAGCTCGCCCGCCTCCGCCCGCGAGCGCAGCCCGGGGTCCCGATCCAGGATCCAGCGGATCTTCGTGCCCGAGAAATAAGGATCGAGCACGAGGCCCGTGCGTTCGTGGAAGAGTGGCTCGTGGCCGTCCGCCTTGAGGCGGGCGCAGATCTCGGCCGTCTGCCGGCTCTGCCACACGATCGCACGGTGGACGGGTTGGCCGCTCCGCCTCTCCCACACGACCGTCGTCTCGCGCTGGTTGGTGAGCCCGACCGCCCGCACTCCGTGCGCGGGTAGCGCCGACGCAGCGAGGGCTTCGGTCATCACCGCGAGGCTCACACGCCAGATCTCTTCGGGGTCGTGCTCGACCCACCCCGGCTGCGGGTAGTGCTGAGTGAACTCGTGGTATGCCCGACCCAGGACCTCGCCCTCCGGGCCGAAGACGAGGGCGGTCGAGCCCGTGGTGCCCTGGTCGAGGGCGAGGACGCCGGTCTCGGCACGCGGGGTCATTCGCGCGGATTGTAGCAACGCGCGGTCACGCCCGGAGGACGACGGGCGTAAAATCCGCCGGTCAACCGACGAGCGGCATCGCAGAGTCAATCAAAGGAGTACATGCACATGCGAAAGAGCCTGGTTGTCTCGAGCCTCGGCCTGTTGTTGGCGGTGACGCTGCTGGGGACCGCGTCGGGCAGGTTCGGTGCCGCCGCAAAGGAGCCGGAAGGTCCGATCGCACGGGGTCGCTACCTCGTCGGCGTCCTCGGCTGCGAGGACTGCCACACGCCGAAGAAGATGGGGCCTCACGGCCCCGAGGCGGACATGACGAAGCGCCTCATCGGCCACCCGGGAGGAACGAAGCTGCCCGCTCCCCCGAAGCCGGTGGGGCCGTGGGTGGTCGCAGCGACGGGCGATCTCACGGCGTGGTCGGGCCCCTGGGGCATGAGCTTCGCCACAAACCTCACGCCGCACGAGAACACTGGCATCGGCATCTGGACCGAGGAGATGTTCGTACGGGCGCTGAGGACCGGCCGGCACATGGGCACCTCGCGGCCGATCCTGCCCCCCATGCCGTGGCAGATATACGGCGACCTGACCGACGACGACCTGAAGGCCGTCTACGCCTTCCTGCGCACGCTCCCCGCGATGCCCAACCGCGTGCCGGATCCGGTGATCGCCGCCGCTCCCTGAGGGCGCCGGCCTCAGCGGCGGACGGCGAGGGCGAGGAAGAAGGCGAGGTCGGTCGTGCTCTGCTGATCCTCGAGGTTCTCGGTCAGGCCGAGATCGAGCCGTAGCGAACGGCCGAGGTCGAGGCGGCCGGTCAAGTTGACGACCCAGTGCAGGCCCGGATAGGCGTCGATGTTCTCGACGAGTCGGCTCGCGACGTCGGTCTCCGCGCCGAGGCTGAGGCGGCGGCCGAGTCGCCACTCGAGAGCGACGAAGGCCTGGCCCCGGGCCTTCTCGTACAGGACGCCGCGGACGGGACCCGGGTCCTGCACGGTGGCCCCGGCGCCGATGTAGACTTCGACGCGCGGGCGGACGGCCGTGGCGAGGACGAGCTGAGCCCCGGCAGCCGGACCATTGCCTTCGAAAGGGCCGGTGCCGGTGGGCAAGGAGACGCGGCCGAGGAGCCCGAGGGAGGTTCCGCCCGCCCGGCCATCGCGGATCCGCCAGCGAGTCTCGAGCTCGAGGTCGCCGAGGCCGGTCCCCGCACGATCGGACCAGGAGATTCGGGGGCCGGCTCGAGTGGCGGCCTCGAAGCGGAACGCGTCACGAAGGAAGAGGGGGCGCTCGGCGTCAGGCAGATGCAGGAGGCGGTGCCAGGCATCGACGAAAGAGTCGAGGCTGCCGCCACCGCGGGACAGGACGGGCAAGCGGAGGCCGACGTCCCAGTGCTCGGCGACACCGAGGCGGACGGAGAAGTCCAGGCCGAGGGTCTCGCCGTCGATGAGGAACCGGCGGTCGTCCGGCTGCTCGCCCGGGCCGTCCTGGGTCCAGGAGAACGAGTTCGACCAGAGGAGGGACGCGCCCGCCGACCACCGGCCTCGGCCCAGAGTGTCCGGCCCCGCCGCGGGCAGGGTGAGGCGGGCCTGGGCGAGGAGATGTCCGTCGCGGATCTCAACCGGTCCCCGCCGGTGCGGGTCCCCGCTCCGGACGCCCCCAGGGTCCTCGGCGAAGGCATGGCCGGCCAGCGCCAGGCCCCAGACGAGCGTCAGCGCGCCGATGGGGCGAAGGCCGAGGGCGTGAATCAACGCGGCGAGGCGCGCCCCGCTCGGAATGGCGACCCTGGCGGGATTCGAACCCGCGATCTCCACCTTGAAAGGGTGGCGTGCTGGGCCTCTGCACCACAGGGTCGCGGGGCGGCCAGGGTCCGAAGTCTACCACGCGGCGATCACGCCGCCCGACGCAGGTCGGGACGACCCCCTGCCGGCTCCTCGGGCGTCTTCACGCGCGGGCGTGTGGACGACTCGATCGCAAGGAGCGCGCGAAAGATGAGCGCGCTGCCGAGAAGGAGCAGCACGGCGGCCAGCAACCGGACGAGCATCACCATCCTCCCGCACCAGCCTAGGACAGGGTACGGCCGGGAGAGGTCCGAAGTTTCGCTTGTTTTTCGCCCCCCCGGGGGGCCCGGGCCTCAGCGCTTCTCGGGGCGGGCGGGGCGCATCTCGACCCGGCTGAGATGGGCGCCGTCCCGGACGCGGAGCAGATCGACGACGGCCCGTGCCACGTCCTCGGGCGTCAACATCCAGGAGCTGTCCGGGCCGCGCGATGCGCCCGCGAAGTCGGTGTCCACCGATCCCGGCGCGAGGGTGATCACCTTCACCCCCCGGTGCCGGACCTCGAGCATGAGGCAGGCCGAGAAGTGGTCGAGAGCGGCCTTGCTCGCGCAGTAGGCGGCCATGCCCGGGATTGGGTTCGTGCCTGCGAGGGAGGAGATCATGAAGACGTGCCCACCCTGGTGGAAGAGGTGGGGGAGAGCCGCCCGGGTCATGCGAAAGACAGCGGTCAGGTTCGTGCCGATCACGCGGTCCCAGTCCTCGTCGGCCGTCTCCGCCACGGGCGCGAAGGCCCCCACCCCGGCGTTGTTGACCAGGATGTGCAGGCCTCCGAAGTGCTCGACCGCCGCGGAGACGGCACCGGGGGGGACCGAGCTGTCGCGTAGATCGCCCGCGAAGGCGAGACCCCGGCCCCCCGAGGCCTCGATCTCGCCGACCAGCTCGTCCAGCTCGGCCGCGCTACGGGAGACGGCGGTGATGTTGGCACCCTCGCGCGCGAGGGCGAGGGAGACGGCACGGCCGATTCCCCGGCCGGCCCCGGTGACGAGCGCGGATGCCTCGCGGATCTCCACGGGGGCGAGTATATATTCGAAGGCGGAGCGGGGATGGAGTACAAGGATTACTACCGGGTGCTGGGCGTCTCCAAGAAGGCGTCAGCGAAAGAGATCAAGGCCGCCTACCGTCGGCTTGCACGGAAGCACCATCCGGACGTGAACCCCGGAAGCCGGGAGGCCGAGGCGCGCTTCAAGGAGATCAACGAGGCCTACGAGGTTCTCTCCGACACGGAAAAGCGCCGCCGCTACGACCAGCTCGGGGAGCACTGGGACGCCGTCCGGGGGTCACCGGGGGCCGGGGCCTGGCCCGCCGGCGGCGTGCGGATCGACTTCGAGGATCTCGGCGGGTCGGGGGCGGGAGACTTCTCCGATTTCTTCCGCACGTTCTTCGGCGGCGGTATCCCGGGTTTCGGCGGAGCGGGCGGCGGGTTCACGGGCGCGGAGGAGCTGTTCGAGCGACCGGCCGACGGGGAGGCCGAGGTGGAGTTGACGCTCCGCGAGCTCCTGCGGGGGGCGACACGCGAAGTCGCGGTCGGCGGCGGCCGCCGTCGCGTCGAGGTGAGGATCCCGCCCGGGGTGCGCGAAGGGTCTCGCATCCGCGTGGGGGGAGCGGGCGGCCGGGGTGCGGGTGGCCGCCGGGGCGATCTCTACCTGAAGGTCCGGATCGCCCCCGACCCCGCCTTCGAGCGCCGCGGGGAGGATCTGCTCACCACCCAGCGCGTGCCCGTGACCACGGCGGTGCTGGGTGGCGAGGTGCAGGTGCCGACGCTGGAGGGGCCGATCGGCATCAAGGTGCCGGCGGGGACGCCGGCGGGGCGGGTGTTCCGGCTGAGAGGACACGGCCTGCCGCGCCTAGGGGCCGGAGGCCAGCGCGGGGATCTGCTGGCGACCCTCGAGGTCGCACTGCCGAAGAGCCTTTCCGCCCGGCAGAAGGAGCTCTTCGAGGAGCTGCGTCGCTCGGGCGCGTGAGCGGGTCCCGCCCCGTGCGGACGGTCACCGTCGGCGAGACCCGTCGTTGATCCCGCCGCGGGGCAGGGGTATAGTCCAGACCGAGCGAGGAGGAGGGGGAATGAGAATGAAGCCCGTGTTGGGCCTGGCCGTGGGGTTCGCGCTGGCCGGGCTCGCAACGACGGTCGAGGCGCAGTCCAAGCGGCCGACGGTGGCGGTCATGGACTTCGACTACGGGGCCGTCAACAACTGGTGGAGCGGGGTCTGGGGCAACTACGACATCGGAAAGGGCATGTCCGACCAGGTGGTGGACGAGCTGGTCAACGATGGCTCGTTCCGCGTGATCGAGCGGAAGAAGCTCGACACCGTGCTCGCCGAGCAGGACTTCGCCCAGAGCGATCGGGCCGACCCCAGCGCGGCCAAGCTGGCCAAGGTCGGCAAGGTCCTTGGAGTGAGGTACATCATCTCGGGATCCATCACCAAGTTCGCCACCTCGGACAAGAAGTACGGGGGCGGCGGCCTCATCGGGGGCAAGCTCGGGGGCCTCGGTCTCAAGAAGGCGAAGAGTGAGGTGACGGTGACCGCCCGCATGATCGACGCCACCACCGGCGAGATCATGCTCTCGGCGAAGGGCGAGGGGGTCTCGAAGAAGGGCGGGGGGCTCACCGTCGGCGGGTTCGGCGGCGGCGGGGGCGCCGGCTTCTCAATGGGATCCTCGGAGTACAAGGCGAGTGCGCTCGGGGAGGCCCAGGAGTTGGCCTGCAAGCTCCTCGTTCAGCAGCTCATCGCCAAGAAGGACCGGCTGGAGTAGCGTCCCCGACGCCGGGCTATACTCGGGGCTCGTCGCCCGAAGGCGGCGGGCCCCTTGTCGTCTGCGGGCCCCCCGGGCGGCGGGCAGCGATGATCGAGCCCGTCTTCACCGTCGCCAACCAGCTCACGATGCTGCGCATGGCGCTGGTGCCGCCGCTGGTGCTGCTCGTCCTCGCCCGGGAGTTCCAGTGGGCGCTGGTCGTCTACGTCGTGGCGGGTCTCACCGACGCCCTCGACGGCTTCGTCGCGCGCCATGGCCACCAGAGCACGACGCTCGGGGCGATGCTCGACCCGGTGGCGGACAAGATCCTCTTGGGTTCGGCCTACGTGGTCCTCACCTGGGGCTCGGGGGTCGCATGCCCCCTGCCGCCCTGGCTGACCGTGCCCCTGCTCTTCCGTGACGGCATGCTGGTCGTGGGCGTGGTCGTCGTCAACCTGACCGTCGGCCGCCGCGTCTACCACCCCTCGCGGCTCGGCAAGCTCTCGACGGCCCTGCTCGTCGGCACCGGGGGCGTGGCTCTTCTCGTCAACACCCTCGGCGAATGCCCGCCTTCCCTGCGGTGGCTCTACGAGGTCAATCTCGCGATGCTGATCGTGGCGACGGTCCATTACGTCTACCTCGTCAGCGAGCGCGCGTCGGCGCGATGATGAAGCAGGCGATCCGCAACCCGTGGGTTCAGCTGGTGCTCGTCGGGGCCGGCATCGTCACCGTGGTGTGGGGTCTGCTCGCCTTGAGCGGGGTCCTCACGCCTTTCGCGGTGGCCTTCGTCCTCGCCTACTTCCTGAACCCGGCGGTGAACGCGCTCGAGGGAGGGTTGGAGCGGCTGCTCGGGCGACGACCGGGGCTGCGGCGCCGAGTGCATCCACGGACAGTCGCGGTCGCGCTGCTCGCGCTCGCGGTTCTGGCCGCCCTCGCGGCGGGGGTGTGGCTGGTCGTGCCCGTCGTCGCCCGGCAGGTCGGCGAGACGGCGGCGCGGGTCCCGGAGTATGCCCGGGAGATCCGGACGCGGCTGGAGCCGGTCGCCGTCCGCCTCAACCTCCAGTACCCGGAGCAGATCGAAGCCCTGCGACACGAGGTGGAGGAGGCCCTGCGCGCCCACTGGAGAGAGGTCCTGAGCCCCCTGCGGCAGCTGATCACCGCCGCCTTCTCCGGCGTCCTGGGCTTCGTCCTCACCCTCCTCAACGTCCTCGTGGTCCCGGTGGTGACCCTCTACCTGCTCCTCGACATGAACCGCATCCGCGGCGGGCTCGCGGACCTGGTGCCGCCGCGTTTCCGCCCCTACGTCTACTCGCGCTTCGGGGAGATGGACGGCTTGCTCAGTGCCTTCGTGCGGGGCCAGCTCACGGTGGCGCTGATCCTCGGGGCCTTCTATGCGGCCGGCCTGACGCTTTGCGATGTCCCGATGGGGTTGCTCGTCGGTTTCGCGATCGGGCTTTTCAACCTGATCCCCTACATGTCGTACGTGCTCGGCCTGCCCCTCGCCCTCGTTCTCTCCTGGCTCGACGACCAGAGCCCGCAGCGGCTACTCGCGGTCGCCGCGGTGTTCGTGGTCGGGCAGTTCATCGAGGGGAACTTCATCACCCCTCGCATCGTCGGGCAGCGCCTGGGCCTGCACGCGGTGGTGATCATGCTCGCGGTGCTCGTCTTCGGCACGTTGTTTGGCTTCGTCGGCATGGTGGTCGCGGTGCCGCTGACGGGCGCGCTCGCCGTCTTCCTTCGCGACCTGCGGCGGCTCTACCTCGAGAGTGCCTTCTACCGCGGGTCTTCGCCCGGGGCGCTGGGATGAACCTCCTGTTCTTGTCCCAGAACGCTAAATCAGGCCCAGCCGCCGGCGGAAGTCGGCGAGCGTCCGCGTCAGACCCTCGTCGAGGGGCACCCTGGGCTCCCAGCCCAGGACCGTGCGCGCCCTCGTGATGTCGGGCTGGCGCACCCGCGGGTCGTCGACCGGCAGCGGCAGGTGAGCGATCCGGGACCGCGAGCCGGTGAGGGTGAGGATCTTCTGCGCCAAGGCGAGGATCGTCATCTCCTGGGGGTTGCCGAGGTTCACCGGGTCGGCGACGTCGGACATCGTCAGGCGGTAGATCCCGTCGACGAGGTCGGAGACGTAGCAGAGGCTGCGGGTCTGGCTCCCGTCGCCGAACACGGTGAGATCCTCGCCGCGCAGGGCCTGGCTCATGAAGGCGGGGATCGCCCGCCCGTCCTCGAGCCGCATGCGGGGCCCGTAGGTGTTGAAGATGCGCGCGATGCGCGTGTCGATGCCGTGCACGCGGTGGTAGGCCATCACCATCGCCTCCGCGAAGCGCTTGGCTTCGTCGTAGACGCCGCGGGGGCCCACCGGGTTGACGTTGCCCCAGTAGTCCTCGCGCTGCGGGTGCAGCCGCGGGTCACCGTACACCTCGGAGGTGGAAGCGAGGAGAAAGCGGGCGCCCTTCGCCTTGGCGAGCCCGAGGCAGTTGTGGGTGCCGAGGCTGCCGACCTTCAGGGTCTGGATCGGCAGCTTGAGGTAGTCGATGGGCGAGGCCGGGCTTGCGAAGTGGAACACGAAGTCGAGAGCGCCCTCGACGGCGACGTAGCTCGTCACGTTGTGCTTGACGAGCTCGAAGCCGCGCCCGCCGAGGTGCGAGACGTTGGCGAGGTCGCCGGTGACGAGGTTGTCCATCCCCAGGACGGAAAATCCGCGGTCGAGAAGGTAGTCGCAGAGATGCGAGCCGATGAAGCCGGCGGCACCGGTGACGAGGGCGCGGGGCATTCCTAGTTGCCTGCCCGCAACTTGGCGTTGGTTTTCCCGGGCCTCAGCACTCTAGTACGCGTGCTTCTGCCCGAAGCCGCGGAACACGGTCAGGATGAGGATCTTGAGGTCGAGGAGCAGGGACCAGTTCTCGATGTAGTAGAGGTCGTACTCGATCCGCTTCTCGATCGAGGTGTTGCCCCTCCAGCCGTTCACCTGCGCCCAGCCCGTGATCCCGCTCTTGACGCGGTGGCGGCGCATGTACTGCGGGATCCGGTCGCGGAACTGAGCGACGAAGGGAGGCCGCTCCGGGCGCGGACCGACCAGGCTCATCTCGCCGAGGAGGACGTTGAGGAGCTGGGGCAGCTCGTCGAGGTTGTAGCGTCGCAGCCAGATGCCGACGCGTGTCCGTCGAGGGTCGTCGGGGGTGGCGAAGACGGGACCGGTATCCCTCTCCGCCTCGTCGATCATCGTGCGGAACTTGTAGATCTCGAATGTCCTCCCGTCGAGGGTCATCCGCTGCTGGCGCAGCAGGACCGGTCCCCGGCCGCCGAAAAGACGGATGAAGAGAGCGATCAGGGGCAGCACCGGAAAGACGGTGAGGCCGGCGAGCAGGGTAGCGGAGACGAGGAGATCCATAGCCCGCTTGACCATGCTGCTCCAGCCCTGCAGGGGGACCTCGTTGAGGCTGATGATCGGAATGCCGTCGAGGTCCTCGAGCGCGGCGCGAATGGTCGCGTACTGGACGAGGTCGGGGACGACCTTGATGTCGACGCACTCGTTGCTCAGGTCCCGGATGAGTCCGACCATGCGGGCGTGGTCCTCGAGGGGGAGGGCGACGTAGAGCTGGTCCACGCGCTCGGTCTCGATCACCTCCCGTGCGCGCGTGAGGGTACCTACGACCGGGAGCCCGGCGTCGGCTCGCCTTTCCTCCGACTCCGCCAGGAAGCCGACCACGCGGTAGCCGAGCTCGCGGTGGGCGAGGAGCCCCTCGGCAACCGTCCGTCCGAGCTCGCCCGTGCCCGCGATCAGCACCCGGGTCACGCTCAGGCCCGCTGACCACTGGTGCTCCTGCCAGGCACGGATCAGAGCGCGCCCGGCGTTGATGAGCAACACGTCGAGCACGACGAAGATGGCGAAGACGGCCTGGCTGTACTCCCACCGCGGCGCCACTTCCGGCGCGTAGCGGTAGTAGACGCGTACGTAGAGGGTGGCCCCCAGGGTCAGGACGGAGGCGATGATCACGCTCGCGGCGACGGCGAAGAACTCGTCGATCCGGCTCCGTCCGCGCTTGATCCGGTAGAGCCCGTGGAAGTAGAGGACGATCGGCCACAGCACGGCCATGAAGGGCAGCAGGGCGAGGTAGTGCTGGACCTCCGGCACCCCCTTCGTGATCGGGATCAGGAGGGCAACGGCGCCGACCCGGAAGCGGAGAAGGTAGGCCAGGATCCAGGCGAGGGCGGTCACCGCCAGGTCGACGGCGACGAACGTGGCCACCATCGCCCGGGTCTTCTTCTTCAGCATCAGGATGCCCCGCCGGCCAGGGCGCGGTCGACGAAGCGCCGGAAGCGCTGCTCGAAAACCTCGCGTCGATGCGCCTCGGCCTGGGCTCGGAGCGCCAGTCTATCAAAGGCCGTCGTGTCGAGCGCATCGACGGCGGCCCGGAGCGCAGAAGCCGTGGGGTCGGCGAAGACCAGGCCGGTGTGGCCGTGGACAACGGTCTCCGCGCCCCCGCCCTCACCGTAGGCCACCGCCGGCCGCCCGCAGGCCATGGCCTCGAGGGGCACGATCCCGAAGTCCTCGACGCCCGGCATGAGGACGGCCCGACACCCGCGGTAGAGCTCGCGGAGCTCCTCGTCGCTCACCCGGCCGAGAAAGGTCGCCTCGGAGGGAGCCGCCGAGCGCAGGCGCCTGTCCTCGGGTCCGGTGCCGACGATCCGGAGCTCCCGGCCCGTCCCGCGGCAGGCCTCGAGGGCGAGCTCGATGCGCTTGTAGGGGGCGAGGGCGGAGACGACCAGCTCGTAGCTTCCGGGGCGATCCGGGCCCGGCGTGAAGAAATCGGTGTCGATGGGGGGTGGGATCACCTCCGCCTCCCGGGCGTAGAAGCGCCGGATGCGCCCCGCGACGTGGGCGCTGTTGGCGGCGAAGCAGTGGACGCGGGCGGCGGAAGCGGCGTCCCAGGCGCGGAGACCGGCCGCGAGGGGCGGGACCACGAGACGGCCCAGGAGGCCCAGGCGTCCGGGCCCGAAGTAGTCGTCGTAGCGGTCCCAGACGTAGCGCATCGGCGTGTGGCAGTAGCAGAGGTGCCTGGCCCCCGCATGCGGGCGGATCCCCTTTGCCACGCAATGGGAGCTCGAGATGACGAGGTCGAAGCCCCGCAGGTCGAAGAGCTCGGCCGCGGCCGGGAAGAGGGGTAGGTAATGCCGATAGTGGTTCTCCACCCCCGGGAGGGCCTGCACGAACGAGGTGCGGATCTCGCGCGCCTCGAGCTCGGAGGCGACCGAGCCCGGGACGTAGAGGAGGGTGAAGATCGGGGCGTCGGGGAAGAGGCGGACCAGGGAGAGGAGCACCTTCTCGCCCCCGCGCATCCCGGTGAGCCAGTCGTGGACGAGAGCGACTTTCAGCGCAGCGCCTCCACGGGGGCGGGCAGCGGGCGTCCCAGCGCCTTCATGTAGCCGGCGTGGATGGCCCGGACGGAGCGGTCCCAGCTGAACAAGCGCGCCCGGGCGTGGCCCTTCTCCACGAGCAGCGCCCGCAGCTCGGGCTCGTCGAGGATGCGCGAGATCGCGCGCGCGATCTCCTCCACGCGGTAGGGGTCGATGAGGAGCGCGGCATCTCCCACGACCTCGGGCAGGGAGGAGAGGCGGGAGGTGACGACCGGGGTCCCGCACGCCATCGCCTCGAGGGGCGGGAGCCCAAACCCTTCGTAGAGGGAGGGGAAGGCGAAGACGTTGGCCATGCGGTAGAGGGCGGCGAGCGTGCGCGGCGGCACGAAGCCGAAGAAGCGCACCTCCTGCCGCACGCCCGCGGCCTCGACCGCCCGACGCAGCGAACCGTAGCGGCTGACGTCGTCGCCGCTCAGCACGAGCCCGAGGTCATCGTGTCCCCCCTGCCGACGCACGAGGGCGAAGGCCTGGATGAGGCGCTCGAGGTTCTTGTGAGGCCTGACGTTGCCGGCGAACAGCACGAAGCGTCCCCGGATCTGGTAGCGCTCGCGGACGCGCTCCATCTCCTCGTCCCCCGGGTCCTGGAGCAGCTCGGCGTCGATGGCGTTGGGGACCACCTGGACCTTGTCGGGATCGGCCCAGGGGTAGAAGCGAAGGATGTCGGCGCGGGAGGCCTCGGAGACGGTGAACACGAGCGCGCTCCGTCGGATCGCGCTGCCCATCATGAACTTCGCGTAGCGCCAGGCCATCCGGTTCGGGAGGTACTGTGGGAAGAGCAGGTGGATGCAGTCGTGGATCGTGACCACGGAGGGAATCGTGCAGAAGAGGGGCCGCACGTAGTGGGGGGAGTGGAGCAGCTCCGCCCCCAGGCGCTTGAGCTTCAGCGGGATCGAGATGTGCTCCCGCAGGCCGTAGCGGGCAGAGGCGTCCACGACCGGCACGAAGTTGCCCGCGAGGTCGCGCAGCGTGGGCTCGTCCGCGGGGTTGCAGAAGAGCAGGTAGGTGGTCTCGTGGTCGAGGCGCGCCAGGTAGCGGACGAGGTTGCGGACGTACGTCCCGATGCCGAAGTCACGCCACTTGCGGACGTCGATCGCGATCTTCACGACGGGGCGCCCCTATCCTGCCGATCCCGCGCAAACCGTAGCACGAGGCCGCCGCGAGGGCCAAAGCGGTCCCTCAGGCTCGATCGTGCGAGCGCGCCCCCCGGCCCCAGGCGAGCCGGGCGCGTGCGACAGCATCCGTCCGCTCCTCCGCGTCGCCGCGCAGGAGACCCCGGACGAAGGCGGCCCCGGCCCGGGCGGCGAGCAGGGTTCGGAGGCCGAGGGTGGCGAGGGGACCGTTGTGCTTGGCGTAGTAGCGGAGGTGCGAGCGGTCGTACTCGAGGCGTGCCCGCCGGGGGGCACCGGCGGTGCTCTCTCCGCGCCGGTGGAGCACCTCCGCCGCCGGGGAGAAGACGATGCGCCAGCGGGCGGCGCGCACGCGCAGGCAGAGGTCGGCGTCCTCCTCGTAGAGGAAGAAGCCCTCGTCGAAGCCGCCTACGGCGTCGAGCGCCTCGCGTCGCGCGAGGAGGCAGGCGCCCGAGACCCACGCCGGCTCGGCCTCGCGGGCGTGGAGCTTCTCCGCCTCGCGCAGCGCTCGCGGCCGCCGGCGCGCGACGCCGCGGACGAGGCGTCGCTGGAGCCATTCCGCGAAGGGAGTGAGGACGGGCCCCGTGGACACCTCGATCACACCCTCGCCGTCTCGCAGGCGGGGGCCGACGATGCCGATATCGTCTCCGGCTCGAGCGCGGGCGATGAGCGCCTCGAGGCTCCCGGGCGTGATCTCGGCGTCGCTGTTGAGGAAGAGCACAAAGGGGGCGTGGCTCGCGCGCAGGCCCTGGTTGGCGCCGTGCGCGAAGCCTTCGTTCGTCGCGTTGGCCAGCACGTGCACGGAGGGATGGACCGCACGCACGGCCTCGAGCGAGCCGTCTGCGCTGGCGTTGTCGACGATGACGATCTCCAGCGGGAGCCGGGCGTTGGCGGCCAGCGAGCGGAGGCAGGCGAGGAGCGCCCCTCGGGTGTTGTGGGAGACGATCACGACCGCGAGCTCGGCCCGAACCTCAGCGCGGGGGGGAGGGCTCATCGGCGTGCCGCGCGCCCGAGGACCGCACGCGTCCGCGCCGCGGTCTCGGCCCAGGAATGGCGAGCGGCGAGGTCCCGTCCGGCGTCGATCAAGCGGCGGCGGAGAGCGGAGTCCCTAAGCAGTCGATCGAGGGCGGAGGCGACCGCTCCCTCGTCGCGCGGGCTCACACGCAGGGCAGCGGAGGTGAAGATTTCGCCAAGGGAGGGCTCGCGGCTCACGACGAGGGGCACCCCGCGTGCCGCCGCCTCCATCC